>Ga0299906_10000531_pt1 | contig 35181 bp, 21 predicted proteins | sample RVTome_14_FD_200259 | JGI IMG/M metagenome (GOLD analysis project Ga0299906, IMG submission 200259) | Soil microbial communities from uranium-contaminated site in the Upper Colorado River Basin, Wyoming, United States - RVT145D125 (version 2) ... | reverse complement strand
CGCGACTCAGGCGAGCTTCAGTCAACGCAGCGCGATACTCCACGCCTCCGCCGCGCAGCGGCTGAGTTCAACAAGCGCATCGGGGCATGACGTGGGCGCGCTTTCAGCGATTGCAGGCGCGCTACCCCTTGCCGAGGCCCCTTCTGCGCTCAGGCCTCGTTCCCTGCGCAGCGAACCCGTGACTCGAGGAGCCGGATGCGGCGCAACCCGCACGTCCGGATCTGTGGGAGGCCCGGGTGTGGAAACCACACGGGCCCACCCGGCAAGTCCACGCCGCGCTCAACGACCGAAGGCGTGGCCTTCGCAGCTCAATCTCGGTGTTCGGCGGGCAGGCGGAGCCGGCTAACGGCTGAACGGCTGGGGCCCCCCTAGAGTCCTCACGAGGGAGGTGCCCATGAAGACCGCCGTGCCGCGGTTGGCACACGGGCCGTGTCGCGCTGCAAGCTGGGCCGCACTCGGTGGAGCCGCAATGGCGCTACCCTTCGTGCTGCTCGCGTCTGAGTAGTGGAGCGAGGTCGTCGAGTCACCGTGGTGAGCCCGTGAATCCTTTATATTGGGCCCCCACATGGTTCTCCAGATCCGACGGCCGCTCCGCATGGCTCCGCTGCTCGCTCTCGGCGCGGTCGCCGCCGCCTGCGGTCCCGAGCCGGCCCCCTGGCCCCCGGCCGTCGTCGCCGACGAGGTGGGTGCGCCGCCGCTGTCGCCCCGCGAGTCGATGGAGACGATCGTTCTCCCTCCCGGTTACCGCGTCGAGCTCGTCGCTAGCGAGTCTCTCGTGGTCGACCCGATCCTGCTCGACTTCGACGCGGACGGACGGATGTGGGTCGTGGAGATGCCGGCCTTCGCGGTCGACGAGACCATGCAGGATTCCCGGGACCCGGTGTGCCGGGTCGTCGTGCTCGAGGACGACGACGACGACGGCGCGATGGACCGGCGCAGGGTCTTCGCCGACGGCCTGGTGCTGCCCCGGGCGATCAAGACCCTGGCCGACGGGGTGCTCGTGGGAGAGCCCCCGAACCTGTGGCTGATGCGGGACCTGGACGGGGACCTGAAGATGGACGAGAAGGAGCTGGTGAGCGACAGCTTCGGCCGGCTCGCCGGCAACCCCGAGCACAACGCCAACAGCCTGGTCTGGGGTCTCGACAACTGGCTCTACACCTCGGAGCACGACTGGCACCTGCGCTACCGGGGTGGCGAGCTGGAGGTCGTCCCCACGCTGGCTCGCGGGCAGTGGGGGGGGAGCATCGACGACGCGGGCCGCATCTACCGGAACGTCAACAACGGGCCGCTGTTCGTGGACCTCGTCCTGGCCAGATACTTCACCCGCAACCCGAACCTCGTCCGGACCCGGGGCCTGTACGAGCCGTTGATCGGTCTCGAGGAAGCCGTGGCCTGGCCGATCCGGCCCACCCTAGGGGTCAACCGCGGCTACCGCGACCAGTTCTTCAGACCCGACGGCTCGTCCAGGATCCTCCAGAGCGCGGCCACGCCCGTCGTCTACCGGGGCGACCGGCTCCCGGAGGAGCTGCGGGGCGGCGTGTTCGTCACCGACTCCACGACGAACCTCGTGCACTGGTTCGTCATCGACGACGACGGCAGCGGCCGGATCGCGGCCCGGGACGGCTTCGAGAGAGGGGAGATCTTCGCCTCGAGCGACGAGCGCCTGCGCCCCGTGGGCGCCGCGTCGGCGCCGGACGGCACGCTGTACGTGATCGACATGTACCGCGGGGTGGTGCAGGACGTGGCGTACCAGACCGAGTACCTGCAGGACTACATCCGGCGCAACGAGCTGGCGCTGCCGGTGAACCTGGGGCGGATCTGGCGGATCGCGCACGAGAGCACGGTGCGGGACCGGAAGCCCGCTCTCTCCGGGGAGACCTCCGCAGGGCTCGTCGAGTACCTCTCTCATCCCAACGGCTGGTGGCGCGACACGGCCCAGCAGCTGCTCGTGCAGCGGGGCGACCGGTCCGCAGTGCCCGCGCTCCGGGCGCTGGTGCGTGAGGCCGGGGACTGGCGGCCGATCCTTCACGCCCTCGGTGTCCTCGGCGGCCTGGGTGGCCTGGAGCCCGACCTGCTGCAGCCGCTTCTCGCGCACCCGGCGCCCGAGGTGCGCATGTGGGCGCTCCGCTGGTCGGAGCCCTGGCTCGCCGAGCCCGGGCATCCGCTGGGGGAGGCGGCACTGGGTCTCCTGGACGACCCGAGCTGGGAGGTCCGTCGGCAGCTCGCCGCGTCCCTCGGCGAGCGGCCGCGGCCCGGCCGCGTCGGGGTCCTGGTCGAGCTGCTGGACCGCTACGGTGCCGACGCGATCGCGGTGGACGCGGCCGTGAGCGGCCTCCACGGCGACGAGGCCGAGGCGCTCGACGCGCTGCTGGAGATGGGTGTCGGGCCGGAACGGAGCGAGGCAGTCGAGATGCTCGCGGGTGCCGTGGGCCGCGCGGGGGACGCCGCGGCGGTCCTGCGGGTCCTGGTGAGGGCGACCGACGAAGCCGCGCCCGAGTGGCGGCGGGGGGCGCTGCTGCGCGGCCTCGGGGAAGGGCTGCCCGATCCCGGTGGCCGTCGCCGGCGCGGCGGGCGCGGGACGTCCCGCCAGGCCGTCGCCCTCGACGCGGAGCCCCGGGCGCTCACGAGGCTCGCGGAAGGAGCCGGCGAGGCGGCCGCCCTCGCGAAAGACGTCGCGGCCGGTCTCACCTGGCCCGGCAAGCCCGCGTTCGTCGAGGAGGTGCCGCCGCTCACCGAGGGGGAGCGGGCGCGCTTCGAGGCCGGCCGCGAGCTGTACGGCAACCTGTGCGTGGCGTGCCACCAGGCCCACGGCCGGGGTGGAGAGAACGTTGCGCAGAGCCTGGTGGGGTCCGAGCGTCTGCACGGCGACGCAGGGATCCCGATCCGGATCGTCCTCGCGGGCATGGAGGGGGAGATCGGCCTGATGCCGCCCCTCGCCGCGCTGACCGACGAGGAGATCGCCTCGGTCCTGACCTACGTCCGCCGCGAGTGGGGCAACACCGGATCGGCCGTCGACCCCGAGCAGGTGCGGGAGATCCGCGGGCTCACGGCCGTGCGCACCCGTCCCTGGACCGCCGAGGACCTTCCCACGCCGCCCCCCTGGGAGGTCCGTTGACCAGAGAGCTGCTGGAGGTCTCATGAAGCTTCGATCGTCGTCGGTCGCGTTGCTCGGCCTGGCCCTCGCCGCTCCGTCGGGCGCCCAGGAGCCGGAGCCGCTCCGGGTCTTCATCCGAGCCGGGGAGAAGACCCACAACCCCGTGGACAACGGGATGCACGACTACCCCGCCTTCCTCGGGGACTGGACCAGGATCCTGCAGGGGCGGGGCGCGAAGGTGGACGGGGCGCTCCACTTCCCCAGCGCCGAGGAGCTGGCCCGGACCGACGTCCTGATCATCTACAAGGGCGACGGGGGCTCGTGCAGCCCGGCGGAGCGCGCCGTGCTCCAGCCCTACCTCGAGCAGGGGGGCGGCCTCGTGGTCCTCCACGACGGCATGTGCTCCGACGACGCCGAGTGGTTCGCGGAGCTGGCGGGGGCCGCGAAGCAGCACGGCGAGATGAACTTCTCGCCGGGAGAGCTGAAGCTGCGCGTGGTGGACGGCGAGCACCCGATCACCGCCGGCGTCGGGGACTTCGCCATCGACGACGAGGCGTTCTTCCTGCTCCGCAAGGCGGAGGGGATGCACGTCCTGCTGGAGGCGCCCCTGCCCATGAACGGAGAGGTCCACCCCCAGGCCTGGAGCTACGAGAAGACGCTCCCCGGGGGGAAGCCCTACCGCTCCTTCGTGTGGATGCAGGGGCACTACCCCCGCAACTTCCTCCAGGACGAGCTGCGCGACATGATCCTGCGGGGGATCGCCTGGGCCGGGAAGCGCGCCCCGGACTCCCTGCTCACGGTGATCCCGGTGGAGCCGCCGTTTTCGCGGCGCCGGCGGGGGAACCAGTAGCCGCGTCGCTTTCGCGCCGGTAGGCGCGGGCCAGCAGCGAGACCGGGTGCGCGACCCGGACCGCGCTCCCCGCGCTCTGCAGGCCCCGGGCGATCTGGAGCTGGCACCCGGGGTTGGCCGCGGCCACGACGGCAGCTCCCGTCCCGAGGACGTGGCGCGTCTTGCGATCCAGGAGCGCCTCCGCCTGCTCGGGTTGCGTGATGCTGTAGACGCCGGCGCTGCCGCAGCACCAGCTCGACTCGGGGAGCTCCAGCAGCGCGACGCCGGGCAGCAGGCCGAGCAGCGAACGGGGCGCCCCGCTGATCCCCTGGCCGTGGGCGAGATGACAGGAGTCGTGGTACGTGACGGCGGTCGTCTCGGGGAAGGGGGCCGCGGTGGGTGCGCGGCAGCCGATCTCCGCGAGCCACTCGTGGACGTCCCTGAGCTTGCCGTCCCAGAGCGCAGCGCGATCCCGATACGCCGGGTCGTCCCCCAGCAGCGCGCCGTAGTGGCGCAGGTGGGAGCCGCAGCCCCCGGCGTTCGTCACGATCGCGTCGTAGCGCTCCGGCGGAACCCGATCCAGCAGCGCTCGCGCGAGACGCCGGGACAGCTCCCGCTCGCCGTTGTGTGCGTGGAGCGACCCGCAGCACGGCTGGGAGTCCGGAGTCTCCACCGCGCAGCCGTTCGCGAGCAGCACGTCCGCCGTGTCCCGGTTCACGTCGGGGAACACCAGGTCCTGAATGCAACCCGTCAGGAGCGCGACGCGGTGGCGCGGCGCGCCCGGTGGGGACTCCCGGCGGGCGATCAGCTCGTCGGAGAAGCGCGCCGCGATCCGGGGAGCCTGGGGCTCCAGTCGCCGGAGGGCGGCGGGCAGCAGCCGGGTGAGGCGCCAGCGCCGCGCCAGCGCCTCGAGGCCGCTCCGCTGGTAGAGGCGCAGCAGCCGGCCTGCGGTCCGGAGTCTGCCGGGAGACAGGAACAGCCAGCCCAGGGTGACGCTTCTCCAGAAGCGCCGCCCGACGCCCGCGACCACCCCCGCCCGCTCGGCATCGCTGCGGGCGGTCTCGAACAGCTCCGCGTAGCGCACCCCCGCCGGGCACGCCGTCTGGCAGGCCAGGCAGCCCAGGCAGTAGCTCATCTCCGCCGCGAACTCGACGCCGATCGAGAGCTCGCCGTCGGCCACGGCCCGCATCAGCGCGATCCGGCCCCTCGGGCTGTTCCGCTCCCGCTTCGTCGCGTCGTAGGTCGGGCAGGTGGGGAGGCACATGCCGCAGTGCATGCACTGCTGCAGGACCGAGTAGTCGAGCGCCGCCAGGCCCGGGACGGCCGGCTCAGTCAAAGATCTTGCCCGGGTTGAGCAGCCCGCGGGGATCCAGCGTCCGCTTGAAGGTGCGCATCAGCTCGTAGCTGTCGTCCCCGAGCTGGCGCTTCAGCCACGGCTTCTTGGCGAGGCCCACCCCGTGCTCGCCGGTGATGGTCCCGCCCAGCTCCAGGGTCCGCCCCACGATCGCCTCGAGGGCCTCGTGGACCCGACGCATCTCGTCCTCGTCGCGCTCGTCGGTGAGGAAGGTCGGGTGCAGGTTGCCGTCACCCATGTGGCCGAAGGTGCCCACCGAGAGGCCCAGCCGCTGCGCCGTCTCCGCGACGAACGTGACCATCTCGGCCAGCTTGTCCCGGGGGACGGTGACGTCCTCGAGGATCGTGGTGGGCCGCTGGCGGGCCAGCGCGGAGAACGCGCTGCGGCGCGCCGCCACCAGGCGGCGCGCCTCGGCCTCGTCCGCGGCGGTCCGCACCTCCCGGGCGCGGTGCCGCCGTGCGATCTCCGCCATGCGCTCGGCCTCGTCGGCCACGGCGGCGGGATGGCCGTCGGTCTCCATGAGCAGCACCGCGGCGCAGTCCGTGGGGAGTCCCACACGGGCGTGTGCTTCCACCGAGGCCGCCGTGACCCGGTCGAGGAACTCGAGGGTACAGGGGATGATCCGAGCGGCGATGATCGCCGAGACGGTCTCGGCGGCGTCCTCGATCCGCTCGTAGAGGGCGAGCAGGGTCCGTCGCGCCTCGGGCCGCGGCACGAGCTTGAGCAGGACCTCGGTGATGATCCCGAGGGTTCCCTCGGAGCCGATGAAGAGGTCCTTCATCGTATAGCCCGCGACGTCCTTCACGCAGGGGCTTCCGAAGCGGGCGATGCGGCCGTCGGGGAGCACGACCTCGAGGGCCATGACGTAGTCGCGGGTCACGCCGTACTTCAGGCCGCGCAGCCCACCGGAGTTCTCGGCCACGTTTCCTCCGATGGTGCTGATCCTCATCGAGCCGGGGTCCGGCGGGTAGAGCAGGCCGTGGGGCGCCACGGCGTCGTCGATCCGACCCGTGATGGCTCCGCACTGCGCCCGGAGCGTCAGGTTCGCCGGATCGATGGCCAGGATCGCGTCCATCTGGGTCAGGCAGAGGATCAGGCTTCCGGGACTCGGGACGCTGCCTCCGCTGAGCCCGGTCCCCGATCCCCGTGTGACCACCGGTACCCCGGCGTTCCCGGCCAGGATCACGCAGTGGGAGACGTGCTCGGTGGAGCGGGGGAAGACCACGGCCGCGGGCCTCTGCCTGATGGCTGCCGTCCCGTCGAAGCTGTACGGGATCAGGTCCTCGAGGGATGTGAGCACGCTCTCGGCGCCGACCGCGCCCTCGAGGTCGCGGACCAGGCTCTCCGGCAGGCTCACGTCTCGCTCCGGGCGCCCCGGCGCGTCAGTCGGCGGCCACCACGCGCTGGTGTTGCTCCCCGAGCCCCCGGACACCCAGGCGCATCTGGTTGCCGGGTCGCAGGTACTTCGGCGGCTTCTGGCCGAGGCCGACCCCGGGAGGCGTTCCGGTGCTGATGACGTCCCCGGGGTGCAGGCTCATGAAGCGGCTGACGTAGCTGACCAGGAACGGCACCCCGAAGATCATGGTCTTCGTGCGACCGTTCTGGTAGCGATGCCCGTCCACCTCGAGCCACAGGTCGAGGTCGCTCCAGTCCGGGACCTCGTCCCGGGTGACGAGCCATGGACCGATGGGCCCGAAGCTGTCGGCGCTCTTCCCCTTCACCCACTGGCCTGTCCCCTCGAGCTGGAAGGCCCGCTCGGACAGGTCGTTGACGACGCAGTAGCCGGCCACGTGCTCCAGGGCCTGGTCCTCCGTCACGTACTTCGCCGGCTTTCCGATCACCACCCCCAGCTCCACCTCCCAGTCGGTCTTCTCGGAGCCTCGGGGGATGACTACGTCGTCGTTCGGGCCGATGATCGACGACGTCGCCTTCATGAACATGATCGGCTCCGCCGGGACCTTCGCTCCGGACTCGGCGGCGTGGTCCGAGTAGTTCAGGCCGATGCAGAGCAGCTTCCCGACGCCGGCGACGCAGGGGCCGATGCGCGGCGTCCCGGACACGAGGGGCAGCGAGGCGGGATCCAGCTCCGCGAGGCGTCCCATGGCCTCGGGGAGAAGGGAATCCCCGGCGACGTCCGGGATCCTGCCGTCGAGGTCCCGGAGACGGTTCTCGGCGTCGAGGAGTGCGGGGCGTTCCTTGCCCGGTTCGCCGTAGCGCGCGAGCTTCATGATGGGCTCCTACAGATATCGGGACGCGCGCGGAAGCTCCACAGCGCGTCAGTAGACCGAGCGCCCGCCGCTGATGTCCCAGACGGCACCCGTGGAAAACGAGTTCTCCTCCGAGGCCAGCCAGGTGGCCAGGGAGGCCAGCTCCTCGATCTCGAGAAAGCGCCCCCTCGGTATCCGCGAGAGCATGAAGTCGACGTGGGCCTGGGTGATCTGGTCGAAGATCCGCGTCTTCGCCGCAGCCGGCGTGATGCAGTTCACCGCGATGTCGTGCTGAGCCAGCTCCTTGCCCAGGGACTTGGTGAGGGCGACGACCCCTGCCTTGGCCGCGCTGTAGGCCGAGGCGTTCGGGTTGCCTTCCTTCCCCGCCACCGAGGCGATCGTCACGATGCGGCCGTACTTCCGGTCGATCATCCCCGGGACCACGGACCGGCAGCAGTAGAAGACGCTCAGCAGGTCCACGTCGATCACCTTGCGCCAGTCCTCCACCGGGTACTCCCAGGTGACGTGGTTCGGTCCTGCGATTCCCGCGTTGGCCACGAGGATGTCGATGCCCGAGAAGGCCTCGAGGGTCTCCCGGGTCGCGGCCTCCACCTGCTCGCAGCTGGAGACGTCCACGACGGCGGTATGCAGCGTGCCCCGGCCCGCGAGCTCTGACGCGGTCGCCGCGACCCGCTCCCCGTCGACGTCCCAGAGGGAGACCCGGGCTCCGGAGTCGAGGAAGCGCTCGGTGATCGCGCGGCCGAAACCCTCCGCGGCTCCCGTGACCACTGCGCGACGTCCCTCCAGGTCGAACTTGTGCACACGGTCTCCCGATCGTCCCCCCCCGCGAGCGCCGGAGCGGGTGCCAAGTCTACCTGCAAAGCGCCGCCCGGGTGCTCGGCCCGGTATGATGCCTCTCGTGTCGGAGCGGGCACGGACCGTCCACGCCTGGCGCTCGCGCCTGGTCTGGATCGGTGCGCTGATCGGGCTCGGGGTCGGCGAGCTGGAGCCGGCTCCGCTCAGGGACCCCACGGTGGAGCGGATCAGCGTGGGCGACGGGCTCCCCGACGGCAATGTGTACTCGGTCACGCAGGATCCTCAGGGCTTCATCTGGCTGGGGACGGACGCCGGGCTGGCTCGCTACGACGGCTACGCCTTCACGGTCTACCGCCACGACCCCGGCGACCCCGACTCGATCGCCTCCAACAACGCGAGCCAGGCCTTCGCGGATAGCCGCGGGCGCCTCTGGGTCGGGACCTGGGGAGGCGGCCTGGAGCTGTACGACCCCGCCACGGACGGCTTCGTGCACTTCGCTCCCCGGGAGGGCGGGCTCGCCGACAGCCGGGTCCAGACGCTGTACGAGGACAGCCGCGGCGATCTCTGGCTGGGCTTCCAGCGCGGCGGCCTTCAGCGCCTGGTTCACGGCGAGGACCGCTTCGAGTCGTTCCGCCACGATCCCGAGGACGACGGGACGCTCAGCCACGATCGGGTCTGGGACGTCGTGGAGGATGCGCGGGGCGGGCTCTGGGTCGCGACGAGCTCGGGCCTCGATCGGCTGGACCCGGCGACGGGCCGGGTCAGACGCAACGCGGGCTGCGGCGGAGACCTGCAGTGCCTGCCCGACCCCGAGGTCCGAACGCTCCTCGTCGATCGGGAGGGCTCGCTCTGGGTCGGGACGCGCCTGGGGCTCGCAGTCGTCGCGCCGCCGGCCGCGTCGGGGGACGTCGCGGTGCTGCGCCCCGGGCTCGACGCCGACGCGATCAACGCTCTGCACGAGGACCGCGCGGGCCGCATCTGGGTCGGGACGATGTACGCGGGAGTCCACGTCTGGGAGCCGGAGCGTCGCGCGTTTCGCGCCTTCCGCTACGAGGGGGACGACCCGAACAGCCTGAGCCACGACGACATTCGCTGTCTCTTCGAGGACCGGGCAGGCCTGATCTGGGTCGGCACTCGCGGCGAGGGCGTGAACAAGCTGGATCCGGCGACCCCGTTCCTGCGCTACGGCTACGACCCCGAGGATCCGGGTCGAAGCCTGAGTCGGCACAGGGTTCGGGCCGTGGCCGCCGCTTCCGCTGGTCGGATCTGGGTGGGCACGGCAACCGGTCTCGACCGGATCGAGAGGGAGGAGGGCCGCGTCTATCACCTCTCCCACGACGCCGCCAGCCCCGGCGGCCTCGGGCCGGGCGAGGTGGACCTGCTGCACGTGGAGCCGGAGGGCACGCTGCTGGTGGGTACCAGTCGCTCGTCGCTGCAGCGGCTGAGCCTGGCTCCCGGAGCGGAGCGTCCCCGCTTCACGTCTCTGCTCCCCGCCGGCTACGAGGCGGGGGCCCTGCGAGCGCTCGCGGAGGGCCCCGCGAACACGCTCTGGGTGGGCGGCAGCCGCGGAGTTCTCGTCCTCGACCGGCTCGCCGGGGGGATCGCGCGGGAGATCCACGTCGGGGACCTCTCCTCGCCCCTCGCGGGGGAGGAGGAAGGTGTCACCGCTCTGGCCTTCGACGCCGGAGGCCGTCTCTGGATCGGGACTCTCGGCAGCGGCGTCTACCGGTACGACCCCGACAGCGGAGAGCTGGTGTCGCTCGCGAACGACGAGACCGACCCGACCACGCTCTCCCGCAACGACGTCCTCTCGCTGCTCAGCGACGGCAGCGGCGCGCTCTGGGTCGGCACTCGGGGAGGAGGGCTCGACCGGCTCCGGGAGGACGACACGTTCCGCCACCTCACGACGCCGGACGGCCTGCCCAGCAACGTGATCTACGCGATGATCGAGGATGCGGAGGGCCGAATCTGGATGAGCACCGATCGTGGGATCGCCAGGCTCGACCCGACGACGGGCGGGTTCCGGAGCTTCGACGTGTCCGACGGGCTGCAGGGCAACAGCTTCCTGCCGCGATCCGCCCATGTCTCGCCGGACGGCGAGATCTTCTTCGGCGGGACGAGCGGGCTGACCTCCTTCCTGCCGGCCGAGCTCGAGGCCCAGGGAGCGGCTCCCGCCGCGCCGATCCGGATCACCGGCGTGCGCCTGTTCGGAGAGCCGGTTCCCACGGATCGCCCGATCTGGAACGTCCCCGAGATCGAGCTGGGGCCGGACGACGACTACCTCAGCATCGAGTTCGCCGCGCTCGACTACGCCCACCCGGAACGCATTCGCTACTCGTACCGGCTCGACGGCTTCGATCGCGACTGGGTGGACGCGGGACCGCGCCGGGAGGCGAACTACACGAACCTCGACGGAGGCGACTACGAGTTCAGGGTCCGGCGCGCCGGGGGAGCGATCTCGGGAGAAGAGGCGACGCTCCGCATCCGGGTCGTGCCGCGACTCTGGGAGCGCCCGGGCTTCTGGGCGGGGCTCGCCCTCGTCATGACGGCGGCGGTGGGCGGCGCCGTGAGGCTCAAGCTCGACTCGGCCCGCCGGGCCCACGATCGGCTCGAGTCCGTGGTGCGGGAGCGCACGGCCGATCTCGAGGCCAAGACCGAGGAGCTCGAGGAGGCATACCGCGCTGCCGAAGAGGTCTCGTACACGGACGCCCTGACGGGTCTGCGCAACCGTCGCTTCCTGGACGACACGATCGAGCCGGACCTGGGCCGGGTCGCGCGCGAGTACGAGCAGTGGAAGCGCGACGGCACGGGTCCCCGCCCCCGGGGAGCCGACCTGGTCTTCGTGATCGCCGATCTGGACCACTTCAAGTCCGTGAACGACACGAGGGGCCACCGGGTCGGGGATGCCGTGCTGGTGCAGCTCGCGGAGCTGCTCCGGGCGCGGTGCCGGGACTCGGACCTGATCGTGCGCTGGGGCGGTGAGGAGTTCCTGGTGCTCAGCCGATCCAGCGACCGGGAGCGGGCCCCCGAGCTGGCGGAGCAGCTCCGCAGAGCGGTGGAGGCGCACGCCTTCCAGGTCGGGGACGGGCAGGTCATCCACCTCACCTGCTCCCTGGGCTTCGCCGCGTTCCCCTTCGACCCGAGGCGGCCGAGGGACGTGGGCTGGGAGCAGGTTCTGGATCTGGCCGACTGCGGGCTGTACGAGGCGAAGCGGTCGGGGCGGGACACCTGGGTCGGTGTCGAGATCGGACCGGAGGCGGCGGGCGCCACCCTCGGAATCGACGTCCGCTCGCGGCTCGCGCAGCTCGTCGAACGGGGGCAGCTGGCGTTGCGCACCCCCGAGTCTCCGGGTCGAGCCGATGAATCAGAGCAGAGCGGCCAGGCCGGCTAGCGCGCCGTCCAGCCTCCGTCGACGAAGAGCGAGCTTCCAGTCATGAAGGACGAAGCGTCGGAGGCGAGCAGCACGGCGATGCCCGCCAGCTCGTCCAACTCGCCCCAGCGCCCCATCGGGATCTGTTGCACGAATGCCTTGTACTTCTCCGGGTCGTCGAGGAGCGGGCGGTTCATGTCCGTTCCGAAGGGACCCGGGCAGATCGCGTTCACGGTGACGCCGGTCCCCGCCCACTCGAGGGCGAGCACCCGGGTCAGGTTCGCGACGCCGGCCTTGGCCGACGCGTAGGGAGTCCGGCCCGGGATCGCCACCACGGAGAGGATCGAGCCCATGTTGATGACCCGGCCCCAGCCGCGCTTCACCATGCCGGGGCCGATGGCCCGGGAGCAGAGGAACGGGCCCTTGAGGTTGGTGTCGAGGACCGAGTCCCACTGCTCCTCGCTGAGCTCGTGGATCGCGCCCCGGATGTTGTTCCCGGCGTTGTTGACCAGGATGTCCACGGGGCCGAGCCTCGTCGCCACCTCGGATGCGAGGCGATCCACGTCGCCGCTCCGCGTGACGTCGGCCTGAAACGCCGCGACGCGTCGGCCCGTCGCCTTGCCGATCTCCGCGGCCGTCGCCCCACCCGTCTCCAGATCTCGCCCCGCCACCGCGACGTCCGCTCCCGCCTCGGCCAGGGCCGTGGCGATGACCTTGCCGAGTCCCCGTGCGCCGCCGGTGACGAGCGCGATCCTTCCGTCCAGGCGAAACGTCTCGAGTACGTTCCTGTGTGCCACATCAGCTCCTTCCGTTGCGCCCCGCGGCCACGTCTCGGGCGTCGCGGCTGATCGCGATCCGGGCTGGGAGTATAGCCGAGGGGGGAGGCTCGGCTAGGCCTGGCCGGCCCGAACCCCCGTCGATCTACACTGGAGCCGTGACACCGGATCGCTGGCTCGCAGCGTGCGCGCTGGGCCTCGGGGTGACGGCGAGCGCGTCCGAGCCCGAGATCTCGCCTTCCCGGATCGAGGAGCACACCCGAGCCCTCGGTGGCGACGCCATGGAAGGCCGCGCCCCCGGCACGCCCGGGGGCAGGCGAGCGGCCGACTACCTGGCGGAGCAGCTCGCGGCGGCGGGTGTGGGAGCGGGAGTGGACGGCGGATGGTTCCAGGACGTCCCGCTGCACGGCAGCCGGGTACTCCCGGCAAGCGAGCTCGTCGTGACCTCCGAGTGCGGGGAGCGGGCGTTGCGCCCCGGCGAGGACTTCCTCTTGTTCACCGCGGGACAGCAGACCCGGGTGCCTCGCCCCACCCCCGTGGTCTTCGCCGGCTGGGGCATCATCGCACCGGAGTTCGACCACAACGACTACCACGACCTCGACGTGCGCGGGCGGGTGGTGCTGCTGCTCGCCGGTGAGCCGGCCTCTGACGACCCGGCCTTCTTCGACGGCGCGCGCCCGACGGTTCACGCGAGCCCGTCGATCAAGGAACGGGTCGCCCTGTCGAGGGGCGCGCAGGGGAGCCTGATCCTCCCCGCCCTCGACGCGCCGCCCTGGCAGGACTGGGAGTGGTGGCGCCAGCAGTTCGCCTTCGAGGACCTGACCCTCGCGTACGCGCTGCCGCAGCACCTGAGCGCGCTGATCCGCCCCGGGGTCGCAGGGGCGTTCTTCTGCGGAGCTCCGGAGGACCTCGAGGTGATCCGCGAGCGCAGGATGCGCCTCACCCTCGAGGGATTTCCCCTGGCTGCTCAGGTGCGCTTCCGCGGAGCCTTCGAGGAGCGCGACTTCCTGTCGCCGAACGTCGTGGGTCTCGTCCGGGGCAGCGATCCCGAGCTGGCGGACACCGCGGTAATCGTCTCCGCCCACCACGACCACCTGGGGATCGGACCCCCGGTGGATGGCGATGCGATCTACAACGGGGTCCTCGACAACGCCCTCGGAGTCGCCGCGGTGCTCGAGATCGCCCGCGTGATCGCCGGCCTGCCCGTCTCTCCGCGCCGCTCGGTGGTCTTCCTGTTCACGACGGCGGAGGAGCGGGGCCTGCTCGGGGCGTCCTTCTACCTGGATCACCCCGTCCTCCCGTTGCGCCGAACCGTAGCGGCGCTCAACGTCGACGGTCTCTCCAGCTTCGACCCGGTGCGCAGCTTCCACGTCCTGGGGGGCGAGCTGTCGTCCCTCGGAGAGACGATCGCCGCCGTCGCGGCCGAGCGCGGCCTGGCCGTGGTGCGCACGGGACCCGACGAGGTCCGGCACGACGTCTACGCCCGCTCAGACCAGAAGGCTTTCGCCGAGGCGGGTGTCCCCGCCGTCCTGGTGAACGAGAGCCTCGAGACCGTCCACGAGGATCCGCGGGAGGCGCTGGCCCACGCGATCCGTTGGTCCCGGACGCGCTATCACACCCCCGCGGACGACCTGTCTCAGGAGATCGACTGGGAGGCGGCGCGGCAGCACGCGGAGCTGCTCGCGGCGGTCGTCCTCGAGGTCGCGAACGCGGTGGAGCCGCCGCGCTGGAGGCCGGGGGTCCCCTACCGCGCCGCGCAGCTCCGGGCCCTCGCGGAGGGGCGCTGAGCCTGCGGCTGGCCCCGGTGGCGCTGGTCCTGTGGCTCGCCGGCTGCGCCACGGTCCCCGGGCCGGGCCCCCAGGTGGTGCGGGTCGGGGGCTCCGACACCATGGGGATCCTGCTGTTGCGATGGGCCGAGGAGTTCATGCGGCTGAATCCAGGCGTCGTCGTCGAGACCAGCGGAGGAGGCAGCGGCCGTGGAATCGACGGGCTGATCTCGGGAGACCTCGACGTCGCGGCGGCCTCCCGGCCGATGCTCCCCGAGGAGGTGCGGCGCCTCCACGATCGGCATGGCGTCCTGGGCGTCGGGTTCCGTTGCGCCCGCGACGCGGTCAGCGTCTACCTGAACCCGCTGAACCCGGTCCGGGAGCTGAGCCTGCGAGAGCTGCGGGACGTCTACGCGGGTCGCGTCCGGAGCTGGCGCGAGATCGCCGGGGGGGACGACGTCCCCGTGGAGCTGCTCGGGCGTCCTCCGGTGTCGGGGACCCACCGGCTGTTCCGCGATCTCGTTCTGGAGTCCGACAGCTTCTCCCCTGCGCTGGTGGCGCTTCCGACCACGTCGGCGATCTGCGACCGGGTGGCCGGCGCGCGGGGGGCCGTCGGGTACGGGGGCATCGCGTGGGGGCGCGGCCTGGTCCACCTGCGGGTCGACGGCGTCGCGCCGACTCCCGAGGCGGTGCGGAGCGGCGCCTACCCGCTGGCGCGGTACCTCTACCTCCTCACGCCCCGCCCCCCGAGCGGGATCGTGCGCCGCTTCGTCGACTGGTGCCTCGGCCCGGCGGGGCAGGCCATCGTGGAGGAGGTCGGGTACGTTCCCCTGTGGCGCGGCGAACCCGGTGGTCGCTGAGGCCACGTCCATCCCACTCTCGGGCTACGGGTATACTCCCTGCCCGGAGGCGAGATGGGGGTGGGGCGATGGCGTGCGGCGGGCGGGATCGGCCTGGCCGCGTGCTTCGCCCTGAGCTGCGGCCCGGACCCGGGCGAGCGGCCACGGCCGGACGTCCTGGTCCTGATCGCGGACGGCCTGCGGGCGGACTTCGACGAGCAGGTCGCGGGCGTCGTGCGGGGGAGCGGAGCCGGCGAGCTGGCGGTCTACCGAAGGGCCTACGCCCCCTCGTCGCTCCCCGAGCAGTCGCTGGCCGCGCTGTTCACGGGTCGCCTGCCCACCCACGGCGGCAGCGTCGGCCTCATCGAGGCGCAGCCCTCCGCCGAGGCCACCACCCTCGCGGCCAGCCTGCGCGCTGCCGGCTACCGGACCGGGCTGGTCAGCCAGGCGTCGTGGGCGAGCCGCCCGGGCTACGCCCGGGGCTTCGGCGACCTGCAGACCGCCTCCAGCGCGGCCCTGAGCGATCGTCAGGTTGCCGAGCGGGCGCTGACGGTGCTCGGAGATTGGAGGCGCCTGGACGGCTCCTCCGCCGAGCGCCCCCCCCGCTTCCTGGTCGTGCATTGGGCGACCCCGCGCCTTGGGGAGCCGAGCCCCGAGGAGCCGGAGCGGGCTCGCGTCGCGTACCGCGCCATCGCGGAGGAACGGATCCAGGTCCTCCGGAACCTCGTGGGCCGGCTGGAGTCCAAGCGCTACCTCGACGACGCGGTGCTGGCGGCGACGTCGGGAAGCGGCTACGAGCTGATGGAGCATGGAGGTCTCGGGAACGGCTGGACGCTCCACGAGGAGGTCGTGCGGGTTCCGCTGGTGCTGCGGCTGACCGGCGCCCGGTCGAGGGCGCTCTCCGGCGCGGATCCTTCGACCCTCTCCGGGCCGGTCTCCTCGGTGCGGCTCGCCGCCACGCTCCACGCCCTCGCCGGGGTCGACGCGACGCCCGCTTTCTCGCAGGCGCCGCTGCCGCCCCTGGGCGAGCAGCCGGATCGAGCGGTCGTCGCGGAGCTGGTGATTCGCGAGCGCGCCATCCTGCGGGCCGCCATCGTCGCGGTCCCTGCGGGCACGGAGCCGGAGCTGTCGAAGTACGTGCGTGTGCACCACGACGCTCCCCTGGCGGACCGCGCCGCGCTGGAGGAGGGCTACGAGGAGCTGCGCGACGCCATGCTCCGCGGCGCGACGCCGGCGCCGGCCCTGTTCGGAGCTCCGAAGCGGGAGCTGCTGCTCAGGCTCTCCGCGGACCCGACCAGCCTGGTCGAGGAGTCGGCCTCCCGGGGGGACGACGAAGCGCCGCTGATGCTCCTGCGCAGGGTCCTCGACGAGTACGAGGCGAGGTGCGAGCGGGAAGGTTGGCCGGTTCCAGAGGTGACCCAGGAGCTTCTCATCGACGTCGACGACGCGGCCCAGCTCGAAGCCCTCGGTTACCTGTGACGTGGGTGTGGAAGGAGGTCTCTTGATCCCAGTGTCGAGGACGACGTCCCCCGGGAGCCGGATGGCGGCGATCGCGCTCGGGGCGCTCGTGGCCGCGGCGTGCGCGGGCCCCCCGGTGGCGAGCGATGCTTCCCTCGTCCCCAACCCCAACCCGCGAGCCCCCCTGGCCGGCATCCTGAGGTTCAGCAGCGATCGCCCCGTCGTCCCGACCCTCGTGATCGACGACGGGGAGCACCAGCAGAGCGTGACTGCGGACGAGGAGGCACGAACCGAGCACGAGATCCCGGTGCTCGGCCTGCGGCCCGGCCGCAAGCACACCGTAAGCGTCACGATCCGGGACGAGCGCGGTCGGGAGAGCGTGCTGGATCCCCTCGAGATCGAGGCCCCGCCCCTCCCCGAGGGCTTCCCGCCCTTCGAGGTGACGGTTCGGCGCCCCTCGGCCATGGAGCCCGGGGGGTTGACGATGCTCGACGTGTTCCGCTGGACCGACCAGTTCGAGGACGACCCGACGTGGGGTCTGGGGGTGGTCGTGGACGAGGAGGGGGAGGTGCGCTGGTACTACCTCTCGGACACCTTCGTGGGGGAGATGCGCCGTCTCCGCAACGGCAACCTCCTCTACGCAGGCAACGTCGACGGCCGCCTCTACGAGATCGACATGCTGGGCGAGGTCGTCCGGGAATGGCACTCGGCGGGCGCCGTCGTCGGGGAGGTTCCCGAAGCAAGTCTCCCGGTCGACACGGACACCTTCCACCACGACGTGATCGAGCTCCCCTCGGGCAACTTCCTGGCCCTCGGGCTGGAGGTGCGGGAGCTGGAGGACTTCCCCCTCGAGTATCCACCGGGCACGAAGACCGGCACGGACATCGTGGCCGGCGACGTCCTGCTCGAGTTCGCCCGCGACGGCAGCACCGTGCGCTCGCTCCGGGTCGCCGACATACTGGATCCGAGGCGGCTCGGGAGAGGCTCCCTGAGCCGGGACTTCTACGACGACATCTACGAGGAGCGCTACGACCCGATGCCCCTGGATACGACCCATTCCAACGCGGTCTACTACGTCGAGGAGGAGGATGCGGCGGTGGTGTCGAGCAACTTCCAGTGCGCCGTCTACAAGGTCGACATGAGGACCGGAGAGCTCCTCTGGCTGCTCGGAGATCCCACCGGCTGGAAGCCGCCCTGGTCCGAGAAGCTGCTGAAGCCCAAGGGCGACGTCGTCTGGCCCTGCCATCAGCACGGCCTGGAGCGGACGCCCCGGGGCACCTGGCTCCTCTACGACAACGGCGGCGCGCGCTCGATTCCCCCGAACCCCGAGCAGCCCGTCGAGGAGCGCTTCAGCCGCGCCGTGGAGTACAGGGTGGACGAGGCCGCCATGACGGTGGAGGAGGTCTGGAGCTACGGCCCGGCCCAGGAACGGTTCGTGTCTCCCTTCATTTCGGACGCCGACCACCTGCCGGAGACGGGCAACGTGCTGATCACCGACGGGGGCCGCTTTGCCGGTCCCGACGGCGAGCCCATGAGCACCTTCGGCGGCCGGCAGTGGGGCCGGGTGCTGGAGGTGACCTACGGGGAGGATCCGGAGAAGGTCTGGGAGGTCGTCGTGGACGATCCCGCGGCCCGCTACTCCATCTACCGGGCCCAGCGTCTCAAGAGCCTGTATCCAAAGCTGGACCGCCCTACGGGCTGACGAGCGGGCTCCTGAGAGCCCCTCCAGCCGGGTCGCACCAGCCCGCGACAGCCCGGTAGCGGGCCGGGCGGGAGGACTCCACTGAGGACCGGAGCCCTGCCGTGCCGAGCGAGGACCGCACGCGGCGCGCCGCCCGGTCCGACCCCGGTGCCCCGCTCCTAGGAGGCGCCGGCTTCCTCCGGCGCCTCCTTCACGAACCGGTACCCGAGGCCCACGACGGTCTCGATGTGGCGCCGCGCGGGGCCGAGCTTCAGCCGCAGGCGCCGGATGTGGGCGTCGATGCTCCGCGTCTCGATGTTGCTCTCGTAGCCCCAGACCCGCTCCAGGAGACGCTCCCGGGTGACGACGCGCCCCGCCCGCTCGAGGAGGTAGCGGAACAGCTCGAACTCCTTGTGGGTGAGCCGAACCTCGCGGCCCTGGTAGCGGGTCACGTAGGCGTCGAACTCCACCTCGAAGTTCTCGTCCCGATACGTGGTCGGAGGCTTCCCTCCGTTCTCGGCGCGACGCAGCGCCACCTTGCAGCGCGCCGCCAGCTCCTTCAGGCTGAACGGCTTGACGACGTAGTCGTCCGCCCCCATCTCCAGGCCGAGCACGCGGTCCACCTCGTCCGCCCGGGCCGACACGATGATCATGGGGAGCTGGGCAGTGGCGGCCTGCTTGCGGATGAGGCGGCACACCTCGAGGCCGTCCATCCCGGGCAGGTTGAGATCCAGCAGGACGAGGTCGACTCCCTTCCGGGCCGCCTCCAGCCCTTCCTCGCCCGTCCGGCAGATGCGGACGTTCAGCCCCGCCCGATCGAGCTGGTACACGATCGCCTCGGCGATGTCCTGGTCGTCCTCGATCAGGAGGACACGTCGACGCGTGTCGGGGACATCGCTGCCGCTCGCCGCGTTGGATCTGGCCTGGAGCGTCATTCTCGTCTCCTCGCTTCCCGAGTCCTCTGCACCGAGGCAAGGTTAGCGCGACACTGCAACGTTGGGGTTGCGCGCATGTTACATGCGCGTAAAGTTTCGGGCCGCGGCGTGTTAATTCGGTGGCGACCGTGCGCCGGGTCCTCGGGTCTTCGCCCCGCAAGCGGTTCCAGCTGAAGGCCTTGCCGCAGGACCTCGCGGGCTCGCCACGTCTCCGCCTTTCCCGCGTCATGTCGTAGTCACAGCACGCCGCTATCGTGCCGCTGCCGTTCCGGCACTGTTCTCTTCACAAACGACGAGGAGCCTCCTCCACATGCTCATGCGACGCGCCGCAATCCTGATCGCCCTGCTCGCTGTCGCGGCGCTGGCGGCCGCGCCGGTCTCTGCGCAGACACGCCCGGGCCGCCTCCACGGGACGGTGATCGACGAAACCAACGCGATGACCCTGCCCACGGCCCTCGTCGAGATCGCGGGCAGCGACATCCTGGCCCGGACCGACCTGGACGGCCGGTACTCTCTGGAGCTGCCCCCCGGCCTCTACGACGTGAAGATCAGCTTCCCGGGCTACCGGGAGAGAACGGCAAGCGCGATCCAGGTGGCGACCGGCAAGTCGGTGGAGCTCACCGTCTCCCTCGTCCCGGACTCGATCGGCTTCGAAGAGGAGGTCACTGTCACGGCCGAGGCGCCGGTCACGTCGTCGGAGGCTGCCCAGCTCATCCAGCGCAAGAAGTCCGGCGCGGTGCAGGACAACCTGGGATCCGAAGAGATGAGCAGGAACGCCGACTCCAACGCGGCGGATGCGGTCAAGCGGGTGACGGGGCTCTCGGTGGTCGACAACAGCTACGTCTACGTCAGGGGCCTCGGGGAGCGCTACAGCAACACGACCCTGAACGGCGCGGTGCTGCCCACCACGGAGCCCGACAAGCGAGTGGTGCCCCTCGACCTGTTCCAGTCGGGTCTGATCGACAGCATCCAGGTCCTCAAGACCTACACCCCGGACAAGCCTGCCGACTTCGCGGGCGGTCTGGTGGAGATCGAGCCACTGCAGTTCCCGCAGGAGCGCACGCTCTCCATCTCCCTGTCCGGCGGGCTGAACAGCCTCTCCACCTTCGAGAGCGGCCTCACCTACCCCGGGGGCGGGCGCGACTTCCTGACCTTCGACGACGGGACCCGGGCTCTCCCAGGCGGCATCCCCCCAGGCCAGAAGGTCGTTCGCGGGAGCGCCTTCAGCGAGCTGGGCTTCACCCCGGAAGAGCTCGAGGTCTTCGGTCGATCCTTCGACAACGTCTGGGAGCCGCAGCGCCAGGACGGGGGCCCGGACGGAGGCGGCAGCTTCCTGTTCGGCGACTCCTGGGGTCGCCTCGGCGCGATCTTCAGCGCCACCTGGGCGACCAGGACGCGCTCCCGGACCGAGGAGCAGACCTTCTACTCGGTCAGCGAGGGCGAGATCGTCCCCCAGAACGAGTACGACTTCGAGCTGACCGAGAAGAGGAACAACCTGGGCATGGTCGCGAACGTCGCCGTGAAGGTCGACGACGGCAACCAGATCTCCCTCTCGAACTTCTGGACCCGGAACAGCAAGGACGAGACCCGGCTCTTCGAGGGCTTCAACTCCGACGCGCGCACCGATCTGCGCAACGCCCGGCTGTTCTGGGTGGAGGAGGGGGTTTTCTCCTCCAAGCTCGAGGGCGACCACTACGTTCCCTCGCTGTCCAACTCGCGCATCACCTGGAGCGCCACCTACTCCCAGGCGGACCGGGAGGAGCCGGACCTGCGGGAGACGCTGTACGAGTACGACCCGGGAGTCGACGACTTCCTGCTCGCGGACGAGTCCCAGAGCGGCCTTCGGATGTTCAACGACCTGCAGGACGAGGTCTGGCAGCTCAACCTGGACTGGAACCTCTTCTTCAACCAGTGGGGCGGCCTCCCGGCCGTCGTGAAGCTTGGACCGGCCCTGACCCTCCGCAACCGCGACTTCTCCTCGCGGCGCTTCCGCTTCGTGCCGCGCAACACGGGTCTCGTGGACCTCACGGCGACGCCGGAGACGCTGTTCGTCACGCAGAACATCAGCGCAGGCGGCGCCTTCGAGCTGGCGGAGCAGACACGGAACACCGACACCTACACTGCCGACCAGACCATCACCGCCGCCTACGCCATGCTGGACCTCCCCCTGGCTCCGCGGGTCCGCGTGGTCGGCGGCGCCCGGCTCGAGAGGTCCGAGCAGAGCGTGGAGACCTTCGACCTGTTCGCGGTGGAGCGCACCCCGATCGTCTCGACTCTGGACGACACGGACGTGCTCCCGGCCGTGAACCTGGTCGTGAGCCTGTCCCCGGAGATGAACCTGCGGCTCGCCTACAGCCACACGGTCAACCGCCCCGAGTTCCGTGAGCTGGCTCCCTTCGAGTTCACCGACGTCGTGGGAGGCCGGGCCGTGGTGGGCAACCCGGAGCTGCAGCGCGCCCTGATCCGCAACGCCGACCTGCGCTGGGAGTGGTTCCTGAGCGCGAGCGAGGTGCTCGCCCTCAGCTTCTTCATCAAGGACTTCGACAATCCGATCGAGCGCGTCGTCCAGCCGAGCGCCCAGCTCCGCACCTCCTACGACAACGCCGTCGGCGCGACGAACCGCGGTTTCGAGGTCGAGGTGCGCAAGGAGCTGGGGTCGCACATCTTCGTCGCCGCGAACTACACCCTCGTCAGCTCCGAGATCGAGCTGCTCCAGCAGGCGGGACAGGTGCAGACCTCCCTCGAGCGCCCCCTGGCCGGCCAGTCGGAGCATCTCGTCAACGCCGTGCTGGAGGCGAGGATCCCTTCGTCGGAGCTGTCGGCGCGCCTCCTGTACAACTTCTTCGACGACCGGATCATCGACGTCGGATCACTGGGGTTGCCCGACGTGCTGGAGCAGGGGCGCCAGACGCTCGACATGGTCGTGACCAAGGGCTTCGGTGCGTTCCAGCTGAAGCTGGGCGGAGACAACCTGCTCGACTCGGACTACGAGTTCACCCAGGGCGGGCAGATCCATCGGCTCTACCGCACCGGCCGGACCTGGAGCGTGTCGCTCTCCTACTCCGAGTGATCGCCGAGAAGTCACCGGACGTCATGGGATTGAACGAACGTCGGCAAAGCGTCTGACTGATGTACCCGCAATGTCGCAGCGGCGTTTCAGGATGTGGCATCGACTTACGAGATTCGCGACCAAAGGCGCCCGGCTCGGGAGTCTTCGTCAAGAGAGGATCTAGGGAGAGTTCACTATGAAGCGATTCGTATGGGTAGCCGGGATCGGGGCGGCCGCGCTGGCGGCCCCGCTGGCGCACGCTCAGCAGACCGAGGTGCTGCAGGGCAACATCACCAGCGACGTCAGCCTGTCCCGGGACGTCACCTACGTCCTGAGCGGCACGGTCTTCATCCGGGAGCCGGCCGTGATGCGGATCGAGCCCGGCACGACCATCGTCGGCGAGAGCGCCACGAACGGCACCCTCGTCATCGACAAGGGGGCTCAGCTCATCGCGAAGGGCACCCCCGATGCCCCCATCGTCTTCACCAGCGATCAGCCGGTGGGGCAGCGGGCCCGCTCGGACTGGGGCGGCCTGATCCTCAACGGGCGCGCGCCGCTCAACGTCCCCGGCGGCGAGGCCGAGGGCGAGGGCGACACGGGAACCTACGGCGGCACGGACCCGCTGGACGACAGCGGAGAGTTCGGCTACCTGCGCGTCGAGTTCGCGGGTACCGAGTTCAGCCCGGACAACGAGCTGAACGGCATCGCCTTCCAGGGCGTCGGCGCCGGGACCTTCGTGGACTACGTGCAGGTCCACTTCAACAAGGACGACGGCATCGAGTTCTTCGGCGGTACGGTCTCCGTGAAGCACGCCCTGTGCACGGCCATCGGGGACGACAGCTTCGACTGGACCGAGGGCTGGACCGGCCGCGGGCAGTTCTGGATCGGCCAGCAGAAGGGCGACGACGCCGACCAGGGCTTCGAGGCGGACAACAATGCCGAGAACAACGACCTGCTGCCCCGTTCTTTCCCCCGCATCTTCAACTTCACGCTGATCGGCGCCCCCGGCACCCAGGACGGCACCGAGAGCGACATCGGCATGCTGCTCCGCGAAGGGACCGCCGGGATCATGAAGAACGGCATCGTGACCGGCTTCAAGGAGATCGGCATCGAGATCGACCACCGGGCCACCTTCACCCAGGCCGCCGCGGGAGAGCTGGTCCTGGAGAGCATGATCGTCCACGGCAACGGGCAGAACTTCTCCACAGACGGCAGCGAGTCGCCGGCGCCGCCCTTCACCACGCTCCAGTACATGACCACCATCGCCCAGAACATCTCCACGGCGAACCCGGAGCTGCTCGACCACCTCCAACTCATCGGCCCGGACTTCCGCCCGAGCCCGACCTCTCCGGCCGCCACCGGGGCGGTGCCGGTCGCCGCGCTGCCGGACGACGGGGACGGCTTCTGGGAGCCGGCGCCGTTCATCGGGGGGATGGGTCCCACTGACGACTGGACCGCCGGATGGACGACCGACGCGCAGAACTGACCCCCACTTCTGTAGCCGAGGTCCGGGAGGGAGGCCCCCGTCGCGGGGCCTCCCTCCCCATTTCGATCGCGGCACTACTCCTCGCCACTGCCGCCCTCGGTGGCTGCGCCCGGCAGGGCGACGCCGCGCGGGCCGAGCTGCGGACGACGTTCCGGTCCCCCGAGGCGACCGCCGAGGCATTCCTCGAAGCGCTGGCGGTCGAGGACCGGCTCCGGATCGAGACCCTCGCTCTCGACGAGGACGAGTTCCGCGACGTCGTGTGGCCGGAGCTTCCGTCGAGTCGCCCGGAGCGGAACGTCCCTTTCGAGTACGGCTGGGGCGACCTGCACAAGAAGAGCCGCAATGCCCTCTCCTTCACCCTGGCCAGGTACGGGGGCCAGAGCTTCGACCTGGAGGAGGTCCTCTTCAAGGGCGAGACCACGGACTACGAGACGTTCCGGGTCCACCGGGAGGCGTGGCTCGTGGTGCGGAACGTGGAGGGACGCCGTGGACGCGTCCAGCTCTTCGGCTCGATGATCGAGCGGGACGGGCGCTACAAGCTGTTCAGCTTCGTCACGGACTGACGGACCCGGGCGCCTCGGTCGCGGGGGGCGCGAAGATCCGGAGCTTCTGGATCGCCCAGGGGTCGGCCTCCTCCGGTGGCTCCCCCAGGGAGATCCGCAGCTGCCGGGCGCTCACGGCATCGAACTCGACCCGGACGGCGGCCGACGTCGCGGAGCCCACGGGGACGACGGTGCGCCAGCTCGAGCCGTCCTCCGACACGTCCACCTCGAAGCTGCGGGGGTAGCCGTCGCCGGCGACCGGCGCCACCATCTCGATGCCCGTCACGGCGGTCGCCTCGGACAGGTCGACCTGGAACCAATGACCCTCGGCCTGGGGCTCCCCGCTGGTCCAGCTCACCGCGCCGCTGCCGTTGATTGCGAAGTCGACCATGGCGGCGTTGTGGCTGGCGGAGAGCTTCCACTCGGGGGTGTAGGGGATGACCGACCGGGTCGCCCTCGAAAGCTCCGGGACGGGCCAGGGGCGCACCCGGCCCCGGTTCGCCGCCCGCACCCGGGCCACCTCCTCGGCGGTCACGAGTGAGGCGGCGTTGCCGAAGCTGTTGCGGACGTACGACACGACGTCCGCGGTCCACTGGTCGGGGTTCGCTCCTCCGAGGCCCACCATGGAGCCCATGTAGCGCTCTCCCTCGTCCCGGGACCCGGTCAGGCCGTAGAGCACCGCGCTGATGGCGTAGACGGGATCCCCCTGCACCCACGGCGAGCCGGCGAATGAGGCCGCCATCCTGGACTCCGTGTCGGGTACCGGCGTCCCGGTGCCGTCGGCGGCGTGGCAGGTGACGCACAGCGCCGCGTAGATCTCCTGACCGCGCTCCAGGCTCTGTCGCTGCTCGTCGGGGTAGAGCTCCAGCTCCGAGGCCATCCGGAACAGCGTCCGGCGGGGGGAGAGGATCTGGGACCCGATCTCCCGCACGCCCCGAGCCGGGTTGTTCGCGCTGGCGAACCGGACGACGTCCTCCGACTTCGGCACGCGGAGGTAGGTCAGGGTCTGCATCGCCTGGATCACGACCCGCGGGTCGGGGTCCTCACGCGCGAGGCGGGCGAGGTCCGTCCCGAAGCTCGCGTCGCCGGCCTTGTAGAGCGTCTCGCTGATCCGGACCGCCGCGGCGCGGATCCGCGGGTTGGCGTCCGCCAGGGCCGCTCTCACGAGATCGGGCGTCGCCCGCTGCATGCCCTCCAGGGCCCACAGGGCGTGGATCCGACCCAGCTCGCTCCCGCCCTTCCGCGCCATCTCCTCCAGCGCCGGGACGGCAGCCGCGTCATGCCGCAGCACGAGCAGCTTCTGGGCCTGGTCCCGCCACCACCCGTTGGGGTGCTCCAGGTAGGGCACCAGCTCCGCCGCGGGCTGGTCGAGCATGCGCGGACGCGTGGCGTCCCGCTCGATGCCGTCGTAGCGGAGGCGCCAGATCCGGCCGCGGCCGACGTTCCGGTCCAGGGCGTACTGCTGGATCTTCTTCCTGAGGTAGGAACCCTCGGGAGTCCACTGGCTCTCCTGGATGATGCCCCGATACGTGTCCACCACGTACAGGGTCCCGTCCGGGGCGGTCTGGACGTCCACGGGGCGGAACAAGGGGTCGGTGCAGCGGATGAACTCGGACCGCTCGGCCTGGTAGACGTTGCCGAGCCGGGTCAGGCCCTCGACGTCGGAGACCCGGGAGCGGCGCACGATCCGGGCCACCGGCTCGCCGTAGATGTAGTCCCCGACCAGGTCCGCGGGGAGGCGGTCGCCGCGGAACACCTGGCTCCCGGACGCCCCCGTGACGCGGTTGAGAGAGCCGTCCTCCCGTACGTAGCGCATCCCGGCCTGATAGTCCGCGATCCCCGGCGGGCCCCAGGGCTCGCTGTAGCCCGGCTCGAACTCCTCCGGGACCACGAAGGAGCCGTAGACCGGCAGGGCCTGGAAGTTGACGGGCACTCCGATCTCTCCCCCCTGGAAGAAGAGCCGCCCGTAGTCGTCCTGGCTGATCCCCCATTGGCCCGTGTTCGAGGCGATCCGCTCGCGCTGGACGCCCTCGGGCAGGACGCGGAGGCGGGTGTCGTTGGTGGTGACGTAGAGGTGGTTGTCCATGGCCCAGAACAGGCTCGAGGACATGTGCTCCACGTTGACGTCGGTGCGGTTCATGCCCGTGGCGAACAGCTCCCGCTCGTCGGCGCGCCCGTCGCCGTCCGTGTCCCGGTGCGCGTAGATGTCCGCGGAGGTCGACTCCATGGTCAGGACGACGCCCTCGTCCAGGGGGAGCGCGAACCGGGGGAACACGAGGTCGTCGAGGAACACCCCGTGGGTCTCGTAGACCCCGTCTCCGTCCTGGTCGTCGTGGAAGGAGATCCGGCTCTGCGGCAGCAGCGTTCCGGTCCCCTCCACGTCGCGCATGTAGGTGCGCAGCTCGAGCACGTACATGCGCCCGTTGCCGTCGAAGCTGATCGCCATGGGGTCCTCGACCGCGGGCTCGGAGAGCGCCAGCTCCATCCGGTAGCCGGGAGGCAGCTCGAAACGGGCGAGCTGCTCCTGCGGCGGGAGCCCCACGACAGGATCTTTCGGCGAGAAGTCGGCTTCCTCGTCCGTCCGCCCGCGCCAGCGGAAGCGACGTCCGCGCTGCGGTCGGGGGATGACCGCGTCGAGACCCGCCTCGATCTGGTCGGCTCGCAGCGTCGAGCCGGCCGATCCGCCCCACTGCTCGAACCACCCACCGAAGCTCGCGGTCAGCTCGTCCCTCGCGAGGAGGCCGTCCTTGTCGGAGTCCGCGGCCAGGAACAGCGCCGTGGGCTGGGTCGTGTTGCGATCCACGCCCCCGATCAGTCCCGCGGAGCGCACGGTGGGGTCCAGGACCCTGTAGTACTGCCGCGTCAGCACCTCCTGGGTCAGCTCCGGCGAGCCTCCGACCAGGAGCGCGCCGTACCAGCTCTCCAGGAGCCCCCGCAGCTCGTCCGCTCCCAGGGCTCCGTCGGCGTCGCGGTCGCCCTGGGAGACCATCTGCGCGGCCAGGGTCGCGTTGGCGCTCGGCTCGGAGCTGCCCGGTCCCCCGGTGCGGGGCGGCGCCCCGGGGTCCGCCGGCTCCAGGGCCGGCGCCCCCGAGCCGGCGGGAACGAGGAGTGCGGCCGCAACCGGGGCCCCCAGGAGAACGCGCCACGCCCTGCTCATTCCTTCACCTCTTCTCCTGGCCTCGATCGGGGACCGTGACGTCAGAAGCGGGCCTCCACCCGCAGCCGCAGGGCGAAGCGCGCCCCGGGGTAGTAGTAGGGCACGACGCCTCCCGAGAAGTCGGCCAGCGTGAACCCGTACTCGGCCCTCTCGTCGTCGGTCACGTTCAGCGCGTCGAGGCTGAACCCGAAGCGCCCGGCGCTCCCCGAGAGCCGGAGGTCCAGCAGCGTCGAGTCGGGGACCGGGAACGCGTTCTCGTCGTCCAGGTAGGTCCCGGAGAGCAGCCGCAGCCGGACCTCGGCCCGGAGCCCGGCGGGCAGGTCCAGTGAGAGCGCCGGCTGGAGCACGTGCTCGGGCACGTTCTTGAGCTGGTGGCCCCGGCTCGGGCCCCGGGTCGCTTCGGTCCGGGACCAGGTGTACGCCACGGAGGGCCTCACGCGCCGGCCCGGCCACAGCTCCAGCTCCGCCTCGAGGCCGTCGTGCCGGCTCTCCACGATGTTCGCGTAGGAGAACGTCGCGACGTCGAAGTCGATCTCGTCATCCGCGTCGATCCGGTAGCCCACGAGCTGCCAGCGCGCCCCTGCGCTGCGGTGGGAGACCCCGATCTCGAAGCTCCTGGCCCGCTGGGGCCGGAGATCCGGGTTCGAGATCGTGATGCTGCCTCCCTGGAAGTCGGGAAACGGGCGCGGGTCGAAGAGCTGGTCCAGGGTCGCGGCCTTGAAGGAGCGCGAGAACTGGAAGAAGAGCGACCACGGGAAAGGCTCGTCCCCCAGTCGCAGGTTCACGCCGGCCCGGGGCGACCACGCCTGGTGGCTCTCTTCCCCGCCGGCCCCGTCGCGGGTGTCGTCGATGCGGTCCCAGCGCAGGCCCGCCGTCAGCCGCAGCCGCGGGGTGGCGTCCCAGCCCAGGGAAGCGAAGGCGGCCTGGCGGTCCCGGGTCGCCGCCGCGTCCGTCGCGGGCGCCCCGAACGCTCCCCCGGGGGCCACGGCGAAGTAGCCCGTCTCGAGGTCCTCGCGGCTCAGCTCGGCGCCCCCGCGCAGCTCCCCGGTGGTGCCGCCCAGGGCGTAGCGCCGCTCCACGTCGAGCAGCAGGCCCACCGCCCCCGTATCGAGGGTCCGGGCCGCGGAATCGGGGAAGCCGGGCGCCAGCCACAGCGTTCGCACCAGGTCCGAGCTGCGCGTCGAGGCGTGGGCCGCCGCCTGGAGCCGGGTCCGCCGCCAGCTCTGCGCGTAGCGGAGCGCTCCCCGGAAGGCGCTCTTCTGCTCGCGGTCGAAGCGGAAGGCCGGGTTCGACCCGCGGCGGTCCGCCGCCAGCTCGTCGCCGGACAGCGGGCCCGGATCGTCGCGATCCCGGTCCGTGAAGGCCAGGTCGAGGGTGAGCCGGCGGCCGTCGCTACCGTACCCGACGCCGAGCCCCCCCGCCAGCTCGTCCCGCCCGGCGTGCTCCCGGGCGCCGTCGCTGCGGCTCCCGGAGAGCCTGAGGGAGAGGTCCACGGCTCCCAGGGCCCGGCGCAAGCCGGCGTCCAACCCACCCTCGCCGAGCGAGCCCGCGTGGAGCGCGACGGTTCCCGAGGGATCGCCTGCGCCGCGGGTGGTGACTTCCACGACCCCGCCGAGTGCGGTGTCCCCATATAAAGAGGAGGCCGTGCCCCGCAGCACCTCGATCCGCTCCAGGTCGGCCACCGGTACGGCGCGCCAGTCCGCCAGCGAGGACTCCACGTCCGCCACCGGCACACCGTCGATCCGGAGCTGGACGTAGCCGCTCTCGGCCCCGCCGAAGAAGCCCCGGGCGGTCGCCACGGGCACGCCGCTGGTCCCCTCGTCGGAGAAGACGGCGAAGCCCGGCAGCGCGTCCAGCAGCTCCGAGAGGCTCAGGGCCGGCTGGCGGGCGATCTGCTCCCGATCCATGACCGAGGTGGCGGCGGGTACCCGGGAGCGCAGCTCGGGAGCGCGCTCCGCGATCACCACCACCTCGGTGGACCAGCGGGGGACCCCGTTTCCGCCAGGACAGTCCGGGGCGTCGGGCTCGCTGCACTCCGGCGGCTCCGACTCTTCGGCGGCGCGCGCCGGGACCGCGCCCGCGGCCAGCGCGAACGTCAGCGCGAGCAGTGTCGCTGCTCGAGATGCGTCGGGCGTCATGAGGGCTCTCCTGCCCCGATGCTCGCACAGTTTGGGACCGGCGGCGCCTCCGGCGCGAAGGCGCGCGCCGAGGCGGTCACGGCCAGGCCGAACAGCCCGAGCAGGGTCAGGGCCCGGGGCAGGCTCGTCAGCTCGGCCAGGTATCCGACCAGGGGAGGCCCGGCCAGGAACGAGCCGTACCCGGCGACCGACACGGTCGCGAGGCCGGAGCTGGAGGGGAGGCCGCGCAGGTTGCCGGCCTTCGTGAAGATCATGGGCACCAGGTTCGAGAGGCCCGCCCCGAGGACGAGGAAGCCCAGGATCGCCACGACAGCGCCGGGAGCGAGCAGCGCCACCGCGGTGCCCGCGGCGGCCAGCAGGCCCCCGCCCAGGGCCGTCGCGGCCTGGCCGACCCGGTGCACGATGCGATCCCCCAGAAAGCGCCCCGCCGTCATCGTGAGGGAGAACGCCGCGAAGGCCAGGGGCGCGACGCTGTCGCTCGCCCCGACGTGGTCCCGGAGGTAGAGGCCGGACCAGTCGGCGACGATTCCCTCGCTCATGAAGCAGACGAAGATGAGGGCGCACAGGCCGGCGAGCCGCCGGTCCAGGGAGACCCCGAACAGGGGGGCGTCTCCGCCCGACTCCTCGCCCACGAGGTGTCCGAAGCTGGCGAGGCTCGCGCCGGCGATGAGGATGCCGGCCCCCACGGCGTGCTGCGCCGGCGTTCCCGAGAGGCGCAGCACCAGCGCCCCGACCCCGGCCCCCGCCAGGCCCCCGACGCTGAACAGCGCGTGGAACGACGACATGATGGGGCGCCCGTAGCGGCGCTGGACGAGCACGGCCTGGTCGTTCATCGCCACGTCCAGGGCCCCTCCGGCCGCGCCGTAGAGCAGCAGGGCGACACCCAACGCGGGCACCGAGGGGACCATCAGCACGGCGGGGAGGGACGCCGCGTACGCCAGGCACCCCGCCAGAGAGAGCCGGTGGCTGCCGTAGCGCTGGATCAGCCCGCCCGAGACGAGCATCGTCAGGACGGCGCCCACGGCGATCAGGAACAGCAGGCTACCCAGCCGCCCCTCGGACAGCGCGAACCGGGCCTGCACCCGGGGGATGTGCGCGACCCAGCTCCCGAACAGGAAGCCGCACGCGAAGAACAGGAACGCGACCGCGCCGCGGCTCTTCCCGAGGCGGAGGTCCGCCGTCAGACCTCCGGCTCCCAGCCCGGCTCGTACTCGCGCCCCCAGAGCTTCATCGCCTCCGGGTCGCCGAGGATGTGCCCGCTGGCCGGGTCCACGCGCAGGACGCGCCCGGTGCGCCACGCGATGTTCCCGAGATGGCCGAGCAGGACGCTCTTGTGGCCCTCTTCGATCGGGCTCGAGGTCGGGACGCCCTTCTGGATCCCGTCCAGGAAGTTGCGGACGTGCACCTCGTCCAGGGCCGCGTCGGGGCTCACCGGGTTCGTGGGGTCCGTGCCGGAGGGCTCGCCGGTCAGCTCCTCGATCACGGTCTGATCGTCGTCGTTTGCGTAGGCGGTGTAGCCGTGCTCGACCTGCACCACCGTGCCCTCTTCGCCGTGGAAGATGACGCCGCGCCCGCTCTCCTCGTGGGGATAGTTGTTGCAGCTGCGCCCCTCCCAGCTCATCGCGCATCCGCCCTCGAACTCGATGCTCAGGCTCATGGTGTCGGGGAACTCCCAGTCGTCCTGGTAGTGGTAGCGCCCTCCCGAGGCCACGACCCGGGTCGGGTAGTCGACCCCGAGACCCCAGCGCATCACGTCCAGCTCGTGGCTGCCGTTGTTGAGCGCCTCTCCCGTGCCCCAGTGGCGGAACCAGTGCCAGTCGTAGGGGTGGATGTTGTCCCGATACGGGGTGCGAGGGGCCGGCCCTTGCCACAGCTCGTAGTCGAGGGCGTCGGGGACCGGGGCCTCCTTTCCGACGCCGATCGACTCCCGGTTGTTCGCGTACCAGCCGCGGGCGAAGTAGACGCGGCCGATGATGCCGCCCCGGAGCGCCTCGATGCAGCGGATCACGTTCGGCCACGAGCGCCGCTGGTTCCCCATGTGGATGATGCGGCCGTACCGCTTCTGCGCCTCGATCAGCAGCTCCCCCTCCCGGGGATTGTGGCCGCAGGGCTTCTCCACGTAGACGTGCTTCCCTGCGGCTACCGCCAGGATCGAGGCCGGCGCGTGCCAGTGGTCCGGGGCCGCGATCACGAGGGCGTCCACGTCGGGCTGCCGCAGCACCTCGCGCACGTCCTTCGTGACCCGGGGCGACGTCCCCTGGATGCTCTCCACGCTCTCCACGCACTCGGGGGCGTAGCGGTCGTCGACCTCGCACACCCAGCCCACCTCCGCATCGGGCTGGCCCGCGAAGATGTCGGCCAGGGCCGCGCCCCGGCCGTGGACCCCCATCACGCCCACGACGAGCTTGCGGGGCTGGGGGGAATCCTGGGCGGCGAGCCACGACGGAGCCGTCGCGAGCGCGCCGCTCGCCAGGGCCAGATCCCTGCCGAACTCCCGTCTGGTTCTACCCGCCATGGTCAGCCTCCGCACGAGATGCCGGCCGTTTGGCCGGCGCGAGAGCGAGTGTAGCAGCCGCGGGAACAGCCCGGTTCCTACGGCGAACTCGCCGGCGAGGCCAGCCTGCTTCCCGACGCACCCCTGGACAGCTCAGGGTCTGCGCTCCCGGGGCGCTCCCAGCTCGAAGAGCCTCACCGGCCCGTGGACCGCCACTGCCTCGAGCGACCCCGGACCCGATCCGCTCTGCGTCAGGACGAACCGTGCGCTGACTCGGACGGCGAGGTCCTCCCGGAGCCGGCCCGCTCGCCAGGCTTCCCAGAACGCGTGTTCCTCCTGCCGCTCCCTCTCGAACTGCTCCGGTGGGACGTGCACCCAGGCGAAGATGCTCAGCTCGCGCGCGCGACAGTGGGTGAGCGCCACCGCCGCTCCGGCGAGCGGACCTTCGGCGAGCACGACGTCGCCGGGGCGGCTCCGCCGCTGCAGCTCCCGGAGCCCGGCGACCTGATCGGCGGTGAGGCTCAGCTCGGAAGCGTTCCACGCCTGGAAGGCGAGGTACTGGAGCCCGGAGGGGAGTGCCCCCCCGAGAAACAGGGACATGCCCGCGACCTGCAGCCAGCGCCTTCGTCCCTTCAGGAGCTGCTGCAGCGCGGCGACTGCGAAGATCCAGGCGAGGCACTTGCTCTGGGTGAAGAACCACACCGACTCGTTGTAGGTCTGGAACGGGGGGTAGCCCGCGGGCGTGACCGACCAGGCCAGGGCGAGCGCGGGGCCGATGGCGACGAAGAGCGCGGTCGTGAGCTGCCCGGGCCGGCACTCTCGGGCGCGCAGGAGCTCGGCGAGACCCTGCGGCAGCCCCAGCCAGCGCAGGCCGAGCGCACCCAGCAGGTAGAGCGGGAGCGCGATCGCCCCATAGGCCACCGCCGGCCACCAGCCCCCGGCACCTTCGAAGCCCGCGACCGCCGCCCTCCCGACGGCGGTCTCGAAGAGGCTGCTCCGGGCGATCGCCACGGGCACCCACGGCCACGCCTCCAGGCGCACCCACATCCGCCCGCTGCCCGCGCTCAGCAGGGGCAGAGCCAGGGGTAGCGCCAGCGCCCCCGTCCCGAGCAGCAGCAGCAGCGGGCGGCGGTCGCGCCGCAGAGCCAGGTGCAGGACGGCCGCCAGTCCCAGGCTCGCGAAGACCTGGGCGCCAGCGAACACCTTGAAGGCGAGGGCGCCGGCGAACAGCACCGCGGTGAGGACACCCCGGCCCAGCGCCGGCGCCTCTGCGCTCGCGAAGCGCATGACACCGGCGAGCCCGGCGAGCAGGAACGCGAGGGCAGGGAGCATCGGGTTGAGCAGGTAGAGGGACACGGTGCTCGGCACACCGAAGAACTGCACCGCCCAGGCCTCGCGGGAGCCCGTCCACCAGCCCGGGATCCAGGAGAGGTCCTCGCCGAAGAAGACGAGCAGCGCGAACAGCAGCGCCGGCGGCTCCGAGCCGAGGAATGCGCGTCCGAAGCAGAACGCCGCCACCGCCGCCAGGGTCACGAACAGCAGCGGCGTGAAGCGCACCAGCACGTCGTTCAGCTCGAGGCCCGGGACCGCTCCCAGCAGCGCCACCAGCAGGTCGCCGCCGTAGTGGTACCTCAGGGGGACGCCGGGAAGGAACGGGACCTGCGGCGGGACGGCGTGTTGCAGCTCCCGGGCGACCCCCGCGTGGAACACCACGTCGGGGAGCGGCTGGAAGCTCAGGCCGCCGTCCGGAAGCTCCGTCAGGTTTCCCAGGAGGATCGGGACGATGCCGAGGGGCAGCGCCGCGAGCACGACGACGACCGCAAGACCGACGTGGGACCAGCGCAGAGCGTCCGCCCGGTGGCCGCCGCCGTCCCGGAGCCGGCGCAGGGAGGAGAGCGCCCCGGCGAGGGGCCAGGCCCAGAACAGGCCTCGCACCCCGAGGCTGGCGAATACCCAGTAGAGCCCCGCCGCCGCCAGCACGCCGGCGAGCACCGCCGCCAGCCAGCTGTCGAGGCCTCGCTGCTCGACGCCCATGGCGTCCAGCAGCATCCGTCCCGGAGCGTACAGGACCGCCCAGCACACGAGCACGAACCAGGCCGACGCGGGGGTGCGCAGGTCGGGAAAGAACGCGAGACCGGCCGCGATACTCGAGACCAGCAGCACCGCGAGCGCGACCCCCGGAGCGCGGCTCGCCGGTCGTGGCTCGGGCGACTCGCCCGGGCTCACCCGCGCATCCGCCGCGCCGCAACCCGGTGACGGACGCTTTCGCCGGACAGTCTGCACGGAGCGCGACGGCGATCCTCGGAGGGTGGACCCATATCGCGAGAATAGACAAGCTGACGGACGCTGTCGATCCGGGTCGACGCGGGATCAGACGGCGTACGATACACCTGGGGATGAGCTTCTCATCACCTTTGACGGCGAGACCGATAGGGAGCTGCCGGTGTCCGATTCGACCTCAGACCTCATCGGCGTGGGGCAGAGCCCCGCGTTCCTCGCCCTCGTCGCGCGAGCGACGGAGATCGCGAGAATCCCCCGGCCGGTCCTGATCCGGGGCGAGCGGGGGACGGGCAAGGAGCTGCTCGCCCGCTACATCCACGAGACGGCACCCGGAGGGACCCGGCCCTACGTCGTGGTCAACTGCGCCGCGTTCCAGCCCGACCTCTTCGCCGCGAGCATGTTCGGGCACGAGCGAGGCGCCTTCACCGGCGCCACCGAGCGCCGGGCGGGCCTGCTGGAGCGCGCCGACGGCGGGACGCTGTTCCTGGACGAGATCGCGAACATGGACCGGACGATCCAGGAGAAGCTGCTGCGGGTGATCGAGTACCAGAGCTTCGAGCGCCTCGGTGGGAGCGCCTCGATCGAGGTGAAGGTCCGGGTCATCGCGGCGACGAACGCCTCGCTGGAGGAGCTGATGGACGACGGACACTTCCTCCGGGATCTCTACGACCGGCTGGCCTTCTCCGAGCTGAGGGTGCCCCCGCTCCGCAAGCGGCGCGAGGACGTCCCGCTCCTGGTGGAGCACTTCCTGGCCGCGCTCCACGAGGAGCTCCCCGAGGTGAAGCCCGGCTCGTTCAGCCCCGAGGCGATCGAGCAGCTCGAGTCGTACCACTGGCCGGGCAACGTGCGCCAGCTCAAGAACGTTGTGGAGCGGCTCTACCTCTCGGACGAAGACCGGGTGATCCAGGCC
>Ga0299906_10000529_pt1 | contig 35322 bp, 32 predicted proteins | sample RVTome_14_FD_200259 | JGI IMG/M metagenome (GOLD analysis project Ga0299906, IMG submission 200259) | Soil microbial communities from uranium-contaminated site in the Upper Colorado River Basin, Wyoming, United States - RVT145D125 (version 2) ... | reverse complement strand
TCGGAGTTCCTGCGCGCGGTGGAGTCGGGGCGCGTGGAGTCGGTGACGATCCGGGGCAACCTGGTCACCTACACGCTCAAGGACGGCGGCCAGCCGCTGCGGACGTTCATCGTCGACTATCCCGACCTGATCAAGATGCTGCGCGAGCGGGGCGTGCGGATCGCCGTGAAGCCGCCCGACAGCAACCCCTGGTACGCGATCGTGCTGCAGTGGTTCCCGATGCTCCTGTTCATCGGCGTGTGGATCTTCTTCATGCGCCAGATGCAGGGGGGCGGGGCCAAGGCGCTCAGCTTCGGCAAGGCGCGAGCGCGGCTGATCTCGGAGAAGCAGAACAAGGTCACCTTCCAGGACGTCGCCGGCGTCGACGAGGCCAAGGAAGAGCTCCGCGAGATCATCGACTTCCTGAAAGACCCTCAGAAGTTCCAGAAGCTCGGCGGCAAGATCCCCAAGGGCGTGCTGCTGGTGGGCCCTCCCGGCACCGGGAAGACCCTGCTGGCCAAGGCCATCGCCGGCGAGGCCAACGTGCCCTTCTTCTCGATCTCGGGATCCGACTTCGTCGAGATGTTCGTGGGGGTGGGGGCGTCCCGGGTCCGAGACCTGTTCGAGCAGGGGAAGAAGCACGCGCCCTGCATCATCTTCATGGACGAGATCGACGCGGTCGGCCGCCACCGGGGCGCCGGCCTGGGCGGCGGTCACGACGAGCGGGAGCAGACCCTCAACCAGCTGCTCGTCGAGATGGACGGGTTCGAGACCAACGAGGGTGTCATCCTCATCGCCGCCACCAACCGGCCCGACGTGCTCGACCCCGCGCTGCTGCGCCCCGGCCGGTTCGACCGGCAGGTGGTGGTGCCGAGGCCCGACGTCAAGGGGCGTGAAGAGATCCTGCGGGTCCACGCCCGGCGCATTCCGCTCGGGCCCAACGTCGACCTCAAGGTCCTCGCCCGTGGTACGCCGGGCTTCTCGGGCGCCGATCTCGCCAACCTCGTCAACGAGGCGGCGCTGCTGGCCGCCCGGCAGAACAAGAAGCTGGTCGAGATGCTCGACTTCGAGAACGCCAAGGACAAGGTCCTCATGGGCGTCGAGCGGCGCTCGATGATCATCAGTGACACCGAGAAGCGCACGATCGCGTATCACGAGGCGGGCCACGCGCTGGTCGCCGACTTCCTGCCCGGCGCCGACCCCTTGCACAAGGTCACCATCATCCCGCGGGGGCGGGCGCTGGGCCTCACCCTGCAGCTGCCGATGGACGACAAGTACAACTACTCGCGCGAGTACCTCATCAACCGGATCACCATCCTGCTCGGCGGGCGCACGGCCGAGGAGATCGTCCTGCAGCAGCAGACGACCGGCGCCGGCGACGACCTCGAGAAGGCCACCGAGATGGCCCGCAAGATGGTGTGCGAGTGGGGGATGTCGGACCGGCTGGGCCCGCTGACCTTCGGCAAGAACGAGGAGCACATCTTCCTGGGCCGCGAGGTGGCGCGGGCGAAGGACTACAGCGAGGAGACCGCGCTGGCGATCGACAGCGAGATCAAGCGCATCGTGGTCGAGTGCGCGGGGCGCGCCAAGCAGATCCTCGAGGAGAACATCGAGAAGCTCCACGCGCTCGCCCGCGCGCTGCTCGAGCGCGAGTCGCTCGACTCCGAGGAGATCGCGCGCATCCTCCGCGCCCAGCCCTTCACCGAAGCGCCCGCGACCGCTTGACGCGAGGGGGCCCGACACGGCCCCGCTCCGGTAGGATGGCCCATGGCGGGTGAGGTGCGGGCGGAGCTCGCGGGTGTGATGGTCGGGGATGGCCTGCCGGTCGTCGTCATGGGCGTGATCAACGTCAGTCCCGAGTCGTTTCATCCCGGGTCGGTCTACCAGGGCGAGGCGGTCGTGAGGGCGGCGCTGGGGATGGTCGAGGCGGGCGCCGCCCTGATCGACGTGGGCGGCCGCTCGACCGCGCCCTATCTGGAGACGGCGGTCGACGTCGTCGAGGAGACGGCGCGGCTGGCGTCGGCGGTCGAGGCGCTGGCGGCCAAGCTGCCGGTGCCGGTGTCGGTCGACACGCCGCGCCCGGGGCCGGCGCGCGCGGCGCTCGAAGCGGGCGCCCGCGTGATCAACGACGTGTCGACGCTCCGCGATCCCGAGCTCGCCCGCCTGGTCGCCTCCCACTCCGCCGGCTTGATCCTGATGGCCTCGCCCCCGCCGGGTGGGAGTGCCGGCGCCGGCGCGCCGTCCCCCCTGACCGTGGTCGGTGATCTGCTCGCGGCGGGGTTGCGGCGGGCGCAGGCGGCGGGCATCCGGGAGCGCCGGATCGTCGTCGATCCGGGCATCGGGTTCTTTCGCGACGAGGCGGCGCCGTGGCACGAGTGGGACGCCGGCGTGCTCGCCGGCCTCGCCACCCTGCGACGGCTGGGCCGCCCGGTCTGCGTGGGGGTCTCCCGCAAGTCGTTCATCGGGGCGGTCCTCGAGCGTGCGGACACGGCCGGCCGCCTGAGCGGGTCGCTCGCGGCCACGGCGATTGCGGTGGCCAACGGCGCGGCGATGGTCAGGACGCACGACGTGGCGCAGACGCGTGATGCGGTGCGCGTGGCCGAACGCCTGCGCGGGGCCGGTGCGCGGTGACGGCGATCTTCGGCGCGCTCCGCTGGCGCGACGTCCTCGACATCCTCCTCGTCGCCGCGCTGATCTACCGCGTCCTCATCCTGTTCCGGGGAACGCGCGCCGTGCAGATCGCGGTCGGCCTCGGCGTGCTGGCCGTGACCACGATGGTGGCGCGGGGGCTCGAGCTGACCAGCGTCGGCTGGCTGCTCGACCACTTCTGGTCGTTCTGGGTGGTCGTGCTCATCGTCGTGTTCCAGCCCGAGCTGCGCCGGGCGCTGGCCTGGGTCGGTCAGGGCCCGGTCCTCCAGCGCCTGCTGCGCGACACCGCCGAGCGCGCGCGGGTGGTGGAGGAGGTGGTGCGGGCGGTGGAGACGCTGGCGGCCCGCCGGATCGGGGCGCTCATCGTGCTCGAGCGGTCCACGGGGCTGCGCCAGTACGCCGAGCTGGGGGTGGCGCTGGACGCCCTGGTGTCGGCCGACCTCCTCACCAGCGTCTTCCTGCCGTACTCGCCGCTGCACGACGGCGCCGTCTTCATCCAGGGCGGGCGCGTCGTGGCGGCGGGCTGCTTCCTGCCGCTGTCGCGCAACACGCAGCTCGGCCGCACGCTGGGCACGCGCCACCGCGCCGCCCTCGGCGTCACCGAGGAGACCGACGCCATCGCCGTCGTCGCCTCGGAGGAGACCGGACGCCTGTCGCTCGCGGTGGCCGGCCGCATCGAGACGGCCGCCGACGCGAACGCCCTGCGCCGGCGGCTGGAAGAGCGCATGGGGGTCGGGGCCGTCGCCACGCGTGAGAGCGCGGGGCTTGGCGTGCTGCGGCGCCTGTGGGGGCGCCAGACCGCCGTCGCCCCCGGCGCCGACGGTCCGGGCGGCGCCCCGCGAGGCTAGATGCTGCGGCGCGCGCTGGTCGGACACTGGGAACTCAAGCTGCTGTCGGTGATCCTCGCCGTCGCGCTCTGGCTGTTCGTCGCCAGCGCCCAGCGCAGCGAGATCGCGCTCGCGGTGCCGGTGGAGTACGTCGGACTGGAGGGGCCGATGACGCTGGACGGCCCCCAGCGGGAGACCGTGGACGTGCTCGTGCGGGCGCCGCGCTGGGCCGCGGAGCGGGTGAGCCCGACCTCGGTCCGCGTCCGCATCGACGTGGCCGGCCTGGAAGAGGGCGACAACCTCGTGCAGCTCGTGCCCGACAGCGTGCAGGTTCCCCCCGGGGTCCGCGTGACCCGGGTGGCGCCCGCCTGGGCGACCGTGCGAGCCGTGCGGGCGGCGACCAAGCGGGTCGCGGTCGTGCCCCACGTGCAGGGCAGCCCCGCGCCGGGCCATGCGCTGCGCCGGGTGGTGGCCGAGCCGGCGAGTGTGGAGATCAAGGGGCCTCGCACTACAATCGAATGGCGGACCGCCGTCGACGCGCTCCCGGTGGACGTGTCGGGGCACCGCCAGGCGGTGACCCGGACGGTGGGTCTGGCGCTGCCCGATTCGGTGTACGCCGTCGACCGGCGCACGGTCGAGGTCACCGTGGACATCCGACCGGAGGAAGTGATGCAGGAGCAGTCTTCAGCGGGAACGCGCCGGTGAGCCGGCTATTCGGCACCGACGGCATCCGGGGCGTGGCCAACGAACCGCCGCTCATGCCCGACCTGGCCTATCGCGTCGGGCGCGAGCTGGTGGCGACGCTGGCCGAGCAGCACGACAGCGAGCGCGTGCGGGTGGTGATCGGCCGCGACACGCGTCGCTCGGGGCCGCTGCTGGAGGCGGCGATGGTGGCGGGCCTGCTGTCGGCCGGCGCCGATTGCTTCGCCGTCGGGGTGCTGCCCACCCCCGGCATCGCGCTGCTGACGCGCGCGCTGGAGGCCCAGGGGGGCATCGTGCTCTCGGCCTCCCACAATCCCTTCGCCGACAACGGCATCAAGCTCTTCTCCTCCGAGGGAACGAAGTTCCCCGACGCCTGGGAGGCGCAGATCGAGAGCCGGCTGGCGGGCGACGACACGGCCCCGCGCGCCCACGGCGCGGCCCTGGGACGGTTCACCACCTACGAGCGGTCGGAGAAGTACTACGTCGATTTCCTCACCCGCTGCTTCCCGCTCGACCTGGCCGGCCTGACCCTGGTGCTCGACTGCGCCCACGGCGCCACCTACCGCGTGGCGCCGAGCGTCTTCCGCCGCCTGGGCGCCCGGGTGATCGCCCTCTGCACGCGGCCCGACGGCACGAACATCAACGCCGGCTGCGGGGCGCTGCACCCGGAGGGGCTGCAGCGCCGACTGGGCGCGGCCGGCGCCGACGTGGGCTTCGCGTTCGACGGCGACGGTGACCGGCTGATCTCGGTGGATCACCTCGGCGAGATCCGCGACGGCGACTACGCGCTGGCCATCGCGGGCCGCCACATGGCCGGTCGCGGGCGGCTCAAGGGCAACACCGTGATCACCACCGTCATGGCCAACCTCGGCCTCGACGAGTCGCTGGCGGCGGCCGGCATCCGCGCCGTCAAGACACAGGTCGGCGACCGCTACGTGCACGAGGAGATGCTCAGGCTCGGCGCCAACCTCGGCGGCGAGCAGTCGGGTCACCTGCTGTTTCCGGACCACGCGCCGACCGGCGACGGGATCCTCTCGGCGCTGGCGCTGCTGGCGGTCATGCGCGAGACCGGCGAGACGCTGGCCTCGCTGGCCACGTGCATGCGCAAGTTCCCGCAGGTGCTCGTCAACGTGGCGGTGTCGCGCAAGCCGCCCATCGAGACGCTGCCCGGCCTCACCGCGCGCCTGGAGGCCTTCGAGCGCGAGATGAACGGCGCCGGCCGCATCCTGGTGCGCTATTCCGGCACCGAGCCGCTGGCGCGGGTGATGATCGAGGGCGCCGACGCCCGGCGCATCCGCGTGATGGCCGACGAGCTGGCCGCGGCCATCCGCTCCGAGCTGGAGCGCTGATGGCCGTCCGCGGCGTCGGCGTCGACCTGGTGAAGATCCCGCGCCTGCGCGAGGTCATCGCGCGCTGGGACGAACGGTTCCTCACGCGCGTCTTCACCGAGGCCGAGATCGCCTATTGCCGGGCCCGGCGCGACCCGGTGCCCCACTTCGCCGCCCGCTTCGCCGCCAAGGAGGCGGGTATGAAGGCGCTCGGCACCGGCCTCCGGCTCGGGGTGAAGTGGCGCGAGCTGGAGGTGCGGCGCGAGCGTGGCCAGGCGCCCACCCTGGAGCTGCACGGCCGCTCGCGGGAGCTCGGGCTGGCCCGGGGCGGGCGCCGCATGCTCCTGGCGCTCAGCCACGACGGCGATTACGCGCTCGCCCAGGCGCTGCTGGTGGACGATGATCCGGCTGTCGTCGCCGATCCGGCGCTGCGCTAGCGTGGCCGGGGTCCTCGTCCTCTCCGGGTGCGCGGCCGCGCCCGTGGACCTTCCGTCGGCGCCCGTCCAGGGCCACATTGCCGTGCGGCCGGGCCGGCCGGGCTTCGTCGTCGCCGCGCCGCACGGCTCCAGCGACGCCGACTCGGACGAGATCGCCGTCGAGATCGCCCGTCGCACCGGCTTCGGGCTCGTGGTGGCCACCGGCTTCTCGCTGGAGGCCGAGACGCGGGCGCGCGGGGGGCGGCGCTACAAGGTCAATCGGCCGCTGGAGGGCGTCCCGGGCCGGCCGGCCTCCGAGCACGTCGTCACCGAGGCCGCCCGAAGGGTCTACGAGGCCTACGAGCAGCGCGTGCGCGAGGCCGCCCAGGGCCCGCTCCGCTTCTACGCCGAGATCCACGGCAACAACCGCCGGCAGTGCGCCGGGCAGATCGAGATCGCCACGGTCGGCGTCGATCGTGAGCTGGCCCTGCGCCTGCGCGCCCTGGCCGAGCTGGTCCGCGACGCCCACCTGCGAGCGAACCCGGAGATCGACCGGCTCGACGTGCTGATCGAGCCGGCCGACGCCGTCACCTATCGCGCCTCCGGCGCCAAGCGCGACGGCATCCTGCGCCTGCCGCAGCGCGCCCTGCACATCGAGCTGCCGCGGTGCGCCCGCCGTGACTTCCGCGAGACCTACACGACGATCCTGGCCGACTTCATCGCCCAAGCCGTGTCGTTGCCCGCCGGGCGATAGCCGTGCGGCCGGTGTTCACGGCGGACGAGATGCGACGGGTGGATCAGCGGGCCATCCGCGAGCTTGGCATCCCCGGCGCGACGCTGATGGAGAACGCGGGCCGGGGCGCCGCCGCGTGCATCCAGGCGTCGTTGCCGGAGCTGGGACTGCCACGGCGCGGGGTGCGGGTGGCGGTCGTGTGCGGCAAGGGAGGCAACGGCGGGGACGGCTTCGTGGTGGCGCGCTCGCTCAAGCGCGGCGGGCATCGGGTCGAGGTGTTCCTGCTGGCGCGGCGGGAGGAGGTGCGGGGCGACGCCGGCGTCAAGCTCCGTGAGATGGAGCGCCGCGGCATCCGTGCCCGCGTCCTCGACGAGGCCGCGGGGCTCGCGCGGGCGCTGCCGGCCGCCCAGCTCGTCGTCGACGCCATGCTCGGCACCGGCGCTCGCGGCGCGCCGGAGCCGCTGGTGGCCGGCGCGATCGAGCAGGTGAACGCGTGCGGCCGTCCGGTGGTCGCGCTCGACGTGCCGTCGGGGTTGCCGGCCGACGGCGGGATGCCCGAGGGCCCGGCGGTCCGGGCCGCTCTCACCACGACGTTCGCCGGGCTCAAGCGCGCCCTCGTCAGCGGGCCGGGCGTCGAGCTGGCCGGCCGCGTCGCCGTCGTCGACATCGGCGTGCCGCCGGCCGAGGTGGGACGCGGCGCCGCCACGTTCGTGCTGGACGCCGGTGACGTCGCCCGCCAGCTGCCGCGGCGGGCGCGCGACAGTCACAAGGGCAGCTACGGCCACCTGCTGGTCATCGCCGGCTCGGTCGGCAAGACCGGCGCCGCCGCGCTGGCCGCGCGGGCCGCCATGCGATCGGGCGTGGGTCTGGTGACGGTGGCCACCGCCGCCGGCGCCCAGCCCGTGGTGGCCTCGCTGCTCCTGGAGGCGATGACCGAGCCCGTGCCCGACACGCCGTCCGGCACGATGGCCTCGAAGGCCCGGGGGCGGCTCGGCGAGCTGGCCGAGCGTCGGGACGCCGTGGCGGTGGGGCCCGGCCTCGGCCTCGACGACGACACGCAGGCGCTGGCCCGAAGCCTGGTCTTCGAGTTCCGGCAGCCGATGGTCGCCGACGCCGACGCGCTCACCGCCCTGGCCGGCCACCTCGACCATCTGCGTGGCGCGCCGGCGGCCCGCTGTCTCACACCCCACCCCGGCGAGATGGCCCGCATGCTCGGCGCCACGGTCGCCGACGTCGAGCGCGACCGCATCGCGACCGTGCGCCAGTTCGCGACGGCCTGGGGCGTCCACGTCGTCCTGAAGGGCGGGACCAGCGTGATCGGCCTGCCCGACGGCATGGTGTTGCTGAATCCGACGGGGAACCCCGGCATGGCGAGCGGCGGCACCGGTGACGTGCTGACCGGTGTGCTGGGGGCGTTCCTGGCCCGCGGTATGGCACCGGGCGCCGCGGTCGCCGCGGCCGTGTACCTGCACGGCCTGGCCGGCGACGTCGCCGCCGAGCGGGTCGGCCAGGAATCGCTCGTCGCCGGAGACGTGATCGAGGCGCTGCCGGAGGCGTTCAGGCGCGTCGGTGCCGGCCACTAGCGTGGGCCCCTCGATGAACGAGCGGCGCCACCCGGATGGGCGCTGACGTTCATGCATGGTCCGCACTGAGCACACCACCGCCACGGCCGAGGAGACCGCGGCGGTGGGGGAGGCGCTGGGGCGGACGCTCGTCGCGGGCGACGTGGTGGCGCTGTACGGCGAGCTGGGTGCGGGGAAGACCTGCTGCGTGCAGGGCCTGGCACGCGGCCTCGACGTCGCCGGCCACCCGACCAGCCCCACCTTCGTCCTCGTCAACGAGTACCGAGGCCGCCTGCCCGTCCACCACGTCGACGCCTACCGCACCGCGACCCTCGGCGAGCTGCTCGACCTGGGCCTGCTCGACCTCATGGGCGGCGACGGCGTGACCCTCCTCGAGTGGGCCGACAAGGCGGAGCCCCTGCTGCCCGCGCGGACCGTGCGGGTCCGCATCGAAGGTGTCGGGGACGAGGCGCGCGTGATCGCCATCGAGGACCCCCGAGAGGCGGCCTGACGGCCCGGCACGGCTCTCTGGAGGCGTATCGAACGCGCGGCATTGACGCCGCGCGGGCGGCGGTCGTACGAAGAGGTATGGCGATCGATCACTGGCCCGTCAGCGAGCGGCCGCGCGAGCGGCTTTACTACAACGGGGCCGACGCGCTGGCCGACGCGGAGTTGCTGGCGCTGCAGCTCGGGTCGGGGCGGCGGGGGCGGACGGCGGTCGAGGTCGCGCGGGAGATGCTGGCGGTGTACGGTTCGCTGTCCGGCGTGGCCTCGCGGGAGGTGGCCGAGCTGGCGCGGTTGCCGGGCGTCGGCCGGGCCAAGGCGGCGCGCCTCGTGTCCGCCTTCGAGCTGACCCGGCGGCTGCGCGCGCGGACGCCCGGTGAGCGCACGGCGCTGGGCAGCCCATCCGAGGTCCACGCCGCCTTCGGGCCCCTCATGGAAGACCTGCCGCGCGAGGTCTTCCGGGTGGCGCTGCTCGACGCCCAGAACGGACTGCTGCGCGACGTGGTCGTCTCCGAGGGGACGCTGTCGTCCAGCCTGGTGCACCCGCGCGAGGTGTTCAAGCCCGCGATCCTGGAGCCGGCCGCCTCGATCATCCTGCTGCACAACCACCCGAGCGGGGACCCGACCCCGAGCCGCGAGGACCTCCGGCTCACCCGTCAGCTCGTCGAGTGCGCGCGGCTGCTCGACCTGCGCATCCACGACCACGTCGTGATCGGCCGCGGGCGCTACGTGAGTCTGGCCGAGCGGGGTATCATCTGAATCATCGGAGGGGGCCTCGGCGGCCCCCTCCGATGCCTCCCCCCCCCGGACGACAGGATTGCGCGGGCGAAGCCCGCGCTCGGAACGGCGCACTTCGCGCGTCACCGGTGACGCGGCGGCGGGGGAGAATCAGGGTTTCGCGGCGGTGGGGGTTCGGGTAGAATCGCCGGGCGGTTCAGCGTTTTCCATGGAGTTGCGCACGCCCGTCAACGTCCGCGGCACCGAGCGTCACACCCTTCGTCTCCTCGCGCTGGGCGGCCTCGCGGCGATCATGGCGGTGTCGTGTCGCGCCACGGGTGGCGCGCGGGTCGTGGTGCCCGTGGCCTTCGAGGAGGCGACGCCCGCGGCGGCGGGCCTCCGGTATCCGGAGGATTTCGCCAGCCACGAAGCCGTCGTGCGGGGCGTCGCCGTGCTCCTCGCGCGGGAGCTGGCGCTGCCGGTTCCCGAGCAGGTGACCGTCTACATCTATTCGTCGCGAGCGGGGTTCGAGCAGGGCCTCGTGAGCGATGGGCGGCTGCCGGTGGTGCGCGCGGCCGAGCTGAGCGGGTTCGCCGTCGGGGTCGGCAAGCGACGCCAGTTGCTCCTGCACGCCGACGGCGCGACCCCCGCGGCCCGCGACTGGCTGCGGCTGGTGGCCCACGAGCTGACGCACGTCGCCCAGATCGAGCTGGCGCAGGGCGAGGGACGCGCCGAGCAGTGGCTGGTCGAGGGCATGGCCGAGTGGGCGGCCTTCACGGTGCTGGAGCGGCTCGGCCTCGATTTCCTGGCCGACCGGCGGGTGGCGGCGGTCGGCCACGTGCGCGGCCACCCGGCCCTGCACAGCCGTCGCCTCGACCTCGTCACGCTTGGCACGTCCCGCGGCTTCACGGTGCGCCACCTGCAGGAGGGATCGCTGCCGACCTACCAGCTGGCGTTCCTCATGACCGACTACGTGATCCGCCGCCACGGCTTCGAGTCCCTCCTCGCCTATTTCCGGGGGTTTGCCGCGGGACGGGGGCGCCACGAGGGTTTCCAGCTCGCCTTCGGCCAGACCCTCGCGGAATTCGAGGCGGAGATCCTGGACCACCTGGGAGAGGTGGCCCGCTGAGCCGCGGCGGTTACCTCGCCGTCCCGCTCGTCTTCGTGCTGCTGGGGGCGGCGGCCCCGGAGCCGCCGCGGCTGCTCGTCACCGTGACCGAGGTGCGGCCCACCGCCGCCATCCTGTGGGCGCGCGCCGTGCGAGCCGGCGAGGTCGACATCGAGGTCGGCGCGGCCGGGGAGGCGGGCCGCCGCCTGGCGCCGGAGGCCGTCGAGGCCGACGACTTCCTCGTGCGGGTTCCGCTCGAGGGGCTGGCGCCGGCCACCCGCCATCGCTATCGCGTCGCCCAGGACGGGCAACGCGTGGAGGGCGAGTTCACCACCGCGCCGCCGCCGGACGAGCCGGCCCCGGTCACGTTCCTGTGGAGCGGCGACCTGGGCGGCGGCGGCATCCACTGCCGGTCCGTCGACGGCGGCTACCGGATCTTCCACGCGATGGCGCGCCGGCCGGCGGACTTCTTTCTCTTCGTGGGCGACACGGTCTACGCCGACGCGCCGTGCAACCGGCCCGGCACGGTGCCCGGCGCCAACTTCCGGGCGACGACGCTCGCGGAGTACCGCGCCCGCCACCGCTACAACCGCGAGGATCCGGCCTTCCAGGCGTTCCTGCGGCGCACGCCGGTGTTCGCGACCTGGGACGACCACGAGGTGAGGAACAACTTCGCCGGGCCGACCGAGCCGAGGATGCCGATCGGGCGCCAGGCCTTCCTCGACTACTGGCCGGTGGCCGCCGGCGGCGATCCGCACCGCCTGTATCGCAGCGTGCGGTGGGGGCGGCTGCTCGAGGTGTTCATCCTCGACACGCGGCAGTATCGCAGCGACAACAGCCTGCCCGACGGCCCCGGCAAGACCATGCTGGGCCCCGCCCAGCGGCGGTGGCTGCTCGAGGCGGTGCCGGCCTCGACGGCCACCTGGAAGGCGGTCGTGAGCAGCGTCCCGCTGGCGATCCCGACCGGACAACCGGACCGGCGCGACTCGTGGACGAACGCCAACATCCTGGGCCTCGCCCCCGAGCACGGCACCGGCTTCGTGACCGAGCGGGACGTCATTCTCCGCCACTTCCACCGGCGCGACGTCAGGAACCTGATCTTCGTCGCCGCCGACGTCCACCACGCCGAGGTGATCCGCCATCAGCCGTACTCGGGGTGGTCGTTTCACGAGTTCATCGCCGGCCCGCTGTCGGCCGGGCCGGGCCGCCCGCGCCCGCTCGACGTGCGGCTGTGGCCGCGCTCGCTGTTCGCGCAGGGCGGGGTCAGGAACTTCGGCGAGATCACGATCGAGCCGGCCCAGCTCGCCGTCCGCGCGCTCGACGAGGACGGCAGCGTGCTGTTCACCCACACCATCGCCCCCGAGTGACCCCCGAGCGCGTCAGGGCGCGGGCGCGCCGCCGGCGGCGCTGGCTGGCCCGGCTGTCGGTCGCGCTGCTGTTCCTCGGCTCGGCCCCGAGCCGGATCGGGCCGGCGGCCCCCCCGCCGATCGAGGAGGACGATGCCGGGGTGCTGGTGACCGTGACCGAGGTGCACGCCGACCGTGCCGTGCTCTGGCTGCGCGCGGGTGGCGACGATCGCCTGAGCGTGCGGGTGACGCCGGTGGCCGACCCGGCGGCGGCGCGCACGTTCCGGGCGCGGGCGACCGCCGACTGGGACCACATCGTGCGCATTCCGCTCCACGGGCTGCGCGCCGGCACCCGCTACGCCTACGAGGTGACCGCCGGCCGCCGGCAGGCCGCCGGCACGTTCACGAGCGCGCCTCATCCCGACGCCGAGGCGCCGGCGCGCCTGCTCTGGAGCGGCGACCTCGGGGGGGGCGGCTACTGCCGCGACGTCGAGGACGGCTACCCGATCTTCCGGGCCATGGCCGCCCGCCGGGCCGACCTGTTCCTCTTCGTGGGCGACACGGCGTACGCCGATCACGTCTGCGGGATGAGGCCGCACACGGCCGGCAACAGCTTCGTGGCGACCACGGTCGAGGGGTTCCGCGCCAAGCACCGCTACAACCGCGCCGACCCCGCCTTCCAGGCGCTGCTGCGCGCCACGCCGGTCTACGCGATCTGGGACGACCACGAGGTCCGGAACAACTTCGTCGGGCCCGACGAGCCGCTCATGCCGGCCGGGCGCCGCGCATTCCGCGACTACTGGGGCATCGACGGGGGGGCCGAGGAGCCGGACCGCCTCTACCGCTCGGTCCGGTGGGGACGCCACGTCGAGGTGTTCATCCTCGACACCCGCCAGTACCGCAGTCCGAACGCGATGCGCGACGGCCCCGGCAAGACGATGCTGGGCCTCGCCCAGCGCCGCTGGCTGCTCGACGGCGTGACCACCTCCCCGGCCACCTGGAAACTCATCGTCAGCTCGGTGCCGCTCGGCATGTTCACCGGCGGTGTCCACTCCGACTCCTGGTCCGGCGCCAACGTCCTGGGCTATCCTCGCCCCGGAAACGGGTTCGTGTGGGAGCGTGATCTGATCCTCGGGACCCTGCGCGAGGAGAACGTGCGCAACGTCGTCTTCCTGTCGGGCGAGGTGCACCACGCCGAGCTGATCCGCCACGACCTCGAGGCCGGATACGCCGTCCACGAGTTCGTGGCCGGGCCGCTGGCGGCCCGACGGGGCGTCCGCCGCTTCCTCGATCGCTCGCTGAACTCACGCTCGCTCGGCTCGCTCGGCTTCGCCGACAACTTCGGCGAGCTCGAGGCCGATGGCCGCGGGCTCACCGCCCGGATCCGGGACCGCTCCGGCGCCGTGCGCGCCCACCTGCGTCTCACCGCCGACCCCACCGGAGGACCCTGGCTATGATCGAGCTGAACCTGGAAACGGCCGAGCAGGTGTTGCGGGCCGCTCAGCAGCGCGCGCGGGAGCTGGGCGCGCCGATGACCATCACGATCGTGGACGAGGCCGGCCGCCTCGTCCTGTGCGCGCGCGGCGACGGCACCGGCTTCTTCACGCCGGAGACCTCGCGCGCCAAGGCCATGGCCGCCGCGGCCTTCCGCCGCTCCACCACCGAGATGGCCGACCTCGCGGCCAAGGGCGCCGCCTTCTGGAAGACCGTCCCCACGGTCCTCGAGGGCCAGGTCCTGCCCACGCCCGGCGGCGCCGCCCTCCTGCGCGGCGGCCGCGTCATCGGCGGCATCGGCTGCGGTGGCGGCACCGGCGAACAGGACCAGCAATGCGCCGACGCCGGCGCCCACGCCGTCAAGTAACCCCCGGAGTCGAAGGGGAGGATCGTGAGCTGTCGTGCCACGTCGGTCGGCATCACGTCCGGCGCCACACGGGCCGGCGCCACGCGGATCGCCACGCCAGCACGCTCCACCCGAGCAGCCCCAGCACGCTCAACCCGATGCCGGTCAGCTCGGGCGCGCCGGGGCCGTAGCCGAGCTCGATGGCGGCGACACCGGCGGGGGCCCGGACCTCCAGGTCGCCGAACTCCCCCCGCCGGGTCGCGAGCGTCGCGCCGCCGGCCGTGGCGCGCCACAGTGGATAGTAGGCGACGCCGGCCGGGGTCCAGTCGCCGCGCGCGCCGTCGACCCTCACGCGCCAGCGCCCCGACCCCAGCGGCTGCGGCAGCGCGGACGCGCGCCCCGACCAGATCACGAACGGGGGCTCGCGGCGGCGCTCGGGGAAATCCGGGTTGTCCGCCAGCGCGGCCAGGCGGGGCAGGTCCTCGTCGAGCGCGACGACCGTGCTGACCCGCAGCCGGCGGGCGTGGAGGTTGAACGTCGCCGCGTCGAGCGCCTCGAGCGGGCGCCCGAACAACGCCTGCCCGTCCAGCCGCTCCACCAGCGTGGCGATCGGTCCGGGACCCGCGTCCCCGCGGTACACCAGCGCGGCGACCGGGGAGGGATGGGTGAACGTGCCGTTGACGATGGCCCGACCGGCGAGCACCGGGGTGAGCGCGGTCACGTGGGTGTGCGGCCGCCACCATTCGCGCCCGTACGCCAGGGGCACCGCGGAGCGCACGAAGAGCACGCGCCCCTGGGGCGCGGCCCGCAGAGCCGCCCACAGCGCCGGCAGGCGGAGTCCTCGCTCGATCGTCGTCGACGACGGCCAGGCGGTGGGACGCGGCCAGAGCGTCAGCGTCTCGCGGCCGCCCGCCGACAGCGCCACCGCGACGAGGACGGCCCCCAGCGCCGCCAGGGGGACGGGGAGGGAGTGACGGGCCACGAGGCGTTCGAGCACGCGGCCGGCTCCCAGACCGCCGGCCAGCACGACGGCCAGCCAGAAACCGTCCATGACGCGGGCGGCGGGGAGCCACGCGAGACCGAGGCGCTCCAGCCCGAGGGCGTCGACCGCCACGATCACGGCCATCGCCGGGGGAAAGCGCGCGAGGAGTCGCTCGGGACGCGAGCGCGCGGTGACGAGCGCGACGCCGGCCAGGATCGCCAGCCCGACGACGAGCGGATGAGCGACGAGCGTCTCGCCCAGGCCCGGGAGCGTCAGCGCCCCCCACGCGAGCGCGCGCGTGTGCTCGAGCCGGACCAGGAGCGGCAGCGTCCAGAACGCGGTGAGGAGCGCGCCGACCGCGAGCCACCCGGCCGCCGGCGCCAGGCGCGACCCCCAGCGCCGCCCCGACGCGGCGGCGAGCGCGACGAGCGCAGCGGCCGCGGGCAGGTGGGCGGGGTGCGTGAGCGCCACGGCGGCGAGCAACGGCACGGCGGTCCGCGCGGGGAAGGGCGCGGCGCCCTCGCTCCATCGCACGAGGCTGGCCGCCAGCAGGGGGAGCAGGGCCCATCCGAGCCGGGCCGGCGCCATGCCGACGTGGACGCCGCCCTCCACCCCGCTCGTCAGCGCCGGCCACAGCGACAGCGTCAGCGCCACGAAGGCGCCCGGCAGCGCCAGCCAGCCGCTCGCCAGCACGCGGCTCAGCGCGAGCCACGCGGTGACGCCCGGCGCCAGGTAGGCGAGCCACAGGAGGGCGTGATACGCCGCCGGCACGCCGAGCCCGCCGAACGACGCCACGTGCAGGAGCGCGCCCGCCCAGGCGAAGGCGGGCGGGTAGAACTGCAGTTCCGGGTAGCCCGTCCACCACCCGGAGTTCCAGGCCCACGGCGCCGGCCCGAGCGTCACGACGTGCCACAGCCGATAGACCTGGCCGGGGTGGTCGTCGACGACCGGCGCCGAGACGCCGAGCGCCGCCGCCGCGAACGCGACGGCGTACGCCACGAGGAGCAGGAGCGGGACGACGGCGGCCCCGGAGCGCGCCCACCGCGCTTGACTTGCCACGGCGGGTAATCATAGCGCAGCGCGCGGACCCCCCATGTCCATCAGGACCAAAGTTGCGCTGGTCATCGCCGTCTCGGTCGTCGTGCCGCTGATCATCTCCACGGTCTTCTCGAGGCCGCGCGCTGACCTCGATCATCGGCTTCAGCGAGCTGCCGCCGGCCGAGGGGTGCGGCTCGCTCAACGACGAGCAGCGCGACGCGCTGGAGCGCGTCGAGCGCAACGGCACCGAGGGGCGCGAGAAGTCGGTCGCGGTCCACGAGGTCGTCCGGATCATGACGTCCGTTCGAGTGGCGCCCCTCGAAAGGGCCCCCCAGCGGGCGTCGGGGCGCGGGCGTTGACTTCATCGCGGCATGCGTGTTTAGTGATGCCAACGTCTGTCGGTCAGGAGGAGATGCGATGCCGGTGACCGTGCGCATTCCGACGCCGTTGCGGGCCGTGACCAAGGGCAACGCCGACGTCCAGGCCAAGGGCGACACGGTCGACGACCTGATCGGCGACCTCGAGCGCCAGTTCCCCGGCCTCCGCGAGCGGCTCGTGGACGAGACCGGCGAGCTGCGGCGCTTCGTCAACATCTACGTCAACCAGGAGGACATCCGCTTCCTGGACAACCGGGCGACCGCCCTCAAGGACGGCGACGAGGTCGCCATCGTTCCTGCCATCGCCGGAGGGTGCTGAGCCCCGGCGCGCCGGCGGCAGTCCCGTGCGGCTCTCGGATCGGGTCCAGGGGTTCACCGAGTCCGTCATCCGCGAGATGACGCGGGTGGTGAGCCAGCACGGGGGCGTGAACCTCGCCCAGGGCATGCCCAACTTCCCGCCCCCGGCCGCCGTCGTCGAGGCCGCGCACCGGGCCCTGGACGGCGACTTCCACCAGTACGCGATCACCTGGGGCGCCGCGAGCCTGCGACGCGCCATCGCCGACAAGTACCGGCGGTTCTACGGCATGGCGATCGACCCCGAGCGCCACGTCACCGTCTGCTGCGGCTCGACGGAGACGATGCTGTCGACCCTGCTGGCCGTGCTGAACCCCGGCGACGAGGTCATCGTGTTCGAGCCGTTCTACGAGAACTACGGGCCGGGCTGCATCATCTCGGGGGCGGTCCCCATCTGGGTGCCGCTGGAGCCGCCCGACTTCTCGTTCGATCCCGACCGGCTCGCGCGGGCGGTGACGCCGCGCACGAAGGCCATCGTCTTCAACAGCCCCAACAACCCCTCGGGCAAGGTCTTCGCGCGGGCCGAGCTGCAGGCGATCGCCGACCTCTGCCTGCGCCACGACCTGCTCGCGATCACCGACGAGATCTACGAGCACATCGTCTACGACGGCCTCGGCCACACGCCCATCGCCACGCTGCCGGGCATGGCCGAGCGCACGGTCACCATCTCGGGGGCGTCCAAGTCCTACTCGGTCACCGGCTGGCGGGTGGGCTGGGCGGTGGCGCCGGAGGAGCTCAGCACCGGCATCCGCCGCGCCCACGACTTCGTGACGGTGGGCGCCCCGCATCCGCTGCAGGAGGCGGCGGTGACCGCGCTCACGCTGCCGGATTCCTACTACGTCGAGCTCCGTGACGGCTATCAGGCCCGGCGCGACCTGCTGCTCGGCTACCTGGAGCGGGCGGGGTTCACGGCCTGGAAGCCGCGCGGCGCCTATTACATCCTGACCGACGCCGCCCATTTCCTCGAGACGCTGCGGCTCGGGGACGACTCGGCCTTCGCCATGTGGCTCATCAAGGAGTGCGGCGTGGCGACGGTGCCCGGCTCCTCGTTCTACGCCCATCCCGAGCTGGGACGGACGAAGATCCGCTTCTGCTTCCCCAAGACCGACGACGTCCTCACGGAAGCCGGCGAGCGGCTGCAGAAGCTTCGCACGCTTGCCGGCTGACGCCCGCCGGGCCGCGGAGGCCATCTGGCGGGCGGCGCTGGCCGCCGGCGACGTCGAGCCGCTCGTCCGCCGCCACCTCCGCCTCGACGGAGCGCGGCTGCTGGCGGGTGGGCTCGACCTCGACCTCCGCGGGGTGCGGCGCGTGCTGGTGCTGGGGGCGGGCAAGGCGGGGGCCTCGATGGCGCGGGCGGTGGAGGGGATCGTCGGAGCGCGCGTGAGCGAGGGCTTCGTGGTGGTCAAGGACGGCTACCGGCTCCCGGCGGCGCGCGTCGAGATCGCCGAGGCCGGCCATCCGGTGCCCGACGCGCGCGGACTGGCCGCGTCGTCGCGCCTGCTGGCGCTGGCCGGGTCGCTCACGGCGGACGACCTCGTGATCTTCGTGGTCTCCGGCGGCGGCTCGGCGCTGACGCCGGCACCGGCGCCGCCGGTCACGCTGGAGGAGAAGCAGGCGGTCACCCGGCTGCTGCTGGCCGCCGGCGCCACGATCAACGAGCTGAACGCCGTGCGCAAGCACTGCTCGCGCTTCAAGGGCGGTCTGCTGGCGCGCGCCGCCTGGCCGGCCACGATGGTGACGCTCGCCCTCTCCGACGTCATCGGCGACCCGCTCGACGTGATCGCCTCCGGGCCGACCGCGCCCGACCCGAGCACGTACGCCGAGGCGCTCGCCGTGCTCGAGCGTCGCGGCGTCCTCACCGCCGCGCCACGCGCGATCGTGGAGCGGCTGCGCGCGGGCGCGGCCGGGGGCCTCCCGGAGACCCCCAAGCCCGGCGACCGGGCCTTCGAGCGCGTGACGAACGTGATCGTCGGCAACAACGCCCTGGTCGTCGAGGCGGCCGCGGCCGAGGCCGAGCGGCAGGGGTATCGCGCGCACGTGCTCACGCGCTCGCTCCAGGGCGAGGCGCGCGAGGTCGCGCGCGAGCTCGTGGCCCGGGCGCGCGCGCTGCCGGGGCCCGCCTGTCTCATCGCGGCCGGCGAGACCACGGTGACCGTGCGGGGCCGCGGCCGCGGCGGACGCTGCCAGGAGTTCGCGCTGGCGGCGGCGCTGGAGCTGCGAGAAGGCGAGGCGACGGTGGCGCTGGCGGCGGGGACCGACGGCACCGACGGGCCGACCGACGCCGCCGGCGGAGTCGTGGATGCGGGCACGGTGGGGCGAGGGCGCGCGGTGGGTCGCGACGCCCGCCGTGATCTGGCCGACAACGACGCGGGTGCCTTCCTCGGCGCGACCGGCGAGGCCGTCGACACCGGGCCGACCCACACGAATCTCCTCGACCTCTATCTCATCTTGCGGCTGTAAAAGCCTATGCCGACGATCTTTTCTCATGCTCTCGCTGGCGCGACACTCGGCACGGTTTTCCCGCTGCCGGCGAGGCCCGCGCGCCACTTGGTGGCCGGCGCCCTCTGTGCCGTGATCCCGGACGCCGACGTCGTGGCGTTCTGGTTCGGCATGCCCTGGGGCCACGTGCTCGGCCATCGCGGGATCACGCATTCGCTGTCGTTCGCGGCCATCCTGGCTGCGGTGGTCGTGGGCTCGGCATTTCGCGGGCGGACGTGGGAGGGACGGCGCGGGACGGTCTGGTTGTTCCTGTTCCTGGCGACGGCGTCGCACGGCATCCTCGACGCGCTGACGGACGGCGGGCCCGGGGTGGCGTTCCTCGCGCCGTTCGACGACACCCGCTACTTCCTGCCCTGGCAGCCCCTGCCCGTGTCGCCGATCAGCCTCGAGCGCTTCTTCAGCGCGCGGGGCCGCAGAGTCCTCGAGGCCGAGGCGCTCTGGATCGGGCTGCCGGCGGTGGTCCTGGCCGCGGCCGGCACCGCGCTCAGGGCCCGGCGGCGAGGACGCCGGTGAGCCCGCGCGTGCTGCTCTTGGATCTCGACGGGACGCTGACGGACTCCCGCCCGGGGATCGTCCGGTGCATGCGCTATGCGCTCGAGCGGCTGGCGGCCCCGTGTCCGAGTGACGACGCCCTCGCGGTCCACATCGGCGGCCCGCTGCGGACGACCTTCGCCACGCTGCTGGCCGTGCCGGACCCGCCCCTCGTCGAGCGCGCGCTCAGCCTCTACCGCGAGCGCTACGCCGGCATCGGCCTCTACGAGAACGCGGTCTACCCCGGAATCCCGGAAGCGCTCGAGCGCCTGGCCGGCCAGGCCCGCCTGATGGTGGCGACGCAGAAGGACACGCGCTACGCCGAGACGATCGTCGAGCACTTCGGGCTGACCCGCTACCTCGCGGGCGTCTACGGCACCGATCTCGACGGGCGCCGGGACGACAAGCGCGCGGTGATCGCCCACCTGCTGGCGGCCGAGCGGGCGGCCCCGGCGGATGCGCTCATGATCGGCGACCGCGCCCACGACGTCCTCGCGGCGCGCGTGAACGGGGTCCGCACCCTCGGGGTGCTCTGGGGCTACGGCTCGCGGGAGGAGCTGGTGGACGCGGGCGCCGACGGCCTGTGCGAGTCGCCGGCCGGCCTGGCGGCGTGTCTGGCGCGGCTACGCTGAGCGCGGACGTGGCCAGCGGCCGGTCGCGCGCAGCGCCTCGAACACGCGTGACGGGGTCACCGGCAGCCGGTCGATCCGCACGCCGTGGTCGGCGAGCGCGTCCTCCACGGCGCCCGCGATCATGGCGCCCGGAGCGATCACGCCGCTCTCGCCCACGCCCTTGATGCCCAGCTCGTTGACGGTGGACGGGAACTCGACGTGCACGACGTCGAGCGCCGGGAAGTCGGCCGCGCGCGGCAGCGCGTAGTCCATCAGCGAGCCCGTCAGGAGCTGGCCCTGGCCGTCGTGGACGACCTCCTCCAGCAGCGCGCTGCCCATGCCCTGCGCGGTGCCGCCGTGCACCTGGCCCTCGACGACCATCGGGTTGATCGCGCGGCCGGCGTCGTGGACGACGGCGTGGCGCACGACCGCCAGCGTGCAGGCGTCGAGATCGACCTCGACGACGGCGGCCTGGGCGCCGAACGCCCACGTGACGCTGCCGGGATAGAAGAACACGCACGCGCCGAGGCCGGGCCGGCCCGTCTCGACCAGCGCGCGGCTGCGGACGGCGGCGCGCGCCACCTGCCCGAGCGAGAGGCGGCGGCCCGGCGCGCCGGCGACCCGGACGTCGCCCTCGGCCACGACGACGTCGTCGGCCGCGCACTCGAACAGCTCGGCGGCGACCAGCCGCGCCTTGCGGGCCACCTCCCGCGCCGAGCGGGCGATGGCCGGCCCGGCCACCGCGGCCACGCGGCTGGCGATCGTCCCCATGCCGAAGCCCACGCGGTCGGTGTCGCCGCCGCGCACGACCACGCGCTCGAGTGGCACGCCCAGCTCGGCGGCGGCGATCTGGGCCAGCGTGGTCTCGTGGGCCTGGCCCTGGGCGCCGACCCCCACGTCGACGAAGACCACGCCCCCCGGATCGACGCGGACGTCGGCGCCCTCGAACGGCCCGATCCCGGTGCCCTCCACGTAGGCCGAGATTCCGAGACCGAGCGGGCGGGCGCCGCCGCGGCGGGCGGCCTGCTCCTTGCGCCAGGCGGCGTAGTCCAGGCGCGCCAGCAGCGCGTCGAAGGCGGCGACGTAGTCGGCGGGGTCGTAGGTGATCGGCACGCCGTCGCGGTAGGTGAGGCCGGTGCGGTACGGCATCTCCGCGCGGTGGATCAGATTGCGCCGGCGGAAGTCGGCCGGGTCCATGCCCAGGCTCCGCGCCGCGCGGTCGAGCAGGCGGTCGAGCACCAGCGCCGCCTCCGGCCGGCCGGCGCCCCGGTAGGCGGCGCCGAACGACTTGTGCGTCACGAGGTTGTCGGCGCGCGCCCGGTAGTTCGGGATCCGGTAGGGGCCGACGAGGTGGTTCATGGTGTTGGCGGTCATCGCGCCGCCGAGCGTGGGGAACGCGCCGTGATCCCGCGTGAACGTCGTCTCCAGCGCGGTGATCGTCCCGTCACGCCGCACGCCCAGGCGGGCGGCGTGGACCTGGTCGCGGTCGCCGGAGGCGGTGAGGAAGTGCTCGCGGCGCGTCTCCACCCACTTCACGGGGCGGCCGAGGCGCCGGGCGACCGCGGGGACGAGCACGTCCTCCGGGTAGACGTGGCCCTTGATGCCGAAGCCGCCGCCCACGTCGGGCGCGATCACCCGGATGGTGGCCTCCGGCAGGCCGAGCGCGGCGGCCACGGCGGCGCGCACGTTGAAGGGCACCTGGGTCGAGGACCACACCGTCACGTGTCCGCTCTCGAGGTCGGGGGCGGCCAGCACTGCGCGGCCCTCGATCGGCACGCCGGTGACCCGCGGGTACACCAGGCGCGCCTCCACGACCGTCTCGGCGTCCGCGAAACCGCGCGCGACGTCCCCGGTCCCGGCTTCCTGTCGTCCCGCCCGGTTGTCGCGCCAGCCCTCGTGGACGAGTCCGGGCGCCGGCACGGCCGGCTCGGCCGCGACCGGCAGCGGCTCGTACTCCACGACCACCGCCGCCACGCCGTCGGCGGCGCGATAGGCGTCGTCGGCCACCACCACCGCGACCGCCTCGCCCACGTGCCGGACGCGCCCGGCCGCCATCACGGGATGCGCGTAGTCCGGCCACCCCGGCTCCGTGATCAGCGGCGGCACCGAGGCCGCCAGCTCCGGCGCCTCGCGAACGGTGAGGACCGCGACGACGCCCGGCTGCGTCAGCGCGCGCCGGGTGTCGACGCGCACCACGCGGGCGTGGGCATGCGGGCTGCGCACCAGCGCCGCGTGCAGCGTGCCGGGCAGGTGGAGGTCGTCGACGAAGCGACCGCCGCCGGTGACGAGGCGCAGGTCCTCCTTGCGCCTGACCGCGCGGCCGATCACGCGTGAGTCGTCCGCGGTCGCGCGCCAGCGGTGCCGGCGCCCTCGGTCCCGGGGGAGGCCGAACGGAGGTGTTCGTCGCGCCGGGCCTGCAGACCGGTGTCGGAGTACGACATCAGCTCCGGGCGTCCCTTGCCGAGCATCACCTGCAGATAGGCGGGCTCGAGGCCGACGTTGTCGTAGCCGTGGATCACGTTGGCCGGGCACGACACGCAGTCCCACTCGCCGAGCACGGCCTCGACACGGTGGCCGGCCTCGTCCTCGAAGAACACGCGCACCTTGCCGCGCAGGATGAAGAAGATCTCCTCCACCTCGTGGGTGTGGGCGGCGTTGCCCTGGCCCGGCGGCACGTACATCACGCTCAGCGTGAAGTGCTCGGCCGGGATGTAGCGGCCGTCGGCCTTGCCGGAGGCGCCGTAGCCGATGAATCGATGCTGGGCGCGCCGGTAGCCTTCCACGCGCGCGTCGGCGAACGCGTCCCAGTCTCCGATTCGGTCAGTCCAACGCGCGACCTGTCGCTCGAGCAAGTTCGACAGCCCCTCCCCCATGGCGACACCTCCGGCGAATTCTATCAGAGGGATCTGCCCAAGAGGCGGGCGACCCGGTCTAAGTAGCAGGAGTTCCGCGCGCTCGCCGTGGTCGTCCACCGGCTTATCCACGGCTCACGCACAGCATCGGTGGAAAAGTCACCGTGTTATCCTTGCCACCGATGTCGCGCGCCAACCTGATGGGACTCCTTCCTGGTGAGCTCGAAGACCTCGCCGTGACGCTCGGCGCCTCGCGCTATCGGGGCCGGCAGCTGGCGACCTGGATGTACCGCAAGGGCGTGGTCGACCTGGAGGCGATGACGGATCTGCCCCGGGACTTTCGTGCGCGGCTGGCCGAGACCCACGAGATCGCGTTGCCGGAGGTGGAGCGGGTGACGCCCTCGCAGGATGGCAGCGGCAAGCTGGTCTTCCGGCTGAGCGACGGCGGCCGGGTGAGCGCCGTCCTCATGCCGGACGACGGGCGGATCACGCTCTGCCTGTCGACCCAGGTCGGCTGCGGCTTCGCCTGCGCCTTCTGCCTCACCGGGACGATGGGGCTCGAGCGCAACCTCACCGCCGGCGAGATCGTCGGCCAGCTCGTGGCCGCCAACGCGCGGCTCGAGGGCGGCGAGCGGGTGACCCACATCGTGTTCATGGGCATGGGCGAGCCGCTGGCGAACTACGCCAGCCTCGTCGCCGCGCTGCGGATCCTCACCGACGCCCGGCTCGGGATCGGGTACTCGCCGCGCCGGATCACGGTGTCCACCGTGGGCCTCGTCGCCGGGATCGACCGGCTGGGCCGCGAGGACCTCAAGGTCAACCTGGCGATCTCGCTGCACGGCGCCTCCGACGACGTGCGCGGCCGACTCATGCCCGTGAACCGCTCCTGGAACCTGGAGGCTCTCATGGCCGCCGTGCGCCGCTATCCGCTGGCGGCGCGGCAGCGCGTCTTCTTCGAGTACGTGATGCTGGAGGACGTCAACGACACCGCCGAGGAGGCCCACCGGCTGGCGCGCCTGCTGCGCGGCGTCCGCGCCAAGGTGAACCTCATCCCGTTCAACGACTGGGACGGCTCGGGCTTCCGGCGGCCGCCGCTGCCGCGCATCCTCGCCTTCCAGGCGATCCTGCTCCACGCCGGCATCACGACCACCGTGCGCTGGAGCAAGGGCGAGGACATCGGCGCCGCCTGCGGCCAGCTCAAGGAAGCGGTGGGCGCATGACCCCCACCGTCGCCTTCACGACGCTGGGGTGCCGGCTCAACCAGGTGGACAGCCAGCAACTGCAGGCGGGGCTGGAGGCGCGCGGCTTCCAGACGGTGCCGGTGGAGGCGGACCCCGACGTCGTCGTCGTCAACACGTGCACGGTGACGGCGCGCGCCGAGCTGTCCGACCGCCGGGCGATCCGGCGCGCCACCCGGCTCAATCCCGGCGCCCGCCTGGTCGTCACCGGCTGCTGGGCGCAGACGAGCGCCGCCGAGGTCGCCGCGCTCGGCGGCGTGGACCTCGTCGTCGGCAACGCCGACAAGGGGCGGCTGCCCGATCTGCTCACCGGGCTGCTCGCCGGGGGCCGGCGCGCTCCCCGGGTGGAGGTGAGCGACGTCGCGGGCGCCCGGCTCGAACCCGTCGCGCCGCGGCCGCACGTCAGCGGCCGCTCGCGCGCCTTCCTCAAGATCCAGGACGGCTGCCAGCACCGCTGCGCGTTCTGCATCGTCCCCTTCGCCCGCGGGAACAGCCGCAGCCTGCCGCCGGCGGAGGTGGAGGCGCAGGCGCGACGCCTGGTGGCGGCCGGGCATCCCGAGATCGTGCTGACGGGCGTCGACCTGGGTCACTACGGCGCCGACCTGGCTCCCCGCGTGAGCCTGGCCACGCTGCTGGCCCGGCTGACCCGGGTGGACGGGCTTCGGTGGCTGCGGCTGTCGTCGATGCTGCCGGCCTACTTCACCGACGACCTGCTGGAGATCCTCGGCGCCTCGCCGGTGATCGCGCCGCACTTCCACGTGCCGCTGCAGAGCGGCAGCGACCGCGTGCTGCGCGCGATGCGGCGGCCGTACACGACGGCCGGGTACCGGCGCGTGGTGGAGCGGCTGGCGGCGGCGATCCCCCGGCTCGGCCTGGGCGCCGACGTCATCGTCGGATTCCCCGGCGAGACCGACGCCGAGTTCGCCGCCACCGTGGACCTCGTCGAGGCGCTGCCGTTCTCCTACCTGCACGTCTTCCCGTACTCGGCGCGACGGGGGACGGAAGCGGCCGGGCGGCCGGGACGGCTGGACCCGGGCACGGTCGCCGTCCGCGCCCGGCGGCTGCGAGCGGTGGCGGAGGCGCTCGGCCGGCGCTTCCGCGAGACGCTGGTCGGGCGAACGGAGGACGTGCTGGTGCTGGAGACGCGCGACCGCGCCGGCGGTGACCTGGTGGGGCTGACCGGCAACTACGTGGAGCTGACCTTCGCGGGGCCGGAGAGCCTGCGGCGGCGGATGGCGCGCGTGCGGGTGACGGCCGTCGAGGCGGCGGCGACGCGGGGCATCCTGGAGGCCGCGTGACCGGCCCCGCCATCGGCATCATCGGCGGCAGCGGGCTCTACGAGCTGGAGGGGGTGAAGGACGTCCGCTGGCGGCGGGTGCGTACCCCGTTCGGCGATCCCTCCGACGAGTTCTGCACGGGCACCTTCGAGGGCCGCCCGGTGATCTTCCTGCCGCGCCACGGCCGCGGCCATCGCTTCACCCCGAGCGAGCTGAACTTCCGGGCCAACATCTGGGGGCTCAGGTCCCTCGGCGCCGAGTGGGTGGTCTCGGTCTCCGCGGTCGGCAGCATGAAGGAGACGATCCATCCGCTCGACCTGGTGATCCCCTCGCAGTTCTACGATGCGACCCGCCGGCGCGCGTCCACGTTCTTCGGCGACGGCATCGTGGCCCACGTGGGGATGGCCGAGCCCATCTGTCCCGCGCTGGCCGGCGCCCTCGCCGAGGCGGCCGGCGCCACCGGCGCCACCGTCCACCGCGGCGGCACCTACATCTGCATCGAGGGGCCGCAGTTCTCGACCCGGGCGGAATCGCGCATCTACCGCGGCTGGGGGGTGGACGTCATCGGCATGACGAACATGCCCGAGGCCAAGCTGGCCCGCGAGGCCGAGCTGTGCTACGCGACGCTGGCCCTGGTCACCGACTACGACGTCTGGCACGACGGCCACGAGGCGGTCACCGTGGAGGCCGTGATCCAGAACCTCCTGAAGAACGTCGCCACGGCCAAGGACGTCCTGCGCCGCGTCATCCCCGCCATCGGCGGCGCCCGAACGTGCCCGTGCCCCGGGCTGCTGCGCGACGCCGTCATCACGCCGCCCGCGAAGTTCCCGCTGGCGACGCGCCGCCGCCTCGACCTGCTGCTCGGGAAATACTTTCCGGTCGAAGCCAGGAAGAAGGGCCGCCGTGGCTGACGGGCCGGCGGCCGGCGAGCTGGACGTGATCGGCATCGGCAACGCGCTGGTGGACGTCCTGAGCCGGGAGAGCGAGGAGTTCCTCGCGGGCCACGGGCTCGTCAAGGGCGCGATGCAGCTCGTCGACGAGGCCCGCGCCCGCCAGCTCTACGAGGCGATGGGGCCGGGGCTCGAGGTCTCGGGCGGTTCCGCCGCCAACACGATCGTCGGAGTGGCCTCGTTCGGCGGACGCGCGCACTACGTCGGCAAGGTGCGCGACGATCAGCTCGGCGAGGTGTTCGCCCACGACCTCCGCTCGACCGGGGTGGGCTACACGACGCCGCCGGCCGCCGGCGGACCGGCGACCGGCCGCTGCCTGGTCGTGGTGACGCCCGACTCCCAGCGGACGCTCAGCACCTACCTGGGCGCCGCCGTGGGGCTGGGCCCGGCCGACATCGACACCCGGCTGATCGCCCGGGGGCGGATCCTCTATCTGGAGGGCTACCTCTTCGACCCGCCGGCCGCCCAGCAGGCGTTCCGCGTGGCCGCCGCCTGCGCGCACGCGGCCGGCCGCCGGGTCGCGCTGACGCTGTCGGATCCGTTCTGCGTGGACCGTCACCGGGCGGCGTTCCTCGACCTCGTCGAGCACCACGTCGACGTGCTGTTCGCCAACGAGGCCGAGATCCGGAGCCTCTACCAGGTCGGCGACTTCGACGAGGCGCTCGGCCGGGTCCGGCGCCAGTGCGAGCTGGCCGCGCTGACCCGCAGCGAGCGCGGCTCGGTCGTGGTCGCCGGCGACGAGGTGCACGTCGTGCCGGCTCATCCCGTCGACTCCGTCGTCGACACCACCGGCGCCGGCGACCTCTACGCGGCCGGCTTCCTCATCGGCCTCAGCCGCGGCCTGAAGCCGGCCGATTGCGGCCGGCTGGGATCCCTGGCGGCGGCCGAGGTCATCTCGCACGTCGGCGCCCGCCCGCGGACGTCGCTCGGCGACCTCGCCGGGGCGCTGCTGAGGTGAGCCCGTGAGCGTGACCAGGGACCTCGAGGCGAAGTACCAGCGCCTGCTCGAGGTGCTGCGCGAGCTGGAGAGCGTGGTGGTGGCGTTCTCGGGCGGCGTGGACTCCACGCTGCTGGCGCGCGCGGCCGCGGACGCGCTGGGGGCGCGCGCGGTCCTCGTCACCGCGGACTCGGAGACCTATCCCGCCGCCGAGCTGGCCGAGGCCCGGCGGCTGGCGGCGCTGATCGGCGCCCGGCACGTGGTCGTGCGTACCGAGGAGCTGGCCAACCCCGAGTACGCGCGCAACGGCGCCACCCGCTGCTTCTTCTGCAAGGAGGAGCTGTTCGCGCGGCTGGCCCCCGTCGCCGAGCAGGAGGGGCTCCGCGCCCTGGTCTACGGCGCCAACGTCGACGACCTCGGCGACCACCGCCCGGGCATGACGTCGGCGACCGCGCGCGGTGTGCGGGCGCCGCTGATCGAGGCCGGCCTCACCAAGCGCGAGATCCGCGAGCTGTCGCGGGCGCTGGGCCTGCCGACCTGGGACAAGCCCTCGTTCGCCTGCCTGTCCTCGCGCTTCCAGTACGGCGATCGCATCACGGCCGACAAGCTGCGCCAGGTGGACGAGGCCGAAGCCTTCGTGCGCCGGCTCGGTTTCCGCCAGTTCCGCGTCCGTCACCACGACCGGCTGGCCCGGCTGGAGATCCCGCTCGAGGAGATCCCCCGGCTGTGGGAGGACGGGCGCCACGAGGCGATCGTGACCCGCTTCCGGGAGCTGGGCTATGTCTACGTCACCGTCGACCTCGCCGGGTTCCAGTCCGGCAGCGCGAACCTCCTGCTGACCATGACGAAGCGGGTATGACGCCGGAGACCGCCCGCCGGCTGCTCGAGGACGTCCGGGCCGGGCGCCTGAGCGTGGAGGCGGCCGCCGGGCGGCTGGCCGGCCTGCCCTTCGAGGACCTGGGCTTCGCCAGGGTGGATCACCACCGGGCGCTGCGCGCGGGCGGGCCGGAGGCGGTCTTCTGCCCCGGCAAATCGCCCGAGCAGGTGATCGCCATCGTCGCCCGGCTCGCCGCCCATCACCCCAACGTCCTGGCCACCCGCTGCGAGCCGGCGGTGGCCGCTGCGGTCGAGGCCGCCGGCCTGCCCTGCGCCTATCACGCGCTGGCGCGGCTGCTCGTCGTGCGGCCGGAGGCGGCCGACGGCATCGGGCTCGTCGTGGTCGCCGCCGCCGGCACCGCCGACCTTCCGGTGGCCGAGGAGGCGGCGCTCGTGGCCGAGGCGCTCGGCAACCGGGTGGAGCGGCTGAGCGACTGCGGCGTGGCGGGCCTCCACCGGCTGCTCGTGCATCGCGAGCTGCTGAGCGAGGCGAACGCGATCGTGGCGGTGGCCGGGATGGAGGGGGCGCTGCCGAGCGTGATCGGCGGCCTCGTCGACCGTCCGGTGATCGCCGTGCCGACCAGCGTCGGCTACGGGGCCTCGCTCAACGGCCTGGCCGCGCTGCTGGCCATGCTCAACTCGTGCGCTCCCGGCGTGTCGGTGGTCAACATCGACAACGGCTACGGCGCCGCTCATCAAGCCAGCCAGATCAACCACCTCGCCTCCAAGATCCGGTGAGGCGTTGGCGATGAGCGGCGCATGACTTCGTTGCCCTCCTCGGCGGCGCCTGCGGCGTACTCGGAGTACGCCTCGGCGGCGCCTTCGTCGGGCGCCTCGTCCTGCTTGCTCCTCGCCAACGCCTCCGCGCCAGCTTCATGAGCCGAGCCATCTACTTCGACTGCCCGAGTGGGGCGTCGGGGGACATGATTCTGGGGGCGCTGGTGGATGCGGGGGTGGCGGTGGAGGCGTTGCGGGGGGAACTGGAGAAGCTGCGGCTGCCAGGGTGGGCGCTGGAGGTGCGGGAGGTGAAGCGGGGGGCATTCCGGGCGGCGAAGGTGGACGTCGTGGTAAATCGGGGGGCCTCCCAGGCCCACCGGTACCTGCGCGACATCACCGGGATCCTGTCCGCGAGCGCGCTGGCGCCGGGCATCGTCGCGGGGGCGACGCGGATCTTCACGCGGCTGGCGGAGGCGGAGGCGCGGGTGCACGGCTGTCGGGTGGACGACGTGCACTTCCACGAGGTGGGGGCGGTCGACGCGATCGTCGACGTGACCGGGGCCGTCGTCGGCCTGCACCTGCTCGGGGTGGACAGCGTGCACGTCTCCGCGCTGCCGCTCGGCGGCGGGTTCGTGGACGGAACGCACGGTCGGATGCCGGTGCCGGGGCCGGGGACGGCCGAGCTGCTGCGCGGCTTCCCCGTGGTCGACACCGCCGTGCGCGCCGAGCTGGTCACGCCCACCGGCGCGGCCGTCCTCACCACGCTGGCGATCGGGGCCGGCCGGATGCCGGCGATGAGGGTCACGCGCGTCGGCTACGGGGCCGGGACTTGGGATCTGCCCGGCACGCCCAACATCCTGAGAGCCTTCGTCGGGGAGACGGCGGGAGCCGGCGCCACCGAGACCATCGTCCAGGTCGAGACGACGATCGACGACATGTCACCGCAGCTCTACGAGCCGCTCGTCGAACGGCTGTTCGAGGCGGGGGCGCTGGACGTCTTCCTGACCCCGGTCATCATGAAGCGCAGCCGGCCCGGCACGGTCCTCACCGCCCTGTGCGCGCCCGGACGCGTCGACGACCTCGTCCGGGTGCTGTTCGCCGAGTCGCCGACGCTCGGAGTGCGCTGGACGGAGATGACGCGGGCCCGGCTCGAGCGGGAGATCGTGACGGTCGCCACCGTGTACGGCGCGCTGCCCGTCAAGGTCTCGCGCCTCGACGGTCGCGTGGTCACCGTCACGCCCGAGTTCGCCGAGGTCGTGCGCATCGCCCGCGAGAAATCGCTCCCGGTACGAGAGGTTCTGGACCAGGCTCGCGCCGACGCCCGTCGCGAGCTGAGTGGGGGGCCCCGAGATGGCCCCCCCCATCCCTCCGGCGATCGGACCGCCCCGGCGGAGCCGTGACGGTCCTCGATCACCCGAGGCGGTCGGAGCGGCGTCGGCCGGGTCAGCGCGTGATGGTGACGGTCGCGGAGCGGTGGTGCACGCCCTCGGCGTTGGTCGCGACCGCGAACAGCGTGTGGCTGCCCGGCGGCAAATAGCGGTCGGTGATCCAGGCGAAGGCGCCGGTGCACGTCGGGCCCGAGCAGGTGAACGTGTTGATCCGGATCCCGTTCGCGTAGAGCGTGACGGACCTGAGCCCGGTCGGATCGGAGGCGTCCACCCCGATGGTGAGGGAACCGGGCAGCAGCGTGTCGCCGGCGGGGATGGTCAGGCGCACGCCGGCCGGCGCCGGCGGCGGCCCCACCTCCGCCTCCTCGGGGGCGGGCGCCGTGGTGAAGACCACGTCGACCCGGTAGTTGGCCGCCTCGTGGGTCTGCTCGGGGAACTCGCTGGTCCCGTAATGGAAAACGCCGTTGGGGCCGGCGGCGTGCAGGGGGCCCCGGTCGACTCCGCCCTTCGCGAAGAACTGCTCGTCGAAGGCGTAGCCGACGTCGGACCGGAACCTGACCCCCAGCTCGACGGCGTTGGCGTCGTCGGCGCTGGCCCGTCCCGGCGCGGTGTCGCCGAAGAGCGTGCACGGGCAGGATGTGGTCCCGTCGCCCGGCGGGCGGGGCCCGACGTGGGGTGCGACGCCGGCGGGGACGAGGGCCAGCGGCTCGGCGCCGGCGGCGACCGGCGCCGAGGCCGCAACCAGGAAGACGAGCACGGCGAACCTGAAGGCATGGGCGATGGCCCGGAGCAACGTTGTCGGTTCTCCTTTCGGCGATCGGGCTGTCGATGGCAAGCGCATACCGTACCCCAGGCGGGCCGGCCGACGCGGCAGATTCGACCTCGAGATTCGGCCGGTTTACGACCGCCCGCGTGGGCGCAAGGATTTCACTCGGCTGGGGCGGCCGCCGGTGGCCGTTGACAGCCCTCACCGATCGGCATAGTGTTGCTCCCCGCAAGGCGTGCCGCGTCCCTAACCGCGCACCATCTGGAGGACGAGTCCGTGAAACTGCCAGTCAAGCTCACCATCAACGGCCAGACCCACAGCCACGAAGTGGAGCCGCGGCTCCTGCTCGTCCACTACATCCGGGAGACGGTCGGCCTGACCGGCACCCACGTCGGCTGCGACACCAGCCAGTGCGGCACTTGTACGATCCTCATGAACGGGCAGGCCGTGAAGGCCTGCACGCTGTTCGCCGTGCAAGCCGACGGCGCCAAGATCACGACGATCGAGGGCCTGGCCAAGAACGGCGAGCTGCACCCCATCCAGCAGGGCTTCTGGGAGAAGCACGGGTTGCAGTGCGGCTTCTGCACGCCGGGCATGATCCTGGCCGCCCACCAGATGCTGGAGCGGTACCCCAACCCCTCGGAGGAGCAGATCCGCCACCAGCTCGAGGGCAATCTCTGCCGGTGCACCGGCTACCACAACATCGTCAAGGCGATCCAGTGGGCGGCCGAGCAGATGGCCGCCGCCAAGAAGTGAGGTTGCGTCATGGCCACGGCAACCGCTGAGCGGTTCCTCGGCAAGTCGATCAAGCGCCGTGAGGATCCCCGGTTCATCACCGGCCGCGGGACCTACGTCGACGACGTGAAGCTGCCCGGCACGACCTACGCCGTCTTCGTCCGCAGCCCTCACGCGCGCGCCCGGGTCAAGACGATCGACACCGCGGCCGCCGCCAGGCACCCCGGCGTGGTGGCGATCTTCACCGGCAAGGACATGACCGGCGTCAACTCGCTGCCGTGCGGCTGGCTGCTGCCCGAGCTGAAGATCCCGCCGCACCCGCCGCTGGCCTCCGAGACCGCCTCCTACGTGGGCGATCCCGTCGCGGTGGTGATCGCCGAGACCCAGGACGCCGCCCAGGACGCGGCCGACAAGGTGCAGGTGGGCTGGGAGGTGCTGCCGGCCGTGAGCGCCACCGACCGGGCCACCGCCGCCGGCGTGCCGCAGATCCACGAGGTGGCGCCGTCCAACACCGCCTTCACCTGGCAGATCGGCGACGCGGCGGCGGTCGAGGCCGCCTTCCGCGGCGCCACCGTGGTGAAGAAGCGCATCGTCAACCAGCGGCTGGTCGCCAACCCGATGGAGCCGCGGGCCTGCCTGGCCCGCTACGACGCGGCCACCGGCGACCTCACGCTGTGGGTCACCTCGCAGAACCCGCACGTGCACCGCCTGCTGATGGCCGCCTTCGTGCTCGGCATCCCCGAGCACAAGGTCCGCGTCATCGCTCCCGACGTGGGCGGCGGCTTCGGCTCCAAGATCTTCCTCTACAACGAGGAGACGATCTGCTCGTGGGCGACGCGCAAGATCAACCGTCCGGTGCGGTGGACGTCGACCCGCCGGGAGGCGTTCCAGACCGACGCCCACGGGCGCGACCACGTGACCGAGGCCGAGATGGGCTTCGACGGCCAGGGCAAGATCGTCGGGCTGCGTGTGCAGACGACCGCCAACCTCGGCGCCTATCTCTCGACGTTCGCGCCGGCGGTGCCGACGTACCTGTACGCGACGCTGCTCAACGGCGTCTACGAGATGCCCGCCATCCACGCCGCGGTCACCGGGGTCTTCACCAACACCGTGCCGGTGGACGCCTACCGCGGCGCCGGCCGGCCCGAAGCCGCCTACCTGCTGGAGCGGATGATCGAGGCCGGCGCCGCCGCCCTCAAGATGGACGTCACCGAGATCCGCCGGAAGAACTTCATCCCGAAGTTCGACAACGGCTACCAGACGAAGGTCGCGCTCAACTACGACAGCGGCAACTACGGCGCCGCCTTCGACAAGCTGCTCGGCATGCTCGACTACCAGAAGTTCCGCGCCGATCAGGCGGCGGCCCGCCAGCAGGGCCGTCTGGTCGGCATCGGGTTCTCCACCTACATCGAAGCCTGCTCCATCGCGCCGTCCAAGGTCGTCGGCTCGCTGGGCGCCCAGGCCGGCCTCTACGAGTCGGCCAAGGTGCGCGTGCACCCCACCGGCGGCGTGACGGTCTACACGGGCTCGCACTCCCACGGGCAGGGGCACGAGACGACGTTCTCGCAGCTGGCGGCCGACGAGCTGGGCATCCCGATGGAGCAGGTGGAGATCGTCCACGGCGACACCGGCGCCATCCCCTTCGGCATGGGCACCTATGGGAGCCGGTCGGCCTCGGTCGGCGGCACCGCGCTCCTGATGTCGCTCAACAAGGTCAAGGAAAAGGGCAAGAAGATCGCCGCCCACCTGCTGGAGGCCTCGCCGGGCGACATCGAGTACGTCAACGGCCAGTTCCAGGTGAAGGGCTTCCCGGGCAAGGCGGTGCCGTTCGGCCAGGTCGCGCTGACCGCCTACGTGCCCCACAACTATCCGGAAGGGCTGGAGCCGGGGCTGGAGGAGACGTCCTTCTACGACCCGTCCAACTTCTGCTTTCCGTTCGGCGCCCACGCCTGCGTGGTGGAGGTCGACCGCGACACCGGCCACGTCACGATCCTCCGTTACCTCGCGGTGGACGACGTGGGCAACGTCATGAACCCCATGATCGTGGACGGCATGGTCCACGGCGGCATCGCCCAGGGCGTGGGCCAGGCGCTGTGGGAGGGCGCGGTCTACGACGGCGGTCAGCTCGTGACCGGCAGCATGATGGACTACGCGATGCCCAAGGCCGACATGCTGCCGATGTACGAGACCGACCGCACGGTGACACCGACCCCGGTCAACCCGCTCGGCGTCAAGGGCGCCGGCGAGACCGGCACGATCGCCGCCACCCCGGCCGTGGTCAACGCCGTCGTCGACGCGCTGGCTCCGCTCGGTGTCGACCACATCGAGACGATGCCGCTCAACGCCGAGCGAGTCTGGACCGCCATGCGGAACGCGAAGCGATAGATCGCACGACTCGGAGCCACGCCCTCCCCGCTCAGGCCACCTGCGGTGGAGGAGGAGACAGCGCTCCGATACAGAGGAGACCGCCCCCATGTATCCAGCGGCTTTCGAGTATCACGCGCCGGCGACGGTCAAGGACGCGCTCAAGCTCCTCGGCAAGCTCGACGACGCCAAGCTCCTGGCCGGCGGCCACAGCCTGGTGCCGATGATGAAGCTGCGCCTGGCCCAGCCCAAGAACATCATCGACCTCCGCAAGGTGAGCGGGCTGACGGGCATCAAGGAGGAAAAGGGCGTCATCACCGTGGGCGCCATGGTGACCCACTGGGAGGTCGAGTCCTCCAAGGTGCTCACGGCCAAGGCGCCGGTGGTCTCGGAGACCGCGGCGGTCATCGGCGACCCCGCCGTCCGCAACAAGGGCACGATCGGCGGCTCGCTCGCCCACGCCGACCCCGCCGCCGACATGCCGGCCACGGCGATCGCCCTCGGGTTCGAGTTCGTCTGCGAAGGGGCCAAGGGCAAGCGGACCGTGAAGGTCGACGACTGGTTCAAGGGGCTGATGGCCACCGCCCTCAAGGACGACGAGCTGCTGACGCAGATCCGCATCCCCGTGTGGCCCGCCGGCAGCGGCGCCGCCTACCTGAAGTTCCCGCACCCGGCCTCGCGCTTCGCGGTCGTCGGCGTGGGCGCGGCCCTCACGATCGACAAGAGCGGCACCTGCACCAGGGCCAGCGTCGGCGTCACCGGCGCCGGCACCAAGGCGGTGCGGGCCAAGGGGGTGGAGGCCGCGCTGACCGGCCAGGCGCTGGACGCGGCGACCCTCGAGGCCGCCGCCCAGAAGGCCGCCGAGGGCGTGGACGTCCAGGCCGACCTCCAGGGCTCCGTGGAATACAAGTCGCACCTGTGCCGCGTGTTCGCCCGCCGCGCCCTCGAGGCCGCCCTCAAGCGCGCCCGCGGCTGACCCCCGCCGCCCGCCGGGGACGGCCCTGAGCCTCCCCGGCGGCCCCGGATGGTCTCACGAGCGGCCCCCCGGTGATTCCCACGAGCGGCCCCCCGGTGATCTCACCGAGCGGAACCCCGGTGATTCCCACGAGCGGCACCCCG
>Ga0299906_10000527_pt1 | contig 35435 bp, 50 predicted proteins | sample RVTome_14_FD_200259 | JGI IMG/M metagenome (GOLD analysis project Ga0299906, IMG submission 200259) | Soil microbial communities from uranium-contaminated site in the Upper Colorado River Basin, Wyoming, United States - RVT145D125 (version 2) ... | reverse complement strand
GAGGGGCGGCCGGGGATCGACGGCGTCGGAGCCGGCGAATCAGATTGGAAAGGCGGCGAGCCTCAGGCCCGTCTCGACGAGCGCGGCCCGCCATTCCTCGGCATAAGGCTCGTCTTCGTGACCCGGCATGTCGGGCGTGCCTCTGGTGAAGTGCACCAGCTTCGGATCAATCTCCGGCGGCGACCACCCCGCGAGCCAGTTCCAGGCCTCCGGCAGCGCGCCGATCTCGTCGTCCGAGAGCCAAGCGAGGGTGTGCAGCCAGTCCTTCGAGTCCATGTTCACGCGGTATTTCGTAAGAGCCCGGTTCTTCGCCGGGTCGATCAGCATCACCGACGACCAGTTCTTGCGCGCGTAATGGCGCTGCAGCGTGCCGGTCATCTTGAGGGTCTCGCGCGGCCGGTGGTCGTGCTTGACACACATGACGGCCTTGTCGGCTTCCGCGAGCGCGAACAACTCGGCCACGTCGGCCCGCCACAGGACATCCGGATCGGTGAACAGCACCCAGCTGGATCGGTGTTGCTCCAACAGCGGAACGAGGAACCGCAGATAGGAGAACTCGGTCGAAAAGGCTATGCCATCGCGCCCATCGAACCGCTGGCCCTCTTCGTTGATCCAGGCCGAGCGATAGAACCAGCCCTGGGTCCGTAATTCCCAATCCTTCAGCGGTATGATCTCGACCGGGATCGAGGCGTGCTTCCGCAAGCTGTGGACCGCCACCTCGAAGGCGAGCGTATCGCGCGGATCCCAACCCATGTAGACGCGGAGCGGGCCGTCCGGGACGCCGCTCACAGGTAGGACTTCTCCTCGGACGTCGCCCAGGCCATGAGGGCATCGATCTTGCGCTTGAGACGGAATCGTTCGTCATTCCCGCGATGCGCAAGTCGTGATTGGACCGCCACAGCACGGTCATCGTCCCAGTTGACGATGCGCAGTTCCTCCTGGGCGTCCCAGATCGCCATGTTGGCGGCCTTCAGGCGCTCGTAGAGAGGCCATACTTGGCTCTGGTGATGTGCGCCGAAGGTCTCGGCCACGCGCACCAGCAATGAACTGAGGGCCGCGTTGACCCGTTTCAGCTTGCCCGGATCGGTGAGGCGCTCGGACTTGATGGTCAGGATCGAAAGCCGGTCGATCAGCTCGCCGGGCGAGACCTCAATCTGGGGCACGGCGTTTTCGTTCAGTTCGGCGCGTCTGCCAATTGAGAATCAGCATCACAAAGCCGCCAATCAGCAACAGAGCAGAATTAATGAGCGTTGCTTCAAACTCAGACATGAGAAAGCTCGTGGTCCATCATCATGAAGGCGATCTGGCCGGCGGTATGGAGCGGCTGCCAGCCGAAGGTCTCGCGCGCCTTGGTGGCGTCACCGAGCAGCGCCGGCACGTCCGAAGGCCGGTAGAGGGCCGGGTCGATCGCCACTAGCATCCGCCCGCTGCTGGTTTCGATGCCGCGCTCCTCGCCGCCTTCGCCGGTCCATTCGATGCTCCAGTCGAGCACGGCGCAGGCCCACTCGACGAATTCCCGGATCGAATGGGTTTCGCCGGTCGCGAGGATGTAATCCTCAGGCCCGGATTGCTGTAGCATCTGCCACATGCCCTTCACGTAGTCGCCGGCGAAGCCCCAGTCGCGCCGAGCGTCTAGGTTGCCGAGCCTGAGGCAATCGAGGTCGCCGCGGTGGATGCGCGCAAGATCGACGACGATCTTCTTGGTGACGAACTCCGCGCCCCTGAGCGGACTCTCGTGGTTGAACGCGATGCCGCAGGAGGCGTGCAGCCCGTAGGCCTCGCGGTAGTTGACCGTCAGATAGTGGGCATAGGCTTTGGCGGCTGCATAGGGGCTGCGCGGGTGAAAGGGAGTGGTCTCGCGCTGCGGCGTCTCGTGCGCGAGGCCGAACATCTCCGAGCTGGAAGCCTGATAGAACCGGCACTCGGGGGCGAGGTGCCGGATCGCCTCCAGGATGCGCGCCACGGCGCTGCCGTTCACGTCGCCGGTGTAGCATGGCTGCTGGAAGCTGACCGGCACGAAAGACTGGGCCGCAAGGTTGTAGATCTCGTCGGGCTGGGCGACCTCGATCGCGCGGTAGATGCTGGCATCGTCGGCCAGCTCGAACGGCACCAGTTCGACCTCGCCATGGATGCCGAGCGCCTTCAGGCGCCAGTTGTTCGGCGAGGAACCGCGCCGCTCACCACCGAATACCTGATAGCCCTGGCCGAGCAGGAACTGCGCGAGGTAGGCGCCGTCCTGACCGGAGATCCCGGTGACGAACGCGCGCTTCACCCGATCACCTCGACTTCGGGCAGCGGAAAGATCAGCTGCCCGCCACTCAGCAGAAACCCCTCCTCCTTGCGGCAGATCTCGCGCCGGAAGTGCCACGGCAGTACCAGGAAGGCGTCGGCGCGCTCCCGCGCTTCCGCCTCCGGGATGATCGGGATGGCCGAGCCCGGCGTCACCCGGCCGAACTTGTCCTCGTTCACTTCGGCGATGGCGGGCAGCAGGTCCGGCCCGATGCCACAGTAGTTGAGGAGCACATTGCCCTTGGTCGAGGCGCCGTAGCCCATGACCGTCTTGCCGCGCGCCTTGAAGTTGGCGAGGGTCGAGAGCAGCGCGTCGCGATGACCGGGCAGCCAGCCGGCTAAATCTCGCATGGGCCGAGGCACACATAGCCAGCCATAATCACGATCCTCCGCTGCGAGCGTTTCGTTCACCTTCGCCGGATTGCCGACATAGGGCGCGCCCTCGCGCGCGAGCGTCACCCGGAACGAACCGCCGTTCACGTCGTTCATCGCCACGTCGAGGATCTGGAGCCCATAGAGCCGTGCGATGAACGCGAAGTCTGCGAGCCGGTAGTATTCCAGGTGCTCGTGGCAGATGGTGTCGTAGGCGTGCGCCTGGATCATCGCGGGGAGATAGGATTGCTCGGAGATCCAGATGCCATCGTCGGCAAGCGCTTCCAGAACGTCGTTTACGAACGCGAGCGGGCGCTCCAGGTCGTAGAAGCAGGCGATCGAGGTGACGATTCTGGCCTTGCAGGCTATACCGAGCGCTTCGATGGCCTCGCCTGAGAAGAAGCCGGGATAGACCTCGACCTCCGGCTCGTAGTGCTCGCGGAACTTGGCGGCGGTCGGGTCGATGCCGACTTTGGAGAGCCCTTTGGTCGGATAAGATCGAAGCAGTGTGCCGTCGTTTGAGCCGACATCAACGACCAGGTCACCCGGCTGCAGATCAGCCACGCGCGCTGCATATCGAGCCAGGTCCTGCAGATGCTCGACCATGGCGCGGTTGAGGCCGGAGCGGTAGCCATAGTTCTCTCCATAGAGCAGGTCGGGGCGATAGTTCTCGCCGAGCTGGACGAGGCCGCAGGCTTGGCAGCGCAGGAGCCTGAGCGGTCCGCTTGGCACGGATTCGTCCGGTAGCGGGAACGTGCCCGAGAGCGGCCGCTCGCCAAGATGCACGACTTCGGCCAAATCGGCGCAGCCGCACAGCCGGCAGTCGGCGATAGTGGTGTAGATGTCAGACATTCAGGATCTTTCGCACTCCCGCGATCACCCGCTCGGGCGTGATGCGCGCCATGGCGTCCTTGCAGTGCGGGCACGGCACCCGCTGACCGCAGGGGCTTAGCCCGTCCATCGGCTCGTAAAGGTTCACGTAGTTCGGATCGTCGTAGCCCTGGTTGGCCGGGCTGACGAAGCCGCCGAAGATCGCCACTGCCGGCACGCTGAGCGCCGCCGCAGCATGATAGAGCCCGCCCTCCGGCCCGACGTAGAGCGCCGCGCCCGAGAGCAGCCAGCAGGCCAAGGCGAAGTGATCCGCCGGCAGGTGGCGCACGCCGCGCAGAAGTTCGGACCCATTTGGGTTCAACTGGACCCAGTCGAGGCCGGGCAGCGCATTGACCACCTGCTGATAGCGCTCGAATCCCCAGTCCCTGTTCGGCGACACGCCCGCCTTGTAGTGCGGCTCGATCACGATGTAGCCGCGCTTCTCGCAGCGCTCCAGATAGAGTTCACCACGCTTGGCCTTGTGTCCGGTGAAGCGCCAGGGCAACCGGGGATCGCGGATCTTCTTGGTGGTGAACTCGCGGCCCGGATGGATCGCCACGAATTCCGCCTTCATGCGATGCCAGTCGATATAGGGTCGAGTCCAGGCCGCGTTAGCTAATCGCAGCAGCCGCTCGCCGTTGCGTTCGCTGCCCGGTGGCACGATGCGCGGATTGCGTTCCCACAGCGCATGCCAGCGCGGCCGATTGTGGCGATCCACCACGAGCACCCGCCGCCGCGCCGGGTCGGCCTCCTGCAGCGCCCGCGCCTCGCCGGTCACTAGGATTTCATCGCCGCAACCCATGTCAGTAGCCGAACCGCGCGATGTCCTCGGCGAAGATGGCCGCCACCCGGTCGTAGGCTGGCGCATCGTAGTAGGCGATCCATGGCCGATGCAGCGTGACGTTCTCAGGCACCGCCGGCGGATAGCCGCGGGCTCGCAGGAAGCCGTCGATCTCCTCGCGGTACTCGAAGCGGAGCACCCGGTCGAGGCCGTCGAACCACCGCGACTGCGGGATTCGCGTCATCGGCCCGACGCCGAGATAGGGGCAGGCCTGCCAGCCCGTGTCATCGCAGAACTTCAGCCAGTCGAGGAACGACAGCTTGAGCGCCCGCTGCGCGTAGAGCCGTTGCTTGGCCTTCTCCGCCTTCGGCGCCTTTGGCAACGCGGCCATGAACTTGCCGAGCTTGATCGGCAACTTCGCCCCAGCCGCCCGTTCCTGAAACGTCGGCTCCGTCGGTCGCCGAAAAAGATGGTAGAGGCTGACCAACCGGTCCCAGGGATTGCGCACGACCGCGAACTTGAATCGCGTCTCCCACACCTCCGCCGGGATACGTTCCCGTAGCTGCGAGGCGAAGGCGTGCTTGCCGAGGTCGGGAGGCCACTGCGCCCGGGCGTTGGGATCGGCCCCCAAAAGAAGAGACCGCCGGATGGCGGTCCCTGACGTGCGCGGGCAATGGACGAAGAGAACCTGATCGTCTAGGTGCATCTTCGGAATATGCCCACCCAGGGAATATCCATAACCTCGGAGACCATGCGGAACCCGGCCTCCTCGATCATGGTCTTGATGGCGAAGCCGCTCTTCAGCGTGCGCGCCGGCGCGCGCACCGCCAGCCAGCGGCACGCCTTTGCGATGGCGAGATCGAGCAGCGGCGCCGGGTTCCTCAGCTTGTGCAAGACCGAGAGGCACATCACGATGTCGTAGTCGATCTTGAGGCCCGGCCAGGTCGCGGGATCGTCGAAGTCCGCCCACCAGAGATGCAGTTTCCGGCCATCCGGTCGCTCGGCGAGCGCATGGCCAAGCGCGAGCGCCCTGCGATCAATGTCGATGCCATCGGCCGATTGCGCCCCCGCCTCGATGAACCAGCGCGCGATCAGGCCCTCGGCGCAGCCGAGATCCAGCACCCGGGCATGGCGCGCCTCGTGGCGCAGCACTTCAATGCCGCGGATGCCTTCTTCGAGCGTCCGCTCGCCATCCTGGATATTGGGGATCGTGAACCAGCCGCCTTGGCCGCGCTCACGAAACGGCAGGCTCGGAAGGCTCATTCGGAAAGTGCCGCACGACCGCCAGATGCACCGTGCCGCCGACGTTCAATGGATCGGTCGAAGGCAGCACTTCGGCTTCGAGATAGTCGTGATCAGACCATCGGATGCCGTCGATGAGCTCATTCGCACCGAATTTGGCCAGATCTGCACCCTTCCCCTCAGCATCCGGCTTGTAATAATCGTCGAACACTACGACCGGGCTGTCCTTCACCGCCGCGTAGTCCGAGCGGATGGTCTCGACCGAATGGCCGCCGTCGATGTAGACGAAGTCGGCGACGAGGTGTTTCTCCTTGAGCGTCTCGCGCGTGTTGCCCTTCACGAGACCGAAGCTGAAGCCGGGATTGTCGCGCCCGAAGGCTTCGAGCCGCGCGGCGACGTCGGCCAGCGTGCAGTTGCGCTTGGCGTTCAGCTCGTCCCGGTTAGTTTCCTCGGTCGCCTCCTCGAAGAGGTCGTAGCCGGTATAGTGGACGCGCGGACTGTGGGCGAGCGCGGCCAGCGCCATCTCGGTCGCCCGGACTCCGTTCCACACGCCGATCTCGATGATCGTCTCGGGCTTCACCTGCTCGATCAGCCCGAGGATCTGTCCGTAGCGCATCGCCTTCGCCATGCCGATCTCCTATGCCGCAATTTCCATCGTCTGCGTCTGCAGCGCGCGCCAGCAGGTGCCGTCGCGCATCTCGTCCCGGGTCCACTGATTGGCCGCGAGGTTCGCGAGCCATTGCATGCGGTCGTTCGGGTAGTGGGGATCCTCGATCTGCGCGAGATCCGAGCGCCCCATGCGGGTCGCCATTGAGGATGCCAGCGAGAACACCGGCACACCATCGATCAGCGCCTTCACCATGGCGCTGGAGCAGTGCGCCACGACCACCCAGGCATCGGCGAGCTCCGCCTCGAAGCCCGGTGCCGCGTAGGCATTGCCGGAAGACTTGGCATCAGGCTTGTGGCAGACTTTGATCGGGCGATCGGTGTGGCACCGCAACTCGGCGATCACTGCCGCCGTCCAGGCGTCCCGAGTCGTGCCGAGCCGGGCGGTATAGTGAACCTCGCTCTGGCTGGTGATGACGATGTTCCGGCCGGTCAGATTCCACGGCTTCAGTTCGACTCCAAACGGCTTCAGGCGTTCCAGCCCATGTTGGCCTGAGCCGTCGTGCATCATGGCGTTCTTGGTGACCCGGAACCAAGTATGGCGCCCGAGATAATAGGCATTGTCGCAGTAGAACCAGGTCCGGCCCTCAGCCTTGCAGCGGGCAATCAGCGGCGCTGTGTAATCAGTCCAGCCGTAGAAGAACCCCGCCCCGTCGCGTAGAACGGGATCGCCCAGTGCCGCTACTTGGCCGCCGCAGCCCTGCGCGAAGGCCTCGCACAGCATCAGGCCCTTCTTCTTGCCGGGCGAGGGGTAGCAGGTGACGGTCATCCGAGCAGCCTCCGGAACGCCTCGCCGGAGCGGATCTCGCTCATCGCCCATTGCGCCCAGGCGAAGCGGGCGAAGGCCGCCTCTCGCGTCTCCGGTCGTGATGGATCATCGACTTGGGCGATATCCCGTCCGGCCGCCGTCGACACGAAGAATTTCGGCCCGCAGGCGATAACCGGCACGCCGTGCAGCAGCGCCATCGTGCCCATGTGCGAGTTCCAGGTGATGACGCAGAATGCATCGGCGAACTGTTCCTCCGGCCTCGGCACCGCTATGCCTCGCCGCTTCAGTTTCTTTGGGTGCTCCACGATCTCGATCGGCCGGTCGGTATAGCGCCGCAGCTCCGCCGCAGTTCTGGCGTGCCAGTCTGGCGCGCAGGCCACATCTGACGAGCCGATGCCGCGTTGCTCGCGCACCAGGATCTTGTCCCCGTCCGTCCGCCACGGTGCGATCTTCACGTTCCAGCTCGCCCACCGGGCCGGCCCGTCGCTGCGCCAGAAGGTCTGATGATCATTGAGGCACAGGCTGAAATACTGATCGGCCGGATAGGGCCCGTTCGGCAGACGGCGCAGGTGCGCCTCCTCAGCGACAATGACGCGTCCGCCCTGGTCCTCGAATTTCCGGCAGGTTGCCTCGATCGGACCCTTGTGTCGGGTCCAGGTAATCAGCACGTCTCGGCGCGAGGCCGGGCGCTTGTCCGCCGGCAAGCCTGCCCAGCGCCATCCCGGATTATGCTCGATCTCGAAGCCGACCCGCTTCAGGCCGTCCAGCAGCGCCCGCCAGCGCCCATCCTCGAACCGCTCCGGCAGGATCGAGAACGCGGTCGGCATTATTCGTGCTGTTCGAGCCGTGACAGCTCGCGTCTTAATTCGGTTTGGCGATTTTCCACCCAATCGGTCTGTCTCTGTTGGCGCCCTGCCATTTCAGCATCCGTTTCGGGGCGGCGATAAGTGATAGTGATTTCGGCATAGTGTGCCTCCCACCATTCGGAAACGCTGTTGACGCCGAAGCGTGCTGTCTCACGATATTCCGGCGGAATCTTTCCGATTTGCTCATCAAGCCATGTCTTGAGGGCGGGAAGATTCGTCTCGTTACCATATTCGTCCATCCAATTGGGCGGATATCCTTGATAAATATAGACTGTGCGCATTTGACGTTCTGTCATGATAGCGTTTCTTCCAAAGCTCGTTTCGGGAAACAGTCGAGCGCCGATCCCGGCGTGCAATTGACGACCTCGATGCCGAGTTTCCGGAGCGGCTCGACCAGCGTCCGGAAGGCCGGGACGAACTGCTCGGCGCTGCTGGTCTTGCGAGGATGGTCGCCGAACCAGTGCGTCCTGCCGTCGGACTCCCGCATGTCGTAGCCGAGCAGCAGCAGCCGTTTCGCCCCGGTATGGACCGCCAGGTTGAGCGCCTGGTAGCCGCTGTTCGATCCCGTACGCACCCCGTCCGGCTTCAGGCACAGGCCCTCGGGCGGTTTCGGGCAGTCGGGCGCGTGGTTATCGTTGCGGACCACCTTCACGCCCGGCTCATGGGCGCGGATCTTGGCCTGATGGTTCTCGATCGTGACGCGTGCGCCCTGGAAGCCGTGGAAGAGGGCCAAGGCCCGCTCGCGGCCGAAGAGGTGCTGCGCTGGACTCTCATAGTTTCGGTGCCACTCATACCACTTCGCGTCGGCGAAATAGTGGATATCCGCCCACGGTGCCATGAGGTAGCTGTCGTTGACCACGATGACCGGGACGCGGCCCCGCAGCATGAGCACCTGGTCTTCTGTGAGGCTCGGCCCGCTCGCGATCAACGCGACGGTCTCGCCCGGCCACAGGCGCGGGACCGACCAGTATGGAACCGTCACGTAGCGATTATCAGCCCGGCGAAGGTGACCGAGGCCGTCAGCTCCTCGCCCTGCTCGACCACGAGCCCGACCTGGCTGCCGATCGCGCGCCCGCGCGCGTCTGTCAGCAATAGGCGGCCGTCGCGGAGTTCAAGCCGCACCGGCAGGATTTCCATGGCCTCGGGTTCAGCCTGCTCATCTTCGATTGCCGCGGCGTCCCATCCCGCCCGCCAGTGGTCTCCAGCCTCGGTGCCTTCGGCGCTCGGCGCCGCCACGCGCGGCACGCCAGTATCATGGTCCTTGCGGCCCTGGGCGAGCCATTCGTCGGGGGTCATATCACTTCACAGCCCTTCCCACGGCAAGCGCATGCGCAATCGCCGCGCCGCCTTTCGCGCCGTCTTGTGCCGTTTGGCATCCTTGGGCGGCGACCCGCCAGCACTCCAGAACCACCAGCCGATAAATCCTGCCAACAAGAGTAGCCACAGCCACCCGGACCATTCGGAAATCACGCCGCCTCCAGTCTCAGCCAGAAGTCCAAGCCGGGCGCCACGAATCCTCGCGGCGAAACCCAAAGCCATCCTGGCATGGTGCTGAGATCGATGTCGTCGACCACGACGCGACAAGAATCTGGATAGAGCGCCGACAATCGAAACATCCGTCTGATCTTTCCTTCCGCATTGGAATGCCATTTCTCATGGAGATGGCCAACTGAGACTGTCGGCATCTCCACATGAACGCCACGATTCGCGCACAGCTCTTTTATCGTGTGATGCGTTGCGATTCCTGCTTCCAGGCCGAGCTTGGGATTGCCGATTGCCCAGCACAGATGGCTGGGCTTCAGCGCTTTCAGCCAAGCGAGGGGCACTGGACCGGGATCTTCCGCGCAATCGACTGTGTAGTCGCGATCAAAAGCGAACAGCACTATGCCGCCTCCGTCAGCGCCCGGAACCGCTGCACGCCGTGGCGCGTCAGCCCGTCGTCCTCGAGGAAGGTCTCGGAGAACTCGAAGCGGAACTGCACGAGATCATGGCCGGTCACGCTGAGCGCCACCTGGTCCAGCGCGTCCACGATCGCACCCATAATCTGCTTTGGCTCCTTCATGCCTCGGCCGCGCGACCAGGTATGCACCATGAGCGTCTGCTCCATGCCGTCCTCGGTCTTGGTGTCCCACTCGCGGGCTTCCGTCTCGCCCACCACCACGTAGGGGGGGAAGATCCCGCTCGCATTGGGCGCCTCCCAGGTGGTCTGCGGCACATGATCGAACACACGGGCGGGATCGGCGCCGGTCAGGGTCTTGAGCGTGGCGTCGGCACGCAGCGTCGAATAGATCACCTGTTGCAAGGCCCATTGGGAATCAGCGGTCATCCTCGGGCGGCCTCAGCGGCGTACGCCGGATCGTCCCATCGGGGAGGCGCTCGACCAAGTCGCCGCCGTCAATGCCGAAGCCGATCGAAACGCCCTTCTCACGCTTCGGCCGGAACGGCGCGCGCTTCCTGAGCGGCTCGACTTTCTCATCGTCCGGATTTCCGGTTGGCGTCTTTGAAGAATTTGGCAAAGCGCTTCGCGATCCTCGGTTTCATACGCTCGAAGGCAGGATGCAGCCAGGGCCGCGGCTGCATTTTCCGGGTGCCGAACTCCAGGTGCCGACCATAGCGGATATCGGTGCCGATTTCAGCCCCCAACTGGTTGGCATCGAGGATCGCGAAGATGTTGGAAACGAGGCGCCCGGTGTCGGTCTTGGGCGGCTCGCCCGGCGCCGATCGCTGATGGCGCTTGCCGCCCTTCCGGACGATCACGCCGGTGCGCCGGCCGCGCTGGATCGACTTCCGCGCCTCGCCCTGGACCTCAAGGGCGCTCAGGGCTACGGCCCGCCCGACGCCGGTCACCTGGTCGACAGGCAGACGACGGAACTTGGCATTGAGCCGATCCCGCCCGATGATCTTGACCCGGACGCTCAATTGAGCCGCCCCGCGAGGCGCAGCACCAGGGCCGTTTCCGCGTCTTCGAAAGGTGCGCCTTCCAAAAGTTCGCACATGCGGTCTACGCTGATGCTCAACCAGAATTCGACTGGGATCGCCACTTCCAGGAATCGCCCTTCGAGGATCTCGGATTCCTCGCTCACAGCGCCACCCCTTCCTCGGCCATGATCTCGATCCAGCGATTCCGCTCTTCGATGTTCACGATCGACCGGATGTTAAAATAGCGGGTCGCGCCGTCCTTCACGAACTTAATCCGGTGCTCGGGCTTCAGGCCCGCCTTGTAGCGGGTGGTGATCCGGTGAGTGACCGGGCTTTCGAGCTGCATCGCCCTGAGCCGCTCGAAGCCCCTCAGGGGCTCGACGCAGGCGCGCAGAGTGGCGACCGTCGTCGGGCTGGCCCACGGGTTGCCGAAGCCGCCGCCGCCGTCAGCGGCCGCGCTCTCGGCCTGGATTACGATGGTCTGGCGCAGGTCGCAGGCGCGGATGTCGGCGCAGCACTTGCCCATGGCTTAGAGCCTCAGCACCCTGTATTTCCGCCACACTGCATGGGCGCCAGAATTCTTCGCCGCGTCCTCGCAGTCGCCGCGGTTGGTGAACATCCAGGCGACCGTCATGAGGATGCCCTGACGGAGCGGCTCGGGCACGTCGCCGGGGTTGGCGCCGTAGCCGGCGGCGAACTGCACTTCGAGACCGTTGGCGACCCGCTCGATGACGGGGGCGACCGCCCCGGTCCTGAGCGCGATGCGCCCCGGCTGGCTCGCCGTGTCGACGAAGTAGTTGGAGGCGGCGAAGGTGGTTGCATTGTCGTCGTCGTCGTAGGCTTTCATGTGGGCGACCGAGAGCAGCGGCGGACGCGGGATCTCCACGTCTCGTGCCGCGGTGTTCAGCATCGAGATCGGCCCCTCGCGCACGCCCTCCCACCATGGCTCGGCGCGGCTGTCGCTCGGCCAGCGGTCGAGGAAGAGCCGATAGGTGCGGGTGATGCCAGCCCGCCCGGTATAGCGCTCAAATTCCTCTGTCGCCGCGTCCAGCAGCCCCGCCAGGAAGGCGTCGTGGGTCGTGTCGTCGTCGCCCAGCTCGAGCTGCTTCTTGGCCTCGTTGAGCGAGACCGGCAGCTGCGCCGGCGGCGTGACCAGTTCTAGCTTTAGCGATTCTGGCATCGGATCGTCTGGCTGCGCTCGAAGATGCGCCCTTCTGCCGTCGTGATGGTGTTGATGAGGTGATAGAGCTTCACCGCTGGATCGAGGCCGGAGACGAGGCAGTTGGTCACATTGCTGGTGATCGTCTCGCTAGAGATGGTTTCGGCGCTCGGGCTGCCGGCCTGCTCGGGCTCGATCCGCCAGGCCGAGGTCGCGATGGTGTCCGAGGGCGAGCCCACGTCGTCGAGCACCTCCGACCAGTCGACCGGATAGTCGAGCTCCTCGGCGGGATCCTGCAGCACGTAGGGCATCTAAGGCTTGATCTCGCCGCGGGTCAGGATGACATGGACCTTCCCCTCGCGCTCATGGACGTAGGCCCTGACCCCGTCGATCTCGCCGACGTAGATCGAGACCTTGCGCCCGCCCGGCCACTTGATGCCGTTGTCGACCCGGCACAGCGTGGCCCCGTCCGGCTTCACGGTGAGCACCGCGAGATCGCCGATGACATGGCGGTCCTCGAGCGCCGGCCGGGCGTCGAATGAGCCGTTGACGACCTGGTGGGTCATTTTAGTGGCTGATTTAGCTTCAGATTTCACTAAAAGCGAAAGTCAACGTTTCCGCTCCCAGCACGCCGGCGCTGGCGCCGATCTCCACTTCCATCACCATGACGAGGAAGTCGCCGATGTGCTCGGCCGGCGAGCCGTCGGTGAACGGCCCGGCGCCGAGCGAGGCCGGGGCGCCTGAAGTGAGGCCGAACAGATCCTCCATGGCGTTGCCCGGCGAGCCCGCCGAAGGGCCGTTGAAGAACGGCGGGTCTTGCGCCTCGTCGGGAATCGACGGCGCCTGGAAAGTGGGCTCGACCGCATACCACGCCTTGATCCCGGCCTCCACAAAGCCGGCGCCGTCGGTATAGGCCTCGAGATCCGTGATCTGAGTGAACCCGCCCTCGTCGGTGATCTGGGCCCGCAGCCACTTCTCGAACGAGTATTCGCGGTTCGCGGTCGGGACGATCAGCGGATCGTTGAGATCCACGGTCGCGTTGTTCGCGTTCTTGAACCTGACCGTGCCCGACGTCTTGTCCGTGATTACGGCCGCCGAGGTCCATTCGTTGATGATGACGGTTGCTGCCATGGCTGTCTCCTAGTGGACGGTAAAGCGGCCGCGCGAGGGCACGCGGTAATCGTCGCGACCCGGCACGTCGTAGTCGCCGCGGCTCGCGATCTTCCAGCCGCGCCGTGTGCTGGGCGAGAGCGCGCCGCCGATGAGAACCGCGTCGAGCCCCGCCGTCTGCAGTTGCGCGAGCGCCAGGGCGGCGTCGACCACGAGGGTGCGCTGCCGGGCGTTGGCGAGGCCGGCCGACAGGCTGGCCGTGAGGCTTTGGCCGCGGCGGATCGCGGCGTCGAGCGAGGCTATGCGGCTCTGTCCTGCCAGCACCGCCGCCGACAGGCTGAGCTGCAGCGCCTGCGTTTGTTCCAGAGCCGCATCGAGCGAAACGTCGAGGGTCGTCGCCGCCGCCGATGCCAGCACCGCATCGAGCGCGGCCGTGAGATCGAAGGTCCGGAGCACCGCCGCGTCGAGCGCTGCTGCCGCCGTGCGCCGCGCCTGCAGGACCGCATCGAGGCTGGCCGCCCGTGTCCGGCTTTCAGCGAGAGCCGCATCAAGGGAGGCCGTTGCGGTCCGACCAGCGGCCAGGGCGGCGTCGAGGGAGGCCGTCGCCATCGCCGCAGCTTCGAGCGCCGCATCCAGAGAGAGCGTCAGCGTCGTCTCGCCGAGCACGATCAGCCGCGCATCGAGCGAGGCGACGAGCGTCTTGTCCTGCCGGACCGCAGCCGACAGATCGGCGGTCCGCGTGTTCAGCAGCGCAAGGGCAGCATCCAGACTCGCTGCAGCGGTGAATTGCTGCTGCAGCGCAGCGTCAAGAGATGTCGTCCTGGTCTTCGCCTGCAGGAGTGCGGCGTCGAGCAACGCTGCTGCGGTTTCCCGCCTCTGAACGGCGGCGTCGAGCGAGGCTGCGAGCGTCTGTCCGACGGCAATGACCGCGTCGAGCGAGGCCAAAGCCGTGCGCGCAATCTGAACCGCGGCATCGAGCGAGGCGTCCCGGCTCTGGCCCCGAAGCACCGCCGCGTCGAGGCTCGCCGCGGCCGTTTGTGCTTTCAGCACCGCGGCATCGAGGGCCGCCGTCCGGGTAAAGCCTTGCGCGACCGCCGCGTCGACGCTGAGCGCCGCCGTCCTGGCTTCTCGCAAGGCCGCGTCAAGGCTCGCCGAGCGCGTCTTGGCCTGTAGGATCGCCGCATCCAGCGAGGCGATGACGGTCCGGACGGTGACCGCCGCTGCCGACGGCACCTGCATCTCGGCCCAGGTGACCTTGACGCGCAGCGCCTCGACGTAGGCATCGAGCGAAGCCGCGAGCGTCGTGGCGGCGTCGGCGAGGCTGGCGTCGAGGCCGACCGTTCGGGTCTTTCTCGCCAAAATCCCGGCATCGAGGCTGGTCGTCGCCGTTAGGGTGGCGCGCAACGTGGCATCGAGATCGGCACCGGCGCTCTTGAGCCGCTGCAAGGCCGCGTCCAGTTCGGTCGTCTGGACTTGGACTTTCTGCAGCGCCGCGTCGAGATCCACCGGGTGCTGCGCGTCGGCCTGCAGGGCGGCGTTCAGGCTCGCCGCGAGCGTCTGCTGCTGCTGCACTACGCCATCGAGCGAGGTGACGATCTCGATTGGGGCCGCCGCTTCCTGGACAGTGATCGACGGCGTGTTGGTGTAGGTGTCCAGAACCGTGCCAGCCCGGGTGACGCGAAGCTGAACGGTATTGCCGTCCGCAACGTCGGCGGTGCGAATCTGAGCACAATACTCGACCTCGACCTCGTCGTTGCCGGCAAAGTCTATGTCGTTGGTCTCGCCAGCGAGGCCGTTGTCCTCGTCCATGCCCGAGTTGGGCGTGATGAAGGTGCCGCTGCCGATTTGCTGCGTGGTGTTATCGTCGTCGGCAAAGTTGCCTGACGCCGATGATCGAACGACCGATGATGCAGCATTTACGGCATTCCAGCCCGCGCCGTTGAGATTGTATTCCAGCTGAAGCTGGGTATTGACCCCCATTCCTCCGGCCGTCTCCTGAACGAGGAAACGGACCCGGAAGTTCTCGTCAACGGGCTGCGTCCAGTTGACGTTGGCATCCGCCTTCCATGTCGCCAACGCCTCACTGTCGTCGTCCTCGCGGCCGCGAAAACTGTCTTGATCGAACGCTGCCGTTGTCATGGCCGCTCGCCTCGCTTGCCGGCGCTCTTGGGCGGGAAGTCAGGATCGGCCTTCGCCGCTTGGTAGATCTCGTTGAACCTGGCCTTCGGAATCAGACGACCCTGGCAGACGGCGATGATCGGCGAGCGGGAAAGCAACTGATCCAGCAGCCCTAAAAGATCGCCCCCGCACCATTCCTCCGTGTCGGTGCGGTAATAGTACCAGTCATGAAGATGCAGGAGCACCCGGCCGACATTGCTGGCCCCCGGGTCGCCGTCCCGCTGTGCGATGACCTGCACGCCATAAGACGGCGCGTCCTCCGGCCCGCCGTCGAGGTTGGAGAACGTCGAACCGTCGGCGTGCCAGATCTTCCACTTCACGGCTGGTCTGCGGTGAACCGGAGCCTGAGGTTGCCGTAGCTGCCGATCGAATCCGCCTGCTCCGCCGTCAAGGTCTGTTCCGCCGCCGTCAGCGTCGCAGAGATGTCCGTATGGCTCCAGCTCGCGCGCTCGACCGCGCCCTCCATCAGCGCCACGGTCAGATCGATCTGGCCGGCGTCGACATTCTTCGCATAGCGGTAGCGCACGATGTGGTTGGCCGAGGATGCCGGGTCGCCCGCTTCTTCCAGCCGCACCTCGCAGGCATCGTCGCTCGGTGCCGGGCCGGAGTGGATGAAGTCGCTGTCGTCGGCGCTCGCCTCGTCGATCATGGGCCACAGCTCGGTCGGCGACCCCGCGAACGACGGTGAACCCTCAACTTCCGGCATCCAGCTGCCCAGCGAGATGTCGGTGAAGGGCCGGGCGAATTGGTTTATTGACCCGGCACTCTGGACGGCGCCCTTGTCCAGTCCGCCAGTCTGGACGGCACCTTTATCCAGAGCCATTAGAACAAGTTACCTCTTTCGCTTTCTTCTACGACCTTTTTGAGTGCGCTAATCATAGGGCGTGCATCAATGTCACTGAAAATGCTTTTAGCTTTCTGACAATCTCCTGCAGCCTTTTCTAGCTTGGCGATTGTTTGTTTCAAATTCTCTCGCCATTGTGTTTCATTAAAAGACATAGAATCCTCCGTTATTAATAAGCCCCGCCGATCACATTCCCGGTATCGACCGGCGCGAAATAGGCGAGCCTGTTGGCGAAGGTATCGGCCCCGGACTTGGCGAAGGGAGTGACGCTAAGGGTTTCGTTATCTCCGAGCAGGACCATAATATCGACCGTATCAACATCATACGCCGTTGTACAATTAAAGACTGCGTTCTTTCCATAAATTGCCATTTGTCGCGTGCCGACAGGAATTTCGATTCCTTCGCCACCCACACCACTAAAGCCCTCGACTAAATTGCTATGAAGGCTGGCTACTAGCTTGGACGTTGCGCTTACCGAAATCCCCTTCCCTGTTCCGCCGGCCGAAAGAATGGAGTTCCTCGTAATATTACTACGGTCCGTCGTGGCTATTCCATTACTGGCACCGTCAATTGAAATGATATTTCTGGCACAATCAGCAAACGTGGTATTAATAGAGATAGCAGTAGTAAAATCATTAGTGCCGTCATTCTTCAAATAATTACGCAGAATATTGCCGCCGGCAGTGCCTCCCGTTCTATTTATTCCGACTCCGCCAATATCATGGACATGATTGCTGTCACACACAGTTTCATTATTATTTATGACAATGCCGCCACCGGAAGAGTTGTTAACTTCGCAACCTGTAATTATGGACCTCATGGCCACGGTAACAACAGTAGCGGTGCCAGTGTTGTGTAAGTGCATATTGATGAAATGTACGGAAGCCGCCCCGGCAAAAATAGTGAAGTTGCCATTGTTGCCATCAATCCCACCGATGCCGCCGTCTCCGGCTGCACTCGTATAGCCTTCGAAAATCAGCGGTGCATCGAAGGTCGGTGTCCCATAAGTTACAAGAGATAGCGCTGCTGCCAGAATTTCGTCGGTGCCCGCTTTGATGTTGAAACGGTCGCCGTTCGTGGCATCGCGAGTAGCACTGTCCAGTGCGAATTGCAGGTCGCCGTAAGGGTCACCTATCGTGCCTGTGCCGCTATCCCCCGCTATAGCCGGATCGACGTAGACTTCTGTAGGGGCCGCCACTCAGAGCTACCCCAGCAGCGCGTTGATACGCCAACAAAACCGCCACCAAAGATGATACAATTTGGTGCGCAATTTCGCTCGCCAAGGCGGCAATAAGATGATCGTGTTTTCGCGGACTATAGCCCCTGGAGTGAAAATGCCTTTTGACATCTCAATCACCCCAGCAGCGCGTTGATGCCCGCCGCTTTAGAGGCTGCTGCGCGGAATGAAGCATTGTCGTTGGTCGTTCGAATCCCATTGATGAGATTGAACAGATCCACAGCCTCCGTCCGCGTCAGATCGTCCGCGCCCGCCAAGCCGCTGGTGTTCGGGATGGTCTGCCCAACGTCGATGGACCCTACCAGGGCGACGGCGTTGGAATCGTCTGCGATGGCCTTCAGGTGATTGAACACCTTGGCGATCTCGCCTGCACCTGCACGAACGAGATTGACCGTGTTCTGAACAACCGCCTTGTCGGAGGCGGATAACGAGTCATAGGTTGCCATGTCTTATCCTCGGTGAATCTTGATGGCCATTCAGACGCGCCGCGATCGCCGCGCCCGAATTGGCAGATCATCGGGCTCGTCATCCTCGGTTTCGTCCGCTATGCGGAGCGGCTCGGCACTGGCCTTGTTCTCGACGACCGGCGCGGTCTCGGCGATAGGGCGCGGGATCAGGCGCTCAACCGGCCTCTGCCACGGGCGCGGAGGCGATGGCGTTCGCCGGGCGATCCCGAGCCCGTCGCACAGGTGCGCCGCCAGGTCGTCGGCCACCTCGCCCGTCCAGCCCTTGGGGTAGGCGATGGTACGACCCTGCCAGGGGACATGGCGGGCGCGGGTGACGCGGACTTCGGTCATGGCTCAGGCGCGCCTTGGGCGGCCGACTCGCCGCGGTGGAGGGGCGCCCTCATCCTCGTCGGCATCTTCGGCCGCCTCGGCGGGATCGCTATCCACGGGCGTCTGTGGGGTGCCTGAGGCCGGTTCGTCGCCCTCGTCCGCCGGGTCGGGATCGCCCGCGGGCCCCGCATCGGGCACCGCCCTGTTCTCCTCGGCGCCGGCCAGCATCTTGTTCTCCGGCGCGGCCATGATCGCCTTCGCCTCCACCCGCACCGCCGCCGGGGGGTCCATGTCCTCGCAGAACGCCTTGGCGAGGTGCTCGGGCACGTCACCTTGCCAGCCTTTCTCGTAGGTCGTGACAGACACAAAGTTGGGCGCGCCGCGTTCCCGCCGCAGCATGCGGATCTCGGTCATGGGTGAACTCCTTGAAAAAGTGGGGCGCACCCGAAGATGCGCCCCGAGTTTCGTGGCCAGGACTCCAGGGAGGCAGATTGGCCCAGCCACTCCGAGAGGTATTAGCCCGCCGGCTCGAGGTGGGCGTGGCCGAGGACGAGGCCGACGCCGATCGGGCCGCCGGAACCGAGGCCGGTCGGGGTCAGGGTCACCTTGATGAACCTCCGGTCGCCGATGTAGGCGATCTTGAAGGCCGTGGTGTTGTCCTCGTCGAAAGTGTGCACGACGCCGGCCGTCTGGGTGCCGCCATCGAGGTCGGTGTCGGCCACGTTGGCGTAGGCGCCGGCTGCGCCGGCACCGTCGTCGTCGGCGTGCTCCACCTTGACCGCGATGGTGCCCGGCGTCGGCGAGCCGGTCGACAGGCCGTCGATCAGGCCCAGGTCCACGACGATCAGGCAGGAGTCGAAGCCCCTCAGATCTTCGTCCCCGGTGTTCTTGGCCGCGGTCGTGATCGTGGAGGGCACCAACGCCTGGACGTACTTCAGGGCGTTGTATTTGCTACGGGTTGCCATGATTCAGCCCTCCTCTTAGCTGGTGCCGAACTTCAGCAGCTTGATGGCATCGAAGTTGATGACATCGCCGCCCACCCGCTTGGTGGTGTAGAACTGGATGTACGGCTTGCTGCTGAAGGGATCGCGGAGGATCCGGATGCCGATGCGGTCGACGATCTGGTAGCCCTCCATGAAGTCGCCGAATGCGATCGAGAAGCTGTTGGCCGCGATCGCCGGCATGTCTTCTGCCCCGGTGATCGGGAAGCCGAACAGCATGAACGAGCCGAGCGGCACGCCGGTGATGTTGCCGGTATTCATGGTCACCAGATACTCGCCGGTCGTCGCCCGCAGCTTACGGACCTCGGCCTCGCTGGCGCGGGCCATGAGCCAGCGGGCGTTCGGCCGGAAGATCGGCTTGAGCTTGGCCATGAGGTCGACCAGTTCGTCCGCCGGACTTGCCGTCGCGTCGACGGTGTCGGTGTCGAACGCGCCGGACTTGCCCGTTGCCACGTACTGGAGGATGCCCCAGGCGCGCGAGGCATCGTCCGCAGTGGTGGCCGCTCCCGAATAGTCGAGGAAGCCGCGCGGCTGATTGACGCCGTTGCCGGTCACGAACGCGGTATTCTCCGTCCGCGCCAGCTTGTCCGCGAGCTTGCGGTTAAGCCACTCCTCGACGCCGAACTCGGCATCGTCCAGGAGCTTCTGGGTGATGCGCGGGTTGGCGAACTGCTCGTGAACCGAGATCCGTACCTTGCCGATCTCGGGCGTCGCCGTCTCGCCGCGGCTCTCGGTCTCGCCGACCCAGCCGCCCGACGTGGCGTCGTTGGTGTCGGTCACCCATTCGACCGCATCGGTGCCGGTTTGCATCACCGAAGCGATCGAGCGCATGGGCGAGGTCTCGAACATCCGCGCGATGATGGCGTCCATCATCTGCGGCCGCACCCAATAGCCGCCGTCCGCATCGGCACCGACTTGCAGTGCCTTCTGGTCGAGGCCGGAGAACTTCTCGCCCCATCGCAGATATTTGCGGAACGCGCCGTCGTAGGCGTCATAGGAAGCACGGTCCAACTCGACGCCGAGCGAACGGGCGTTCTGCATGTGCGTGGGCACCCGCCAGAACTGCGCGACTGCCTTCTCGATCTTCGCATCCTCCTCGCCGGTGGCCTTGCCGCCGCGCGAATAGGCCGTCTCGAGGGTGTCGAGCCGTTCCTGGGTTTCCTTCTTGTCGGCCTCGAATGCCTCCTCGATCGCCTTGCGGGCTTTCTCGGCGGCCTCGGCCTCGGCGTGCGCCTTGGCGATCTTCTCCGCCAGGTCGCTCACCGCCTTGTTGGCCTTCTCCACCTTGTCCTCGGTGACGGCGTCCGCGGAGCCGAGCTCCGTGATCTGGCCGCGCATCTCGTCGAGGCTGGCGTTCAGGGCCTCGAAGGTCTTCGCTTGCTCTTCGACAAGAGCCTTGAGCTCAGGAGTCATGTCCTGTCTCCTTCGTTGCCAATGAAAAAGCCGCCGGAACGGCGGCTTGACGGAACGGGATTGCCCGGCGTCTAAGCGGCGCTGGCGCGTGCCCGTGCTTTGGCGAAGCTCTCGCGCAGAATCGCGATCACTTCGTCCACGTCATCTTCGGCAACATCCCGTATGCTCTGAAGATGCTTGAAGCCGCGACTGATGATCGTCTTGGCCTCCTCGAGGCTGAACCCAGCATCCCGCATGAGCAGCCGTTCGAATTGTCGTTCGGTGGGGAATCCCCCACCTTCGATGATGGATTTCACCCGGCCGATCTCCGCTTTGGGGTTGGCCGGGAAGGTGACAACCGAGACCTCCATGAGGTCGATCTCGCGGAGGATCCGATTGCCGTCCTTATCGGTTTCGGCACCACCCTCGGGCACCCGGAAGCCGATGGAGAGCGCGTCGATCGCACCCAGCTTCATCAGCTCGTGCGCCTCGCGGCCGCGCTGGATCGAGAGCGCGAGCTGGCCGCGCACGAACAGGCCCTGCCGGGTCTCCTTCATCTCGGAGAACACGCCGAGGGGTTCGTCGCTGCGGTGCTGCCACAGCATCTTCACCTTGTGGGCGGGGCGCCGCTTCAGGGATTCCTTGAAGGCGCCGCGGCGGATCACGTCGCCGACCAGGTCCATGTTGCCGAAGGTCGAGGCCATGCCTTCGAACATGCCGTCCTCGTCCTCGTCGGCCTTGATCTCGGCGTCGAAGGTGAGGCGCTTGGTCTCCCAGTCGTTGTCCGCATCCAGATCCAGATCGCTCAGGGCCATGGCGTCGTCCTTGTCTCGGTTGCGCCACTGCGTGTTGCACACCGCGAAGCGCTGGTCCCGGTCCGGGAACTCGTCGCGCATGGTGGCGTTGCCCATGCAGCGCGCGAGGAACTTGTCGCGGCTCTCGCCGTCGTGAGGCTTAGGCATCGGCATAGCGGCTAGTCCAGATCGGTCCCGCGATAGGCGAGCACGCAGCGGCAGTTGATGACGAGGCGCGGCGGCGCCGACGGATCGCCCGGTCGATCCATCTTCACGCCGTCGACGTCGAACGGCTCGTCCATCTTGCGGATTTGGCCGTCGGTCGGAGCGCGGTGCGCTTGGCGGGTGCGCTCGTCCTCGGCCGATACCCACTCGCGCAGCAACTGCTCATCGAGCCCGAGAGCCCGCACCATCTCGTCGTCGGCCGCGGTCGAGGCAGCATGGGTCTCGGTACGCGCGATCAGCAGCGAACGAGCCCGGCCGATGGTGCCGGATGTCTTCTCGCGGATGCGCTTGCCTATGGCCTCGATGCCCTCGCCGGCCTGCTCGCCCTCCAGGATCGCGTCCATGATGAGGCGGCGCGTCGTGCCATCGATGCGGGTGACGCGCTCGCCGACGATCAGCTCCAGCCAGCGAATGACTGCGGCGTTGAAGAAGTTCTCCGAGTCCTTGGTTTCGAGGACCTGGAACGCGGCCTTGGCCTGCACGGCGAGTCGTTCGCCGAACACCTGGAAAACCCGCCGGTGATGGATGGCGAGCAGCGCCGTCAATCTCGGCCGGTGGCCCGCCATCGCCATGCCGGCGCCGACCCGGCCGTCGGCCCGGTAGCCTGCGACCGCCGCCCGGCCGGTCGCGCGGAACTCGCCGTTGAGACGCCGCGTCAGGTTGCGCTCAAGTCGCGTGCGAAGCCGGAGCTGCGCCCGCCACTCACGCAGCCGCGCCTGGCGGCCGCTCGCTCTCAGGATCGCCATAGGCCAGGCGGAACTGCTCGCGGGCCTGCTCCGGGGTGAGGCCGCCGACGGGCAACTGGATCAGGGATCGCGCCTCGTCTTCCTCGGGGTCGCTTTCCGGCTCCGAGCCGAGCGGCAGCAGGGTGGCGGGCACCAGCAGCACATCGCCGCCCTCGATAGCGTCGAAGCCGAGCGCCGCCCGTTTCTCGTTGATGGTGAGGAAATCGGCTTGGCGGGTCATGTCCCACTTTTCACGTCGGCGCACCTGCAGGGCCGGGATCTCGTCCTGGTCGAAGCCGAGCGAGAGCCCCTCGCCGTAGCGCGGCACCAGCCACCTGTTGAGATCGTCCATGTAGGTGTCGACCAGCGGCAGGACCGCGTCCTGGTAGAGCGAGAGCCGCGCCTGCTCGAAGTTGGCGAAGGTCTGCGAGCCCTCGATGCCGACCAGCTGCGGTGGCACGTCGTAGGCCATGGCGATGTCCCGCGCGCTCATGTCGCGGCCTTTGAGCCAGTCCATGTCGCGGGGGCTCAAGGACATCTGCTGCCATTGTAGGCCACCTTCCAAGAGCCATGGCTCGCCAGCAGCATCGGGTCCAGAATGTTCCTTGATTTCCCGTTTCACCCGCAGGAACTGCTCGTCAGACATGACGTCCGATGCGCCCTCATCGACCGGCGTGTAGACGAGTGCACCCGACGGCGTCGCGCTGTTGGCGAGCAGGTTGAAGTTGTGGCGGCCGGCAGCGTTGTGCTGGTCGATCTCGAACGCAGCCGCTTCGAGCGGACTCATGCCGTACCAGTCGTCGAGCGGATGGAACGACCGGGAATGGAGGATCGGCGAGCCGGCGGGCTTCAGCGGGTTGGCGTCCCAGCGCGCCTCTCGGCCGCCCGCCTGAAACACGTAGCCGGCCGGCTGCCCGTTCTCGCCTTTGATCACCCGCATGCGGTCGGGCCGGAGCGCCCACAGCTCCTTGGGCTGGCCCGCGCGGATGCCTCCGGTCGGCCCGGCCACCTCGATGTAGGAGTTCCCCGAAAGCAGCCGATAGGCATAGACGGCATGGAAGAATGCGGCCCCGCCCTGGAACGGGTTGGGACGCTTCATCAGATCAAGGAGCGGGTGCTGCTCGATCTCGGTCTTAGCGCCGGCCTCGCCGCGAAACAGCTGCCACGGCACCGCCGCCGCGCATTCCGCGATCAGGTTCACGCAGCGGAAAACCACCGCGTTAGACTGGAAGCCTTCCTTCGCGAGCTTGTCGTACTCCCGCGGCGTCGGGATAGCGCGCCCGACGCCAAAGAGGGCCAAGAGCGGGTGCGACAGGCTGTCCTTGCGTTCACGGCGTGACGGGCGGCCCCACAGGCCCGCCCAGGCGGCGGCAAGGCCCATCAGAGACGCCGCACCTGGGGGCCGTGGCGGTCGGGCTTGACCATCAGTTCGGTCAGCGCCCACACCAGCGCATCGACGCGGTCGGGCGAACGTTCGGTGCCGAGCGGCTCCCACGTCACCATCTGATCCTCGAGTTCGTCGAATCCGCCGACATGGGTCACCTTTCCCTGCTCGTAGAGCGCGGCGACCGGCTCGGCCCGGGCCTGCTTGCCGCGCGAGGCGTGGAGCGCCTTGAAGCCGAAGTGGGTGCCGTTCGCCTGGGTGCGGATGGTGTGCTCGACCATCTCGCCGCCGTTGTTCACCTCGCCGACGATGCGGTCGGCCTCGAAGCGCTTGTAGGCCTTGAGCGCCTTCTCGGCCCACTGGGCGGGCTTCATGCGGTCGGAGAAGTCCGCCAGCACGTAGCCGCGCTTGTCGGCGCCGAGACCCGCCACGATGATGCCGGTCTCGTCGGACTGCTCGTTCGAGGTCACCGCCGGATCGATCGCCACCACGACGCGCACCAGATCGATGGGATAGGCCTTGTCCCGGTGCTTCTCGATCAGCGCCCGGGTCCACAGCGCGCCCTCGGCCTCCTCGAGGATCTCGGCGTGGATCTCCTGGCGGCCGTGGCGGGTGCCCTCGTACTGGGCGAGCGTTTCGGCGAACCAGGTCGGGTCGAGGTTGGCGCGGTTCTCGTAGCTCGAACCGATCACGGTCACCGTGCCGGCGTGGGCCTCGATATCGCGCAGCAGCTTCAACGGCCGGGGCGTGGTGGTGATGAGCCGCCGCGGCCGGTCGCCCGAGGCCTCCCGCATGCCGAACTGCAGGTTGTCCCAGGTCTCTCGCGGATGCTTGAACTTGGCGATCTCATCGAGCCAGGCGGTGTCGCCGGAGAAGCCGCGCAGCTGGTCGGGCTCTTCGTCGGAGTAGATCGTCGCCCACGAACTGTTCGGCCAGGTGAGGCGGCGTTTGGACGGCTCGTAAAGCGGGCGCTTGGCTTCGGGCACGTTACGCAGGAACCCGCCCGGGCCCTCGACCATGTATTCGCGGGCGTCGGCCGGCGTCCGGGCGACGAGCGCGATCCAGCGCCCGGCGTGCTCCTCGGCACGCTCCTGCACCCAGCCAGAGCCGGCACGGGTCTTGCCGAAGCCGCGGCCGGCGCGGATGACCCAGGTCGACCAGTCGCCGTCGGGCGGCAACTGCTTCGGGCGCGCGTGAACGCGCCAGCTAGTGAGAAGTTTCCGCGCCTCCGCTTCCGTTAGGCTTTGCAGAATCTGGTCCCGCTCCGAGGCGGGCAGCAGCGCCAAGCACTCGATCACGGAATTCGTCGACGAAGGTGTGCTGATGGTCATGCTGATGCTTCACGGTACCGTCGTGCACGATATGCGACACATGCCGCCACTGGTCCGGCATGCGGTTGCAGACCCAGAAGATCTGGGCCGCGACGTTGCTGTTCTTCGTGGCGTTGTCGTAGAGCGATTCGACCACCTTTACGTCCGCCTGGCAGCGGCCGAGCTCGAGCTCCTCGGGGTAGTGCTCGCGCAACGTCGTGCAGGCGATGCCCTTGACCTTGGCGATCTTCTTCTCGTTGAGGCCGTAGCCGGCCATCGCCATGACCTCGTGGCGATCCTTCAGTGTCGGCTCGTGAGTTGGGCGGCCGGCGTCCGTGCCGCGGCCCACGCCCACTTGCCGCAGGGTGCCGTCCTTGCGGCGGCCGCGATAGCGGCCCTGGGTGAGCTTCTTCGGGTCGACGAACATCAAGCGGCTTCTTTCAGGCGCGCCGCAGCGACCTCAGCGAAGGTGCGGCCATTGTCTTCGAGCGTGGCCTCCTCGCCGGTGAATTGTTGCCACCGGCGCACCGCCACGTCGACATACTGCGGTGTGATCTCCATGCCGTAGCAGATGCGCGCCTCCTTCTCGGCGGCGATCATGGTGGTGCCGGAGCCGAGGAAGGGGTCGTAGACCGCCTGGCCGGGGTTGGAGTTGTTCACGATGGGCCGGCGCATGCACTCGACGGGTTTCTGGGTGCCGTGGCCAACCTTGCGGTCATAGCGTTCGTTCGCCGAACCAACAGGGTTGAGATTGTCAATTCGCCAAAGCGTCGTCTGCGTCCGCCCGCCAGTCCAATGACCCTGCTTGCCCTTGCGAACAGCATACCAACAAGGCTCATGTTGTGGATGATAATGGCCTCGGCCAATCACATGGTTTTGCTTAGCCCAGATGATTTGTGAACGGCATTCAAATCCCGCCACACCGAGGGACGCCGCGACCTGAATCGCTTGAGTCGCTGCATGCCAGACATAGACCACGGCCCCCGGGAATAAAGCCCATGCTTCTGACCAATCCACCCGGTCATCGTTTTCGACTCGCGCTGAGATGCTTGGCGCGAATTGTGTGACGGCCTCGTTACGCCAGCCCGGTGTATAGTTCACCCCGTACGGCGGGTCCGTCACCATGAGATGCGGCTCGACGTCGGCCAACAGCGCCGCCACGTCCTCGGCGTTGGTGGAATCCCCGCAGCGCACCCGGTGCCGCCCACACAGCCACACATCGCTCGCCTGGCTTACGACCTGCTCCTGGACGCTGGGTACGGCATCCTCGTCGGTGAGGCCTTCACCGGCGCTCTGTGCCCGAGCGAATAGCCCGTCCAGCTCGTCACCGGAGAAGCCAGCGAGCGTGCAGTCGAAGCCGAGCGCGTCGAGGGCAAGCAGCTCCCGGCCCAGCAACGGCTCGTCCCACCCGGCATTGAGGGCGAGCTTATTGTCGGCGATGATGTAGGCGCGCGCCTGCGCCTCGCTGAGATCGCCCAGCTCGATGCAAGGGACGGTATCCAGACCAAGCTGCTCGGCGGCCAGCACCCGACCGTGGCCTGCGATGATACCCTTGGCGCCGTCCACCAGCACCGGATTGGTCCAGCCGAATTCGCCCATGGAGGCGGCGATCTGCGCCACCTGCGTCTCGGAGTGAGTCCGCGCGTTGTGGGCGTAGGGCTTAAGCTCGGCAAGGGCGATGTGGCGGACGGTGAGATCGCGAGGCTGCATCTGCCCTCCCGGCAACGGAAAGCCCCGCGCGGGCGATGCCGGCGGGGCATGGTGCTGACCCAATTGTGGAACGCTGACAAGCCTAACGACTTCCGGGGGCCCCCTGTCAAGCGGAAAATTATTTGAGCTTTGACTGTTTCGTTCCGAGACGATCAAGCCATCCCTGGCGTTTTGCTTGGGAAACCGTGGCTTGGTGAACCCCCAATACCTCCGCTGCAATTCGTTGTGATGGATATCGTACACCTTGAATAATTATCGGTTTACCTCTGTGACTTCTACCTTTCGAGCCACGCGGCCCGAGTCCCACAAAATCCAATGTTCCGCGTTTCGCTGCCTTAGTAACTGTGTCTGGGCATAAGCCGAGCGCCAATGCAGCAGCACGACCAGATGGATAGGTTATCCCCCTGATGGTTACAGGTTTGGCATTATGGCTCATCGCCCTCCCCTTTCGCGGTAGTGCTTTTCGAGGCTGTGCAGCGCCTCCTTGAGGATCACGATGCCGGCCGATTTGGCGACGTTCACCCGGTAACCCCGCGCCAGCGTCCAGTCCCGCGCCGAGAGGTTGCAGCAGCAGACGTGGAACAGGACCCCGTAGGCGACCGGACCGACTGCCGCGGCCGCGCGGTTGACCAGCAGGCGCATCTCGGCCTGGTGCGCGCTGAAACTTGGCGGCGCCTCGATGCGGATGAGGAACCCGCCCACCACCTTGGGGTTCGCACCGGTGCCGAGCCATTCGCGGTAGAGCCGCATGCCGGCGTCGTGCTGAGGCTGCTTGATCGCGCCCTGGCGGAGATACCTGTCGAGCATGTTCTCGGTCGCGACCCGGAGCGGCGGGCGGTCGCCCCACGGCATGGCGTCGGAGGCGCGCGCCCGTTCGATCGCGTCGCCGTGGCCGAACCGCTCGGGCGGGGGCGGGACCTCGTCGTTGGCGGCCTCCGGCAGGGTCATCTCCTTGGCCTTCGCCTTGCGGAACCGGCGGCGGCGGGCGGCGCGGCTGGGCATCCAGGTCTCCGAATCAGTTGCAGAGGGTTGCGGGGCGGAGGGCAGGCCAGGACTGGATATCAGCCTCTATCTGGCCCTCCGCCCGCGCGCGCCCCGGTCTGGGCAAACCTTCTCTGGCAAGCAGTTGGTGCCTAGCCCTCTCCACGGCGAAGGTAACGGCGGGAGGCATAGTTGATTTGGTTGTCATGAGGAGGACGGCCTCCCGCCGATAGAGGACACGCACAAGCTGGTTGTCAGGCATGTTCTGGTCCTCCGAAACTGCGGGGCAGGCGGCCCATTTCTGGCAATCACAGCTATGCTGGCCCGCCCCGAGGGAAAGCCTGGTTGGCACATCACGTCTGGTCGTCACGGTCGAGTTGGCCATTCCAGGCCTTCCAAAGATCCTTAAGCAGCTCTTTGAGCATCACCCGCATGGCGAGCTTGTGGGCGTGCAGCTTGGGCGTCTTGCTGCCGTCGGCCTCGAAGCGCGCCAGGTAGTCCGCCTTGCGCCGGTCGTAGAGCGCTTTGTATTTGCCGTCACCGTTGAGCTTCATGAGCGGCTCGATGACGGTGCCGTATAGCTCGCCCTTCACCCGGCGCGGCACCTTGCGGCCCTCGGACTTCTCGCCCTTCGGGTATTCCTCGCGCGGCGCCCAGCCGAGCCGTTTCCACAAGTGCTGCCAGTGCGGATAGTTGGCGAGGTTCCCGGCCTCGCCCACGATCACCGCCAAGGCGAGATCCCCGAATCCCTTCACACTCTCTGCGAACTCGTAGGCCGGCAGATCCCGCACCAGCTTCCGCATCTCCTTCTCGATCTCCTTGCGGCGCAGATCAAAGGGCGTGCGCCCGATGGCGGTGTCCTGCACGTAGGGCAGCAGCGTTTCCGCCGCATCCTCCATGCCGGCGGGCAGCTCGCCATCCTGGACCGCCTTGACCAGCTTAGCGGCGTCCTTGCGAATGCGCTCCCGCTCCGCTTCCGGCAGGCTGACCTTCCAGCCAAGCTGCCAGCGTGCGAGCGCACCGAGGGCATTGTTGAGACGCGACTGCTGGCCGATGCAGAAGCGCCGCTTAGCCTGGGCATTGGCCAACAGATCGCAGACTTCGGAGAGGGAGCGGACACTACTACTTTGGCTTTCATGATGCCCATGGGCCGCCCCCTCTCCCAACGCGGAGGCAGTTCGTGTCTGGATGTCATGATCTGGTTGGCCTCCGTCGTCCTCCGGGTTTCCATCACGCCGCATGGCCTACCTCCTTGACCTTCGCGATACCGAGCGATCCGAGAAGCTTGCGCCCGCTCGCCAAGATCGCCTCCACCTGCGCCTGTGTCGCCACCTCGGGCAGCGGCGTCACATCGTCCGGCCAATCGATCTCGGTCAGCGCGCGATCCGCGATATGGTCGACCACCATGCCCTTGCGCTTGAGGTTGACGAAATCCTGCCGCGTGGCCGTCTTGAGCGTGATGTCGAACAGGCCGAGCTTCTGATCCCAGAAGCTCTTGGTGAGCGCGGCATGACCCTCGGGTGTCCTGCGATTGTGAGCGCGAACCGAAACGGGACGGGCACCGGTAGTTTGGATGTCAGCGTCAAGGTGGCCCGCCCCGTTCGCGCCACCGCCCGGAGCGGCACCGCCAATATGGTTTTCAGTGCCAGGATGGCCGCCCGGGCGGGGTTTGGTCGCGGGGGCACCGCTCAAATGGCTGTCAGATGCTGACTGGCCCCCGCGGGCCGGCTTCCCGGCCATCTCTTGAGCACGCGCGTTCAGATAGCGCCACGCCGGTTGTCCGATTTCGTCCTTGGCGAGCAATGCCAACAGCAGGTCCGGCTCCGCGCGCAGGCCGTCAAGGAAACCCTCCACCGCGCGCGTGGGCACGCCGTCCGCACCCTGTAGGCATTTCACCGCCAGCAGGTAGAGCCTCCGGTCGGGCGGCAGCGCGCCGGCGCTTGCGAGTTTATCCTTCATTGTCATGGTCTTAGTCTCCTAGCCCGATCCCAAACACCCGGGCCGGAGGTTGTGAGGGCCACGGGACAGCAAGGTGCTGGTTGTCACCTGTGGCATGGTCCCGTGGCGGCCGCCGGTTTGGGACGGCGGCATGGTGTAGATGGCGCGAGGCAGGATGTAGCTGGCTATCACGCCACGGCTGGCCTCGCGCCGGCCGCTGATCAGGGGCAGCGGCATGGTGTTCACCCTCCCACTGCAAGGATCCCGAACATGGCCACCCCGCCGACGGCGAGCCCCGCGGCGAGGCACAGCAGAGCAATGCGCAGCAGCCGAGTCTCGGCGCGGTCACGTGCCAGGATTGCTCGAAGCCTGTCCACATTGGCCTCGCGCAACAAGCCTTGCAGCTCCGTTACCTGCCGCACCGTAGGACGGCTCATGTGCTTAGGCGGCGCGGGCGGCGGCCGGGGCTTCGACGATCTCGACGGCGGTTTGGTTGCTGGTTTGCTCATGGTGTTTTCTCCGGTCTGAAAATTTCGCCTTCGGGAAGGTGCGGGTGGGGCCGCTCGCGCGCGGGCGCGGATACTGGCACGTTGAATCCAGGACGTGAGAGGAAAGCCGTTCGATGATGGATCGAGAGCGCAAGGGGTCCGGGTCCAAGCGAGCCCTCCAGGCGGAGCGCTAGGACCGGGACACCCGCTGCGCTGCGCTGTCGTCTCGACCTACACCGACCACCACTACCACCACCTCCTCTATCTACGTAGTAGTAGGACCTAGCCGGACGCAACCTGGACGAACCTAGACCTGCGAATGATATCAAAGTGTTATGGATAACCAGGACGGACCTGGACCGAACCAGGACGAAATAACCAGGACGGGCCAATTTCAATGACTTACAGGGAACCGGGACCAACCGGGACGTTCGCTCTTTCAACCGACAGGATATCCTACGCCGCATTGAAAAGATCCCTTCGAACGATGGCCAGCCGCGTGTGCTGGTTGCTCGGCTTCCCATATTTTTCTGTCCCGATGATCCCTCGTGTCTCGAGGTTCCGAAGCGCTTTTGCAAGATCCTGACTGGTTGCTCCATCGTTCAGCCCGGCGGTCATGATGTTTCGCACGGCATAATTCGATGCGTGCGAACTGAAGCTCATGTTGACGCCTTGCTTCGTAAGGCGCTCCACGGCGTCCAGGAATATGCGCTCCACGGCTCCCGCGCTCGTCGGCGTAGTCGCTTTCGGCTCGAACATGCCATCGCGATAGCGGCATTGGATCGTGTTCCCACTGGCCGAATAGTTGGCCTTGCGGTTGCTCAAAATCCGCGCGTCGCGGTCGTTGCTCTCCAGTCCGTCGACAAGCGGCCGGTGGAAATAGAGCCGCGAGCGGACGGCGTTGCTCCAGGCGGTGCTGCCGGACTCGCCGGTGCCGCTGGCGCGGCCGCTCAGGGACGGATGCGCGTTCAGGACGATAGCGCCGTCCATGTCGCAGGCGAGCTGGGTCAGGAGATTGATGAACCGTCGCGCCATCACGCGATCGTTCTCGTTCCCGGGATAAAAGTCGTGGAGCGCGTCAAGGATCAACAGGCGGGCCCCGAGATCCTGCGTCAGACGATGCAGGTCCTCAAATAGCCCGGTAGGCTCCATTTCTCCGGTGAAGCGGTCGAACGTGACCAAGGCGTTGTCGGAGCCGACACGGGTTACCCAGTGCATTCCTGGCGGCGTGTCGATGCCCAATGCCTTGTTGATCGCCATTTGGCGACGCCGGAGCTCGTCGACTTCGTCTTCGCAGTAGACGCCGACGCTGACACACCGTTTTGCGAATTGACCGAGCCAGGCGCGCCCCTCCGCGCAACAGGTCTGCAGCTGCATGTCGAGCAGGCTCTTGCCGAGTCCGCCGTCGCCGGAGAGCATCGTGACGGCCCGGAGAGGAATCCAATCGGCCACCAGCCAGGGTCTTTCCGGAGGCTCTCCCGCCAGCGTCTCGGGGCGCACGACCGCGATCCCGCTACCCAGAGTGGCCTTCTCGGCCGTGTACTGGGGTGCGGCCGCGATCATCTCCTCGATGTCCAGCCCGTCCGGGATATTGTCGGCCAGGTCCCATTTACGCGGCAAACTCGACGGCACGTCGACGATCCGCACATCAGCCCCGAGATGCGTCAGCTTCGCCGCGATCTCCCGCATGCTCCGCTTGCCTTCGTCGTCCGCATCCGGCCAGCAGATCACTTTCCGGTGGCCGAGAGGGTGCCAATCGATCTGCTTGATAGCTTTCGCGCCGCCGGGCCAGGTCATGACCGTGAACTGTGAAAGCAATAATTGAGCCGTCTCGGCCGTTTTCTCTCCCTCGACAAGCAAAACTGGACGAAACGTGTCCGCCTTCAACGAAGCCAAGCGATAGAGCGGCCGAGGCGGCGGCATGCTTTGCTTCCACTGCCACTCGCCATCCAGCCGGTAGAGCGGGCGGATTACCTTTGGGCGATCCGCGATCGCCTCCCAACGCCACACCTCGAAATCCTCGGTATAGACGTAGATCTCATTGGGCTTGCCGAATTTCGCGTGGGCGACGGGCTTTAGGCCCCGCTCCGTCGTGTGACCGTTCCACAGCCCCCGATCGGAGAGCGCGCCGATGACCTGATCCTGCGAGCAGCCGGCGTGGCAGTGGACCAGAAGCCCGCCATTGTCTCCGTCGCTGATCGAGAGGCTGGGCGAGCGGTCGTCATGGGCCGGGCACTTGGCGGTCCCGTAAGAGCCGTGCCAATTACCATGCAAGGCGCGCGTCAGGCCGCGGGCGTCCACGTCGCGATCCCCTCGTCTGCCTTGTCGCCATCCACGATTATGATGCCCCGTTGGGCCGGCAGAACGACGCCGTTTCGCCGGGCGCGCCACCAGATCGCACGCAGCTCGGCCAGCATCGCCTCGTCCAGCCGCATCCAGCATTCGGCCCCGATGTTGCAATCCCGACTCATGCGCTAGAATCAGCTCTCCTTACTTGGCGGCATCCATGCCCTGCCGCTGTGGGCAATGAGATGGAAGGCGCGGGCGCGGTCATGGCGATGCACTCGCGCCGGTACCGCAGTGACCGCAGACGGTCTGATCGACCGATCGCGTCTTGAAGATTTGGTCACACTCCAAGCACCGGCGCTGCATGGGGCGGCTGAACACGCCGCCGTGCTCGCGCACGTTGTCGGACTCCGTGAGGGCCGGTCGCCCGGTTCGTTTTTCCGCTGGCCACGGCTTACCCGCCTTGGCCGGATTCCGCTTCGCCTCGGCGGCGGACTTCCGCCCGTGCAGCATGAAGACGATGGTCTTGTCGCGGGCTTCCGGGTGCCAGCACAGCCCGCAACTGCCGCAGCAGGCCGTGTCGTCGGTCTGCGCCGGGCACACGATGCCCTCGCCGACGCGGCCCCGATCCTTCCGCCGGATCGTCGTCGCCCCCATGGGCTGGGGCTCGGCAGCGGAGAAGCGGATGGCGCAGCGGTCGGGGAAGGAGTGGTTGAGTTCGCCGATGGCCAATCCGATCTTGGATTTCTTCGGATGCGCGGTATAGCCGAAGACCCGCAGGGCGCGGAGCTCATTGAGCCACATCCACCAGGCGGCCACATAGGGGTTGTCGTAGAAGTCGCCGAGCTGGTGCAGCCGGACGACGATGCCCTGCTCGTGCACGTCCAGCAGCTTTCGAAGATTGGTATCGATGGCGGCGATGAGTTCCGGGCCGTGCCGATGGCGCCGCGCCATGGGCATACCGTTCCCATAACACTCGCGCCAGACGTGACAGGAACGCGGACAGGTGGCGCGCTCCTCGAGTGTCAGGCTGTAGATCGGCAGGCCGGCCCAGGGGCCTTTGACAACGCAGTCGCCCAGCTTAGGCGAGTTGGCCCCGGAGATCAGCACGTTCGCTTGAGCGGCCGGGTCCGCGACGGTGCTCGGAAAGAGGGTGCGGCCGTCAATGACCGCTGGGTGATCATCCGCGAGTCCGTGCGTCCGCTCAGGATCGATGGGCGCGTGATTGGTAAACCGGCGATGGGGTGTGGCCACGCCATTTTTTTTTGCCCGCTTGCCTCGCGGCAGCTTGAGCATGGAAATACGGGTGTTGACCGCGGCGACGCTTCGGCCGAGCCGGTCCGCCATCTGCCTGGCCGACACTCCTTCGGCGCGCCACTGGCGAAGCTTGGCATATTCCTCGTTCGTCCAAGCGGCATGGGCGCCCTCGGTTCGCAACGGCTGTCGGTGGGCAGGTTCCTGCACAGGTACGACGGGCGGCGGTTTCTCGGCCGCCGGGAGTGGTGCTGATGGCTGGCCCTCACGCGCCTCGCGCACCATCACCTTGGCGTACCAGTCGAGCGCGTCGCGCAACATGAAGTGCTTGGCGGCCTCGGCATCGCTCATGCCCATGGCGTTGCCGAAGTGGCGCACAATGGCGAGTTGTCCGTCCGTCAGATCGATTGTGAGCGGAGGCATCACGCCGCATCTCCGAACAGTCCGCCCACCGGCAGCTTCACCGGGAGCCGCAGCCAGTGGACGGCGTAGTCGAGCACGGCGAGTGCATCGGCCTCGTCGTCGTTCTTCGGTTGCCAACCGCGCTGCCTGCAAGCCCTCAAGGTCGCCGCCTTCTTCTCCGCGCGTTGCGGCGGGCAGCGACCGACGAAGTGTTTCGTCACGGTCTTGATGTTGGTCTCGAAGCACCGGATCTCGCGCCGGTGGCACACGAGCTCGGTCACCCCGGCGAGGCAGAGCAGCTTCCTCGCGGTATCCTGGCTGGTCTTCCCGGACACGAATGGGGCTTCGAATACGCAAACATCGACCCCGTCCAGCATCGCGACTCGCAGCCAGTCCTCGTAGGCGGCGAGGAATCGCCCGACGTCGGGCCCGGTCGCCGGCAGCCGGTAGGTGCCGTAGTCGACCCGGCCGTCGCGCAGCCGCGCCCAGCCGACCGAAGTGGCGAGGTCGAGCGAGAGCAGGCTGGGCGCAGTCACCGGACGAACCTCCGCAGCGCCTTCACGTCCTTCTGTCTCAGCCCCGGATAGCCGGCCCGCGCCCACTGATGGCGTTGATGGTTCGTCATCGACTGGACGACCGCTTGGAACTTGGACCAGGGCCCGCGGCGAGCGGAAACGGAGGCGCGGCTCGATAATCGTGAACCGTCCGCCCCCGTTTCCTGGCGTGGCGGGGCGGCGGGCTGAACCCCTGGGCTGGGGGCCTCGCGAGCCGTACCAGACCGCCCCTCTCGGTATAACCTCAAATCGAGCGGAATCGAAGTCAACCGCCCGTTGATCGCCTCGATCAGCTTCGAGAAATCCATGGTGTGCGGCCTCTGGTCGCGCGGTTCCAGACGAGGTGCGCGCGGGAACATCAGGCCGTCGCGCCCGCGCCCTCCGCCTGATCCCGCACCTTCAGCGCATCGTCGAAGTTGAGGGTGCCGCCCAGCGGCAGGCGCTCGTGCATCTCGCGAATCAGGTCGAGCGTCGCGTCGTCGCCATTGTCCTGGCTCTGCCGGGTGAGCTTGTAGGTCGCATACTCGACGTTGATCACCTCGGTCGTGAGCTGCAGAGATTCGCGGAGCTTCTTTTTCGCGTCCTTCTTCACCTCGCGGTCCGGGGCGACGTGCTTCTCGAGCGCCGCGGAGATCCGCTTGTCGGCCTGGTAAAGCTCCTCCATCGCATCCTTGATCTGCTTGTCGCGCTCCTTGACGTTGTGCTGGGCGGTAACGCCCGTGTCTTCGCTGTTACCGTTGGCGTTCATCTTGGTGGCCATGTCAGAGTCCTTTCGGTCGTCGGGGTTGGAACAGAGGTTAATCGTTTGGCGCTAATTCACTGGCGTCACCGCGAAAATCCACGTCCGGGATGATCGTCTGGGGCTTGAATACGACGCGGTAGTGGTAGGTGCTGACGCCCTTCGACTCCAACT
>Ga0299906_10000526_pt1 | contig 35465 bp, 25 predicted proteins | sample RVTome_14_FD_200259 | JGI IMG/M metagenome (GOLD analysis project Ga0299906, IMG submission 200259) | Soil microbial communities from uranium-contaminated site in the Upper Colorado River Basin, Wyoming, United States - RVT145D125 (version 2) ... | reverse complement strand
GCGAGCTCCGCGCTTCCCGACGGAGGTCCGATGGTCGCGGGTCAGTACCGGCTCTCGAATTACGAGGGCGCGTCGGACGACTTCACGGAGCTCGCGCCCGCGGGTCCCTACGTCACGACTCTGGGCGAGCTCGCCGGCGTCGATCCGAACGGGACCTGGAGTCTCTACGTCATGGACGATTTCTTCCTGGATGGGGGCGAGATCAGAGGTGGCTGGAGCCTGACTCTCGAGACCACGGTTCCGGCTTGCTGCGGCGGCGTGCCGGGGTTCGTATTCGTGCCGACCGACGGACTCATCACCACCGAGGGTGGGGGGACAGCCACATTCACCGTCTCGCTCCGATCGTCTCCCAGTGACACCGTGACCATCGGGCTCGAAAGCTCCGATCCGACGGAGGGCGCGGTTTCGCCGACCGAGCTCTCGTTCGACCCGGACGACGCCCAGTTGCCGCGCACCGTTACCGTCACCGGCCTCGATGACGCCCTTCTCGACGGGGACCGCGCGTTCACCATCGTCACTTCGCCCGCCGCGAGCGCCGATCCCGATTACGCGGGGCTCGACCCCGCGGACGTCTCCGTGGTGAACGTCAACGACGATCTCCCGATCCTTGCGATTTCCGACACCGCCCTCGTGGAGGGTGATGTCGGAACGACCAGCTTCGGCTTCACCGTCACGCTCTCCGAGCCGGTGGAATACGACGTGAGTGTCAGCTACGCGACTCAGAACGGCACGGCGAGCGCCGGAAGCGACTACGGGAGCGCGGTAGGATCTCTCGTCTTCCCCGCGGGGTCGCTCAGTCGAACGCTTTCCGTTGCCGTGACCGGCGAGACTCTCGTCGAGGCGGATGAGACCTTCTTCGTCGACCTCGCGGGCGCGATTGGCGCCCATATCGCCGACGCGCGCGGGGTCGGGACGATCCTGAACGACGACGCTCCTTCGCTCGCGGTGAGCAAGACCTCTCTCGCCATGGGCGAGCTGGTGCAGGTGACGGTGGCGGACGGACCGGGGAACCGCACCGATTGGGTGGTGCTGGCCAAGGTCGGAACCGGTGTGACGAGCTACCTGGACTGGAAGTACCTGAGTGGGAGCCGCTCCTTGCCCCCGACGGGTCTGACGTCGGCCGTGCTGACGTTCGCCATGCCGTCGACGCCAGGGGATTACGAGTTCCGCTTCCTCGCGAACAACGGGTACAACCTCCTGGCGACGAGCCCGATCGCGACCGCCCGGCCGCCCAGCCTTGGAGTGAGTGCCTCGTCGGTGCCGCCGGGCGGCTCGATCCAGGTGACGGTCGCGGACGGCTCCGGCAATCGCGGCGACTGGGTGGCGATGGCGCAGGTAGGAGCAGCGCTCACGAGCTACCTGGACTGGAAGTACCTGAATGGCACGCGTTCCTTCCCCGCCACGGGGGTCACGTCGGCCTCCCTCACGTTCGCGATGCCTCAGACGTTCGGGAGCTACGAATTTCGATTCTTCGCGAACAACGGATTCACTCTCTTCGCCACCAGCCCGCCGGTCGCGGTCGAGCTCCCCTCGGCGCCGGTGCTTTCGGTCACGCCCGCGAGCCTGTCGTTCGGATCGGTCGTCACCGGTACCGGAGTCGAGCAGGTCGTGACGGTGCGAAACACGGGCACGGGGACCCTGGTGGGACAAGCCTCGGTAACGGGCGCCGGGTTCAGCCTGGTCGGAGCCCCGAGCTACTCATTGGCAGCGAATGCGACGGCGCTCCTCACGGTTCGCTTCGAGCCGTCGGCCGCCGGTCCATCGACGGGAGCGCTGGTCCTCACCGGCGGCGGCGGTGCCACCGTGCCCCTGAGTGGGACGGGAGAGTTGCCGCCGGTTACGCCCGTGCTTTCGGTCTCGCCCCAAAGCCTCGCGTTCGGAGCGGTGAGTTCCGGCTCGATCGCGGACCTGGTGGTTACCGTGCGCAACGCCGGCGCGGGAACTCTGGCCGGAAGCGCCACCGTGACCGGATCGGGATTCAGCCTCGTGGGCGTCTCGACCTACTCTCTCGAAGGAGGAGAGTCGGTCGCGTTGACGGTGCGCTTCGCGCCGCTCGCCGCCGGTCCCTCGAGCGGAACGCTGGCTTTGACCGGCGCGGAGGGAGCCACGGTCCCCCTGACGGGATCCGGGACGACGGCCGAACCGACGCTCACGCTCAGCGCCACTTCGGTGCGGCTGGGCGGGTCGGTTACGGTCACCGTGTCCGGCGGCCCCGGCAACCGCGGCGACTGGGTAGCGCTCGCCAGGGTGGGAAGCGCCGCGAACGTCAACGTGGGCTGGAAGTACCTGAGCGGCACCCAGGCTCAACCCGCGACGGGGTTGACGTTCGCCGAGCTGACGTTCGTGATCCCGCCGACGGCGGGGCCGTACGAGTTCCGGTTCTTCGCCAACAACGGCTACACGCTTCTGGCGACGAGCGCCGTGGTGACGACGCTGCCGCCGGTTGTAACGGTGAGCGCCGTGTCGGCGGCGCCGGGGGCTTCGGTTCAGGTGTCGGTGGCGGACGGCCCCGCGTACCGCGGCGACTGGGTGGCGCTGGCCAAAGTCGGGAGCGCCGCCACGGTCTACGTGGACTGGAAGTACTTGAGCGATACGCGCACCATGCCGGCGACGGGAGTGCCCTCGGCCGTGCTGACGTTTACCATGCCGTCGACGCCGGACCAGTACGAGTTTCGATTCTTCGCCAACAACGGGTACACGCTTCTCGCGGTGAGCCCCCCGGTGCTGGTGGCATCGGGTACGGACTGAGCTCGAGCGGTTCTCACATGATGGCTTGCGGCATCGCCGGCTCGTCGGGGCTTCCCGCCTTGTCGAGGGGCACTTTGATGAGAGTGTAGGCGATGACCGCGAGCACCACGAGGCCGACGAGGTAGGAGGGGCTCTCGAGGATCGCGGGAATCGGCTTTTCGAAATACGCGAAGGTCGCGATCACCAGCCCGACGAGGGCCTCTCCGGCGATGAGACCCGAGGCGGTGAGGACCCCGATGCTCTCGACTCGGGATTTCTGGGCGGCGTTGTGGCCGCTTCTCTCGCTCATCGTGTCGGTGACCCAGCGGAGGATGCCGCCGACGAAGATGGCGAACGTGGTCGCGAGCGGCAGGTACATCCCGACGGCGAAGAGCATCGGGCTCTTCACCTGGACCATGATCATCACGACGCCCATGACGACGCCCACGGCCACGAGCGGCCAGGCCATGTCGCCGCCCACGATTCCCTGGGCGAGCGAGGCCATGAGCCCCGCCTGCGGCGCCGAGAGGCGCGGATCGCCGAATCCGATCCCGCCCTCGTTGATGTTCCCCTGGTGCAGCACCAGGAGCGGGAAGTACATGATCAGGCTCGCGACGGTGACGGCGATGAGCTCCACGATCTGGATCGTCCGCGGAGTGCCGCCGAGGATGTAGCCGACCTTGAAGTCCTGGAGGAGCTCGCCCGCGACGGCGGACGAGACGCAGACCACGGTGGCGACTCCCAGGACCGCGAGCACACCGCTCGCTCCCGAGACGCCGAGAGAGACCATCAGGATGGCGGCGATGATGAGGGTCGATAGCGTCAGGCCGGAGACCGGGTTGTTCGAAGAGCCGATGATCCCGACGAGGTACCCCGAGACGGTGGCGAAGAAGAAGCCGACGAAGAGCATCACCACCGCGGCGACGATCCCCCCGACGACGCTTCCCGAAAGATATACGTAGAGGCCGGTCATCACCAGCCAGACCACGCCGATGAGCGAGAAGACGACCTTCGAGCTCATGTAGCGATCGAGCCGCCCGACCTTGCTCGGGGCGGCGGCGCCTCTCATCTCGTCGACGGCGCGCTTGAGCCCGCCGGTCAGGTTCCTCCTCATGCGGAAGAGCGTGTAGGCGGCTCCCACGAGCATGCCGCCGACGGCGATGGGCCTCACGATGAAGCGCCAGACGGAGTTCGCGAGCGCCTGCCAGGATTCAGTGCCGGCTTCGGCGGGGAGGTAGGCCTGGAGCTGAGGTCCGAGGAAGAACATGAGCAGCGGCACGAGAATGCCCCAGGCGAGGACTCCGCCGGAGAAGTTCAGCGCCGCGAGACGCGGCCCGATGATATAGCCGACGCCGATGTACGCGGGACTGATGCTCGGAGCGGCGAACACCGTCACCCCGCCGGTCCCCACACTCTGGGCGGCGTCCGGACCTCCGAAGCGCACCGCGCTCCGCCCGAGCTCTCCCATGCGAACGAAGAAGTCCCGGTCCGGGGCGAAGACCCGGAACGCGCCGAGGAGGAAGATGCCCGCGCCGAGCGCCATGTTGTAGAAGAGGTACTTCGCCGCCTTGGCGCCGCCCTGACCCGCCTTGTGGATCTCCGAGGCCGCGACCGACTCGGGGTAGGGAAGCTCCTTGTCCTCGACCATCACCCGCCGCACGAGCGAGATGAAGAGGACGCCGAGAAACGAGCCCAGGACCATGAGCGCCGTCGACTTCCAGTAAGCGTCGCCGGGCGCGAACGACGGCCAGGCCCCGGCGATGACGAACGCGGGTATGGTGAAGACCGCTCCGGCCGCTACCGACTCGCCGATGGAGCCCGCGGTCCGCGCGAGGTTCTCCTCGAGGACCGACCCCTTGAGGAGCCTCAGAACCGCCATGCTGATCACGGCCGCGGGATAGGTGGCGGCGATGGTGACGCCCGCCCGGAGCCCCAGGTAGGCGTTCGCCGCTCCCAGGATCACCGTCATCACCAGTCCGAGGAGGACCGCGCGATAGGTGAACTCCGTCATCTCCATGTTCTCGGGGACGAAGGGCTTGTGAGCGCTTTCCGCCGCGTCTTTTTTCGCCGTCATTTCATCTCTTTTCCTCGCTACGCGTCTTCTCCACCCGCCGGGATTCCCAGATCGAGAACACCGGAATACCGAGCGCGATGATGGCGAGCCCGATCATGGACTCGCGGGGCGCGACCCAGAGCGTGTTCAGGATGATGCCGGTCGCCGCGGTCACGAACAGGATCTGCGAGTAGGGGTAGCCCCAGCTCCTGTAGGGACGGTCGAGATCCGGACGCGTTCGCCTCAGGCGAATGAGGGCAAGAGACGACAGCGAATAGAACATCCAGGAAGCGAAGACCACGTAGGTCGTCAGCTCCCGAAAGACGCCGAACAGGATCAAAACCGCCGCCCAGAGCGCCTGACCGACGAGCGCGACCGCGGGAGTGAAGTAACGGGGGTGGACCGACGCGAACTTGCGGAAGAAGAGGCCGTCGTCGGCCATGGCGTAGAAGATGCGTGCGCCGCTGAGAATCGAGCCGTTCAGGGCGCCGAACATCGAGAGCAGGATGGCGAGATTGATGAATTTCGCGCCGAACTCCCCGAAGATGGCGCGCGCCACTTCTGCGGCAACGCCCGTCTGCGATGCGGCCTGGGCCGAGGCGGGAAGCACGTAGAGGTAGGCGACGTTCGCCAGGAGGTAAACGACCATGCACAGGGAGATGCTTCCCAGCATGGCGAGAGGGATGTTGCGCCTGGGGTTCTTTACCTCGCCCGCGGTGAGGTTGACGTCGTTCCAACCGTCGTACGCCCAGAGAGCGTCCACGAGCGCGAGGCCGAACATGCCGACGAACGCGAGTCCGAGCCCTTCGGGAACGAGGGAAGAGAAGTTCGCCGTGGTACCCGCGTCGGAGGTGAGGGCGAGGACGATGAGCGTCAGCAGGGCGCCGATCTTGAGGATGGTGAAGACGACCTGCACGTTTCCACCGGAGCGCACTCCGGTGACGTTGATCCCCGTCAGAAGAGCGACGGCCGCAATGGCCGCGATTTTCCCTCCCCACGCTTCGAGAGGCAGGAAGTTCCCGAGGAAGATGGCGAAGCCCGCGGCGAGCGCGGCGATCGATCCCGAGCGCGCCACCAGGAGCTGCGTCCAACCGAAGAGAAAACCCGCGCGGCGTCCGAAGGCCTCGCGGATGTAGACGTAGTCGCCGCCCGCCTGCGGAATCGCGGCGCCGAGCTCGGCGTAAGTGAGGCCGCCGAGCATCGCGAGGACGCTCGCGACGATCCACACCACCAGGATCGCGCCCGCGGTCTCGACCGAGGCGGCAATCGATTGGGGAACGAGGAAGATTCCGGTCCCGATCATGGTGCCGGCGTTGATCGCGAGAGCGTGCGCGAGATTCAGCTCGCGGACCAGGTGGGGGCGGCTCTCGCTGCCTTCGGCCATGCTGGGCCGGCATCATAATGGACGTTCCCGAACGGCACAAGGTAAGAATGTCGGGCCTTGACTGGGGGACGCCGCGACCTTAGGCTCCGGGAAATGACGATCAAAGCCGCGCTCCTCGTCGCTCTCGCCGTCCTGACTTCGACGTACGTCCTCTATTGGCTCGTCAGTGCTCGCAAGAGTCGCGGGGCCGAAGGCGACGGGAGCCGGCCCTCCTGGCTCCTCGCCGCCATCGGGTTCGTCACCAACTTCTTCGACACTCTCGGCATCGGTTCGTTCGCCCCCACGACCTCGATCTTCAAGCTCAGGAGACTGGTGCCCGACGAATTGATCCCGGGAACCCTGAACGTGGGCCACGCCCTTCCGACGATCACCCAGGCGTTCATCTACATCACCATCATCGAAGTGGAGATGACGACGCTGGTCCTCATGATCGCGGCCTCGGTCGTCGGAGCGTTCCTCGGCGCGGGAATGGTAGCTGCCTGGCCCCGGCACAAGGTTCAGATCGGCATGGGTCTCGCGCTCCTCGCGGCGGCGATCTTCTTCATGATGACCAACCTCAACGTCTTCCCCCCGGGCGGAGACACGCTGGGGCTGAGCGGGCCGAAGCTCGGGCTCGGCATCGCGGGAAATTTCCTCCTGGGCGCGCTCATGACTCTCGGGATCGGCCTCTATGCCCCCTGCATGATCCTCGTGGCGTTGCTCGGCATGAACCCGCGAGCCGCATTTCCGATCATGATGGGCTCGTGCGCGTTCCTCATGCCCGTCGGGAGCATGCGGTTCATCTCGAAAGGGAGCTACAGCTTCGGACCCGCGCTCGGTCTCGCGCTCGGGGGGATTCCCGGAACGCTGATCGCGGCGTTCATCGTGAGGTCCCTCCCGATGACCGCGGTCCGGTGGCTCGTCGTCGTGGTCGTCGTCTATGCCTCGGCCGCGATGCTCCGTTCGGCCTTGTCCGAGAGACGCACGGCGACTCCGGCTCCCGCGGTGAACGCGTAAGCCGTCGTCTCCAACGCGGCCGGGAAGAAACGGATGCAGCAAGAGCCCTGGCATACCCAGCCTGTCGAGAGCGTCCTCGCCCGCTTGAAGTCGTCCCCCTCGGGACTCACGAGCGCCGAAGCCGCGCGGCGCCTCTCGGAGCACGGACCGAACGAGATCGGAACCTCCCGGCGCGCTTCGCCCTGGGCCCTTCTCCTGGCGCAGTTCAAGAACGTCCTCATCGTCATTCTGCTGGTCGCGACCGCGCTCTCGGCGTTTCTCGGTCACGAGCTCGAGGCCATCGCCATCGCGGTCATCGTGCTTTTCGCCGTGCTCCTGGGGTTCATCCAGGAGTACCGGGCGGAACGGGCGATCGACGCGCTGCGGGAGATGGCCGCTCCCACCGCGACGGCTCTCCGGGACGGACAGGAGAACGAGATTCCCGCTCGGGAGCTCGTGCCCGGCGACGTCGTTCTTCTGAACGCCGGCGACAAGGTGCCCGCCGACCTGAGACTTCTCGAGGCGATCAATCTCAAGATCGAGGAGGCTGCGCTCACCGGGGAGTCCGTGGCAGTGGAGAAGCACACCGAGCCCCTCGCCGAGCCCGACCTCCCCGTGGGGGACCGGAAGAACATGGCCTACGCGGGCACCGCCGCTACCTACGGCCGCGGCCGTGGCGTGGTCGTCGCCACCGGACGCGCGACCGAGTTCGGGAAGATCGCGCAGATGATCGAGACCGTCGAGACCGGCAAGACCCCGCTCCAGGAGAACCTGGATCGAGTCGGCGGGAGCCTCGCGCGGGCGACGTTCGTGGTGGTGGCGATCATCGTGGGGCTCGGCCTCATGCGAGGCCAGCCGTTCATCGAGATGCTGGTCTTCGGGATCGCGCTCGCGGTCGCCGTGGTCCCGGAAGCGCTTCCGGCGGTGGTCACCATCTCTCTCGCCATCGGCGTGAGGCGCATGGTGAAGCGACACGCGCTGATGCGGCGCCTTCCCGCGGTCGAGACCCTGGGAAGCACCTCGGTCATCTGCTCCGACAAGACCGGCACCCTTACCAAGGACGAAATGACCGCGCGGCGGATCTTCTGCGCCGGGCAGATCCTTTCTGTCTCGGGCGCCGGCTATGAGCCCCACGGCGAGTTCTCCTGGAACGGGTCGGTCATCGATCCGCCGGAGCGGGCGAAACGTCTCCTGCGCGCCGCGGTCCTCGCGGCGGACGCGCATATCGTCTACTCCGACAACGAGCGCCGGTGGCACGTCAAAGGCGACCCGACGGAAGGCGCCCTCGTGGTCGCCGCCGCCAAGGCGGGTCTGAACATGTCGGATCTCCGGTCCCGGTACCCGCGAGTGCACGAGATCCCTTTCACCTCGGAAACGAAGCGGATGACGACGCTCCATGAGGGACCCGAGGGACCCTTCGCCTGTTCCAAGGGGGCCCCGGAGATTCTGCTCGAGACCTGTAGCCGCCAGCTCACGGCGGATGGCGAAAAACCTCTCGACGAAGGGGCGCGTGAAGCGATTCGGCAAGCGGCGCAGGAAATGGCATCCGAAGCGTTGCGAGTCCTCGGGGTCGCCGACAAATCGGGGGCGACGCGGGGCGACGCCGAGCGGGATATGACCTTTCTGGGCCTCGTGGGGATGATCGATCCTCCCCGACCGGAAGCAAAACCCGCGATCGAGACCTGCCTTCTCGCGGGGATTCGTCCGGTGATGATTACCGGCGATCACCCGCTCACCGCGCGCGCGGTCGCGCGGGAGGTGGGGGTGCTCAAGGGGGGGAGGGTGGTCACCGGTCCCGAGCTCTCTTCGATGACGGACGAAGAGCTCGAACGGGAGGTGGACGAAATCGAGGTCTACGCCCGGGTCTCGCCGGCGCACAAGCTCAAGGTCGTGACCGCTCTCCAGAAGCGGGGCCACGTGGTGGCGATGACCGGCGACGGGGTGAACGACGCCCCGGCGCTCAAGAAGGCGGACATCGGAATCGCGATGGGGATCACCGGGACCGACGTGACCAAGGAAGCGGCGGCCATGACCCTCACCGACGACAACTTCGCGTCGATCGTCGCCGCGGTGGAGGAGGGGCGAGCGATCTTCGGGAACATCAAGAAGTATCTGATGTACCTCCTCTCGTCGAACATCGGGGAGATCTCCGTGATGGCGGGAGCGACGCTCCTGGGCCTGCCGCTGCCGCTGAGCGCGGTCCAGATCCTCTACGTGAATCTCGCGACCGACGGACTCCCGGCCCTCGCGCTCGCCGTCGACCCTCCCGAGGCCGACCTCATGCGCCGGCCGCCGCGGAGCCGGAAGTCCGGAATCTTCACCCGGCCGGTGGTCGCGTTGATGCTCGCGGGAGGGTTGTGGTCGGCTCTCGCGAACCTCTGGATCTTCACCTGGGCCCTCGGGTCGGGCCGGAGCCTCGAAGAAGCGATGACCATCACCTTCGTCTCGCTGGTGGTGATCCAGTTCTTCAAGGCCTACAACTTCCGCTCCGACCGGCATTCGGTCCTGAGGATGCCTTTCGCCAACAGATGGTTGAACGCCGCCATCGCCTGGGAGCTGGTTCTGCTCGGGCTCATCCTTTACGTGCCGGCCCTGGCGAAGCCCTTCGGCAATTTCAGCTTGTCCGCGGTCGACTGGGCGGTCATCCTGGGCGTCGCCTTGACGATCTCGCCCGTCCTCGAGCTCACCAAGTGGCTGGTGAGGAGGGAGCGGTTCGGCAAGCTCGATTCGTGAAACCTCGATGAAATTTGCGTTTTCGAAGGCGCTGCGGATATAGTCGCCGGCCGTGGCCGTGTCGACCGCTTCGGGAAACGACCGGCTGCGCTTTTTTTTCAGCCCGCCGGACGTTCTGTCGGGGTGGCGGGCGGGATTTGCGGCTCTCCCAAAGTTCAAAGCGCAACCTCTGAGGGGGGGCTGCGGCGGCCGCGAGGATACCGATTCGTATGAGTGAAGCCAGTATCACCTTGCCGCCGTTCGGAGCCAGCGACTGGGCGGTACTCTGGATCGTGTTCATTTCCGGATGGGTGGCGATCGCCTACGGCGCTTATCTCGTCCGTCGCGTTCTCGCCGAGAGCCCCGGCACCCCTGCCATGGTGAAGGTCGCGAGCGCCATCGAGGCGGGCTCGATGGCCTACCTCTTCCGTCAGGTAAAGACCATGGCGCCGTTCGTCGCGGTTCTCGCGCTCGGATTGTTCCTCATCTACCGCCAGATCTACGCGGACGCTCAAGGGGCGCTCACCTACATCCCCATCGGGGTCGCCCTCGCGTTCTTGATGGGAGTCGCCGCCTCCTACGGGGCTGGCTTCGTGGGCATGTGGCTCGCCGTCAAGGGAAACGTGCGGAGCGCGAACGCGGCCCTCACCAGTTTCAAGAAGTCGATGGAGCTGGCGTTCCAGGCGGGCGCGGTCTCGGGAATGTTCACCGTTGCCTTCGGACTTCTCGGCGCGACCATCATCTTCATCGTGTTCCGGGAGAACGCCACCAAGGTGCTCGTGGGATTCGGATTCGGCGGGAGCCTCGCGGCGCTCTTCCTCCGCGTCGGAGGCGGCATCTACACCAAAGCCGCCGACGTCGGCGGGGATCTCGTGGGGAAGGTCGAGGCGGGAATTCCGGAAGACGATCCCAGAAACCCCGCCACCATCGCCGACAACGTGGGCGATAACGTCGGGGACTGCGCCGGAATGGCGGCCGACGTCTTCGAGTCGTACGAGGTCACCCTCGTCGCCGGAATCATCCTCGCCGCCGCGATCGCGCTCGACCCGGCCTTCGCGGCGGCCCACGGCGAAGGGGCGGCCGCGTTCGGGATGAAGCTCATCCTCTTTCCGCTCCTCCTCCGGGCGGTCGGGGTGTTCTCCTCGATCCTCGGGATCCTGGCGGTGCGCGTGCCCGAGGGCTCGGAGATGCGCGACCCGATGCGTCCCATCAACATCGGCTATTGGGTCTCCTCCGCGACGAGCGTCGTCGGCTTCTTCGTAGTGAACGCCATTTATCTCATCGATCCCGCGACCGGACGAGCCGACTATCGGTACGCCATCGCCGCCACCGGGGGCATCGTGCTTTCGCTTCTGACGTTCTGGCTCACCAACCACTTCACACATCCCGACAAACGACCGGTGACCGAGACCGCCGCTGCCGCCCGCACCGGGCCGGCGACGGTGATCCTCTCGGGGATGGCGGAGGGGATGGAGTCCACCGTCTGGGCCATCGTGACCATTGGGGCGACCATCATGGGCACGAGCCTCCTCTTCCCCGAAAGCACGCTCTTCGGCGCCTACGGCGTCGCGCTCGCGGGGCTCGGGCTCCTCACCACCACCGGTTTCCTCCTGGCGATGGATACCTACGGCCCCATCACCGACAACGCCCACGGCATCTTCGAGATGAGCCGCGTCGACAACGAGAAGGCGAGCACCACACTCGCGTGGATGGACGCCATCGGCAACACCACGAAAGCTCTCACCAAGGGTCTCGCCATCGCGACCGCGGTGCTGGCGGCGGTGAGCCTCTATCGCTCGTTCATCGAGGAGGCCCATCTCTTCGAGAAGGGAATCCAGTTGAACCTCCCGACGGTGCTCGTGGGACTCACCCTCGGCGGTGCCGTACCCTTCTTGTTCTCCGCCTTCGCCATCAAGGCCGTCGGCCGCGCCGCGTTCGGAGTGGTCGAGGAGGTGCGGCGCCAGTTCCGGGAGAAGCCCGGCATCCTGACTTTTAAAGAGGAGCCCGACTACGCGCGCTGCGTCGACATCGTCACCGCCATGGCGCAGAAGGAGCTCCTGGGGCCGGCGATCCTCGCGATCTTTTCCCCGCTTCTCGTCGGATTCGCTCTCGGCGCCGAGGCGCTCGGGGGTTTTCTCGGGGGAGCCATCCTGAGCGGCCAGCTTCTCGCGGTCTTCATGTCCAATACCGGCGCGAACTGGGACAACGCGAAGAAGAAAGTCGAAGACGGATACCTCGGAGGGAAGGGAACCGACGCCCACAAGGCGGTGGTCATCGGCGACACCGTCGGCGATCCCTTCAAAGACACGGCCGGCCCGGGCCTCAACCCGCTCATCAAGGTAATGAACCTGGTGGCCATCCTGATCGCGCCCTTCGTCATCCGGGATCTCTCGACCGGGCTCCGCGCGACCATCGTGCTCGGCTCGCTCCTGGCGCTGGCGGCGGCGGTGACCTATTCCAAGCGCGGCTCGATTGCCGAGTCCCCACAGGCGGGAACGGTGGGCCGGGCGGCATTGAACAAGACCTGACCTGACGATTCGGCCTCATCATTCAAGCAGGAGGTTTCGTATGAGCCAATTGTTCCAGACCAAGTCCATCGCCGACCTTCAGACGGAGGCGTCGGACTCGGAGCACGGGCTGAAGCGCGCGCTGACGGCGACGAACCTGGTAACCCTGGGTATCGGGGCCATCATCGGCGCGGGCATCTTCGTGCTGACCGGACAAGCGGCAGCGAACTACTCGGGTCCGGCGATCGTGCTGTCGTTCCTGCTGGCGGGCTTCGCTTGCGCCCTCGCCGGCCTCTGCTACGCGGAGATGGCCTCGATGATCCCCATCGCCGGCAGCGCGTACACCTACGCGTACGCCACCATGGGCGAGTTCGTCGCCTGGATCATCGGGTGGGACCTGATCCTGGAGTACAGCTTCGCGGCGTCGACGGTCGCCGTCGGTTGGAGCGGGTACTTCGTGAGCCTGCTGGATCAATTCGGCATCATCGTGCCTCCGGAGTTCCGCGCGGGGCCGGGAACCACCCTCCTCCAGCTTGCCTCGGGTGAGTGGGTGGCGTCGACGCCGCAGCTCCTCGCCGAGCTCGGGCGTCAGGGGGTGGAGGTCGCGTCCCTGACAACGGTGACGGGACTGGTCAATCTCCCCGCGGTGTTCATCGTCGGCGTCATCACCGCCATCCTGGTGGTGGGCATCAAGGAATCGGCGAACGTCAACAACGTCATCGTCATCGTCAAGGTGGCCGTCGTCCTCCTGTTCGTCGCCATCGGCATCGCCTACGTCAACCCGGCGAACTGGAGGCCGTTCATTCCCGAGAACACCGGGACCTACGGACAGTTCGGTCTGTCGGGGATTCTCCGGGGCGCCGGAGTGATCTTCTTCGCTTACATCGGATTCGACGCGGTCTCGACCGCGGCCCAGGAGGCGAAGAACCCTCAGAAGGACATGCCCATCGGTATCCTCGGCTCGCTCGCGGTCTGCACCATCCTCTACATCGCGGTCGCCCTGGTGATGAACGGGATCGTTCCCTATTACGAGCTCAACGTCCCCGACCCGATCGCCGTCGCGGTGGATCGCATCGGGATCGGCTGGCTCATGCTGGTGGTGAAGCTGGGAGCGATTTTCGGCTTGTCGTCGGTGATCCTGGTGATGCTCCTCGGGCAGCCCCGCATCTTCTACACCATGGCCAAGGACGGTCTGCTTCCGCCGTTCGCAGCGAAGATCCATCCGCGGTTCCGGACCCCCCACGTCACCACCATCGCTACCGGGTTCTTCGTGGCGATCATGGCCGGCCTCCTTCCGATCCGCATTCTCGGGGAGCTGGTCTCCATCGGAACACTCCTCGCGTTCGTCATCGTGTGCGGTGGCGTCTGGGTGCTTCGCCGGACTCGTCCTGACTTGCCACGGCCGTTCAAGACCCCACTCGTGCCCTGGGTTCCCCTCGGAGGAATGCTGTCCTGCCTCTACCTGATGTCCGGACTGCCCCACGACACCTGGTATCGGCTCGCCATCTGGCTCGCGATCGGGCTCGCGATCTACTTCCTCTACGGAAAGCACCACAGCCGGCTTGGCAAAAAGGCGGCGTAGGGAAGCGCCGGTAGGAAGAACGATTCGAGGCGGGGCGCGGCCGGGAGCGGCCGCGCCCCGCGCCTGAGTCCGGTGCTTCGCGCGTCGCTCGTCGCCCTCACCCACCGCAATTTCCGACTCCTCTGGCTCGGGACTCTGGTCTCGATGTCGGGCTCCTTCATGCGCACGGCGGCGCTGCTCTGGCACGTGTCGCTCCTGGCGCCTCCGGAGAAGAAGGCGCTCGCGCTCGGAATCGTCGGCCTGGTCCGGGTCGCGCCCATCATCCTGTTCTCGTTCGTGAGCGGAATCGTCGCCGACGCGAGCGACCGGCGGAAGCTGATGATGCTGACGAACGTCTCGATGATGGTGATCTCGGGGCTTCTCGCGCTCGTCACCTTCACCGGCCGGGACGCGCTTTCGGTCGTCTACCTTCTTGCCGGCGTCAGCGCCGCCATGGCGTCCTTCGATAACCCCGCCCGCCAGTCGCTCTTTCCCTCGCTCGTGCCCCGGGAGCACCTGCAGAACGCCATCAGCCTGAACAGCACCATGATTCAGGCGTCCTCGGTCCTGGGGCCGATGGTGGGGGGACTCATCATTGCCGTCGGCGGCGTGGCCTGGGTATACGCCTTCGACGCGGCCACGTTCCTGGTGCTGGAGCTGATGCTCGTCCTCATGAGGGACGTCCCGGTGCGCCCCGAGGCGGAGAGAAGCGAGCTGAGCTTCCGCGCGGGGGTCGAGGGCGTGCGCTGGGTCTTTCGCCAGCCTCTCATCCGCTCGGCGATGCTTCTCGACTTCTTCGCGACGTTCTTCGCGTCCGCAGAGGCGCTCCTGCCGATCTTCGCCCAGGACGTTCTGCGGGTAGGGCCTCGAGGCTACGGCCTGCTGGCGGGAGCGCCGGCGATGGGCGCGATGCTCACGAGCCTCGTGATGGTCCCGCTGGTTCCGCGAATCGAACGCCGCGGACGGCTCCTGATGGGAAGCGTCGTGGTCTACGCCCTGGCGACGGTCGCCTTCGGAATCTCGACCGCCTTCTGGCTCACGTTCTGCTGTTTGCTCCTGGTGGGGGCTTCGGACATGGTGAGCACCGTGCTTCGCAACATCATCCGGCACATGCACACTCCTGACTCGATGCGCGGCCGTATGACCAGCGTGAACATGATGTTCTTCATGGGAGGGCCGCAGCTCGGCGAGCTCGAGGCGGGTCTCGTTGCCCAGGCGGTCGGTCCGGCGGCGTCGGTCGTGAGCGGGGGCGTGGCGTGTCTGCTCGCGGTCCTGTGGGTCGGCTGGAAGACGCCGACTCTGGTCGTTTACCGTAGAGACGCTCAGGAACGACCCTGAAGGACCAGCCTCCAGAGGTCCAGCACGCCGAGCTCCCGAGCCCAGCGTTCGATGTACTCGCGATCGAGATCCTTCCGAACGTCGACGATGCCGGCGACGTCGTGGATCTGCTTCTCGGACTCACCCGATCTCCGCGCCCATTCGAGTTTGGACAGAATCGTATCCTCGGCGGTGGCGAGCGCAACTTCCACTCCATCCCCGATCTCCGTCTCTTGCCGACGGCGCAATTCCTCTCGGCTGAAGGGACGGTCTTTTCGGACGATGAGGTCGACCTTGGATGCGCTCTCCACGTCGATGACGTTGAATTGCCGCCGCGAGGCGAATGCGTCGTGGGCGCGCCCGGAGTCCACGTAGAACCCCGAATCGCTCAGTCGGCGAACCAGAAGCCCGAGTGACTCGGCAGTGGGCTCGATGACGACATCCGCGTCGTGGGTCGCCCGCGGGCGGCCGTGGTGGCTGGACGCCACCGAGCCAACGACCATGTAGGGAACTCCGAGATCTTTCAGAAGCCGAATGACTCCCAGAAGAGCCTGCTCCTCGGGTGTCATGGCTCGGGGATCTCGCGGCCGGGCCAGACCTCCCGCGCGAGGTCCGCGCCGAACCGGAGGCGAAAGAGGGCTATTCGGACACTCCCCTCGTCGTACTCCGGATGTCGTTCGCGGATACCCGCGGCCGCGTTCTTCCGCGCCATCTCGGTAAGCCGAAACATCACCGCCGTGCGGCCGACGCCGCCCATTCGACGGTACGCCAGGACTTGGACGTCATAAGCTTCGGGATCGGTGTCTTTGGGGATGTAGCGCCGTGGCTCGACCATGACCGATCTTAGTCGCAAGCCTGCGCCTATGCTAGGCTCACTCTCGCGTGATCTCGTCTCCGTTCTCTTTCCTCCGCGCCGCCACTCCCGAGCAGAGGCGCAGTCTTCTCGCCGCCTCTCTCGGCTGGATGCTCGACAGCATGGACGTCCAGATCTACGCCCTGGTCCTTATCTACGTGGCGCGCGACCTCGGAATGGACGACAGGACGGGCGGCCTTCTGGCCTCGATCACTCTCCTCGGTTCGGCGGCGGGAGGGCTCCTTTTTGGAGTGATCGCCGACCGCATCGGCCGCACGCGGGCGCTGATGGCCAGCATTCTCCTGTACTCGGTCTTCACCGCGGCCTGCGGGCTGGCTCAGACCGTTACCCAGCTCGCCGTCTTCCGGCTGTTTCTCGGGTTCGGCTTTGGAGGGGAGTGGGCCACGGGAGCGGCGCTCGTCGCCGAGACCTGGCCCGCGGAGCATCGCGGGAAGGCGCTCGGGATCATGCAGAGCTCCTGGGCGGTCGGCTCCGCCCTCGCCGCGGCGCTCTCGATGAGTCTCATCCCTTTTTTTGGATGGAGAGGAGTGTTCATCGCCGGAATTCTCCCGGCGTTCATCACTGTCTGGATTCGACGTCGCGTTCCCGAGCCGGAGATCTGGCTCCGGAGCCGGCGCGAGCAGCCGAAGACGACGGGCCTCGGACTTTCGGAGGTTTTCTCATCCTCATATCGACGCCACGCGATCGTCGCGACCTTGATGAACGCGGGAACGATGTTCGCCTGGTGGGGTTTATTCACCTGGATCCCAACCTACTTGAAGCGTTCTCCCGAAGAGGGCGGTGCCGGGCTTACGCTCGTCGACTCCTCCCTCTGGTTCATCGTCCTCACCGTGGGGCAGTTCCTGGGATACGTTACTTTCGGATTCATCGCCGACCGTCTGGGCCGGCGGCGGGCCTACCTTCTCTACCTGCTGGTCGCCGCGGCCGTGGTCCCCATCTACGGCCTGGCGAGAGCGCCCTCTGCCCTCCTGTTGCTCGGCCCGGTCGTGGGGTTCTTCGGCACCGGCTATTTCTCGGGTTTCGGCGCCATTACCGCCGAGCTCTTTCCGACGCGCATCCGGGTGACGGCGCAGGGCTTCACCTATAACGTGGGACGGATCGCGAGTGCCGCAGCACCCTTCATCGTGGGCGGAGTGGTGCAGACTTCCGGTTTTTTTATGGCCTTCCTGATCATCTCCGCCGCGTTCCTCGTCTCCGCGGGGTTGTCCTCGTTGCTTCCCGAAACCAAGGGCAAGATACTCGACTAGCCATGCGAACGATTCTGCTGCTCGCCGGACTCGTGGGCTCGACGGCGCCCGCCGATCCCGAAAAAGACTATCTGGTCTGGGTGGTCTCCGAGTCCTCGGACACGATCTCGCTCGTTCGCTTCGGACCCTCCGGAACTCGCGTGGAGCGCGAGCTCGAGACCGGTCTCATGCCGGTCGACCTCGACGGTCCGCACGGAATCGATCTTTCTCCCGACGGCGAGTTTTTCTACGTCTCGCTCGGACACGGACGGCCCAACGGCTATCTGCTGAAGTACCGCGCCGCCGACGGGGAAGTAGTCGGGCAGGTCTCTCTGGGAAACTTCCCGGCATCTTTGGACGTGAGCCCCGACGGCGACTTCGCCTACGTCGTCAACTTCAACCTTCACGGAGACATGGTCCCTTCGTCGGTCTCGGTCGTGGCCACGAAGGACATGGTCGAGGTCGCGCGAATCACGACCTGCACCATGCCCCACGGCTCGAGGCTCGATCCCACGGGGGTCCGGCATTACTCCGCCTGCATGATGGACGACGCGCTGGTGGAGATCGACGCGCGGGCGTTCAAGGTCTCGCGGCATTTCGTTCTGGGCAAGGGCGAGGAGCACGGCGTGGACGGGGCGCCCGCAGGACACGCCCTGCACGGGAGCGAGCTTTCGTGCTCGCCGACCTGGGCCCAGCCGTCCGCGGATGGCGAGAGAGTATTCGTCGCTTGCAACAAGTCGGACGAGATCGTCGAGATCGACGTTCCCAGCTGGAGGCTGGTTCGTCGGATTCCCGCGGGGTCCGGGGTTTACAACCTCGGGGTGAGCCGCGACGGGAAGCTCGTCGCGAGCAACAAGCGCGGACAATCGGTTTCGGTCTTCGATGTCGCCTCGGGGAAGGAGCTGGCGAGAATTCCGACGAAGGCCAAAGTGGTCCACGGCGTCGCCGTCTCCTCCGACGATCGCTTCGCGTTCGTCTCCGAGGAAGCCATCGGTAAGACGCCCGGGGTCGTCGAGGTCATCGATCTCACCGCGCTCGCGAGCGCCGGGAGCGTGGAGGTCCGTCTCCAGGCCGCGGGCCTGGACTTCTGGAAGATCGAGCCCGCCCGGGCGCGGTAAGCCCGAGCCCGGTCGTGGAGCCAGTCGCGCAAATCGCATCGAAGGACGTGGTCGTTTCCGCCGGGAGCGCTTCTTCGTTCGCGGGATCCCGCCGGGCCCTTCGCCTTCTGGCGCTCCTCGCGATTTACGTTCTCATCGCCCACGTTCTCCCGCGGCCCTCCTCGATCGAGCCCGCGGGATGGCGGGTGACGGCGATCTTCGCCGCCACCATGGTGGGGATGATGCTGCGGCCCCTTCCCGGTGCGGCTCTGGTCCTCATGGGCTTGAGTGCCATGGTCGCGGCCGCGGACGTGCCCCTGGTGCGAGCGCTCTCGGGCTTCGCCGCTCCCCCGGTCTGGCTGGTGCTCCTCGCGATGCTCCTGTCGCGGGTCCTTCAAGACACGGGCGCCGCGCGACGGATCGCTCTGATGTTCGTGCGTCTCTTCGGGCGGAGCTCGCTCGGGCTCTCCTACTCGCTGGTCGCGACCGACGTCTCGCTCGCCGTGGGAATTCCGACCATCAGCGCGCGCTCGGCGGGAGTGATCCTTCCCGTCGCCCGCAGCATCGCCGAGCTCTACGGCTCGACGCCTGGTCCGACCGCCCCGCTCCTGGGAAAGTTCCTGATGGCGGCGCTCTACCAGGGGAGCGTCGTCGTCTGCGCGATGTATCTCACCGGTCAGGCGTCGAACGTGCTCGCCGCCAAGCTCGCGGCGGACGTCGCCGGCGTCACCGTGACCTGGTCGAGCTGGTTTCTCGCGGGTGTCGTTCCGGGGCTCCTTTCGTGTCTCGTCGTGCCCTACATCGTCTATCGCATGCTGACGCCGGAGATTCGCGAGACGCCCGGCGCCGCGGACTACGCCCGGGCGGAGCTCGAGAAAATGGGTCCCCTTCGAGGCCAGGAGGCGTTGTCGCTCGTGATATTCGCCGCGATCGCGGGGGTATGGATGACGTCGGGGTGGCACCGCGTCGACGTGACCCTGGTGGCGCTCATCGCGATCTCGCTGTTCTTACTGACGCGGCTCTTGACCTGGGAGCGGGTGGTGGGTGAGTCCGCGGCCTGGGATATCCTCGTCTGGTACGGGGGGCTGTTCGCCATGGGAGAGGTGCTGAACGAGACCGGCGCCACCACCGCCTTCGCCGAGGCGGTCCGTTCCACGACCGCGGGGATCTCCTGGTTCTGGGTGCTTCCCATCACCCTGGTCCTCTACTTCTACGCGCACTACGGCTTCGCCAGCATCACCACGCATCTGCTCGCGATGTTTCCTCCGTTTCTCGCGATGCTCATCGCCGCGGGAGCGCCTCCCGGCCTCGCGGTATACAGCCTCGCCTGCCTCGCGAACCTGACGGCGGGACTCACCCACTACGGGACCACGACCGCGCCCATCGTGTTCGCCCAGCGCTACCTGGAAGTGGGCGAGTGGTGGCGCGTGGGATTTCTCGTCTCTCTCGCGAACCTCGCGATCTGGACGACGGTGGGATTCGCCTGGTGGAAGCTCGTCGGTTTCTGGTAGCGCGAGCGAATCAGGGACCGGAGAAGACCACCTCGTCCACGTCGCAAGTACGCCCGCCCTGTTTCAGGGTTCCCATGGGTTCATGGGGAGGCGGGTCTTCGGGGAGCCAGTTCGTGATCCTGACCTCGACCGCGCCGCTCTCGACGCGGCACGCCGGGTCGTAGAGAAGGTAGATCGGCTCCTCGGGAGAAGGATTCAGGACCTTGAGGATGCCGTAGGCCCAGAGCACTACGATGAGCTTCATGGTGACGCCTGCCGTGAGTTTCTGGGGGAGTTGTTTGATCAAGGATAGCAACGGCGGGCGGTGCCTGCAAATCGAAGCTCTGGCCTTTCGGCCCCGGCCTCGGCTATGGTAGCGCCCGCGAAAACGAAGGAGAGGTGAAATGAAGATCTTTGGAAAGACCCTCGGTGAGTACGTTCGGTTCCAGAAGACCTTTCTGATTCTCATTCTCGCGGTGGGGCTCGCGCGCCTTTTGCTCTCCCTTGCCGGGGCCCCCAACTCCGCGGTGCGATGGCTCAGCATGACGATGGTGCTGCTCGCGGGAGTCATCTACGCCGGCATCAAGGCGCCGCGGGCCGGCTTCGGCTACCGCCACCTTCTTCCGGTCGTGGTCCTCCAGGCGGCTCTGGTGAACGGCATCACCATCGTCGGGATCCTCATCGCCATCGCGACGGGACAGGACAACATATTCACCGCGCCCGAGTTCAGCCCGCCGGGCGACGAGGGACGAGGTGCCTTTCACGTGTTCGGGCACGTCGCTTTCGGCACCGGGATCGGGTCCCTTCTTTCGTGGGCGATTTCCTCGCTCGTCCTCTGGATCACGAAAAAGGCGACAAGGCGTTCGGCATCGGCGACCACGTGAGCGCGGACCACCCGCCGCGCGCCGGATGGTGGCAGTGGTGGGGATGGGTGCGCGGAGTCAGCCGCTACCAATGGCTGGTGCTCCTCGTCGCCTGGCTGGGCTGGGTCTTCGACGCCATGGACGGCACCATCTACGCGATGGTCCAAAAGCCGGTGATTACCGAGCTCCTCGGTCCTGGCGCGAGCGGGGCGGACATCGGCTTTTACAGCAGCGCGGTGTTTTCGGTGATGCTTGTCGGCTGGGCTTTCGGGGGGATCGTCTTCGGGATCGCCGCCGACTACATCGGCCGGACCAAGGCCCTCACAATTACCATTCTCATCTACTCGCTCTTCACCGGGCTTTCGGCCCTTGCCGAGACCTGGTGGGAGCTCGCGATCTATCGATTCGTGACCGGCCTCGGGCTCGGAGGCGAGTGGGCCGCGGGCGCTGCGCTCGTGGCCGAGGTCTGGCCCGATCGGCTTCGGGCTCGCGCCGGGGCGATGCTTCAGTCGGCTGCGGCCATCGGCTTTTTTTTCGCGGCGCTGGCCAACCGCCTGGTGGGAGTCCACTCCTGGCGCTACGTGTTCCTGGTCGGCGCTTTCCCGGCGCTTCTCGTGCTTCTGATTCGCCTGGTCGTGAAGGAGCCGGAAGGCTGGGTCGAGACGCGCAACGAGCGGCGCCAATCGAAAACGAGCGCCTTCACTCTCACTCAGCTGTTCCAGCCGGAGCTCCGCCGGGACACCCTGGTGGCTTCGGCGCTGGCGTTCGTGGTGCTTCTCGGCCTCTGGGGTGGAACCATGTGGATCCCTGCCGCGATCCGCGAGATCGCCGCCGCCTCGCCCGAGGCGGCGAGCTTGACCGCGGCCGAGGCCGAGCGGTATTTGACCGAGAAGGCAAGCGACGGCATGATGCTGTTGAACGCCGTCTCTCTCGTCGGCTATCTCCTCTTCGGACCGCTTGCGGACGCGATTGGCCGGAGGGGCACGTTCTTCCTTTATTTCGCGGGGGCGTTCGTCACCTTCCCGCTCGCGTTCCTCACGACGTCGAACGTGGATGTGCTCTTCCTTCTGATCCCGTTCGTGGGCATCTTCACTCTCGGGGTCACGAGCGGCTTTCCCATCTATCTCCCCGAGCTCTTTCCGACGGCGGTGCGTACGACCGGTGTGGGCTTCTGCTACAACCTCGGCCGCTTCGTCACTGCCGGCGGTGTATTCATCACCGGCCATCTCGTCGGGGTCCTGGGCTCGTCCGCCAAAGCGGCGACGGCGGTGAGCCTGGTCTACGTCGTGGGGATGGTAGTGCTGCTCTTTGCGCGAGAGACCCGCGGGCAGAAGCTGGCCTAGAAGGCCTCCCATCGGGGGCGGAGGATTGGCCACAGAGACACAGAGGATTCGGGCTATGAACCTCCGTGTCTCTGTGCCTCTGTGGCCAATCCCCCTTGAATGTGGCCCGGGGCCGTCGACGCGGGAGTGTCCTGAAACGCGCCCTCGGAGCGGGCGATGACCACCGTGGCCAGGCAGTTTCCGAGCACGTTCACCGACGTGCGCGCCATGTCCATGAGCTCGTCGATTCCCAGGATGGCGAGGATCGGCCACTCCGGAAGATTGAAGGAGGCCGCGGTGCCCAGAAGAATGACCAGTGCGGCCCGCGGCACGCCGGCGACCCCTTTGCTCGTCAGCATCAGCGTGAAGACGATGAGGAGCTGCTGGGAGAAGGACAAATGGATGCCCGCCGCCTGGGCCACGAAGATCGAGGCGAGTGAAAGATAGAGGGTCGTGCCGTCGAGGTTGAAGCTGTACCCCGTGGGCATCACGAAGGCCACGATCGGCCGGGGCACTCCGAGCTGCTCCAGCCTCTCCATGGCGAGAGGTAACGCTGCCTCGGAGCTCGTGGTGGCGAAGGCGATGGATACCGGTTCGGCGATCGCCGCGAGGAAACGCCGAATGGGAACCCGCGCCATGAGAGCGATGGGAAGGAGAACGAACAGCAGGAAGAAAGTGAGCGCCAAGTAGAGGGTCGCGAGAAGCTTGAAGAGGCTCACCAGGATCCCGAGACCCATGTGACCCACGGTGTAGGCGATGGCCGCCCCGACGCCGATGGGGGCGAAGTACATCACGATGTTCGTGAACTTGAACATCGTCTCGGCGAGGCTCCCGGCGAAGTCGAGCATCGGGCGCCGCTTCGGCTCCGGGAGCAGCGCCAGCGCGATGCCGAAGAGCACACTGAAGACGACGATCTGGAGGACCTGCCCCTCGGCGACGGCTCTGGCGATGTTCTCGGGGAATACGTGGAGAATGACGTCCGCCGTGGTCTGTTCGACCGCGGCTATCCCCGTAGACTCCAGCGCCTCCGGCTGAACCACACCGACTCCGGCGCGGGTGATGTTGATGGCCGCGAGTCCGATGAAAAGGGCGAGCGTGGTGACGACCTCGAAGTAGATGAGCGACTTGACGCCGAGGCGCCCCACCTGGCGCAGGTTCGTGTGCCCGGCGATTCCCACCACCAGCGTTCCGAAAAGAAGGGGAGCGATGATGGTCTTGATGAGCTTGAGGAAAATCTGAGACAGGATGCGGGCGCCCTGGCCTACCGCGGGCCAGTCGTGGCCGATCTCCGCGCCGACCGCCATGGAGACGAGGATCCAGGCCGTGAGAGAGCGGCGCTTCAGGCCGTACGCGACGAAGCCCGCGATCGCCACCCAGCGGCCGGCAAAGCCGACCGAGGGATTCTCGATGAAATAGCCGGCCGAGGCCACGAGGGCGCCGCCGGCGATGAGAACGAGCGCGACGAGGCCCAGGGGGGGACGCTTCGCGGGAACCGCTTCCGCCATGGCGGCGGAGTATAGCCGAAAACCGCTTCAGGTCGACTCCATCGCCTCTGCCTTCCGCTGCATGCGCCGCTGGAGCGGCGCCAGCACCCACAACAGGGCATCCATGGCCAGAACCACCGGGCTCGATCGGCGGTCGGCCCAGATCCGGAGGACGTAGGCCCAGCCGATACGATAGCCGCGACGGGCTTTTGCCGCGATCGGGCCGAAGCTCTCCCAGCCCGAGTGCACCAGCTCGAGCCGGGACCCGGCTCCGTCGGGGAAGAAACGAACGTCGATGTCGGACGGCTTTTTCGGATCTCGTCCGGGATGCCAGGTAAAGGACACGCGGTGAGGAGGCTCCCACGCGGTAACGGTTCCCCATGTCGACTGTTCCCCGGTGTCCGATCGTTCGTAGATCCGTCCTCCGACCCTCTCCTCGAACACCACGGTCTCCGCCCGCTCGCCTCCGACGGAGTGGGAGCGCAGCGGCCACCAGCCGGCGATCCCCGAAGTGAAACGGCGGAACGCCTCTTCGGGCGTCCAGCCCACGCGGATGGCTTTCCGGACCGGGGGAAGCGGCTTCGAGACCTGAGTCATCACTTTTCCTCCTGTTCTCGAGGGGACGACGAGGCGTACGCCTCGAGCAGGTCGTCCCAGAGCGTTTCGATGTAGCGCTTGAGCTCGGTGAGGCCCTCGTGATGGGCCGTGTAGTAGTGGCGGGTGCCCATGCGCCGTTCGCGCACCAGTCGGGCTTTGCGCAGGACGCGAAGGTGCTGCGAGACCGCGGGCTGGGAGACCCCGAGCGCTCGCGCGAGCTCGCCCACGGCGTGCTCTCGGCGCCTCAGTCGCTCGTAGAGGGAGCGCCTCGTCGGGTCGGCCAGGGCCGCTAGAGCTTTATCGTAAGTCACAGCTTATATAAGTATCAACTAATGGTGTCTCCCGTCAAGGGGCTCTCTTTGTTGTAGACTCCGACCGGTTCCCGCGGGAAGTGACCTGCGGAACGAGACTCGTTTTCGCGCCGGAGAAGCCATGAAACCTATCGCGCCGCTCTTTGCTTCCGTGATCTCGCTCGCCAGTCTCGGTTTCGCGAGGGAAGAGCCCCCGAAGTGGGACGTGGCCGAGCCCTTCGGCCCGACGACCTCTCTCGATTTCGAGACCGACGAGGGCACCTGGATCAACCTCGATGTGAGTCCAGACGGAAAGCACCTCGTCTTCGACGTCCTCGGCGACTTGTACCTCATGCCGGTCGGGGGAACCGGCGGCGGTCTCGCGGAACGGCTCACGAGCGGCGCCGCCTTCGACATGCAGCCGCGATTCAGCCCGGACGGCTCGCTCATCGCGTTCGCGAGCGATCGCGACGGGGCCACGAACCTCTGGGTCGTTCGTCGGGACGGGACGGGCCTCCGCCAGGTGTCGAAAGAGAAGCGCTGGTTCGTGAACAGCCCGGTGTGGTCGCCCGATGGCCAGTACCTCTTCGCCCGGCACCATTTCGTGAAGGAGCGCTCGCTGGGCGCGGGCGAGATCTGGATGTATCACCTCGGCGGCGAGAGCGGTCTTCAGGTCACGGAGAAGGGGAGCTGGCAGAAGGACGCCGGAGAGCCCACGATCTCACCCGACGGCCGCTACCTCTACTACAGCAAGGACGTCTCCTCGGGAGACAACTTCGAGTACAACAAGGACCCGAACGGAGCGATCTACGCCGTCCTGCGTCGCGATCTTCTGACCGGCGAGGAGAGGCGCGAAGTCTCCGTGCAGGGCGGCGCCGTCACTCCCCGGCTCTCTCCCGACGGAAAAACCCTCGCCTACATCCGGCGCGTCCGCCTGGGAAGCCTCCTCTACATTCAGGACCTCGCGACCGGCGAGAGCCGGCCCCTCTTCGACAAGCTCGACAAGGACCTGCAGGAAGCCTGGGCGATCCACGGCCTCTATCCCGGCTACGCCTTCAGCCCGGACGGGGGTCACATCTTCATCTGGGGCCTCGGCAAGATCTGGAAGGTGGACGTTGCCCGCGGTGGGGGAGTGTTGGTTCCGTTCAAGGCTCGGGTGGAGACCGCCATCCACGACGCGCTCCGGTTTTCACAGAAGGTCCACGAAGACCGTTTTCCCGTCCGCATGATTCGTCAGGTCGCGACCGCGCCCGACGGAAGCTCCGTCGTGTACAGCGCTCTCGGACGGCTCTACCGGAAGGCGCTTCCCGAGGGCGAGCCGCGCCGGCTCACGAGCGACGAAGTCATCGAGTTCGCACCGGCATTCTCGAGAGACGGCGCCTCGCTGGTCTACGCCACCTGGAGCGACGAGAGACGAGGACGTATCCGGATCGCGCGCACCGATGGCAGCGCCGGGCAGGATCTGGTCGAAGTCCCCGGCCATTACACCGAGCCGTCTTTTTCTCCCGACGGCAAGCAGGTCATCTATCGCCGGACTCGCGGCGACTCCGTTCGCGGCCAGGCCTTCGGGACCGATCCGGGAATCTACGTGGTGGAAGCCGCGGGAGGGAGTCCGCGCCTCCTGCGCGAAGCGGGCGAGAACCCGAGGTTCTCGGCCGACGGCGATCGCATCTCGTACGTGGAGCGCCGCGGCGAAAAAACCGTTCTCGCGAGCGTCGGCCTCGACGGCGCCAAGGAAGTCGTGCATCTCGAGTCCGAGAACGCCGTCGAGTTGGTGCCGTCCCCCGACGATCGATGGGTCGCTTTCATCGAGCGATACAAAATCCTGGTGGCCCCATTTCCACGGACCGGCCGGGCGGTGAGCCTCGGCCCCGGCGGCAGCTCCGTCCCCGTGGCCGAGCTCTCGTCCGAAGCCGGCTTCGGGCTCCACTGGTCCGGCGATTCGAAGAAGGTCTTCTGGAGCCTCGGACCCGAGCTGCTGTCGGTCTCGCTCGACCAGGTATTCGACTTCGGGGCCGACAAGGCGGTGAAACCCGCCGATCCGGAGAGGCGGGCGATCGGCTTTTCCGCCGCCGGCGACGCTCCCGAGGGAGCCGTCGCCCTCGTCGGCGGACGAATCGTGACGCTTTCCGAAAGCGGCGGGGACGCGGTCATCGAGAACGCGACGGTGCTCGTCGAGCGCAACCGCATTACCGCGGTCGGGCCGTCGCGCTCGGTGAGAGTTCCGGAAGCCGCCCGTCTGGTCGACGTCACCGGAAAGACGGTGATCCCGGGAATCATCGACGTCCACGCGCACCTGGGGAGCGAGAGCGAGGGGATCCTGGCCGAGCAGAGCTGGCCCCTCGTCGCGAACCTGGCCTACGGAGTGACCACCTCGCACGATCCCTCGAACAGCACCGAGATGGTCTTCACCAACGCGGAGATGATTCGGGCGGGCATGAAGCTCGGACCGCGTCTCTACTCGACCGGGACCATCCTCTACGGCGCCGAGACTCCGTTCAAGGCGGCGATCGAAAAGTACGAGGACGCGCTCGCGCACCTGAAGCGCCTCAAGGCGGTAGGCGCCTTCTCGGTGAAGAGCTACAACCAGCAGCGGCGGGACGTGCGGCAGATGATTCTCAAAGCCGCCCGCGAGCTCGAGATGATGGTGGTGCCGGAGGGCGGATCTCTGCTCTACATGGACGAGACGTTCGTCCTCGACGGCCACACCGGTCTCGAGCACTCGCTTCCGGTTCCGAACCTGTACCGGGACGTGGTCCAGCTCTTCGCCCGGAGCGGCACCGGCTACACGCCGACGCTCATCGTCGGCTACGGCGGGCTCTCGGGCGAGTACTACTGGTACCAGCACGAGAACGTCTGGGAGAAAGAGCACCTGCTTCAGTTCATTCCCCGGGAGATCGTGGACGCCCGCTCGCGCCGCCGCACGATGGCCGAGGAGGACGATTTCAACCACGTTTTGATCTCCCGGGGGGCAAAAGCGATCGTCGACGCGGGAGGCCGGGTTCAGCTCGGGGCCCACGGTCAGCTCCAGGGGCTAGGCGCTCATTGGGAGCTCTGGATGCTGCAACAAGGAGGCATGACTCCTCTCGAGGCTCTGCGCGCCGCGACCCTCGACGGCGCTCGCTATCTCGGTCTCGACCGGGAGCTCGGTTCGATCGACGTGGGAAAGCTCGCGGATCTCGTCGTCCTGAACGCCAATCCTCTGGACGACATCCGCGGGACGGAGTCGGTGTCACAGGTGATGGTGAACGGGAGGCTGTTTGAGGCGGCGACGATGAGCGAGATCGGAGGCTCGAAGAAGCGGCTGCCGTTTTACTGGCAAAGATAAGACGGCATCAAGGACGAGAGGGACCTGGCGCGCCAGGTGTCTCCGGTCGAGACGTGGCGGGAGGCTTGGTAGTCGCGGCTCGGCGTCCGTGGTAAAACACTCCATGCCCCCAAAAAAGAAGTCGAGATCTGCTCGAAAGCGCAAGACCGTGCCCACCAGGCGGAAGGCCGTTCGGAAGGCAATTTCCGCGAAGGCGTCGAAGAGCCGCACGGGGGTGAAGCGGCGGTCGCGAAAAAAGGCGCGCGAGTCGACGAGCGTTCCGCTCTACCTGATGTCGGTCGACGTCGAGAACGTGCGCTGTTTCGGGCCGGCGCAGACCCTCGAGCTTTCTCGCCCGGGGGGACAGCCCTATGCCTGGACGGTGATTTTCGGCGACAACGGGGCGGGGAAGACGACGCTCCTCCAGGCGGTATGCAGCATCGCGTCCACCTTGCAGGACCGCAAGGAAGTGCCGTCGTTCATTCGGTACAACTGGTGGCCCAAGCGGCGCCCGTCCAAGGCGGCTCAAGTGAACGCGGCGGTTCTGCTCCGACCTCGGGAGGTCGCCCAGTTCTCGGTGCGCTACGCACCCGATCGCGGCCGCTCGAATCCGCCGCCGCGGTGGGACTTCAACCGGGAGGGGACTCTGAACTATTTCGGATACGGCGCCTCCCGGCGCTACCTGAACGCCGCCGATTCAGGGCGGAAACCGCTGGAATCCTCGGGAGACGAGAGCCTGTTCGTGGACGAAGCCGAGCTTCTCAACGCGGAGGAGTGGTTCGTGCAGATGAGCCACTTCGGCCCGGCGCGCCGCCAGCTTCGGGAAGCCCGGGCGGCGAAGAAGGTTCGCGATCTCCTCAAATCGCTCTTGCTGGACGTGACGGATATACGGATTGCGACACGTCAGGGCCGTTCGGGGGTCGAGTTCCAGACGCATTACGGCTGGGTGCCGCTCCGAGACCTGAGCATGGGCTACCGCACGCTCATTGCCTGGATCGTCGACTTCGCCCGCCGCCTCTACGTCTTGAACCCGAGGAGCGCCAACCCCCTGGCGGCGCCGGCGGTGGTCTGCATCGACGAAATCGACCTTCATCTGCATCAGCGGTGGCAACGGAACCTGATGAAGTCGCTCTCGGAGGTATTTCCAAAAACGCAGTTCATCTGTTCCGCTCACAATCGAACGGTGGCCCAGGCGGTTCCGCAGGATGCGAACCTCGTTCTCCTGCGGCGCCGGGGCGACCACGTCGAGATCCACAACCACGCCGCCGAGCTTCTGGAGGGCGTTCGCTAGAAGGTGGCGCCGCGTTTCGCGATCCGTCCCGAGCCCTTCGGGGCCTGAACCACACCGTCGCGGTAAACGACCTCGCCCCGGCGAATCACGATCCTGGGCCATCCGGTCACGCGGAAGCCCTCGAAGAGAGAAAACCCGGCCCTGGACAGAAGAGAGCCGCGGTCGATCTCGCGGGTCTCGGTCGGGTCCCAGAGGACGAGGTCGGCGTCGGAGCCCGGCGCGATGGTTCCCTTCGTCGGATAGAGACCGAAAAGCCTCGCGGCGTTCGTCGAAGTCAGCGCCACGAATCGCTCGAGCGAGAGACCGCGCCGCGAGCCCTCCGAGAACAGAACCGGAAGCATGCACTGGAGGTTCGCGACTCCCGGACGAAGCTTCTCGATATCGAGGGACGGGTCGAGCTTCTGCTCGCGGGTCCAGGGGGCATGGTCCGAAGCCACGGTATCGACTTCGCCTTGGGCGAGCCCGTTCCAGAGCGCCTCCAGGTCCGCGGGCTTTCGGAGCGGCGGCTGGCCGACATAGAGCGGCCCCTCGGGACCATCGAACCGATCGTCGGTGAAGTGAAGGTAGAGAGGTCGGGTCTCGACGGCGACCGGAACCCCGCGTCGCCGCGCGGCGGCGGCGACCTCGAGGGCTGCCTTCGAGGACAGGTGCACGATGTAGATGGGGGCTCCCGTCGTCTCGGCGATCCCGACGGCGCGCTCGACCGCTCGCACTTCCGCCTCGACGGGACGGCTCTCGGGGAAGTTCCGGAGCGACGTCTTGGCTTCGCTCTTCAGGCGGCGAGCTGCCTCGGCGAGAATTCGCGCGTCCTCGCAGTGAAGGACGGTCCGCATTCCCAGGGAACCGGCATGACGAATCAGATCCACGTAGGCGGCTTCGTTCTCGTCGAAGCGAGAGCTCACCATGAAGATCTTGAAACTCGTCCGGCCCGACTCCGAGAGCCGCGCGAAATCGGCCTTCGTCTCCGCGCGCGGAAGGCCGGCGATGGGATGCAGGAAGACGTCGGCGATGGCCTCTTCCTGCGCCCGGGTCTCCTCCCGCTCGACCGCGGCGAGCAGGCTCTCGCCCTCCTTCGGGGCCGTCATGCAGCCGACGGTGGTGATGCCGCCCGCGAGCGCCGCCCGGGTTCCGCTCTCGAAGTCGTCGGCCCACGGAGGGGAGAGGTGCGTATGGGGATCGATTCCGCCGGGGAGGACCAGGAGGCTCCCGGCCTCCACCACGAACTCCTCCTCTCCCGCTAGCCCTGGACCTACCTCCACCACCCTCCCGTCCCGGATGCGGACGTCGGCGTCGCGCTGCCCCTCGCTCGTGACCACCCGTCCGCCGCGTATGAGAAGGGAGTTGCTTTGCCGGCGATAGGCCGCGGTGAAGCCGAGAGCGGCTACGGCGTAGAGTACCCGGCGTCGATCCATGACGTGCGTGATAAGTTTACGTCATGCGCCCGTCGTTTTCGCTCGCGCTCGTTCTCCTCGTGGGCTGCGTCCGGAAGGAGCCGGTTCTCGAGGAGCTCGCCGAGAAGGCCCTCTCTACCCTCGACGGCGAGATCGTCCTCGAAGGACTCTCGGACGAGGTCGAGGTGCTCCGCGACCGATGGGGCATCCCTCACCTCTATGCGAAGAGCGTCGAGGATCTCTTCTTTGCTCAGGGATTCGTCGTCGCCCAGGATCGGCTGTGGCAAATGGAGGTCTGGAGGCGTTGGAGCGAGGGCCGGATGGCGGAGCTCATCGGCGAGGAAGGATTCGCCCACGATCGGCTCGTGCGGATGCTCCAGTTTCGCGGGCCCTTCGACGAGACCGAGCTCACGAGCTATCACCCCGATGCGGACCGGATCCTCTCGGCCTACGTGCGCGGGATCAACGCGTACCTCGCGCACGCGTCTTCGAGCCTTCCGATCGAGTTCCAGCTCACGGGCATTGCTCCCGAGCCCTGGAAGAAGGAGACCGTGCTCCTGCGAGCGCGGGTCGGAATGGTCGTGGACGACGCTCTTTCCGAGCTCCGCCTGGCCCGCGCCGTCGCCGAGCTCGGAGCGGAGGAGGCGAACCGGCGCGAAAAGCCCGATCCCTACCGCGCTCTCTTCGTACCCGAAGGGTTGGAGCCCGCTCTGGTGACCGAAACGGCCGAAGCCGCGCTCGATGGCGATCTCTACGGAGAGTTCCCGCGCCCGGAGCTCCTGCCCGAGTTTCGTGGATCGCGCTCGGAGAACACCGGAGCGCGCGAGAGCTCGCCCGGAAGCAACAACTGGGCGGTGAGGCCCGAGCTCACCGCCACCGGGAAGGGTTTCATGGTGGACGACCCGCACCGGGAGGTGAGCCTCCCCCCGCACCGCTACATGATCCACCTGACCGCCCCGGGTTGGAACGTCATCGGAGCCACCGAGTCCACGATCCCCGGAGTGATCCGTGGACACAACGGACGCATCGCCTGGGGGCGGACCGCGAGCGGAAGCGACCAGACGGATGTCTTCCTCGAGAAACTGAATCCGGACAATTCCGACGAGGTCTTCTATCGAGGCGCTTGGGAGCCGTTGAAAGTTCTGACCGAAGAGATTCGGGTAAAGGGGGAAGACGCGCCGCGGAGGGTCGAGTTCCGGGTGAGCCGCCACGGCCCCGTGTTCCACGCCGACGAAGAGCGAGGCGTCGCCTACGCGCTTCGCTCCAGGCTCCAGGAGCCGGGTACGGCGGAGTACCTGGGAGGTCTTCGGCTCAATCAGGCGGAGAGCGTCGAACGTTGTCTGGAGGAATCGGCTTATCTGAAGAGCCCGCCGACGAACCTCGTTTGCGCCGATGCGGACGGAAACGTCGGATGGACCATCGCGGCCCTGTCTCCGCGGCGAAGGGGTTGGGACGGAAGGCTACCCGTTCCTGGAACCGGGGAGCTCGAGTGGGACGGGTTTCGCGACGATCTCCCGCGGACGATGAATCCATCGGAGGGATTCCTCGCCACCGCGAACAACAACACCCACCCTCCGGACTTCGAGCCGCCGCTATTCTTCTCGAGCGGCGCGCCGAGATACCGGCGGTACGAGAGGATACGGGAGCTCCTCGCCTCCGGCTCGGGCTTCACCAGCGACGTCATGCGGCGGATCCTCAACGACTCTCTCAATACGGAGGCAGTCGAGCTCCGGCCCTGGTTCGAAGGCTGGGTCGCGGGCTCGGAGCCCGTGGAGCGCGCCCGGAAGGCCGTCCTCTCCTGGGACGGCGTCATGAAAAAAGACAACGCCGCGGCGGCGATCTATTACGAATGGAGGAGAGGGGTCGACGTGAACGCGCTAACTACCGAAGAGGTCGAGGGTGGCCTCGCGCGGGCGATCGAGGCGCTCTCTTCTTCCCAGGGGCCGGACGAAAGCGGCTGGCGCTGGGGGAGGATCCATCGCAGCGATTTCCCGCATCCGCTGGTGAGCGATTTCGACGTGCCGTCGGTCGAGCGCGACGGGGGCGCGGGAACGGTGAACGCCACCGGTGCCGTCTATCGCCTGGTGACGGACTTCAGCGATCTCGATCGCTCCCTCGCGATCATCGCCCCCGGCCAGTCGGGTCAACCGGGAAGCCCGTACTACGACAATCTTCTCGAAATGTGGGTGAGAGGCGAGATGTTCGAGCTCCCCTACACCCGCGAGGCGGTGGAGAAAACGACGTCGCACCGGCTCGTGCTCAAGCCTGTCGGATCCAACACAAGGGGGATGCGGAGATAACCGGACGCATTCCATCCCCCTATCCCCCTCGTCTCCTTATCCCCCTTGTTACACCAGCATCAGATCGCTTCGAGAATTTCCCTCACGCCGATTGCCGCAAACAGCAGGAGAACGAGAATCAAGAGCACCGTAGTGATCCAGCCGTTTCGGGGGACGCGCTCGTCCCAGCGCGCCCTGCGGTGGAGCCAGAGAAGCGTCGCCGCCAGAAACGGCAGGAACAGGCTTCCCACGATGGTATAGGTCACGATGATGAACAGCGGCCGGCCGACGAACGCGAAGGGAATGGGCGCGAGAGTGACATAGGCGAGCGCCACGCGGTAGGGAGCGCTCCCGACCCGGGTGAGAGCGGACCTCTCTTCCAGGGAAGCTTTTTTCCAGATGGCGTAGAAGTCGGCGTAGAGGTAGGGGACGCTCTGCCACACTCCGAGGAGCGCGGCGAAGACCGCGGCCCAGAATCCGAGAGAGTAGATGTAGAACCCCACGGGCCCGACGGTGCTCCCGAGCATCTCCGCGAGACGGGTGACCGCCTGGGAGTCGGTGATCTCGATGCCCGCGGCGTGGAACGCGCGGCTGGACATCGTCATGATCGAGACCCCGAAGATCGCCGTGAAGCAGTAGGCGAGCGCCAGGTCCTTGCGCACGTACCGCACGTACCGGGGGGTCGCCAGACCCTCTTCGCGAAGCCAATAGTTGTAGGAGAGGAGCGTCACCGAGCCGCCGATTCCGCCGATGAGGGAAAGCACGTAGGCGCCGCCTCCTTCGGGAATGCGCGGAACGAGAAGCCCGCTCAAAACAGCGGCCCCGTCGCTGAACGTGAGGACCGCGCAAGCGATGATCGCGAAGAACATGGCTCCTATCAGGAGCTTCATGATCTTCTCGAATCCCGAGAAGCCGCCGAGGAGCACGAAGGCCGCTCCCAGGAGAGAGTGCAAGACCGCGCCCCACGATTGGGGGATGGCGCCGCCCGTGAGGTTCGAGATCCCGAGCCCGCAGGCGTTCGCGAGCGCTGCGGACACCGCCACCGTCCAGACGACGAGGTAAACGCCGAAGTAGAGCCGGACCCAAAGGGGCAGGTAGAGGGCCCAGCTCTCGAGCGCGGTAAGGCCGGTCGCGAGCTGAAATCGGGCCACTCCCTCGCTGAGGACGTACTTGAAGAACGCCCCGAGGAGGATCCCCCAGAGGAGGATCTCGCCGTAGCGGGCGCCTCCCACGGTGGCGGAGACGACGTCGCCGGCGCCGATGCCGGTCGCGGCGACTAGGAGGCCGGGCCCGATGAGCTTGACGATGCCGGCATCCGCTCGTTCGAGGTCCGCGGGGCGATCCGCGTCGAGGGTCGTGGACATGGTCCCGGAGCGGGATTCTATAGCGAACTGCGCTCTCGCGGACTAGAATTCCCCGCGAGGTGTGAGATGAAAGAGATGTTCGAGTTGGTGGCCGGGGCATTGGTCCTGGCTATGGTCATGGGCTCGAGCGCGGGCGCCCAGGAGAAACCGGAAGCGACGTCGCTCGACGGAAAATCCCTCTACCGCGATCCGTTGTTAACCGCCGAGCAACGACCGGAGCTCGAAGAGAACCTGAAGAAGGCCGAGGCGGACTACGCCCGCGATCCGAAGAATGCCGAGAACATCATCTGGCTCGGCCGGAGGCTCGGCTACGTCCATCGCTATCACGACGCCATCGATGCCTTCACCAAAGGCGTCGAGCTCTATCCCGAGGACGCGCGCTTCTACCGATTCCGGGGACATCGCTATATCAGCGTGCGCGATTTCGACAAGGCCGTCTCCGATCTGGCGAAAGGCGCCGAGCTCATTCGCGGAAAGGCCGATGAGGAGGAGCCGAGCGGAGTCGGAGGCCGGCCGAGCACGCTGCACTTCAACGTCTGGTATCACCTGGGTCTCGCGCACTACCTGAAAGGGGAGTTCGGAAAAGCGATCGACGCCTACCTCGAGTGCATGAAGGCCTCGGCGGACGAGGAGTCCAAGGTGGCGACGAGCGACTGGCTCTACATGGCCTACCGGCGAAATGGAGACGACGCCAAGGCGAAAGAAGTGCTCGATCCCATCCGCGAGGGGATGCCCATCGAGGAGAACACCGCCTATTACCAGCGGCTTCTCATGTACAAGGGGCTGGTGAAGCCCGAGACCGTGTTGAACCCCGAGAACCCCGAGCCCCTGCAGGTCGCGACCCAGGGCTACGGCGTGGCCAACTGGTACCTCTACAACGGAGACCTGGACCAAGCGCGCGGCGTCCTCGAGAAAATCGTCGCCGTCGGTTATTGGCCGGCATTCGGCCACATCGCCGCCGAAGTCGAGCTCCAGCGCCTGGCGAAAAAGAACTAGCGCCGTCGGCGCGTACGACGAAGTGCTAAGAGTCCAATCCCCAGGAGGCCGATGGCGGTGGGCTCGGCAACCCTGGTCTGCTCGATCGTCACCTGATAGACGAGGAAGTCGTTGTTGGTGTTGTCCCCGTTCGTACGCCAGTCGATTGGCTCGAAGAAGAGGAACGGAGCGCTGGCCGCGCCGTCAGGGATGTCGAACGACGGCTCGACGTTGGTTTCGTGGCCCTGGAACTTCCAGAGGGGATTGGGATCTATCGGAAAATCGAACGAGTCGGGATTTCCATCCAGGTCCGCCCAGAGTCGCCCGAATTCCAAATCCGGCTCGCCGTCGTCGTTGTCGTCGAGCGACGAGAGCTGCA
>Ga0299906_10000525_pt1 | contig 35526 bp, 29 predicted proteins | sample RVTome_14_FD_200259 | JGI IMG/M metagenome (GOLD analysis project Ga0299906, IMG submission 200259) | Soil microbial communities from uranium-contaminated site in the Upper Colorado River Basin, Wyoming, United States - RVT145D125 (version 2) ... | reverse complement strand
TAGCCCAGGATATCTCCGGCCCAAACCCCCTCGATGCGTCCTGAGAATCAGGAGATCGTACCGTAACAGTCCTTATGTCAACGAGTTACGTAGACCAAGGGCTTGCATTGAGAGCGTTTGCACCCAAATCAAACCCGCGATTTCTACCACAGTCGTCCGCTCGCTCGGCAGCGGCTCCTCCGGCTCCGGTACGCCGGGCCAGGGTTCCTCAATCATGACTCTTCTACGCTGCCTTTCCCAGCAGCTCCTCGAGCCGCTGCCGCGACGCCTCCTCCACCTCGGCGTGGAGCGATCCGCCGTGCGAGTCCATGGTCACGATCACCGGGAACTTGTCGACGTAGACGACCCACAGTGCCTCGGGGACGCCGAATTCCTCGAGCATGAAGACGCGCTCGACCCGCTGGACGGCCGCGGCGAGCACCTGGGCCGCGCCGCCCACCGCGTGCAGGTAGACGGCACCCGAGTGGCGCAGGCCGGCGAGGGTCTTCTCGCCCATGCCACCCTTGCCGATCACCCCGCGCAGGCCGTAGCGCGCGATCACGTCGGCCTGGTAGGGCTCCTCGCGGATCGACGTCGTGGGACCCGCCGCCACGAATTCCCACGAGCCGTCGTCGCGGCGGCTCACCACCGGGCCGCAGTGGTAGATCACGGTGCCTTCGAGGTAGGGCGCCACCTCTTCGCGGTGGGCCTCGAGCAGCCACCCGTGGGCCGCGTCGCGGCCGGTGATCAGGCGACCGCTGAGCTCGAGGACGGTCCCTACCCGGAGCTTGCGGACGGTCTTTTCCTTGGCCGGGAGCTTCAGTTCAGCCATGTGAGCTCGCCTCCTTCCTCGATGCGGGCGCGGGCGCGGCGGTTGGCCCAGCACATGTAGGTCACGCTCACGAAGTAGCACGCCGGCAGCCGGTCGAGCACTCCGATCTTGACGCCGAGGACGGTGGTGCGCCGCACCGCCTCTTCGAGGGCGTCGCGCAGCATCCGCGTGCTGGTGCCCACGGGATGGTGGATCCAGGCCACCGGGGTGCCGGTGTCCTGGCAGATCGGCGCGTCCTTGGCGTGCGCCATCGCCGCGTTGGCGATGATGGTGTCGAGGGCCGTGCGCGCCAGGGCGCCGTCCTCCTCGGCCGCGCGGCCGCGGCGCAGAGCCTCGACCACATCGCGCGGCAGACGGGTGGAGGCGCGGCGCAGCACCTCCGCGAATCGGTCGGCATAGACGTCCGGGGTGAGCATCGCCACCTCCCTTGTTCCGGGTCCCCCTCCGGCGATGGTGACAGCCGGCGCGGCGGGCGGGAATACCTGCCGGGGTGGGCGGTGCGCCCACTCTTCGAGGCTGGGAACGAATTCACGGCCCGAGGTCGGCCGGCCAGGGACCCTTGGCTACATCTTGCGGTTGACATCCTTCATAGACCCTACTTATAGTAGACCTCTCGAAACTACTTGAAGGGCGCTCGGGGGCGCTGCTGGAGGTAGGTCTGTGCAAATCGAGGGCTCGGTGGCGGCCAGGGAGGTCGTCACGCCACGGTACCCGGAGCCGGCGGCTTCTTGCCAGGGCCGCAAGACCCTGGTGGACGTCGCCTCCTCGGTCAACGAGTACCTCGACCGCGTCGACTGGCGCGTGAACGCCAACGCCAACCAGGGCTACTCCCTGGGCGGGCTCATCCTCAACGTCTCCGGCAAGGTGATCGCCAACTACTGGCTCTCCCACGTCTATCCGCCGGCGGTGGGCGAGGCGCACCGCGAGGGCGACGTCCACGTCCACGACCTCGACATGCTCGCCGGCTACTGCGCCGGCTGGTCGCTGCGCACCCTGCTCCAGGAGGGGTTCAACGGCGTGCCGCGCAAGGTGGAAGCCGGGCCGCCGAAGCACCTGTCGAGCGCCGTGGGCCAGATGGTCAACTTCCTCGGCACCCTGCAGAACGAATGGGCGGGCGCCCAGGCCTTCAGCTCTTTCGACACCTATCTCGCGCCCTTCGTGCGCAAGGACGCGCTGCCCTACGACCAGGTCAAGCAGTGCGTCCAGGAATTCGTCTACAACCTGAACGTGCCCTCGCGCTGGGGCACCCAGACCCCCTTCACCAACATCACGCTGGACTGGGACTGTCCCGAGGACCTGCGCGATCAGTACCCCGTCGTCGGCGGCGAGGAGATGCCCTTCACCTATGGGGATCTCGGCCCCGAGATGGACGTGATCAACCGCGCCTACATCGAGGTCATGGCGGCGGGGGACGCCAAGGGTCGCACCTTCACCTTTCCGATCCCCACCTACAACGTGACGCCGGGCTTCGCCTGGGACTCCCCGAACGCCGACCTGCTCTTCGCCATGACCGCCAAGTACGGGCTGCCGTACTTCCAGAACTTCGTCAACTCCGATCTCGAGCCCCACATGGTGCGCTCCATGTGCTGCCGCCTGCAGCTCGACCTGCGCGAGCTGCTGCGGCGGGGCAACGGGCTCTTCGGCTCGGCGGAGCAGACCGGCTCGGTGGGCGTGGTGACGATCAACTGCGCCCGCCTCGGCTATCTCCACCGGGGCGAGGAGGCCGCGCTCTACGGCCGCCTCGACGCGCTCCTGGAGCTCGCCCGCGACAGCCTGGAGATCAAGCGCGAGGTCATTCAGCACCACATCGACGCCGGCCTCGTCCCCTACACCAAGCGCTACCTCGGCACGTTGCGCAACCATTTCTCGACGATCGGCACCAACGGCGTCAACGAGATGATCCGCAACTTCACCGGCGACGGCGAGGACGTCGCCACCGCGGCGGGGCACGCCTTCGCCCTGCGTTTCCTCGACCACATCCGCGCGCGCATCGTCGGCTTCCAGGAGGAGACCGGACACCTCTACAACCTGGAGGCGACGCCCGCCGAGGGGGCGACGCACCGCTTCGCCCGCGAGGACCGCAAGCGTTTCCCCGGCATCCTCCACGCCGGCACGCCGGAGCGGCCGTACTACACCAACTCGTCGCAACTGCCGGTCGGTTTTACCGACGACCCTTTCGAGGCCCTGGAGCGCCAGGAGGAGCTGCAGCGCAAATACACCGGCGGCACGGTGCTCCACCTCTACATGAGCGAACGCATCTCCAGCGTCGGCGCCTGCAAGAGCCTGGTGCGCCGGGCGCTCGAAAGATTCCGTCTGCCTTACATCACCGTCACGCCCACGTTCTCCGTGTGTCCGGTGCACGGTTACCTGGCCGGAGAGCACCCATTCTGTCCGCGCTGCGACGAGGAGATCCTCGCCCGCAAGCGCCAGGAGACGACCGCCCATGTCTGATCGATTCCGACACGACCCGATCGAGCTCGAAGCCGCCGAACGCCAGCCCTGCGAGGTCTGGACCCGGGTGATGGGTTATCACCGTCCGGTCTCCGAGTTCAATGCCGGCAAAAAGGCCGAGCACGCCGAACGCCTGCACTTCCGCGAAGCCCGCGCCGGGATCTCCGACTAGCCGCCCGTGATCTCTCTGCGCATCGGGGGCGTCACGCCTTTCACCACCGTCGACTATCCCGGACGGCTGGCGGCGGTCGTCTTCTGCCAGGGCTGCGGCTGGCGCTGCGGCTACTGCCACAACCCCCACCTGCTGCCGCGCCGCGGGGCGGTCGAGGTGCCGTGGACGGACGTCGAGCGTCTGCTCGAGCGCCGCCGCGGGCTCCTCGACGCCGTGGTCTTCAGCGGCGGCGAGCCGACCCTGCAGCGCGCGCTGCCGGAGGCCGTGCAACGCGCCCGCTCGATGGGCTTTCGGGTGGGACTGCACACCGCCGGTCCCGACCCTGAGCGACTCGCCCGGGTCCTGCCCTGGCTCGACTGGGTGGCCCTCGACGTCAAGGCGCCCTTCGACGACTACGCGCGGATCACCGGCGTGGCCGGCAGCGGCCGGCGGGCGCGGGAAAGCGTGTCGCGGGTCGTCCGGTGGGGCGGCGACTACGAGTGCCGCACCACGGTCCATGCCCGGCAGTGGACCGAGGACGCCTTGCTCGGGCTGGCGGGCGAGCTGGCCGAGCTCGGCGTCGCCCGCTACGCCGTCCAGCGCTTCCGGGCCGTGGGCTGCGCGGACGACGAGCTGCGCCAGGCGGCGGACGAAGCCTTTCCCGGCGCCGGCGTCCGCGAGCGGATTGCGGGCCTCTTCGCGAGCTTCGCTCTGCGTTGAGCGTCGGCGGCCGCTCGGCGGGCGCGGCGGCGCTGGAGCTTGCCGGCAAGATCCTCGTGCGAACGGACCTGAGAATCGCCCCCTCCCCCTTTCCTGAGGGGGAGATTGACCCCCCGCTGAGCATCGGACGGGTTCGTCCTTGACAAGCACAAGCCGTACGGTCCTCAAGGAGGGTTCGTCCTTGACGTGTACAGGCCCTGCGGTCGTCAAGGACTGATCCGTACCTGACGTGTACAGGCCATGCGGTCGTCAAGGACTGATCCGTACCTGACGTGTACAGGCCATGCGATCGTCAGGGACTGATCCGTCCCTGACGTGTACAGGCCATGCGATCGTCAGGGACTGATCCGTCCCTGACGTGTACAGGCCATGCGATCGTCAGGGACTGATCCGTCCCTGACGTGTACAGGCCATGCGATCGTCAGGGACTAATCCGTCCCTGACGTGTACAGGCCCTGCGCTGGTCAAGGACGAAGTGGGCGGGTCCTGAGGCGGCGGGACAATCTGCGGCTGGCGGAACGGCCGGCTTCCAGCCCGCGAACTTCCTCGATGTGCCGATTTCGGTAAGTGTGGGAGCTGGTCCGACTGCCGCACCCCAACTGGCAGTACAAGGCGGATCGGTTCGGCGAGAAGTCGTAGAAGGCGGCGTGGCACGGCTCGCGGGAGCAGACCTTCATGCGTTCCCAGGAGCCGTCGAGCTGCGCCGCCGCGACGATCCCGAAGAGGCGCCCGAACGCGCCGTCGAGATCGTCGGCCGCCGCCTCGAAGCGAGTCCGGCCGACGAGGTCGAAGCGTACCCGGATCGACGTCGCCTTCGCCACGTTGTCGAGGCGGACGGCGAAGGCCTCGTGCACCGCGCTGCCGTAGTTGGCGATGACGAGCGCCCGCAGGGCCTTGCGCACCTCGACGGCGCGCTCGAGACCGGAGACGTCGACCCTGGCGTCGTCCGGCAGGAGCGACCAGTGCGCCAACCAGCGCGCGAGCGCCGCGGTGCCGTCGAGGTCCGGCCGCTGGGCGAAGTCGGCGTTGACGAAGGACTGGACGATCCGCAGCTCGCCGGGGGCCGGCGGCAGCTTCGATGTCCAGAGCGGGTCGGGATCGGCGCTTTTCCTCTTGGGCATGCGCTTACCCTACCCCACCCCGGGGACGCGCCGGCGGTCCCAGTAGCCTCAGGGGGGCTTGAACCCCTGTGTAACCGGGTGGGGCTGCCGGCCACCTGTCAGGGTATTCCGCTCGCCGCGGGATCGTCTCACACTGGGTCAGCCGAGGAGATGACCGATGATCGAAATCCGCATACACGGCCGAGGAGGACAGGGCGGCGTGACCCTGGCGAAGATCATTGCCACCGCCCGCTTCCTCGCGGGCGACTCGGTGCAGGCCTTCGGCCTCTACGCCGCCGAGCGCTCCGGCGCGCCGCTCCAGGCCTTCTGCCGCTTCGACCGCGAGCCGATCGAAAACCGCAACCTCATCTACGAGCCCGACGACGTGATCGTGCTCGATCCCACCCTGGTCGGCCCGGCGATCAGCGGCGGCCTCAAGGCCGGCGGCTGGATCCTGATCAACACGCCCGAGCCGCCCGCGGCCTTCGCCGCCGCCTTCCCGGCCAACCGGCTGGCCACCGTCGACGCCACCGCCGTCGCCCGCGACCACGAGCTCGGCACCCGCAGCGTGCCGATCGTCAACACGGCTCTGGCCGGCGCGGCGGGCCGCCTGCTGGAGCTCGACCTCGAGTCGATCCACAAGGCCCTGGAGCACCTCGGCTTCGTGGGACCCAACCTCACCGCCGCCACCCAGGCCTACCAGGCTTTGCGGGAGGCCGCCGCTGCCCGCAAGCCCGGCGCCGTCGCCCGTCCTCCCGCGGTCTCCACGGCCCGCTCCCCCGGCCTGATCAGCGGCGCCGCCGATCCGCCCGCCGTCCGCACCGGCCAGTGGGCCACCGAGCAGCCGCACCGCCAGCAACTCATCCCGCCCTGCAACCACGTGTGCCCGGCGGGCAACGACGTCCAGGGCTTCCTCCATGCCCTGGCCCGCGACGAGGTCGACGAGGCCCTCGAAATCCTGCTGCGCACGACTCCCTTCCCGGCGGTCTGCGGCCGGGTGTGCCCGGCGCCGTGCACGGAGAGCTGCAATCGCATCGGGCTCGACGGCGCCGTCAACGTGCGCCAGCTCGAACGCTACGCCGGCGACCACGGCGAGGTGACGGTGGAGCCGCCGCCCTGGCGCGACGCCGACGTGGCGGTGGTGGGCTCCGGGCCGGCCGGGCTCGCCGCCGCCTGGCACCTCCGCCGCCTCGGCTACGGGGTGACCCTGTACGAGGGCGGCGAGGAGCTCGGCGGCCTGCTGCGCACCGGCATTCCGGCCTATCGCCTGCCTCCGGAAGTGCTCGACCGCGAGATCGGCCGGATCCTGGCGCTCGGCGTCGAGGTCGAGACCGGCAGGCCCGTCGACCGGCCGGTGCTCTTCTACCTCGCGCGCAATTACGACGCGGTGCTGGTGGCCACCGGCTTGCAGGAGCTGCGCTCGCTGCGGCTGGGCACCGCCGACGCCGACGCCGTGGTCCAGGGCATCGACTTCCTCGACCGCGCGCGCCGCGGCGAGGTCCGCGTCGACGGCGAGGACGTGGTGGTCGTGGGCGGCGGCAACACGGCGATGGACGCCGCGCGCTCGGCCCTGCGCCTGGGCGCGGCGAGCGTCCGCGTGGTCTACCGCCGCACCCTGAGAGAGATGCCGGCGATCCGCGAGGAGATCGACCAGGCCATCGAGGAAGGGGTCGAGATGGACGTCCTCACCCTGCCCGTGGCCCTGCGGTGCAAAGAGCCGTCCATCTCCACAGGCCCCGAAGCGAAGCGAGGAGTCCGCTTCCCCCCTTTGAAAAAGGGGGGCCAGGGGGGATTTCCGCGGCGAAGCCGCGGATCCGCAGGCACAGCCTGCCGCCTCGTCTGCCGCCGCATGGAGCTCGGCGAGCCCGACGCCTCGGGACGCCGGCGGCCGGTCGAGGTCCCGGGATCCGACTTCGAGCTCGATTGCCAGCGGGTGATCCTGGCGCTCGGCCAGTCGCCCGACTTGGCGGTCTTCCCCGAAGGCACCGAGGTGCGCGAGGGCCACGAGCTGCTCGGGCTGCTCGAGACGCCGGTCTTCGCCGTCGGCGACCTGGCCACCGGCGACGGCACCGTGGCGGCGGCGATCGGCAGCGGCCGGCGGGCGGCGCTCCACATCCACGAGGTGCTCGGCGGCGAGCCGGCGGAGACCAGCGTGTACGCCGCCGCGCGCTCGCCCGTCGACGTCCGGCGCGACGAGGTGATCCGCGCCGACGCCATGAAGCTGCACCTCTTCGAGCGCCGGCGCCCCGCCGGCGGCGCCACCCTGGCGCCGCGCAAGCGCCGCTCCACCTTCGACGAGATCCACCAGGGCCTCGCCGACCCGCGCGAGGCCAGGCGGTGCCTCTCCTGCGGCGTGTGCGACGAGTGCGACCTCTGCGTGACCTATTGCCCGGAAGGGGTCCTGAAGCGCGTGGGCCACGACTTCGTCTTCGATTATTCCTTCTGTAAAGGCTGCGGCGTGTGCGCCGCGGAATGTCCACGCAACGTGATCTTCATGAGTCATCTCTGAGGAGGCCAGCGATGAGCCGCGAGCTCGTGACAGGAAACCACGCCGCCGGCTACGCCCTGAGCGTCGCCGGCGAGGCCAACCGCGGCGCCCGCGGCGCGGCCTGCGGCATCTACCCGATCACGCCGCAGACCGAGATCGTGGAATACGTGGCCGGCTTTCCCTTCACCAAGGGCCGGGTGGTGCCGGTGGAGAGCGAGCACAGCGCCATGGGGGTGGCCATCGGCGCCGCCCTTGCCGGCGCCCGGGCGTTCACCGCCAGCTCGTCCAACGGCCTCGCCTACATGGTGGAAAACGTGATGGTAGCGGGTTATTACCGGCTGCCGATCGTGATGGTGGCGGTCAACCGCACCCTCGGCCCGCCGTGGAACATCTGGGCCGACCAGGGCGACACGCTGATGCTGCGCGACTTCCCCTGGGTGCAGCTCTACTGCGAGACCAACCAGGAGGTGCTGGACACGACGCTGCTGGCGTTCCGCCTGGCCGAGGACCGCCGCATCCTGCTGCCTGTCCTGGTGTGCATGGACGCCTTCATCCTCTCGCACACCCAGATGGAGACCGAGCTGCCCGAGCAGAAGCTGGTCGACCGCTACCTGCCGCCGCTCGACCTGCCCCACCGCCTGCGCCACGAGCGTCCGGTGACCGTGGGCGGGCTCGCGTGGCCGCAGGCGGCGACGTCGCAGCGGCTCGACCTCGACGAGGCCATGGCCCGGGTGGGCAAGGTGCTCGGGGAGTGCCGCGACGCCTTCGTCAGGGTCTTCGGCCGTCCGCTCGCCGGCGCCATCGAGGATTTCGAGACCGCCGACGCCGAGCTCGTCCTGATCGCCTCGGGCACCATCGCCACCACCGCGCGCGAGGTGGTGCGCCGCCGCCGCGCCATGGGCGAGAAGATCGGCCTGATCAAGGTCAGGATGTACCGTCCCTTCCCCGAGGCCGAGCTGCGCGCGGCCTGCCGGCCGGCCAGGAAGGTCGCCGTGCTCGACCGCAACTACGCCGCCGGCCTGGGGGGCATCTTCTGGCAGGACACCCGCGCCGCGTTCTACGGACACCGCGACGACCTGCTGATCCAGGGCTACCTCACTGGCTTGTGCGGCGGCGACGTGACGAGCGCCATGATCGACGACGTGCTCGCCGACCTGGCGGCGCGCTGCAAGGCCGAGCGGCCCCTGTGGATGGGCATCGACGCGGGAAAGGAAATCCACTGATGACCGCGACACCTGCGACCAGAGGCCCCGCTCCCGCCCCCTCCCCGGCGGCGAGGCTGTCGATCCCCTGCGCCGAGGCCTGCCTGCTGCGTCCCGGCAACACCAACTGCGGCGGCTGCGGCATGAGCGTGGGCCTGACGCTGCTCGGCCGCGTGCTCGCCGAGGCCGGCGAGCGCTGCTCGCTGGTGATCCCGGCCTGTTGCGGCATCGTCACCGCCGGCGGCTTCCCCACCACCAGCTACGGCGTGCCGGTGGTCGCCTCCACCTTCGCCTCGGCGCCGGCCTTCGCCAGCGGCCTGGCCGCGGTGCGCGACTTGAACCACGAGACGGGCCAGGTGATCTGCTGGGCCGGCGACGGCGGCACCTACGACATCGGCATCGCCACCCTCTCGGCCGCGGCCGAGCGCGACGAGAACCTGATCTACGTCTGCTACGACAACGAGATCTACGGCAACACCGGCGGCCAGCGCTCGTCCGCCACGCCGCCCGGCGCCCGCACGACGACCACGCCCGCGGGCAAGCGCGAGGCCAAGAAGGACATCGTGGCGATCATGGCGGCCCACGGCGTGCCCTACGCCGCGACGCTGTCGATCGCCCACCCGGAGGACTTCGCGCGCAAGATCCGCGCCGCCCTCGCCCTCAGCGGCCTGCGCTTCCTGCTCATCCACTCGCCGTGCCCCACGGGCTGGAAGTCGGAGCCGGCCGAGTCGGTGGCGCTGGTGCGGCTCGCCGTCGCCAGCGGCCTCTTTCCGCTCTACGAGGTGTGGGACGGCCGCTCCTATCGCGTCAACGTCGAGCCGGAGTGGACGGATCCGGCCGAGTACTATCGGCGCCAGCGGCGCTTCCCGGAGGACGCCGTCGACCTCGAGGCGGTGCGGCGCCGGTGCCGGGAGCGCTTCGCGCGTCTCAGGACGCTGGCCGAGCAGTTCCCGCACGCGGGTTGAGGTTCCCGCCCCGGCCGAAGCTGCGTAGGGTCGCTCTATCCAAGATCCAGGCCGATATCGAGATCGCGCGGATCAATCCGCAGTTGATTGCACCAGCGTCTCAAGGTATCCCAAGCTACTCGTTCATCGTCATTCTCTGGCAGGGGCTCGCTCGGGTGGCCGTCCCGTTCAAGGAATCGAATCTCGATCGCTCCCTGTGGCCCTGTCAGTGAGTCCCTGAGGCGACTCAGCTTGGCGCCGGCACGCTGGGTCTTCTCGATCACCTCCCGGACCGTGGGAGCCTGCCGGAAAGGATACGCTGGCATCCTTACGCCGCCCGCATCTCGGGTACAAGTAGCGGGTGCTCGGCGGCAAAGGAGATCGGCTCAAGGGGCGTCACCTGCGCAGCCGCCTTTTGCCAAAGCTCGTGATATTCGCGTGGGGTCTCAGGAAGGTCAGAGAAGATCTCCATGCCGCGCTCGGCGCAAATTGCGGCATAGCCAGCGAAGGAGCGCCGCACGTTGTACAAGAGCTCTCTCAGGCTTGCCGCTTGGGCGCCAATGTCATACTCCAGACACTGCCCAATCCAGAGACCTGGCTCGCGCTCAAAGAGGACGACCCGGATCTTGTGGCTAGCCATGCGTTCGCCTCCTCAGCTCGTTCCCGGAATCATCTCCGGGAGGCCATTGTACCGTGCCTACCAGGCACGGTACAGGTTTTTCTTACCTGCGTGGGGAGCTCGACGTAGCAGCGCAAGAAAGTCCAGGCCGGCCCGATGCTGTCCCGGAAACGGGTCTCGCGGCAGAGGGACAGCGCTGGTAGCCGGCCTGGTGTGGCTCCGAAGAGCCTGGAGTCACTGTACGCTTCCGCCGCCGCCGGCGAAACACCCCATCGGGTGGGAATTCCGAGGGCGGCCGCCCCTCCCCTTCCGCGTAGGACGCGGCTTGATACGGTCCAGGGCTCGGGGCTATCCTGAGCCCAGGAAGATGATCGTCCTATACAACCCGTTCAGCACCACCTCGAAGAAGCACCCGCTGCCGATGTCGCTCCTCGCCGTCGCCTCGACGCTCGAGGGCGAGCACGAGTGGACCCTGGTGGACGGCAACCTCGAGGCCGATCCCGTCGGGCGCATCGTCGAGCTCGGCCGCCGGCGGCGGCTGACCGCGGTGGCGGTGACGGTGATGCCGGGTCCGCAACTCGACCGCGCGGTGCCCGACGGCCGACGCCTCAAGGCGGCGCTGCCGGAGGTGCCGATCGTCTGGGGCGGCTACTTCCCTTCGCAGCACTGGGAGACCGCGCTCGCCGACGGCAGCGTCGACTTCTGCGTGCGCAGCCAGGGCGAGCGCACCTTCCCCGAGCTCCTGCGCGTCCTTGAGCGCGGCGGCGACCTCGGCGCGGTCGCCGGCCTCGCCTACCGCGACGGGGGCGAGGTGAAGCGCAACCCCGACCGGCCGCTGGCGCCGCTCGACGAGCTGCCCGACTGGCCCTACGAGAAGGTCCCGATGGACCGGTACTTCCACCGCCACTACCTGGGACGCCGGGTGGCCACACACCAGTCGTCGTACGGTTGCCCGTTCGCCTGTAACTTCTGCGCCATCGTCGACATCGTGCAGCGTCGCTGGGTGGCCCAGTCGCCGGCCCGGGTCGAGGGCGTCCTGCGTCTCCAGAAGGAGCGCTACGGCGCCGACGCCGTGCAGTTCCACGACATGGACTTCTTCATCCACGAGGGGCGCACGGCGGAGATCAGCGAGCGTATCGGGCGTCTCGGCCTGGCCTGGTGGGCCCTCGGCCGCGTCGACGAGCTGATGCGCTACCGGGACGCCACTTGGCGGAAGATGCAGGCGAGCGGCCTCAGGATGGTCTTCTGCGGCGCCGAGGCGGGCTCCCAGGAGGTGCTCGAGCGCATGAACAAGGGCGGCAAGGTCACGCCCGCGCTGACGCTCGAGCTGGTGAAGCGGATGCGCGAATACGGCGTGGTGCCGGAGCTCTCCTTCGTGCTCGGCAATCCCCCGGACCCGCGCGCCGACGTCGAGACGACCCTGGCGTTCATCCGCCGCCTGAAGGAGGTCAACCCGGCGACCGAGGTGATCCTCTATCTCTACACGCCGGTGCCCCACGAGGGCACGCTCTACGACGAGGCGCGCCAGCTCGGCTTCCGCTTTCCCGAAACGCTCGACGGCTGGGTGAGCGGCGACTGGCGAGCGTTCTCGCTGCGCCGCGACCCGCCCAACCCGTGGCTCGACCGGGGCCTGAAGCGGCGGGTGCGCGACTTCGAGCGGGTGCTCAACGCCTACTACCCGACGTCGACGGACACCCGCCTCAGGGGGCTGAAGCGCGGCGTCCTGCGTGCCCTCGGCGGCTGGCGCTACGCGACGCGCGTCTACGGCTGGCCGCTCGAGCTGCGGGCCTTCCACCGTCTGTTCCGCTACCAGCGGCCGGAGACGTCGGGCTTCTGAACGGCGTCAGCGGACGCGCTTTTGCAGGAGCTCGTGAGCCTGCTCGAGCGTCAACCGTTCGCCGAGGTCGAGGGCCTGCGGCTCGCTCCAGGTGAAGTCGAGGTTCGACTCCACGTACCACAGCTTCCGCGCCGCGGCATCCTGCCAGGCGGCCACCAAGTTGACGCCGTCGTCGGAGGTGAACAGCGTCAGCTCGGCGCCGCCGGAGTCGGGGAGAGGCCATTCGACCGCGGAACGGAGCTCGAGGACGTGGGACGTGGGAGCCGAATCGTCGTCCTCGAAAACGCCGCTGACGTCGATCTCGAGGATCGAGGAGCTCTTCGAATCGTCTCTTGTCGGCCGCGACTTGGCGGTGCGCGCTCCGGCGACCGCGGGGGAGAAGAGCGACTGGGTCAGCTCGAGCGCGTACGCGCGCAGGTCGTCGGCGAGCAGATCTGCCTGGTCCGCGGCATAGCTGCCGCCGGTGTCGAGCACCCGGTTCCTGACTCCCGCCGCGACGTAGTCGACGAGCGACAGGGTGAGACGCGAGCGTCCGCGGCCGCGGGCGCCGACGCCAACGATGGTGACGCCGAGCTGGTCGGCGAAGCTGGCGAGGTCCTCGGGATCGAAGCCCAACTGGAGGACGAGATCGTGGATCTCGTCGCTCAGGTAGACCATCTCCATGGGAACCAGACCGACCTCGAGCGTGGTCACCCGGCCGCCCGCCGTGGATCCGAACGTCAGGCTCACGGAGTCGCGATCGGCGTGAGGCCGAACCCGCAGGGTGTCGGGGAGCTGCGCGGTGGCCGCGGCGTTGGCGTCGCCGTCCAGGTGTCGGAAGGTGAAGGGCTCCTTCCAGCCGATGAAGCTGCCGTTGAGGAAGAGGATCGGCATGTAGCCGACCGTGAATTCCCCTTCCTCCACCCGCGGCCAGACGAGGTGGAGAGTCTGGCGCTCGAGGTCGAGAGCCTCGCCGTCGCCGGTCTCGAGGTGGAGGGCGTCGGTGGTCAGGGCCGGCCTGGGCACCACGCCTCCGGGATGGAAGTAGAGCTCCTCGACCGCGGACCAGCCGTCGCGGTCGAAACGGGCGAGGAAGATGCTCGTCTCGGTCTCGATCCGGCTGGCCCAGACGACGTTGAGCCGCTCGCCGAGCTTGCTGTAGAGCAGCCGTGGCGCGCTCTCGACCTCGAGCCCGAAGGTCGTCGGGACGATCTGGCGCTCGGTGTCGCTTCCCGGCCGGAGCACGTCCAGGACGAGGATGGGATGCTCGGCCCCGGCCGCCTGGCCGTCGGGGAAGAGCTCGCCATAGGTTCCGGCCTGCACGCTATAGACCTCTCCCAAGTTGCCGAGCACCGAGACAGAGAGGTCTTCCGCCGCGCCCCACGATGGGATCGACAGGAGCAGTCCGGTCACGCAAAACGCCGTATACCTGGTCATCGCTATGCCCACAGGTTGATGAAGGTGTTGGTGTCGTGGTCGAGGAGGAGATCGGGGAGGTATGGGTTGTCGGGGTAGAACTCCTCCTGGAGCCGCGCATAGTAGGTGTAGGCGGCCATCTCGTCGCCGTCGAGCTTTTCCGCCTCGCCAAGGAGATACAGGGCCTTCTTCACCAGAGAGTGGTCGCCGCAGCGCTCTCCGATCTCCATGCCGGCACGGCCGTGCAGGATGGCCAGACGGTATTTCCCGATCTCGAGATAGCCGAAGCAGAAGCTCAAGCGCAGGCGGCCGAGCGCCATTCCCCAGCCCATCCGCAGCCGCAGGTAGGTCCTGCGGACCGTGAAGAGCTTCTCGAAGCCTTCCGTATAGCGGCCGCTGGCGAGGTGGCAATAGCCCATGCCGGTGAGCACCGACAACCGCTCGTAAAGCTGCTCTTCAGTGAACAGCTCGAGGGCCTTCTCGAGGCTCAAGAGCGCGTCCTCGAAGTGGCTCTCGCGGATGAGCAGGTTGCCGAAATTGGTGTGGGTGCGGGCGAGATAGAAGTCCGACCCCGCCTTGGCGGCGTGGTCGAGCGCCAGTTGAGTGTAGAACCGGCTCTTCTCGAAGTCCTCGCGCAGCTCGTAGTAGTTCGAGATGCTGTACGCCGCGAGGTGCCGGATGGTCGCGTCGCTGCTTCGCATGAGGATCTTCTGCAACTCCCGGATGACGGAGTCGCCGTGCCCCTGATGGAGCCGGATGGCGAGCTGGCTGCAGGAGACGAAGTCGACGTCGGTCGGGCTACCGTGGCGCTCGGCCCAACGATGGGCCTCGTCGCAGATTACCAGGGCTTGCTCGAGCTCTCCGCGAACGACGGCGTGGCGGACCGTGTCGCGCAGGCCCAGGAAGTACTCTCGATCCGTGGTGCAGCACATAGGGTCGTTATCCACCTTGTTACGAGTTCCAGGACTAGTATCCTGCGACAGCATTCGACTTGTCAAGCCCCCTCGCTCAAAACTTCGCGGCTCTTCGGAGGCGGCCCGGCCCGGTGTGCCGCACCACATACGGAAAAGAGGCGATCCTGCCGGGGCGAGGCCCCCGCTCAACCTACGCCGACGAGGGCCGGACCGGTTCCGGCTCGTAGCTGGGTCTTGACGGTCATGGTGTCACCTCCTGGGTCAGGGTCCCCGGTCGGGCGGATTCGAGGGTCCTTGCCTGCGCTATCAAGGGGCCAGGCTCGGTGTGGGCGTGTGCCGTCGTCATTGCTTGGAAGCCGGGGACGTTGCTCCTCCGTTGATGAGCGCGACGGCGTATCGCCTGGTAACATAGACTGCGATGCCATACTCTGTCAAGCCTCGGATCGAGGAAAGTCGGGGATAGTCCCCTGGCGCCGCCGCGCGATAGCATGGGTACCGAGAGGAAGGCTTCCAGTGACGTCAGGTCCGACCCAGCTCGCCGCAGCCGCCCTCGACCGCCTGCGCGAAGCCGCGACGCTGCTCCTGTGGCGCTACGGTGCCGTGCAGGTGCGGCCCGACGACCCCTTCCACCTCGCCTCGGGCAACGCCAGCCCGCTCTACGTGAACTGTCGGCGGACGATCTCCGAGCCCGCCTTCATGGCCGTCTTCGTGGCCGCCGCGCGCCTGATCTGGGAGCGCGCCGTCATCGACGCCGACGCCGTCGCCGGCGGCGAGACGGCGGGCGTCCCCTACGCCGCCTACCTGGCCGCGGCCCTGTCGCGTCCCCTCGTCTACGTGCGCAAGAAGCCCAAGGGCTACGGCACCGGCGCGCGCCTGGAGGGCCACCTCGAGCCCGGCTCGCGGGTGCTCCTGGTGGAGGACCTGATCACCGACGGCGGCAGCAAGCTCGGTTTCCTCGACGCCCTCGCCGAGGCCGGCGCCACGGTGCGTCACGCCCTGGTGCTCTTCGACCGCCAGCAGGGCGGCGAGGCCACGCTCGCCGCGCGCGGCGTGGAGCTGCTCTCGGTCACCGACCTCGAGACCACGCTGCGCGCCGGCGAGGAGGCCGGGCTCCTGACGGCGGAGGCGCGCCGCTCGGTGGACGCCTACCTGCGCGATCCCGCCGCCTGGCACGGCGAGCGGGGGCTCGCTTTCGTGAGCTGATGACCGTCGCCGTCGTCGCCGAGAAGCCCGCGGTGGCCCGCGACCTCGCCCGGGTGCTCGGGGCGACCAGGCGCGGCGACGGTTTCCTTTACGGCAACGGCTACGCCGTGACCTGGGCGATCGGCCACCTGGTGGCGCTCGCCGAGCCGCACGAGATCGACCCGGCGTGGAAGCGCTGGCGCCGCGAGGCTCTGCCGATGCTGCCGCGACGCTGGCCGCTGAAGGTGCTCGACGCCACCCGCGACCAGTTCGCGGTGGTGCAGAAGATCCTGCGCTCCGACAAGGTCGCGGAGGTGGTCTGCGCCACCGACGCCGGCCGCGAGGGCGAGCTCATCTTCCGCTACGTCTACGAGGCCGCGGGCTGCCGCAAGCCGGTGAGGCGGCTGTGGCTCTCCTCGCTCACCGCCGACGCCATCCGCCAGGGCCTGGCGCGGCTGCGCCCCGGCCGCGAGCTCGACCCGCTGGCCGACGCCGCCCGCGGACGCAGCCGCGCCGACTGGCTGGTGGGCATGAACCTCTCGCGTGCCTGCACCCTGGCCTACGGCGGCGGCGACGAGGTGCTCTCGGTCGGCCGCGTGCAGACGCCGACCCTGGCCCTGGTCGTCGAGCGCGAGCTCGAGATCCGCGCTTTCGTGCCCGAGGACTATCTCGAGGTGTGGGCCACGTTCGGGCCGGAGGGGGGTGAGGGATCCGCGACTTACCGCGGAGTCTACTACCAGGGCGAGAAGCCCACCGCCGAGGCGCGCCGGCTGCCGGCCGGCGGCGAGGAGGCCGGGCGCGTGGTGGAGCGCGCCCGCCGCGGATGCGCCGCCGTGGAGGACGTGCGCGCCGAGCGCCGCCGCCTGCCGCCGCCGCTGCTCTACGACCTGACCGAGCTTCAGCGCCACGCCAATCGCCTCTGGGGCTGGTCCGCGCGCAAGACGCTGGCGGTGGCGCAGAAGCTCTACGAGCAGCGCAAGCTGCTCTCCTATCCGCGCACCGACAGCCGCCACCTCACCGCGGACGTCGCGGCCACGCTCGGCGAGGTGGTGCGGGCGATCGCCGAGCCCTACCGCGACCGGCTCGCTCCCGGCACCGGCAGCCGTCCCCTCGGCCGCCGTTTCGTCGACGACGCCAGGGTGGGCGACCACCACGCCATCCTCCCCACCACCGTGACCGCTGCCGGCCACAGCCTCGACGACGACGAACGCAGGCTCTACGACCTGGTCTGCCGCCGCCTGCTCATGGCCTGGCACGACGAGCACGTGTTCATGGTGACCACGGTGACGACCGCGATCAGGACGCCGGCGGGCGACGGCGAGATCGTCGACCGTTATTCCAGCCGCGGCACGATGGTGGAGCAGGAGGGGTGGAAGGTGCTCGACCTCGGCGGCGGCAAGCAGAAAGCCAGGACGAAGGAGGCGGACGACGAGGAGCAGACGCTGCCGCCCGGCCTCGCCGCGGGCGGGCCGCTGGCGGTGCTCGACGCGGCGGCCGCGGCGAAGAGGACGCGGCCGCCGCGCCGCTACACCGAGGCGACGCTGCTGACCGCCATGGAGACCGCCGGCCGCACCCTCGACGACAAGGCGCTCGCCGCGGCCATGAGGGACTCGGGCCTGGGCACGCCGGCGACCCGCGCCGAGATCATCGAGACGCTGCTGCGCCGCGACTACATGACGCGCCAGCAGAAGACGCTCGCCGCCACCGACAAGGGCGTCCGGCTGGTCGCCGCCGTCCACCCCCACGTCAGGAGCCCGGCGATGACCGGCGAGTGGGAGGCGAAGCTCCGGCGCATCGAGCGCGGCCAGGGCGACCTGGCCGGGTTCATGGAGGGGATCGAGGCGTTCGTGCGCGAGGTGGTGGGGGAGACGCTGGCGAAGGCACCCTCACCCCCGGCCCCTCTCCCAGGGGGAGAGGGGAGCAGGATCGATCGCGATCGTCTCCCCCCTCTCCTCCTGGGAGAGGGGGGTAGGGGGGGTGAGGGTTCCCCCGCCCTCGACCGCCGCCCCGTGCCCCCCGAGAAGCTCGGCGAGCTGCTCGCGAGCGTCTTCGGCTTCGCCGGCTTCCGCCCCTACCAGGAGCCGGTGTGCCGGGCGGTGACCGGCGGCGACGACGTGCTGCTGGTGATGCCCACGGGGGCGGGCAAGTCGCTGTGCTACCAGCTTCCGGGCCTCGCGCGCGCCGGCACCACGCTCGTCGTCTCGCCCCTGATCGCGCTGATGGAAGACCAGGTGGCCAAGCTCCGGCAGGTCGGGCTGCGCGCCGAGCGCATCCACTCCGGGCGCGGGCGGGCAGCGTCGCGCCAGGTCTCGGCCGACTACCTGGCCGGGCGCCTCGACTACCTCTTCATCGCGCCCGAGCGCCTGAGCGTCCCCGGCTTCCCCGAGATGCTCGCCAGGCGCCCGCCGGTGCTGATCGCGATCGACGAGGCCCATTGCATCTCCCAGTGGGGCCACGACTTTCGCCCCGACTACCGGCTCCTGGGAGAGCGGCTGCCGATGTTCCGCCCGGCGCCGGTGGTCGCGCTCACCGCCACCGCCACCCCCGTGGTGCAGAACGACGTGGTGAGCCAGCTCGGCCTCGCCGGCGCCCGGCGCTTCATCCACGGCTTCCGCCGCGAGAACATCGCCGTGGAGGTGGTGGAGATGCGCCCGGCCCTGCGCCGCGCCGCCGTGCGGCGCCTGCTCGCCGATCCGGCGCAGCGGCCGGCGATCGTCTACGCGCCGTCGCGCAAGGAGGCCGACGCCCTGGGCGACGAGCTCGCCTTCGACCTGCCGGCTGCGGCCTACCACGCGGGCATGGCGGCACACGAGCGCGACCGGGTGCAGGCGGCGTTCCTCGGCGGCGAGCTGGCGGTGATCGTGGCCACCATCGCCTTCGGCATGGGCGTCGACAAGAGCGACGTGCGCACGGTGGTCCACACGGGCCTGCCGGGCTCGGTCGAGGGCTACTACCAGGAGATCGGCCGCGCCGGCCGCGACGGCCGGCCCTCACGCGCCGTGCTCCTCTACTCCTGGGCCGACCGCCGCACCCACGAGTACTTCCACCACCGCGACTACCCGGAGGCCGAAGTGCTCCAGGAGATCGCGCGGCGGCTGACGGCGGAGTGGCGGCACAAGGACGAGGTCCTCTCGCCGCTCGCCGCGGACTTCGAGCCGGACCTGCTGGAGCGGGCGCTCGAGAAGCTGTGGATCCACCGCGGCGCCGACATCGACGCCGAGGAGCGGGTCCGCCGGGGCGAGGCCGGCGACTGGCGCGACACCTACCTGGTGCAGCGCGAGCACAGGCTCTCGCAGCTCGAGGAGATCATGCGCTTCGCGGCCGGCCGCGGCTGCCGCATGCTGCAGCTTGTCGAGCACTTCGGCGACCGCGAGGACTCGGGCGAGCCCTGCGGCCACTGCGACCTGTGCGCCCCGGCCGCTTGCCTGGTGCGCCGCTTCCGGGCGCCCTCGACGGCCGAGCGCGCCGCCGCGGCGCGGGTGATCGCGGCGCTGCGGGATTGGGACGGCCAGGGCACCGGCAAGCTCTACAAGAGCGCCTGCCCCGGCGCCGAGCTCGACCGCGGCGGTTTCGAGCACGTGCTCGAAGGCCTCGTACGCGCCGGGCTCGTGCGTCTGGCCGACGACGCCTTCGAAAAAGACGGCCGCACGATCCGCTTCCAGCGCGCCCACCTGACCTCCGAAGGCTTGCGCGTCGACGGGTCGGCGGTGGCGATCGAGCTCACCGCCGAGCCCGCGGGATCCCCCGAGGCCGGCCCGAAGACGAAGGCCGCCAAGAAGGGGAAGACGAAGGCCGCCTCAACCCGGCGCTCCAAGAAGCCCGCTGCCAAGGCGCCTGCGGCCAGGCCCGCCGCGGCCGCCCCGAGCGGCCCGGTGGAGGCGCTCAAGGCGTGGCGCCTGGCGGAGGCGCGACGCCGCCGCATCCCCGCCTTCCGGGTGATGCCGGACCGCACGATCGAGGCGTTGGCGGCGGCGCGTCCGGCCGACGAGGGCGCCCTGCTCCGGGTCCCGGGCATCGGCCCGGCGCTCGCCCGCAAGTACGGCAAGAAGCTCCTCGAGCTCCTCGCCTCCAAGCGGCCGATGTAGGGGCGCAGGGCTTTGCGCCCTCCGGACGGCCCCGTCGGGGCGGGGCGCACGCCGTGCGCCCCTACTCCCCCGGTCCCTCCTCCGCCTCCTTGACCTGATCCTGCTCGCGAAAGACCTTGCGCAGCCGCTCGGACACCGTGGGCTTGCCGAGCAGCTCCGTCACCCGGCACGCCTGCTCGTACATCGAGGCGAGCTGCCAGGGCTTGGGCTCGTATTCGAGGGCTTTCTTGTAGCCGGCGACCGCCTCGTCGTCGTGGCCGAGGTAGAGGTTGGCCTCGCCCTCGGTGGCGAAGCGCCACAGGTCTTCCTCGGCGGCAGCGCAGTGCCCGAGGGCGTGCCTGGCGTACTCCTTCGCCTTCTCCTTGTCCTTCTTGTAGGCGAGCTCCATGAAGGCCACGTTGATGGCGTGGTAGAAGCCCTGCGCCGCGTCCTTCTTCTTCTTGGCCTCGGCGTAGGCGCCCATGTAGAGGCGCAGGGCCTCCTCGGCGTCGTCGCGCTTGCGCTCGGCCAGCCAGCGGCGCTTGAGCCGCCCGCCCAGGGTGCCCATCTGGTCGGTGGTGTTGCGGCCGGATTCCTTGAGCAGGGCGATGGCGTCGTCGTCGCGGCCCACGGAGCTGAGGGCCAGCGCCAGGGTCACCAGGGTGGCGTCGTCGAGCTCGGCGCGGTGCGGCCACAGCTCGTCAATGGCGCGCTGGAACTCGCGCGACTGCACCGCCACCCGGGCGCTGTTCCAGGGGCCGGCCGGGGCCGCGGCGTTGGTCAGGTGCTTGATCAGCACCTGCACCTCGAGGTCCTTGGCGCCCTTGGCGTTCACGATCGTCAGGTGGTCGCCGGGGATGATGGCGCGGTAACGCTCCGGAAACGGCTCGATCGACGAGGTCGACGGCACCAGCTCGTCCTGGTCGCCGGCCACCGTCAGGAAACTGAACGTCGGCTTCTCGCCGATGTCCTGGCCCCACCGCCGCCGCAGGTCGAGAATGAACGGGCTGCCGGCCGCCATGTCGCGGATCTGCCGCTTCCAGACCTTGATCAGGTTGGCCTTCACGAGCCCGTTGCTCGGGGTGCCGTAGAGGGTCAGGTAGGCCACGCGCCGGCGCAGGTCCTCGCTGTCGACCAGGGCCCGCTGCACCACCAGGCCGCCCATGCTGTGGGCCACCAGGGCGATCGCGTCGTAGCGGTCGAGCGGCTCGTTCTTGCACACCGTGTCGAGCAACAGGGCCAGCCGGTCGATCGGCGGCGAGGCCTTCCACAGGCCGGCGACGTCGATCCAGAGATTGGTGGCGTAGCCGATCGAGAAGACGTCCCAGTGCGCGAGCTGGGGCTCCTCGGTCACCAGCCGCGGGAAGTCGCCCCAGGTGTTCTCGGCGTTCAGGTAGAAGCCGTGGATGAAGACGATGGCGGCGCTCTGGTCCTCGTCGCGGTAGGTGAAGAGCCCCGGCCGCTCCATGGTGGGCCCGGCGTCGGCCGCGGCCTCCCGGCCGGAGAGCTGCAGCGAGGCCTGGTTCAGGCCGTCGATCAGGGCACGCGGGAACACCGCCGACGCCTCGAGCAGGCTGGTGATCGGCTGCGACGCGCTGCCGCGGAGCGACTCGGGCAGCCATCGCAGGGGATAGAAGGGCAAGGTGATGCTGTAGCGCGTGAGGGTGGCGAGCGACTGGGTCAGGATGCCCATCAGACCCGACTCGCCCGACGATCGCTGTTCAGTCATCCGGAACCTCCACGGACAGGGCGCGTTTTCCTACGATTGTAGGTGGTGCAGGAAAGTTGTCAATAGTCCTCGCGCGGGCCATTTTTGACCGCTGGAAACCTAGATCTTTTCCAGGCCGCGGGTCCATCCGGATCCGGTCCGCCGCGGGATCCTCACACGCGCGAGCTTCCTGTGCTAGCTTAGGGCGCCAATGAAGAACCTCGACCGAGAGGACGTCACGCGCAAGGTGCAGGAGATCCTCGCCGAGGTGCTGAACCTGGCGGAGGGACGGCCTGACCCGGACGCCCGCCTGATCGAGGACCTGGGAGCCGAATCCGTCGACATGCTCTCGCTCCTGCTCGAGTTCGAGGAGGCCTTCGACAGCGAGATCCCCGACGAGGACCTGCCGCAGTTCGTGACCGTCCGCTCGATCGTCGACTACGTCCTGAAGAGCCGGACCGGGACGGCGAGGCAGGCCTGAGCCGGACCCTCCCGGACGGACGAGAAGGAGACCAGGGTTGAGCCGCGAACGCCGCGTGGTGGTCACCGGCCTGGGAGTCGTCAGCAGCCTCGGCAACCGCGTGGAGCCGTTCTGGCGCGCCTGCCTGGAAGGCCGGACGGTGGTGGAGCCCATCCCCCGCGCCTGGACGCGCTACGCGCCGCTCAAGTCGTCGCTGTGGTCGCCGCTCGGCGACTGGGACCGCCCGACGCCGCTGATGACCCGGGTCGAGCGCAAGCAGATGGACCCCTCCTCGCAAATGGCGCTGCTGGCCGCCGAGGAGGCCCTCGAAGCCGCCGGCCTCGAGACCGAGCTCGCCGACCGCAAGCGCAACCGCCACCGCATCGCGGCCTGCGACGGCGAGCGCGCCGGGGTGTTCATCGGCACCGGCGTCGGCGGCATCCACACGCTCCTCGCGAGCGCCAGCTTCACCTTCCTGAGCGAGGCCAAGAAACGCCTGGCCGAGGTCGCGGCCTCGCTGCGTGGCGCCGCGGAAGCGGGGGACGCCGCGGACGAGGCCGCGGCGCAGCTCGAGCAGGTACGTTCCATGCTGCCGACGCCGCCGGTCTTCAACACCTTCTCCGTCTCGATGACCATGCCCAACGCCGTCTCGGCCCAGCTTGCCCTCAAGTTCGGCGTCAAGGGCCCCACCCCCACCTTCACCTGCGCCTGCGCCTCGGGCACCACCGCCCTGGGCCAGGCCCTCCGGGCCGTCCGCGAGGGGGCGTGCGACCTGGCGCTGGCGGGCGGCGCCGAGTACCTCAGCGACGAGTACGGGAGCTGCTTCCGCGGCTTCGACGCCGTGGGCGCCCTGGTGCGTCCGGCCGCACCGATGCCGCGCGAGGCGGTCAACCGTCCCTTCGACGACGACCGCACCGGCTTCCTCTTCGCCGAGGGCGGCGCCGCCGTGCTGGCGCTCGAGGACCTCGAGCGGGCGCGGGCGCGCGGCGCGCCGCTGCTGGCCGAGGTCCGCGGCTACGGCGAGACCTGCGACGCCTACAGCGCCATGGTGATGGACCCCGAGGGCCGCCAGATCGTTCGCGCCCTCGAGCTCTGCCTCGCCGATGCCGGCGTCGACGCGGGCGACGTCGATTATCTGAACGCCCACGGCACGGGCACGCCCGCCAACGACCCCATCGAGTGCCGGGCCGTGCGCGAGCTCTTCGGGCGCCGGGTGCGCGTCAACAGCACCAAGTCGCTGCTCGGCCACACCTTGGGGGCGAGCGGCGCGATCGAGGCGGTGGTCACGGTGCTGAGCCTGCGCGACGGCCGCACCCACCCCTCGAAGAACGTCGAGCGGCCGATCGCCGACCTCGCCTTCGTCACCCGCCCCGAGCCGTTCCCGATCCGTCACGCGGTCTCGCAGTCCTTCGCCTTCGGGGGCCAGAACGCGGCGGTGGCGTTCTCGCAGGTCGGAGCGTAGGCGCGCGTAGGACCTGTCGGACATGTCCGACCCGTCCGACTTGTCAGACGCTCACCCCTTGATCACCCCGAGCGGACGCAGTTGCGCCACCTTGCGGCACAACCCCGCCGCGGCCACCACGCGCTCTTCGAGCTCCTCGATCAACCGGCGGCCGCCGCCATCGCCGCCAGGTAGGTGCGGCCTTCCGACGAGCGCAGCGGGGCGCAGCAGAGCTGGCGGTCCGGCAGCTGATCGGCGTCGAGGAGGTAGACGAGCTCCTCGATCCACTCGATGAGCAGCAACTCGCGGTCCTCCGCCGTCACCCGCACCTGACGCGAGACGCTCGAAGCCCATAGGGACGTCCTCTTCCCGATCATAGCGCGGTGGGTGGCGCCTCCGGCGTCGAAGCGCACCTGAGCGGTCCGACCGACCCTTCATCACGCCGCCAAGCCACGGCCGGAGCCAGGTGCCGACGCTCTCCCGATGGACAGGGTGCCCGCTACTCCCCCACTCCCGGGTCGAGCTCGATGACGCCCTTGCGCAGGGCGTACTTGATGACCTCCGACCGCGAGTGGAGCTGGAGCTTGGCCATCAGGTTGGTGCGGTGGGTCATCGCCGTCTTGAGGCTGACGCTCAGGTACCTGGCGATCTCGCGGCTGGTGCGGCCCTCGGCCAGCAGCTTGAAGACCTGCTTCTCGCGCCGCGTCAGGCGCTCGTAGTCGTCGTCATCGAGGGCGGCGCCGGAGGTGAACATCTCCACGAGCTCGCCGGCCACCTTGGGGTGGAGGTAGCGCTCGCCGCGGACGACGGCGCGGATCGCCTCCTTGAGCTCGCCGGAGACGGTGCGCTTCAACAGGTAGCCGTGGGCGCCGATCCTGAGCGCGCGGCGGATGTACTCGCGGTTGTCGTACTGGGTGAGGATCAGCACCTTGACGCCGGGCTGGTCGGCGAGCAGGGCCTCCGTCGCTTCGAGGCCGCCGAGGCCGCCGGGCAGGCTCAGGTCCATCAGGACCACGTCGGGCTTGAGCTCGCGCGCCGCCCGTAGGGCCTCCTGGCCGTCGCCGGCCTCGCCGACCACCGTGAACAGCGGCTCCTTCTCGAGCAGGGCGCGGATGCCCTCGCGCATGAGGTCGTGGTCGTCGACGATCAGGATTTTCGTCATCGTGTCTCCGCTCAGGTCTGAAGGGGCAGCTCGACGATCACCTGGGTGCCCATGCCGGGCTCGCCGCTGTCGATCTTGAGCGTGCCGCCCACGATCTCGGCGCGCTCGCGCATGCCCACGATGCCGACGCCGCCCTGGGTGGTCCCGGCCGCGAAGCCGACCCCGTCGTCCTCTACGGCCAGCACCAGCTTACCCCCGGCCGCGTAGAGCTCCACGGAGACGTTCTCGGCGCGGGCGTGGCGCAGGATGTTGGTGACGATCTCCTGATAGATGCGGAAGGCCGTGATCTCGACCTCCGGCGCCGGGGCGAGGTCCTCCTCGATCTCGAGGTGGGCGGCGAGGCCGCGCGGCTCCAGGTAGTTCTCGGCGTACCACTTGACGGCGGCGGCCAGGCCGAGGTCGTCGAGCAGCGAGGGCCGCAGGTCGTAGATCAGGCGGTGGAGCTCCTCCTGGGTGCGCAGGAGCAGAGCCTTCGCTTTGGCCAGCGCGTCGCCGACGGCGGCGGCGGGGACCTCGTCGAGGGAGATCTGGACGATGGCGAGAAGCTGCGAGATCTCGTCGTGGAGCTCGCGGGCGATGCGCTTGCGCTCCTCCTCGCCGGCCTCGAGCAGGCGCCGCACGAGCACGCGGCGCTGGGCGTCCTGGTCGAGGGTCGTCGCCAGCAGCTTGGCGATCTCGGCGGTGCGCTCGGCCACCTCGAGCTCGAGGTTCTCGTTGAGGCGACGCAGCTCCTCGAGCGAGCCGCGCAGCTTCTGGCGCGCCTCGTCGAGGGTGCGGGCGAGCACGTGCAGCTCCTGGTCGCCGGCGACGGCGATCGGCCGCTCGAGGTCGCCGGCGCGCAGCCCCGCGGCCTGGTCGGAGAGCTCGCGCAGGGGAGAGACGACGGTGCGCGTCAGCACCCAGGAGAGGAAGACGCCGAAGCCGGCAAGCAGCGCCAGGGTGCCGAGGAGCGTGGCGCGCGCGGCGTAGAGGGCCGCGAAGACCTGGTCGCGCGGCTGCTGCAGCACCACGCCCCACGGCGCCAGCTCGAGGGGGACCATGAGGGTGAAGTGATCGCGATCCTCGCCGCCGCCGGCACAGGTCCAGCACGCCGTCCGCGGGTCGACGAACGGGCGGTGGGCGAGGATCCGGCGCCCTACCTCGTCGGCCGGCGGGATGGTCCGCAGCAGACCGCGCTCGTCGGCGGCGGCGAGGATCGCGCCGCGGGCGTCCACGACCAGGAGGCGCAGGTCGGTGCCGGCGGCCAGGTCGCGCAGCATGGCGCTGACGAGCGAGCCCCGAAGGTGCATCTCGGCCACCAGGGAGAAGTGCTCGCGGCCGACCTGGAAGGGCTGAACGACGGCGACGAAGGGGAGGCGGTCGCGGCTCTTGTAGGAGAGCGGCGTGACGGACTCGTGACGGGGCGGCGCGGCCAGGGGCTCGACGCCGGGCGGCTGCGCCAGCACCACCTGCGCGCGCGCGTCCAGCACGTAGACGGCGTCGCGGAAGAGGTGGTGGAAGCGCCAGGCGCGCAGCCGTTCCACGGCCTTGCCGTCGACGCCGCCGTCTTCGGCGAGGCCTCGGAGGTTGTGGAAGAGATCGCCGATCGCCGAATCGAGGTTGCGCGCCACGGCGCGGGCGAGCACCCGCCGTTCGTCGAGGGCGGCGTCGCGCAGGCGCCCGAAGGCGAACGTCATCACCACGCCCGCGGCCGCCATGAACAACAGGAACCACCGCGCCAGGAGGGCGTAGATCCGGCGTCTCAGGGTGCGGCGTTTCATTGATGGCTCCTTGGCCAGGATATACTCGACGGCTATGCACGAGCGGATCGGCAAGTACCACGTCATCCGGGCGGCAGGCCATGGCGGTTTCGGCACCGTCTACGAGGGTTACGACGTGGAGCTCGACCGCAACGTGGCGATCAAGATCTGCGTCGGCGACGACCGCCAGATCGAGCGCTTCCGGCGCGAGGCGCGCATCGTCAGCCAGCTCAAGCACCGCAACGTCGCGCTCGTCTTCGACTTCGGCTTCGACGAGCAGGCCGGCGTCCACTACCTGGTCGAGGAGTTCCTCTCCGGCGTCGACCTCGAGAAGAAGCTCGACGACCGCGACCGCCTGCCGCCGGCCCTGCGGCTGCGCTACCTGATCGGGATCGTCCAGGGCCTGGAGTTCGTGCACGAGAAGGGGCTGATCCACCGCGACCTGTCGCCGCGCAACGTCCGCGTGCTGCACGACCACACGATCAAGATCATGGACTTCGGTCTCGCCAAGGACGTGACCGATTCCACCCTCACTCTGATCGGCGACAATTTCGGCACCATCGGCTACACCGCGCCCGAGCAGGTCACCGGCATGCGCGCCGTGGACCACCGCACCGACGTCTTCTCCTTCGGGGTGATCGCCTACGAGCTCCTGACGCTGACCAATCCCTTCCTCGCCGAGGACATGGGGACCTTCATCCGCAAGCTCCACCGCCACCAGCCGCGGCCGCTGACCGAGCTGTGGCCCCACTGCCCTCCCGACCTCGCGGCGGCGGTCCACAAGTGCATGGAGAAGGACCCGGAGGAGCGTCCCGCGTCGTGCTCGGAGCTGCTGCCGATCCTCAAGGCGGCGCTGCGGACGCTGCGCGACGAGGAGGTGCCGGCGATCTTCGCGCCCCCGCTGGTCGCGTCGGAGCCGTACCAGGACGTCCTCCTCGACGAGGAGATCAGCGTCGACTCGGGGCGGCCGACGTCGCACTTGCTGGTGCCCCGCACTCTGCCGGCCCCGGCGGCGCCGTCGACCCGGGGCGCCGCGGCGCCGGCGAGCCGCGGCGCTCTTCCCGGTTACCTGATGGGCGTGGCCGCGACCGCGGCCCTCGCCGTCCTGGTCTTCGCCGTCCTGCGCCCCGGCGACGCCGGCGAGGCCACCGCGGCGGCGGTGCCGGGCCGGGAGTCCGCGCGGCCTTCGGTGGCGCCGGGCGGCGCCGCGGCGCCGGCGGGCGCGGCGCTCGGCTTTCCGCTGCGCTGCGAGAGCTCAGGCCCGCGCGAGCGCGCGTCGATCCTGCTCCTGGCGCCGCTGCCGCCAGACGTCGCCGGGATCAGCCACTGCTACGTGGTGCGGAAGCCGGCCTGGTCCTACGGCGCCAAGGTGCGGCGCGAGTGCGGCGGCGAGACGTTGCGCCACCTCGACCGCGTGGAGGTCCGCTCGGGGCAGGGCTACGCCTACCAGGTCCAGGTCGCCGACGCCGCCGGGGCGCTGCTGGCCGAATCGTCGTGCTCGCTGGTGGTGCCGGCAGACTGAAGGAGATGGGCCGTGCGGCTGTGGATTCCTCTCTTCGCCCTGGGAACGCTCGCCGCGGCCGCCGCGGCGCCCCGGACCTTCATCGTCGAGCTCGGCGTTCCCGGCCTCGCCGTGGACGTCAACGGCACCGCGGCGACGGCCGACGCCGGCGGCACCCTGCACCTCACCGTCGACGCGGCGACGGGCGAGGTCCTGCGCTTCCGCTCGCGGGCGGCGGCGTGGACCCTCGACGCGCGGCGCACCGTGCCGGCGGAGGATCCCGCCATCCCCATCCTCTGGGACCTGACCTCGCAGGTGCGGCCGGCGCCGCCGCCGACGCCTCCCACGGCGCCTGCGCCCCCCGAGCCTGCCGCCGCCGCGCCCGTACCGCCGGCGGCCGACGACCCCTGCCGCGACCGGCTGTCGATCCGCTGCCGGCGGGCGCGGTGGGCGGCCTTCGACGACGCGGTGGCGCGCCGCGACTGCCCGGCCGCCCTCGCCGCGGCCGGCGCGCTGGCCGCCGACTACCCCGAGCTGCTGGCCACCGCGGACGGCGCCGCGGCGCTGGCCGCGGCCTATCTCGACTGCGGTCTCGGCGCCGGCGGCGAGCGTCGCGTCGCGCTGCTGCGGCGCGCGATCGAGATCGCCGCGGGCTACGGCGAGGGCGAGCTGTGGTGCCGCGGCCCTCAGTCGCGGCTGCTGGCGCGTGCCTACGAGGTCCTGGGCGAGGAGGAGGAGGCGGCGGCGAGCGCCGCCGCGGCGCGGGCGCGATGCCCGGCGGACGGCGATCAGGCGGCCCTCGAGTGGGAGGTCTACTTCCGCTTCCGGCTCGGCGAGCTCGAGCGCTGCGCCGCGCTGGCGGCGAGCGCGCCGCGGCGGCTGGGGCTCTTCCTGCGCGCCTGGCTCGAGCTGGCCCGCGGCGAGTGCGCCGCCGCGGTGGAGCTCGAGCCCTCGGGCGACCTGCCGTGCACGGGCCTGCCGCAGGAGTTCTGCTCGCGCCAGTACGGCCGCTGGCTGCTCGCCTGCGGCCACGGCGGCGACGACTACGCCGCCGCGGCCCGCTACCTGCGCGCCGCCCTGCCGGCGGATCCCGCGGACTGGGACGACCTGGCTGCCGACGGCGATCGGCTCGACGGGGCGCTCGCCGAGCTCGCCGAGGCGGAGCTCCTGAGCCGCGACTACGCCGCCGCGGCCCGCCACTTCGAGCGTCTCCTGCGGCCCGGCGAGACGGTGGACGCCGAGACGGCCGTCGAGGAGCCCGCCGAGATGGACGCCGAGCGCGCCACGCTGTGGCGTCTCTACGGCGACGCCCTGATGCTCGCCGACGACGGCGACGCGGGGCGGCGCGCGGCGCTCGCCGCCTACGAGACTTCGCGCGGCGGCCTGCCGCCGCTCTCGCTCGCCGTGGCGGTGGTGACCAACAACGTCTGCGTGCTCCGTGCTAGGCTCGGCGTCGACACGGGGGCCGATCTGGACGCCCTGGAAGCGGCCCTCGAGCACCTGCCGGAAGACGTGTTGGACATACGACGCCTGCGTCTGTGGTTGACGCACAACCTCCTCGCCCTGCGCATCCGCCGGCTTGAGAGCGACGCCGAGCTCGGGGCGCAGGAGAAGCTGGTCCGCCTCCAGGAGTTGCGCGCCCCCTTCGCCGCGTACCAGCGCGAGCTCGAGGCCCTGAGCGGCGAGGCTCACCTCGAAGCCATCGTGCACGAAGGCCGCCGGTTCCCTCTCGCCCTGCCCTGACGATGAAGAAGCTCCTGCTGCTGGCCGCTGCCGCGTCGTGGGCCTGCTCGGCGGCCGAGGCCCCGGCGCCGCCCGTGGAGCCGGCGCCCCCTCCTCCTCCCGCCCCGACGCTCGCCGAGCTCCAGAGCACCTACCTGCCGCGCATCGAGGACGTGGAGCGCAGCGTGAGCGCCTTCGAGGAGCGCCGGGAGGAGATCGTGGAGCGCAAGCTCGCCGACCGCGAGCGCCTGCGCGAGCTCCAGGAGATCCGCCGCGGCGAGCTGGCGGCGCAACGCGACAAGATCGCGCTGCTCGAGGATCAGCTCGCCGATCGCCGCGCCCGGATCGCCAGGCTCGGCGAGCGCGGCGACGGCCCGCTGCGCCGCGAGCTCGAGCAGGAGTCGGCCCGCCTCGAGCGCGAGGTCGCGCAGGAGTCGGCGGAGCTCGCGGCCGCCGAGGCCGAGCACGCGGCCGCCGCCGCCGACCTCGAGCGCCTGGAGACCGCGGACGCCGAGGGGCTCTTCCGCGCCGAGGTGCAGCCCCTCTACCGCCAGGGCATCGAGCTCCACCTCGGCTTCTACCAAGGCCTGATCGAGCTCACCCGCCAGCGCCTGGCGCCGGGCGAGAACGCCGCGGCGCTGATCGACCACTTCTCGGGTCGCCTCGCCGAGCGCCGCGCGCTGCTCGCAGGCCAGGTCGAGCCCGCCGCCTTCGCCGCCCTGCGCCACGAGCTCGAGCTCGACCGGCGCATGAGCCAGGCCTGGCTCTCGGCGCTGATCCTCGAGGTGCGCTTCGAGCTCGGCCAGTACCGCCTCGAGACCATCTCGCGGGAGGAGCTCCGCGAGCTCGAGCTGCTGGCCGAGGCCCTCGAGGAGAGCTGGAGCACCAACCCGCGCCTGGTCATGTTCGTCGATGGCCACGCCGACAGCCGCGGTTTCCGCGGCGTGACCCCCTGCGTGTCGGCGACCAAGAACCGCGAGCTGTCGCGCCAGCGGGCGGCGCAGGTGCGGGACTTCTTCCGCCAGCGCCTGGGCGGCGACGAGCGGATCCGGCTGGACTGGTTCGGCAACTTCAGCCTGCGCACCGGCGCGCGCTCCGACGAGCTCGAGAACCGGCGCATCGAGCTGCGGGTGGCCGCCGAGCGCGACGACGGCGGCTTCGACGCCCACCGCGAGTATTTCGCCATGCGCCACGGCCTGGAGCTCGCCGGACGGATCTTCCGGCGTACCGGCGGCGCCTGGGTGGAGGAGCCCTGCGCCGGCCGCGAAGCCGACGCCGAGGTCGAGTACCTGAGCCCGCCGTTCGCAGAGCTCGCGGCGCGGCTGGAGCTCGACGCCGCGGCCGGCGTGCGCCTCGGCGCCGAGGACCGCGAGATCGAGGTCCGCCTCGGCAACGCCTTCGTCGTCGACGACGGCGGCCGCTGCGTGGCCGTGCGGCCCTGCCCGGACCCGTCGCCCTGAGGATCCCGATGCCCGACCACGAAGAACGAACGATCCCCACCCTCGTCCACGGGCGCTATCTGATCGACCGCGGCGCCCCGGCGCGCCCGGGCCGCCCGCTGCTCGTGGGCTTCCACGGCTACGCCGAGAACGCCGAGCGCCACCTCGAAAAGCTGCGGCGCATTCCCGGCGCCGGCGATTGGGTCGTCTGCGCGGTGGGCGGTCTCCACCGCTTCTACCACCCCAAGACCCAGGAAGTCATCGCGAGCTGGATGACGCGCCAGGACCGCGAGCAGGCGATCGACGACAACGTGCGCTACGTGGCGGCGGTGATCTCGCGCCTGCGGCGCGAGGAGGGCACGTCGGAGGTGCTGGCGCTGGCCGGTTTTTCCCAGGGCGTGGCCATGGCCTACCGCGCGGCGCTCGGCTGCGGCTTGCCCTGCCACGGCGTGCTGGCGCTGGCGGGCGACGTGCCGCCGGACGTCGCCGCGCTACGTCCTCCCGCGTTCCCGCCGGTGCTCCTCGGCCGCGGCACCGCCGACGGGTGGTACACCGAGGAGAAGATGGACGCGGATCTGGCGGCCCTGGAGGCCGCCGGCGCCGCGGTCACTCCTTGCGTCTTCGACGGCGGTCACGACTGGACCGACGCCTACTACGAGGCCGCCGGGCAGTTCCTGGAGACGATTCGCAATGAAGGAGGTGGATGATGAGCGACGTCGACGGCAGAACTGAAGCTCTGCAATTCGATCGCGCGGAGTACGAAGGCAGCGGGGAGACGGCGGGCGCGGCCCCGATCGTCCGCTGCACCGGGTGCGGGCAGTCGATCCCGGACTCCTACTACAAGGTCAACGACCAGGTCGTCTGCGGCCTCTGCCACGCCAAGGCCCTGGCGGCGCGCGGACCGGGGGGCGGCGCCGGACGTTTCTTTCGCGCCCTGGGCCTCGCCCTGGCGGCCGGAATCGCCGGCGCCGCGCTCTACTACGCCGTGCTGGCGTTGACCGGCTACGAGGTCGGCCTGATCGCGATCGTCGTCGGCTTCATCGTGGGCATCGCCGTCCGGAGCGGCTCCCGTCACCGCGGCGGCTGGCTCTACCAGGGCCTGGCCATGGCCGTCACCTACCTCGCCATCGTCTCCACCTACGTCCCCATGGTGATCCAAGGGATCAGGGCCGCCGATCTCCCCGCCACGCAGGAGTCCGGCGCGCCGAACCAGACGCCGACAGACGAGACAGTGGTCACGGCGTCGGCGCCCGCGGCACCGACGCAGGACGTCGAGCAGGAAGTGATCCTCTTCGTAATCGCTTGCGCCCTCGCTCTCGTGGTGCCGTTCCTGAGCGGTTTTGACAACATCCTCGGTCTCATCATCATCGGCATCGGCCTCTACGAGGCCTGGAAGCTCAACAAACGGCAAGCGTTCGCCGCTGAAGGCCCGTTCCAGGTCGGCGTGCAACCGGCCTAGCCGCGGATGTCCACCCCCGAGCGGCTGACCTGCCGCCAGTGCGGCACCCAGATCGCTCCGGCGCTCCTGAGCTGTCCGGCCTGCGGCTGGCTGGTCCATGGCGACGAGCTCAAACGGCTCGCGCAGGAGGCCGAGGCGGCGGCCGCCGCGAGCCGCTGGGTCGACGCGCTGGGTGCCTGGCGGCGGGTCCACGAGCTGGTGCCGGCCGGCAGCCGGCAGTTCCACGCCGTCGCCGCGCGCATTGAAGTGCTCGGCCGGAAGGTCGACGCCGGCGAGGACGAGGCCGCGGAAAGGAAGCGTCCGGCCTGGCTTGGGCGCGGCGGAGCGATCGCCGCCGCCGGTCTCCTGCTGTGGAAGCTCAAGGCCGTGCTCGGCTTCGTCCTCACCAAAGGGAAGGTCCTCCTCCTGGGGCTCGGCAAGGGCGGCACGATGATCTCGATGCTGCTGTCGGCGGGCCTCTACTGGACGATCTGGGGCTGGAAGTTCGCCTTCGGCCTGGTGCTCGCGATCTACGTCCACGAGATGGGGCACGTGGCGGCGCTGCGGCATTACGGCATCCGGGCCTCGGCGCCGATGTTCATCCCCGGCCTCGGCGCCGTGATCCGCCTCAAGCAATACCCGGCCAACCCGCGCGAGGACGCCCGGGTGGGTCTGGCCGGCCCGCTCTGGGGTCTGGGCTCGGTGATCGGCTTCTACGCCGTCTACCTCGCCACCGGCTGGACGAGCCTCGCCGCCATCGCCCGCTTCAGCGCCTGGATCAACCTGTTCAACCTGCTGCCCGTCTGGCAGCTCGACGGCGGACGCGCCTTCCGCGCCCTGGGCCGCGCCGAGCGCTGGATGGTGGCACTCACCATGGGCGTCATGTGGTTCCTGACCGGGGAAGGGCTGCTGGTGCTGCTGGCGCTCGCCGCCGGCGTCCGGGCGGCGGTGGGCCAGGCGGCGGAAACGTCGGACCGCGTCTCTTTTCTGCAATTCGTGGGGCTCGTGGTGGCGCTCTCGCTGCTCACTCTGATCGAGGTTCCCGGACTGCCGGGGACCCCCTGAAGGGACCGGACGTGTCCGCAGTCTACGGCGAGGTCCGCGAGCGCCTGCGCCGTTTCGCCAGCTTCGAGAGGACGGGCGACGCGGCCCACCTCAGCCCGCCGGCGTCCACGGAGCGCCTGCTGGGCGACCTCGGCCGCCCCGACCGGCGCTACGCGATCGTCCACGTCGCGGGCACCCTCGGCAAGGGGCTGACGGCGTCGATGATCGCCGCCATGCTCGCCGAAGGCGGCCTGCGCACCGGCCTCTACACCTCGCCCGCGGTCCTCGGCGTGCGCGACGGCATCCGGATCGACGGCGACCCGATCGCCGAGGACGCTTTCGCCCGCAGCGCCGCCGCCGTCCTCGCGGTGGCCGAGAGCTACGGCGACCGGGTGCCCCTGTCGGCGTTCGACCTGACCACGGCGACGGCACTGTTGGCCTTCGCCGAGCTCGGCGTCGCCTGGGCGGTGGTCGAAGCGGGCCTGGGGGGCCGCGACGACGCGACCAACGTCACCGCCAAGGCGCTGGCCGTCCTCACCGCGATCGATCACGACCACGCCGCCGTCCTCGGGCCGACGCTCGAGGAGATCGCCGAGCACAAGCTCGGCATCCTGCGACCCGGCGTGCCCGCCGTGGTGGCCGAGCAGGAGCCGGCGGCGGGCGAGATCCTGCGCCGCCGGCTCGCCGGCGTCGAGGACGTCGCGTGGAGCGAAGGCCTGCGCGTCGGGACGACGGCGGACGGCGGGCTCGAGGTCGTCTGGCCGGACGGCGAGACCGTGCGCGCGCGTCCTCGGCCGTGGTGGCCGGCCACCGTCTGCGTCCCGTGCCTGAAGACGGCGCTCACGGCGCGCGAACGGCTCGCCGCCGGCGCCGTCAGACGCGACGCGTGGACGCAGGCCGCGCTCGCCGTCGCCTTGCCCGGCCGGCTCGAATACCGCGAAGAGCTGGTCTGGCAAGGGACGGCTTGCGGGCCGGTCGTCCTGGACGGCTGCCACAGCCCGGCGGCCGTCCGCGCCTGCGCCGCGCAAGTGCGCGCCTGGGGCGTCGAGGGCTACACGCTGGTCCTCGGTCTGGCCCGCGACAAGCTCACCGAGCCGCTGCGGCCCGCCCTGGCCGCCCTGTGCCGGCGGGCGCGCCGCGTCGTGCTGGCGCCGTTCGACTCGCCACGCTCGTCGCCGCCGAGCGTCGCGTCCTACCTGCTCGAGAGCGACCCAGGGCTCGCTCCCGAGGTCGCCCGCACGCTCGACGAAGCGCTTACCCGCGCCACCGCGTCGGCCGGCCGTCCGCTGGTAGTGGCGGGCTCGCTCTACCTTATCCGCGACGTCCTGAGCCGGCTACGAGATCCATCCGAGTCATCCAGGGCACAGTCCTGAAATCGGGCGTCAGAATTCGGACCTCTCATACGTCTATACCCCTCTGAACACAAATGAACGCCTCCACCTCGGCATTGCCCGAGGACCGGCGACGGCGTTCGCCCATTCAGAGGAGAGACGGAATGCCTCGAGATCCACGGTGGGTCCAGGAGGGTGGCGGCCTTGACGAGGTCACCTGCGTCGTCATCCAGAACCGCTTCCTGCTGCGGCCGTCCGCCGAGCTCAACGACCTCGTCCTCGGCGTGATCGGCTACGCGCAGCGCCAGATCCGAATGCGGATCTGCGGCCTGACGGTGCTCTCGTCCCACTACCACATGCTGCTCTGGCCCGAGGACGCGCTTCAGCGGGCACGCTTCATGGAGCTGGTCAACACGAACCTCTCGAAAGAAGTCGGCCGGCTGCACGACTGGCCGGGGACGATGTTCCCCGATCGCTACCACAGCGTGCCGGTGAGCGACGAGGAGGAGGCCCAGGTGGCCCGGCTCAAGTATCTGCTGGCCAAAGGCTACGCTTCATACTGCACCTCATTCTTGGTTCATTGAGTCCGTGGTTGGTTGTACGCGGTCCTAAGGCGATCTCGGACCTCTTCGGGAGTGGCCGGGGCAAGGCAGGGATCCTCGT
>Ga0299906_10000524_pt1 | contig 35532 bp, 25 predicted proteins | sample RVTome_14_FD_200259 | JGI IMG/M metagenome (GOLD analysis project Ga0299906, IMG submission 200259) | Soil microbial communities from uranium-contaminated site in the Upper Colorado River Basin, Wyoming, United States - RVT145D125 (version 2) ... | reverse complement strand
CGAGAAGTACCCGGGCATGGACATGATCTCCTTCGGCCCGCAGATCGAGTTCCCCCACTCGCCCGACGAGCGGGTGAAGATCCCCACGGTCGAGGGCTTCTGGCGCCTGCTGGCGGCGACGCTCGAAGAATTGGCCAAGTAGCCTACGACTCCTCGACGCTGGCCCAGGAGGCGACCAGGGCCTGAGCCTCGTCGGACGATACCGCCGTGCCGGCGATCCCTGCGGCTTCCGCGAGCTTCTGCCAAAGTCCTTCGACGCGCTCGCGTTGGTCCGGCGCCTCGTGCCCCAATCGAGGACGGAGCCAAGCCTGGAGCCAAAAGAGCAACGCACGCTCCCCGCCGGGACGGCCGGCGGCGGTGATGGCAGCGACGACGGCACGCCCGAGCGTCGCGGCTGCACGCGCCGAGTCCATCTCCCACAGCGCGCGGCGCAATGGCGCGTTCAAGGGGTCGAGGGGATCGAGGTCGGCGGCGGACAGCCGGTCGGCGAAAGCGGCGAGCCAGGCTTCGGCGTCGCGCTCGTCAGGGCGCCGACGGAGCTCCATCCAGAGGCGGGCCTCGGCGCCGTCGAGCGTCGCGGCTGCCAGCTCGACGTCGAGCCAGCCCTGACGCAGCAGGCCGAGGCCGAGGGTCTCTCGTTCACCGGCGGGCAGCCGGGCCAGGAGCTCCTGGGCTCGTTGCGGCGACTTCGTCGCCAGAAGAGCGACGAGGGATGGCCTGCGATCCCTGGCGACGCGTTCCGCGAGCGTCTCGACCGAACCGAAGCACGCGTCGAGCAGACCGGAGTCGCCGCCGGCCCAGACGGCGAGCCCTTGCCGAGGCGCGCTCCATGGAGTCGCGGGGAGGAAGGACTCGAGCCGGGCGAGCCAGGGGATCCGCAAGCGCCAGGGGTGCCCGAGCGCGCACCGGAGATCCTCCGGAAGGCGCTCAGCCGCGGCGACGACGAACGCCAGCAGCTCCGGCCAACGGGGCGTGAGCTCGGCGAGCTCCGGCTGAACGGGCAAGCGGCCGATCCACTCGAGCAGCGTCACGCACGCCCGCTCGCGCGCCCGGGACGATTGCCGGTCGCCGGGAAAGCGCTCCGGCGTGAGACGGCCGAGCAACGTCGCCAGAGCCTCGACGCGCACCGTCCAGGGCACCGTGTCGAGACGCAGCAGCCGGAGGATCGCCTCCTGGAACTCCGCCACGGCCCGTGCCGTGCCGACCTCGGCCCCCAGCTCGACGAGCTCCGGCGTCATCGCCGCCAGCCGCTCGTCGGTGCTGACGCCGCCGATCGACTGACGCAGAGGAAGCAGCGCCGCCACCGCGTCGACGTGGCGGGGCGTGACCCGCCGCTGAAAGGCCAGGGCGTGACGCGCGAGGTCGGCAAGACCCCGGATGCGATGATCGCCCTCGCGCATGGGCAGGAGGTGCTCGCGGGCGAGGCTGTCAGGATCCTGGGGAAGCTCCACGAGAACCGCCGCGGCGCGGAGCTCGTCTTCGACGGCGGCGCTGTCGGCGACCGCTTCATAGAGCGCAGCGGGCGACAACGTCCCCTCCAGGGCCGCGGGTCCGGAGGCGGCCCGCAGCCGGGCGAGGAGCCGGAGGCGGGGCGACGCGATACCCGCGCAGGCCTCGGCCGCCAGCTCCCGGCGCTTGCCCAGTGGATCGTCCCCGGTCAGGAGAGCGTCGACGACCGCCACGCGCAGCTCGTCCTCCTCTTCACGCAGGAGAAACTCGGCGGCCCCGCGGAGCGACTCGAGATCCTCGCGCAAGGCGCACAGGCGGCTGGCCGTCGAGATCTTGAGATCGCGGCGCAGCTCGAAGCCCTCCGCACCGCTTTGGCTCACGGCGGCGGCGTATTTCTCGGCATTCTCGAGCAGGTTCTCGAGCACCTCCGGCCGCTTGACCGCCGCCGCGAGCCGGCGCAGCCCGTCGACCGTGCTGGTCGGCGCCCAGACGACGTTGCCGACCTGACGAGCGAGCTCCTTCGGCTCGTCCGCCACGAGGTCGAGAAAGCGCGCCAAGTCCTCCGGCGGCGCGTCGTAGCGCAGGTCGTAGAGATACGCGGCGACGGCACGCACCTGCGATCGTGTCTGCTCCGAACGGCCGACGGCGGCCAGGTAGCGAAGGCTCCAGCGGAGGCGGTAGCCGGCGTCGGCCAGGGCGTCGAGCGCCTCGAGGGCGGTGGCCGCGGTCTCGGCACTGGAATCGGCTTCCAGCACGGTGACGAGGAGCGCGGCCCTCGCCGTGGCGTCGGCGGACTGCGTTAGCTGAGCGAGCCGGTCCCGGCCGAGTCGCGGCCAGAGCCGGCGGCCGTTCTCGACGAGCGCCGTCGACAGAGCGATCGGCATCCGCTCCAGATGAGGCCGAGGATCGCCGTCCCGCAGGACGCCGAGGATCGCCAGGCGCACGTGCCAGAGGAGCTCGACGTCGTCGGCGAAGGGCGGCGGCAAGGGCGCCTCGAGAAACGCGTCGCGGGCGTCCGGCAGATCGGCGAGGCGACCGGGAAGGAAAGCGCGGAGCCGCGCCGCGGAGAGGTTGGCGAGGCAGTCCCAGAGATCGGGATCACGAGCGTTGCCGCGAGCGAGCCAGCTTTCCGCCACCGCCTGCCACGCGTCGTCGACGCGGGCGGCCTCGGAGAGCCGGCCGATCAGGCGCGGCCATTCGCGGCGCAGCTCAGGCCCTCGATGCCGGGCGAGCAGGCGTAGGGTCGCGAGCCAGGCGGCGGCGGTGGCGTCGTCGGTGGGGGATGGCACGTCGTTCAGGTCTTGGAGGAGCGCGTCGATGCCGCGCCCCTGCGTGGAAATCACGGCACGCGCCCGCGCGCGTTGCTGAGGATCGGTCAACTGATCGACAAGGTCGAAAGCGAGGGCGGGCCGGTGCGCGACGAGAGCGCTCAGGATCTCCGGCTCCGCGAGCGCTTCCGCGAGGCCGCGAAGGTTGGCGGCTACCACCGCGTGACGGAAGAACCGCGGCCAGTCCAGGCGCTCGAGGGCGACGGGGAGCACGTGCGATTCGACGTCGTCGGAGCCCTGGCGAAAGCCGTTCAGCGCGCCAGCCTGGGTGGCGAGGAAACCCCGACGTTCGACCAGCTCGAAGAGTCTGTCGACCTGGCCCGAAGCTCGCAGGTGAGCCGCGAGGTGCCGCAGCGCAAAGGAGCTCATGGCCGGGCCCCGAGCGCCAGTCGTTCATACGCCGGCCAGTGACGCCGGCGCACGTAGATCCAATACGGCACGGCGAGGCCGCCCAACGGCAGGGCGAGGGTCGCCGCCAGCACGGCGAGGGAGCGGCGGATCGGCGGCGGGTAACTCCGGAATCTCCTCACGTCGAAAGGATGGACCAACGAGCCCTCGAAGCGGGCGGTCAGGACCGCGTGCCAGAGGGGCGAGAGAAAGGCGATGCCGAGAACGATCTTCGCGAGCGCGTGCGCCGGCGGATCGTCGAACGCGAGCGCGATGCCGACCAAGGCCATGGTCAGGATAATGCCGGGCCACAGGATGATGCCGGCGTCCAGAGGATGCTGGGCGATCAGGAAGCCGAGCATCCCCGAGAGGACGCAGACCATCGCCGCGGCAGCGCAAGAGAGGGCGATCAGGATTCCGGCGTCCCGAAGCCGGCCTTGCGCTAGCAGCGCGCCGGGATAAAGACCCGCCAGGAACGTGAGGTGGCCGGCGGCGAGTGCAGGTCCATAGACGTGAGCACCGACCCGCGCTCGACCGGCGGCCCGGGCGATCACCAACCCGAGTGCGAGGAGATAGCCCGCTGCCGCCGTTCGCAGGACGACGTAGAGGCTACCGTCAAGGACGGCGTCGATGGCCTCGGGCGACAGGGCAAGGCTCAGAAGCCAGCCGAGGGCGAGCGCGTCTCCGGCCAGGAGAGCCGTTTTCAGGCGATAGAGCCTCGTCAACCGCTCTCCGAGGACGCCGGGCTCCCGCGCACGGCCCGCCGTCTCCAGACGCTGCCGCAGCCTCCGAAGCGCCGAGCTCCGGGCAAGGGACCTTTGCAGACTCGACCACGCGGCCACCCGCCCCGGGCCCAGCCTGTTGCGGTACGCCCCCGTGGTGAGCGTCGACGACCGCGGTTCGATGAGCGTGTCTTCGACGACGAGGAAGCCCAACATGAGAAAGGGCAGCGGCAGCAGGCACAGGAGCGGCAGGAATCTCGCCGCCGTGCTGCGACGTCCGAGGATGCTGTTTCGGTGCTGATCCGCCGTCTGATAATGGATCAGGCCGATACAGATGAGGACATGCGCCAGGATTGCCGCCCAGAGCGTGACCTGTCGGCTCGCGGGATCCTGGGAAAGGGAGAGACGCAGGCCGGCCAGGCCCAGCGCGAGAACGTTGGCGAAGAAGAGCCAGACGAACTTGAGAGTCTCGATGAAGAACCGCCGTCCATGGCGCGGTCGATCCCACGATGAGAGGTCGCGCGCTCGTCTGCCATGGAGGTCGAGATGCGGGTTGTGAGTGATCGGCTGGAACGCCCAGCTCGGACGCCGCGTGCGCACCCACGCCCAGCCGGCGAGGACCGAAAGCCAAAGGACGGCCACGCCGCCGGCCGCGAGACCGAGGGCGTGAAGCCACGGCTTGACGACGAGGCCGGCGGGCGTTTCCCGGCGCAGCTTTCCGGCCAGGAGGAAGACGTTCACGAGGCCGCAGCCGACGACGACGGCCAGCACGGCCGGCCAGGGGGTCGCCACGAGAGCGTTGGCGAAGCGGCTGCCGTTCCAGGGGACCGGGAAGTCGTGGAGGCTCAGCTCGAGAGGGACGAGCACGAAGAGAAGCTGCATGGCCTGCAGAGAGCTGAGGGCATCTCCGTCGAGGTCGGACCAGGCTCTTGGACGCATGAGGCTCTGGCCGGTCAGCAAGCGGCGCTGGACGCGTTGATGACGTGCGGCGTCGAGCTCGGATGGTCCCATTCCCATACCATATGACGCGTTTACCATCGACGGTCCGGATCACGAGACACCGAGAGCCGGCATCTGTGGCAGTATCGGATCGGCCGTCCAACCCATGAGAACGATGTCCGATGAGCGCCACCGCGAACCCGGAAGCCGCCGCTCCTGTCGACCTCGAGATCCGAGTGAGCCTCGTCCAAGTCGATGGCCAGCCGGCGCTCCGGTACGTGCTGGACTCGCCGAGCGGCAAGGTCAGCTATTACCACCACAAGATCGAGGCTCCGGCAATGTTGGTCGCTTCGCCCGAAGAGTACCGGACCCGACTGGTGGACCAGCTCGAGAAGCTGCACGCCGGCAAGGACGTCGGCGGCGGGGAGTTGCTCGACAGGGAGGTCGAAACAGAGCTTGCGAGCATCGGCCACGAACTCTACCAGGAGCTCTTCCCCGCCGAGCTGCGGACGGCCTATCGATCCTTCCGCAAGGCTGTCATAACGCTCCAAGTCACCTCCGACGAGCCGTGGATCCCCTGGGAGCTGATCAAGCCCTACGACGACGGCGACCCTGACGACCCCGTCGATGACGACTTCCTCTGCCTTCAGTTCCAGCTCACCCGCTGGCTGGCGGGCGAGAGCCGTCCGGCGGATCTCGTGCGGGTCGAGCAGCTCGCCGTGATCGAAGCGGGAGAGACGCCACAGATGCAGGAGCTCCCCCGCGCTTCGGCCGAGCACGAGCTCGTCGTCCACCTTGCCGATCCGGTCTCGGGCGTGAAGGACGCGAGCCCCGAGGGGATCTTCGGCGACGTCTTCGCCCTCCTGGAACGCGGCGGCACCCAACTTCTTCATTTCTCGGGTCACGCAGAGTTCCTTCCGGGGCAGCCGAACGAGTCCGAGATCATGCTCGGAGACCGTCCCTTTCGGCCCCGCCATCTAACCGGCAAGCTCCGGACTCGGCTCAGGCAAGACCGTCCCTTGGTGTACTTCAACGGCTGTAGCGTGGCACGGCAAGGCTGGTCGCTGACTCGCCTGGGCGGTTGGGCCGACCGCTGGGTGAGACAGTGCGGCTGCGGCGCTTTCGTGGGACCGCAATGGTCGGTGAACGACCAGGAAGCCTACGAGCTCGCCAGGCTTTTCTACGCGGCTTTGAAAGCCGGCAAGACGTTCGGAGAGGCTGCGCTTGAGGCACGCGGGGAGTTGAAGAAGACGAGCTCGGGTGGGCTCACGTGGCTCGCCTCTGCCGTTTATGCTCATCCCAACGGACAACTCGTCTTTGGCAAAGACACTGCCGTCGTCAGGCGGCCCACCGAACCGGTCGTGTCGGAGAAAATCCGCGACCGGATCATCGACCACGGCCTCTTCATCCGCGAGAAGACCGAGGGATTCGTCGGCCGGCAGTGGATCTTCGACATGGTCCGGCAGTTCGTCGACGAGAACAGGAGGGGTTATTTCCTCCTCGCGGGCGAGCCGGGCATCGGCAAGTCGGCGATCCTGGCGCGGCTGGTCGAAGAGCAAGGGCTCCTCCACCATTTCAACGTCCGCGCTGCCGGTCTCAATCGGGCCGAGCACTTCCTCGAGAACGTCTGCGCCCAATTGGTGGCTCGCTACGGGCTCGGCTACAGCTTCCTGCCACCCGAGGCGACGCAGGATGCGCGTTTCCTGTTGACGCTGCTTGAGAAAGCGGCCGAAAAGGCGCGAGCGTCGGGAGAGAAGGTCGTGCTCCTGGTCGACGCGCTCGACGAGGCCGACGTCACCGCGCACCCGGAAGGCGCCAACCCTCTCTTCTTGCCGATGTTCCTCCCCGAGGACGTCTACGTGGTCGCCACCACCCGGCCCGGCGTGGTGCACCTGCGGATCGACTGCGAGCAGCAGCCCTTCGAGCTGCTCCAGGATGACGCCGGCAACATGGCCGACGTGCGTGCCTTCATCGGGAGCAAGATCGAGCTGCCCGGCATCCGGCGCTACTTCGAGAGCCAGGGTCTCGACGAAGCGAGCTTCGTGGACGAGCTGGCCGAGAAGAGTCAGGGCAACTTCATGTACCTCCACCACGTGGTTCCGGCGATGGCCCAGGGTCTCTACCAGGACCGCGAGCTTTCCACCTTGCCGGTCGGCCTGCGCGCGTATTATGACGATCACTGGCGGCTGATCCGCAAGCGGGACGAGGAGGCGTGGTTCGAGTACAAGCTGCCGGTGCTCGTGGCCTTGACGGTGGTACGCGAGCCGGTGTCGATCGAACAGATCCAGGACTTCGCACACGTCGATTCGCGGCCGCGCGTGCGCCAAGTGCTGGAGGAGTGGGCGCAGTTTCTCTACCCTGCCGAAGTGCGGACGGACGACGGGTCATCGCAGAAGCGCTACCGCATCTACCACGCCAGCTTCCAGGACTTCGTCAAGGAGAAGGAGGAAGTGGCGGACGAGCGGGTGAGCCTCGAGGAAGCCCACGGCAAGATCGCGGACGTTCTGTGGAGGGAGCTCTATCCCGAGGGATGATGATGCATCGCGAGCAGTTCGGTAGCGGGCTGGGCAGCCTGTTAGTTCGATGGCAACCATCCGAGCCTGAGAGCAGCGAGGCTGAGCGCCATCGTCTGACCGAAATCTATCGCCGTTGGTCGGAGATGCCACGGCAGCCCCTGGGCGTGGTCTGGTGGAACAATTTGGTGAACGACAATCCCGAGTTCGTGATCGCCGCTCTTGGCCTCGGATTCAGCAACCTCTTTGATCCCATCGATCTGGGTGTCTGGCGGCCGATCAGCCAGGGCACGGGGCTGTGGATGATCGAAGTCGAGCCCGTCGGGGTAGAAGCGCTGCAGCGAATACCAGGAGCCTTCGTGATGACGGCCCTGGTGCTGATCTGGCTCGCCGACGCCTGGGTGATCGACCACTGGCTGACCCAAGGAACCAAACTGGACGAGTCGCTCCCACGCTGGCTTCGCTGCCTCCGGTTCCTGTTCTGTGGGCTACCCGTGCTTGGCATCTCGGTCCTTCATCTCTGGCCAAAAGTCCGGGAGCTCATGCCGAGGGGCCGCCCGGATCGACTGTGCCTCAGTCAGACCGCCACCTGGGCCGCGCGGCGTGGCGGAGGCTTCCTGTCGCGAAGCGCCAAGAGGATGGCAACTCCCAGAAGAGTCGCAGTCCTGCTTCTCGTGGGCTATGGAGTATTTTTCGTGGCCGGAAGCCGCTTCGCCTTGCCGAGGGAGCCGACCCCAGGGCATTGGCTCACTCTCGTCCTGATCAGCCTTACGCTCCATGGCGTCGCTTTTGTCGCGATGGTGGCATGGTTGTTGTCTTATTCGCGGCAGACTCGCCGCTCCACCTGGCATACGCTCTTTCTCGTCAGTCTGGCGATATTCTGGCTGCTGCCGATCCCTCATTTGGCGGCGCTCCTGGCTGCAGCGTTCCCACTTCTTCACGACCGACGCCCGGAGACGCTGGTCCGTGCTGGCTTTGAAGGGCGCCGGACCCTGAACCGACACCCGATCTGGCAGACTCTCGTCGCGACGATGCGGCAGCTCTGGTCGCGAGTGCCCGGGTGGCGGCGCTGGCGGCGGCCGCAGAATCTCGACGTACCGGCACAGCTCTCCCGGCCTCACGTTGAGATCCGTCGACTCTGTCGGCGCCGGTGTCTGGCTCTCGCTTTCGAATCTGCGCTGCTGGTGGTAATATTGGGATTTATAAGCCGCGTGGAGCCCGGCTTGGAGAGTGTTCTCAATCATTTTTTGCGAGTTTTCCTCATCGCCTCATTGATTCTCGGCACCGTCTCGCTTCTGTTGATATTCGTACGCTTCGTGGGATTTGTCACGCGCTCGGCGATGCGGTCACCAGCCTTCGATCCGTATGCCTGGTTGCCCATTCTGGCGATGAGCCAACTGGCGGTGGCGGCCGGCATTCACGTGGGAAGCGCACTCTATCGCGGTGCGGTCAAGGAGATAGGTCTCAAGCTCGCTCTGTGTGGCGTTCTCGGCCTGGCCCTTCAGAGTGGCCCGATTTTCCTGAGATATCTCATCTCGGTTCCGTTTTCACGCCGCATGGAGCTTCGCGAGGTGCTGCCATGGGCATGCCTTTTCGCGGCCTTTTTCGTCGCTGGTTCCAGCATGGCCAAGGACGAAGCGGTAGCGCTCGTCTACTTGCCGCTGGTCCTTTCGGTTACTCTGCTTTCACCGCTGTGGGGCGCTCTCACGGGAGTCCATGGTCTGGGCTGGCTGCTGCATCCGTTCGGTGTCCGTCACATATTCGACCGGCGGCTCCCGGTGCACCTGCGCGCCGAGCTTCTCGGCCTCGTGCTCACGGGGGTGGCGCCGTTTGGTGGCTGGGCGAGCCCGTGGTGGATCTTCGCTCGGGTGCGGCGCTCAGCCCATGAGAAACAATGGCTCGAGGACGGCTCGAGCTTCATGGCGGTCAAGCCGGAGAATGCTCCGCGGCCGCTCGACCACGGGTCCCTCTATCCCGAGGGATGATGCGCCGGCAGCAGCGCACCTTTTTCCCGCGACAGATCGAGCCAGCGGCGCTCGTACTCCTCCCAGCGGCGGTGGCGATAGTAGATCCCGAGCGGCACCAGGAGCCCGCCCAGCGGCAGCACCGCCGACCAGGTGAGGACGGCCACCGCCCGGCGTATGTCGGCTGGCAGCTCGCGGGTGAACGACTGGCGGGTATGGAAGGGGTGCACCAGGTACGGCACGAGCGCCGCCGCCGTCAGCATGCCGAGCGCGGGAAAATACCGGACAGTCGCCGCGAGCAGAGGCCGCACCCCCGCGTAGTGCTCGGGATCGCCGAGTTGGAGTCCCACCATCGCGGCCGTGATGAAGAGGAGCCCCGGCATCAGCCCTTCTTGCGGCGTCCGCTTCGGCATGGGCTCCGGCAACGGCAGCACGATGGGAAGAACCGTGGCCAGCGTGCCGGCGAGGCCGCCGGCGACGAGCGCGAAGCCGGCCTGGTCGTAGGCCCCGGCCGCGAGCCCGTCGCCGAGCAGCAGACCGCCGGCGAAGCCGAGCTGAGTCAGCGCCAGGTAGCGGGGGTAGGGGTGACGCTCCAGGACGCGCTCGCGTCCGGGCGGATCGAGCAAACGCAGCAGGCTATGGACGGCGAGCCAGAGGAACGCCGCCACGCCGAGGCCGCCGCTCAGGTAGCCGATCACGACGAGGGGGCTTGGCAAACCTCCCAGATAGGCGTGCATCTGAATCGCCAGAAACCCGGCATCGAGCGGCAGCATTCCCGCCTTGACGCGGTAGAGCCACCCGATGCGCCGCTCGCGGTCGCCGGGGTCCTGGTCGCGGTCGAGCTTTGGGGTGCGGGAGCCGATCCGCCGCCACCACGGCACGGCGGCCCAGCTCTCCGCGAGCGTCGCCGCGAGCCCGGGCAACTGCGGCGCGCCGGCCTGGCGCTCGTAGGCGCGGCGGGTGAGCAGCGTGTCGGGGTCGGGGGTGGGCAAGACCACGAAGGCCAGGATTCCGAGGAGAGGCAGAAGAGGGACCGGCACCAGCCAGAACAGCGCCAGCAGGCTGGGCAAGATCCGTTGACCGAAGGGGAAGTGAGCCGCCCGCGATTGCCGCCAGAGGTACCATGCCACGCCGAGGAAGGCGACCAGATGGAGCAGCGCCGACAGAGTGAGGAGCGCCACCAGGCTGGTCGTAGGCGGAAAGAGGGAAAACCAGGTCAGAAAGCCGACGTCCATCAGGAACAGGAACACGGTCGACGCCTGCGAGACCAACCAACGCGATCCTTGCCATGGCCCATGCGAGTGCCGCCCGCGCGCGCTCAGCGGCATTCCCGGCGGCTCGGCTCGAGCCGCGACTTTCGCGGCAAACCGCGAGCGGAGGAACCCTCGCCAGGCCGGGACGACGTAGAGGCCCAGCAGCGGGAGGCCGCCAACGAGAAAGCGCAATGCTCTGAGCCAGGTGGGGAGCGCTCGTTCCTGGCGCGTCTGGGCCGCGAGAAAACGATCGATGACCACGCCGTGGAGGAGGACAACGACCATCAGGCATATCGCCAAGGGCATGGTGGGGAGAGCGCGGCCGGACGTCGTCGGCGTGGTGGCGGGCCACCACACGGAATCGAGATAGGCGAGAGGCATCACGAGCCCGATACCGATCAGGATGGCGAGGTTGCCGCCGTCGAGCCATGGCGCACGGCCGTCCATGACGCGCTTCGGGCTGGGGACGTCGCTGGTCGTCCACCGGCGATGGAGCGTCGTCAGTTGCCGGCGTTTCTCGTCGCCCGGCCGTTCGCCGTCTCGGGGTCGCATGGTCGAGTCCGGAAAGATGGTCCGTCGCCTGGAGATCATACGCGTTTACAATCGACGGCACAGCGATATGACCCACGAGCGGTACCCGGTCGAGGAATACGAGGACGATGATCGCATCCGGTCTGTCGCGGCGCGCTGGCATCGCTGGCGCTGGACGCCCGACAGTCCCACCACTCAGCGCGGCGACGACCTCGACGGCTATGCGCTCTGGCTGGCCGGCGGCATCTACCTTCTCAGCGTTCCCGCGGAGGTCGCGTATCGATGGGGAGGCTATGAGTCCTGGCTGCCTTTCAATCCGGCGGCGACCGCTGTGGGCCGAGTGCTGATCCTGGGGGTCTTGCTCTTCAACGCGTGGCTGCTCGACCGCTATCTTTCCGTGGTCACGCCCGACGAGAGATCACTGCCCGCGAGGCTCCTATGGATCCGGCGTCTCCTTCTCGCTCTGCCGCTCGTTCGGCTCTTGCTGATGCCGATCTGGCTCTGGGCCGTCCGAGAAAAGCGGCTTCACTCCGACGCGTCCGGTCGAGACCTACCCCTGGTGGACCTCCGGCGGCGCGTCGGCTTCCTGGATCGATGGCAGCTCGAGGTCGCGGGATGGACATCGGCGTTGCGAGCACGGCCTGAAGCTCTGCGGGGCTGGCTGTTCGTCACGGAGCCCGTGTTGACGTTCATGATGATCAGCCGGCTGATGAGCCCGCCACGCCATCAGGCGCTCGGAATCCTCGCCGTCTTGCTGCACGTGCTGGCCGCGGGCGGTCTCGCCCTCTATAGCTCGTTGCGGCTCCGTCGCCGGACCAGCGCCGTTTGCCGCTTAGCCCTGCTCTCGCTGCCGTTGTTCTTCCTCTTACCTCTGCCGTGGCCTCTCCTCGGCGTAGGTCTCTGGTCGCTCACCGACCATCTCGACCACGAGCGACAGGCTCTGACCCGTCTCGCCTACGACGAAGCGGGGAGCGTCGTCCGCAGCCCACGCTGGAACCAGGTCTGGAGCCTCCTGCGCCGCGGCATGAAGGAGTCATGGCAGGGCAGCCCATGGCGCCCTATGGGGCAGAACCGACCTTCCGAGCCCACCGTGGCCGAGGCGGCGATGCTGCGGCTCTATCGGCGGAAAACTGCGCTCATAGCCTTCGAGGCGGCGGCCCTCGCGTGGCTGGCGACCCGCTTCGCCGGTCCGCTCGAGGTGCCGGGCTGGCTGGTGCGGACCGCGCTGACGTGGACGTGCGGAGGTCTCTTGCTGGCGGTACTCGGTCTCGGCGCCCGGTTGTCGAAGACAGCTCCCCTCCTTCAGCAACTCTCGCGACTGTCCCTTGGCCGGTATCTGGCGTTGCCACCGTTGGCGCTGGTGCTGGGATGGCAGCTCGGGTTGCTGCTGGGCCAACCAAACGTCTCCGATCTCGCCGTGTTTCTCTTCTGGACAGGTTTCCTCGGCTTTCTGCTGACCGCGTTCGCTGCCGTCGCCACGGCGGTGACGGTCGGCACGCCGCGCAGCTCTGACAACGTGGCAGTCGCTCATCTGCTAGCCTTCCTCAGCGCCCTGGGCCTGGGCCTGTTCATGATGTGCATCGCTCCCGAACGAGCGCAGCTCGTTGCGCAAGCTCTGGTCTATGTCGTGTGGCTGGGGTTGGTGGGCGGGCTCGCCACGAGCTTCACCTCGCCTCTCGACGTGGCCGGCGGGCCGGCCCGCAACGTCTCACTCGGCCTGCGGATCGGCAGGATCTTCGTGGCCACGACCGTAGTACTGCCACTGGGAGGGCTGGCGATTCCGGTATGGATCCTTCTCCGGCGACGGTTGCAAGGAACGGTCAAGCCGGAGGGTGCTCCGCGGCCGCCCGCCTGACCGCGGTCGACGGCACGCCGAAATGCGCGCCGATCTCCTTCAAGGTGTAATCGCCCGAGTGATAAGCCTGAGCCATGGCCATGGCTCGCTCAGGGTAACGGTCCTGATAGAAAGTCAGAGGCTTCCGCGGCCGGCCGGACGGCGTGGGCTGGCTGCCCCCGGTTGCGGTCGCCGGGACAACGGTGCCGGGAGCGTCGACCATTGGTCGCGGTATCGGAGCGTGCTGTGGTGGCGCCGGGCGCCACGACTCCGGCGCCGTTTGCGGCCGAACGGGCGTGGGCCGCGGATGAGGCTCGAGCGCCACCATGCCGCGCTTTTCCGGCAGGACGGCGAGAAACGTCGTGGTCGGCTTGCCCGAAGCCTCCACCAGCCGCTCCTGGGCGAAACGCATGGAGCCGCCGATCGCCGCTCCCACCACGAGATCGGCGAGACCGCGGCCCACGATTCCCGCGCCGAGGCCGGTAAGCTCGCTCACATGATCGAAGAGCGCACCCCCGAGGAGGCCACCGAAGAGGCCGCCCAAGGCACAGGCGCGAATGTCCTCGCGCGTGTTCTCGCGCACGCCCTGGCCAACGCCGATGGCGAGACCCATCGCTCCCCAGCTCAGGATCCGCAGCAACAGGACCACCCAGGCGGGCGTCAGGAGCTCGGCTTCGGCTGGCGCCTGGCCTTCGTTGCGGGCCGTCATGGCGATGTTCCGTTCGAAAATCTTTTCGAAAACGGCAATCAGGTTCGAAGCGCTCTTCACCGGAAAGTACTCACCGCCGGTCGAGTGGGCAATACCAGTCAAGAGCTCGGCGTCGACGCTGTCGCCGAGGCCAACAGTATGGATCGTGATGCCGTGAGTCACGTGAGCTGGAAAAGCGTCGGGCGTGAACTGGCCCTGGCCGTCAGTCAGGAAGATTACGTGCTGGTCGCGGCCCTCCTGGCGAGCTCCGGTGAGCTCGTGGATGCTCGCCATGAGCCCGGCGTCGAGGTTGGTGCCACCGAAGGCGTCCACTCGGGCGATGCCCTTCTTCGCCTGACTGCGGACGGCGTCGGAGGTGAGGGCGGTGAGCGGGAAGAGCAAGTGTGCCTCGTCGTCGAAGTCGACGATGGCCACACGATCGTTCGTCGAGAGCCGATCGACGAGCCGGCTGGCCGCCTTCTTGCGCTTGCCCCAGGGGTCGTTGCCGAAAAAGAAGAGCCCGCTCATGCTGCCCGAGGAGTCGAGCGCGATCACGATGTCGGCGTTCGATTGCGCAGCGTAACGCAGGGGGACGAGACCATAGATCGTCTGCCCGGCCAGTCCACCCAGGAAGCCGCCCGCCGTTCCTAGCACGAGGCCCATGACCAGGCCGTAGACGAGGCGCCGCCGATCCTTGGTGACGACGCCTTCCGTCATGCCGAGGGCGGCACCCACCGCCAAGCCGAAACCGGTGAAATAGAGGGCCATGTCGACGAGGTAGTCGGAGCGGCTGGCGCCTTGCGGTTGAGATGCAGAAGCGACTTCCATGAGAGCGAAACCGACGAGGCCGCCGAGCGCACCGCTCAGGATGAAGTGCCAGGAGCGAGCCTTGACCAGTGTTCGTGTTAGTGCCATCACTTTCTCCTATTCGGCCACCCTAGAGCATGACTTCCGTGCTCACGCCGTTGCCGTCTCCGGCTTGACATTGTTGGCGAATGCCAGATAGTAATTCTTGAGAGCCGTTCCAGCACCGAAGAGGGTGCCAATGCTCATCAAGGCCATGATCGCAGCAACTACGGCCACGGCACCTAACATTATCATGAAGATAGGGCCGATAGGGCCGGTACAACCCGTACAACCTATACAACCCGTACAACCCGCCAGCTTACGAGCTGCCATGATCGAACTTCTTTCTAGCGATCAAGCGGCGGCCCGCGCCTGGCTCACAACAAAGGCGGAACTTCCGGATTCCAGAATCCACATGAGGGGCTCCAGCACTCGCAGCGGCGAAAAGGAACGGCCGCTCTTGTCAGGCATACGGCCGAGACTCGAGCAAGTGAAGTAGCGCACCCTGGTGAATCGATTCTCGAGCTGTTGCACGAAATCTCCCTGATCCCAGGCGATCAACTGTTGCCGCACCAGTTGGTCACGAACTTGAACCTCGTTGGCCGACCCCGTGCTCGACTTGATGCGGGCGCTTACCGCCGGCTCGCCGATGCGCTGCTCGAGGTCAAAGGCATCGAGCTTGTTGACGACGATCGCCGTCGGCACCTTGACGCACGCCGTCTTGGCCAGGCCAAAATGTTGTTCCAGACTGATCAGAATTCGCGACAGTGCGTCCTCGATCGGCAACCGGCTCGGTGCCAGCGCCGACTCGACAGCCGGCAGGCGATCACGGTACTCGGCAACTACCGCCGGAATCGAGAACGGGTCTATGAGAAAAATGATTCCGCTCAAGTACTCCTGATACTTGTGTAACAACAGGCCTTCCGTCTCCGCAAAGGCCTCGCCGGCCGGATCGTAAAAGTAGAGAAGCCACGGACTGCCATTCGAGCGCTCGAGCTTCAGGTTCAGTGCGCGGGGCAGAGTGGCGAGGGTCTTGGCGGGTGGCCGGCCCTGCGCCAAGCCTTGCTGCACCCGCTCGAACTCGCTGGCAGTCCCAGCTTCGAGAAAAGAGGGCATGAAACCCAGCCGCGGCGCCTGCTGATCGATGAGCTGTTGCACCGCCGCGAAGAGATAGGCCGATTTGCCCACCGCGGGGCCACCAACGATCGGTACGAAGGCCTTGCGCGACTCGAGGTGCAAGCGATCGAGCACCTGCTCGCAATCGGGGCAGCGCGAGGTGAGCTCGCCACGCTTCATGAAAAACGTCGCGGGCAGCTTCGTGCCGCACCGGCAGACGTGGAACAAGATACCATAGCTCGACGGGATCAGACGACGGTGGATCTCACCGCACTGCGGACAGTAGTATTCCGGCAACGGATTCTTGCTGTGGCATTCCGGACAGACAGCGAAGAAGCGTCGACAGCCGAGATAACCTCGTTCGGCGAGATAGACCACCGTGAACCCGACGTAGATCAACAGGAAGAACGTCAGGAGCACGACGACGTGGACTGCGGAGGCCAGGAGGAAGACGGCCGTACCGAACAGCACGACTGAGATCGCGGCCGTACCATAGATGAGCGCCTGGGACTTCTCGTCGGCACCGAAGTGTCTCGATGCCTTGGAGAAGTGCTCACCGGCTGACGCCAGGTTGCGCCGCCAACTATCAGCGATCGTCGCTCCCAGGTCGGTGTAACCCTTGCCGAAGAAATAGCTCTTGATCGCGGGCTCGCTTGCCGTGCTCATGCCGTTGCCCTTTCCGGTTTGACGTTGTTGGCGAACGCCAGGTAGTAGTTCTTGAGCGCCGTTCCGGCGCCGAAAAGGGTGCCAAGGCTCATCAACACCATCACCGCTGCAATGACGGCAGTAACCACCAACATCGCCATGAACAAACCGCCGATACAACCCGCCAGCTCGTCGCTATCAGCCATGATCGAACCTCCTTCTCCGCGCTATCGCGGCAGAGTTAAAGCGCTCTCCTCCGGAAGAAATCCTTGAGCCGGGCGAGCGGTCCGCGCTGGCGCTCAGTGACGGCGGCCTGGAGGGCCCGCCAGCGAGCCGCAGCACGGCCGCTGAGCCGTGCGACGCGCTTCTGCACCGTCTTGTAGTGCTTCTCCGGCAGCTTGCTCAGGATGCGGGCCAGCTCGTCGAGCGCGACCTTCTCGAGCGGCGCCAGGGATCTGGTCTCCGCCGCTTTACCGTCGAAGTCCAGCCAGAGCTTGAGCACGCTCTGGAGGCACTCCGGCCACGGTGTCTTGTGACGTAGGCGAAGCGCGTCGCGATAGGCCTCTTCGAAGAGACTCAGATGCTCGCTGCGAACCGTGGCCACCAAGAGCTTTTGCTGCTCATTCCTGTTGCCGGTGAGCAAGAACGCCGGCTGAAGGAAGCCCTCCAGGAACTCTTCGTAGTCAGCCGGGGCGAGGCCGGCGAGCGCCGGCTCTACCGCGGCGAGGTCAAGGTCGGCCAAACTCCTCGCAACCTTGACGCTCCCCAGGATCCGTCGCAGCCGTGGACGGTCCGGCTGCAGGCCGATGCGCAGCCGTCCCGCCGCTTCGGCCACCAGACGCGCCGTTTCGTCACCGTCACGGCCGTTACGGGTGAGCGGCACTGCCCGGTTGGCGAGCTCGATCGCGCGTCGCGAGAGGTCGTCAGGGAAGCGATCGATTTCGTCACGGCGCACCCAGTCGAGCGCGAGGGAGACCCGTTCCTTCTCCGGCAGAAGTTCGAGCACCGATTCCGCCACCCTCGCGCGACACCGGCTATCGTAACCCGGCAGGACTGCCAGCACCGACTGTTCATAGCGTCGGAAGGCATCCAGGAGATTGCGTGTGGTGCCACAGATCTCAAGCCATTCGCCGAAGAGCACGTCCCAGGCTTCTGCCGCATCCAGGTTCCGGCGCGTCGCTGCCGCCACGGAGTTGTCGAGGTGGGAGAGGAGGCGCCCGATGGCTTGGCCGACCGCGCCGCAAGACTTCGGGTCGCCGCGGCCGTGCGAACGGGCCGCGAGACTGGCCATCGCCGCGAGGGCCTCGCCATCGGCCGGAACCGCTTCGAGAAGGCTCTGCGCCCGGGTCACGAGATCGTCGGACCCCTGGACGAGAGCTGTGGTGAGCCCTTCGATCTCCGGCTGCTCCCAAGCTGGCCGCCGCCCGACCGCGTCGAGGCAGTGCCAGGCGAGGCGCAGCAAGAAGGTGAGGATCTCGGGCGGCAGCTCAGGTAGAGATGGTTGCCAGCGGCTCCAGCGTTTCGGCTCCAGGAAGCCCCGGACAAGCTCGGCGCGGGCGGTTGCCGGCATTCTCGCGAAGTGGTTCCAGCCTGCTACCGCAACGTCGAGACCCCGGGTCTGTCGGAGCAGGTGCTCGTCGAGAAGCTGCAACCAGGCGGCGAAGGCGAGAGTCCGGTGACCCGGCTGACGGGTCAACTCGGCGCCGTCAACCAGGAAGTGGATGACGCCCGCGTAGTCTTCGGCGCGCTGCAGCCCTCCGCTGCGCTCCAGTGCTGCCGCGACGGTCTCCAGCAACGTCGCTCGCCCCTCAACCGTGGCATGGGTCGCGGCGAAGCGGATCATGGCGGCGAGCGTCTCGCCCGTAAGGGGCAGCTCGCGTTCACTCCGGAGCTCGAAGAGGTGGATTGCGGAGACGAGCTCCGGCTCGATTCGCCGGTGTACGAAGAAGCCCATGAATTCGAAGAAACGCTTCAGGTCGTCCGGATCCTCGGCCAGCCGACGCGCGGCAAGCGCCGGGTAGTCGTCCGTTGCCGCGGGAACTTCGCTTTCGCTGCCGCCGAGGATATCGAACATGTAGAACTGGTAGCGCCGCTCGGTTTCGCTCCAGGTGAAGCCGGTCTCGCCGCAGGTGGCGTTGACGTCGGCGCAGTCGCGCGGATCGTCCTGATAGGTGGAATAGCTGAGCTCGGCGGCGTGGCGCGGTGGGAAGAGTTTTTGCAGGCTGGCGATCCAGTAGAGGTTGTTGGTCGGAGTGTCGCGAATGACCACGGCGCGCGAGCTCCCGACACCGAGAAGCACAGCCCGTGCCATTCGCGCCAAGAGCTCCACCCGGCCCGGCGCCTCGCGCAGGAAGGTGCTGATCTCCGCCAATTGGAACGACTCCGCCGGACCGACCTCTCCGAGGTCGACGACAGGCGGCGCTTCCGGCTCCCTTTCGGTGTCCTCTTCAGGGACGAGGGCGAGCTTCCAGTCGGACCATTCGTAGTAGTCGATCGGCCACCGCGACGGCACCAGACCGTTTTCGAGCACCAGGGTGTGAGCGAAGAAGTTGCCCCACCGGCCGCTGTAGTCACGGCCGCTGTAGACGCTCAAGGTGAGGGCCCGGCGGCCCGATTCGAGAGTGTAGAAACGCAGCGCCCGCGGGAAGTCGCGCGCGATCTCGTCGGCGCTTGGTTCGGGCGCGGCGTCGCGCGGCGGCCGGTAGAGGCCACGGCGCTCGATCTCCCGCTGCTCTTCGGGCCTGATGCCAGGCGTCGCGGCGCGGGTCTGAAAGCCGGCGCTGCCCGAACGGCCGCGGCGGCAGGAGGTGTAGTGGAGCTGCAAGGCTTTCATGATGGTGGCACCTCGATGGGGGTCAGCGGGACCGGGCCGCCGGCAGCAGACGGTGCTGATGGAGAAGCCAGAGGAACGGATCCTCGACCCGCCGCGGCAGGACGCGCGGGATCTTCTGATCCGCGTGAGGATTGCAGCCGAGCGCCGACAGGCCGAAGAAGCCGAAGGTCTTGTAACGCGTCTCCACCTGATGGAGGAGAGTCTGGCAGTCCCATTCGGCCAGGAGCGATTGCATTTCGGAATTGATCGCGGCGAAGTCGGCACGGTCGTAGCCGGCGACGTGGTTGGGCTCGGCGTTCAACTGAAACTGCGGATCGACGAGCGGCCCGACGGCGTCGAACTTCGAGAACGCCACCGCGAGCGGCGTCGCGATCATGGAGTCGGCGGAGAGGTTGCGGCCGGCCAGGATGAGCTTGGTCGTGCGGCTGACGATGTCGCTCGTTTCGGTGTTGACGTTGGGCAGCGGTACCGAGCCGTTCAGCCGGTCGCGCACCCGTAGGAGCTGCAGCGGATCGAGCAGCAAGATGATGCCGTCGGAGCGGTAGATGTACTTGTTGACCGTCGACATCGTGTCCTCGTCGTCGAGGTCTTCGCCCGCGGTGTCGAAAAATACCAGCGAGACGACGCCTTTGATGCGCCGTCGTCCGAAGGGATCCTTGCCGGCGAGGGTCAGGCTGTAGACGAGTGGCATTTGCACCGAGCGGTCGGCGAGCGCCGAGACGGTGGCGCGGATCACCGTACCGCGGCGGAAGATGGGCTCGTAGAAGTGCTCGCGGTAGCGGTGGATGGTGCGGTCGTTGAGCGGCTCGAGCAAGATGTCGAGAGTCGGTCCTACGTGCTTGCGAATCTGCTCGATCAGGACCGCCAGATAGTGGCTCTTACCCGCTTCCTTGGCGCCGATGACGGCGAAGATCAGATTGCGGAACTTGCCGGTGGTGTGCGGCAACTCCATGTGGCAGTGCGGACACAAGCGCTTCCTGCTCGTCTGGCCGCAGGTCTCGCAGCGGATCGTGTCGACGAACCTGTTCGGGGCGGCGAGCACGCGGCCGAGCGGCGTGCCCTCCTGCCAGACGCGATGGCGCACCTCGTCGCGCTCCGGCGTGCAGCGGCCGGGCGGGCTCGCGCAGCGAAAAGGCGTCGCCTTGAGCCGATAGCCCTCGAAGCAGTAAGGGCACACTTCCTTGCGAAAGGTGGCGAAGAGCCCGTGAAGCATCGGACAACCTCCTCAGCCGATCCGCAACCGCTCTTTTTCTGCCGGCAGGAGACGCACCTCGCGCGCCTTGGCCGCATCCTTGAAAAAAAGCTTCACGTAGGATTGACCCCGCCAGTGTTTTTCTGGGATGGGGATCGCCGCTCGGCCATTTTCGAAGCGCACCTCCGGGACCTCGGTCAGTAGCTCGCCGTCGCGCGGCGACAGAGGCACCTGGCGCGGCTTGCCCACCACCAGGAGGGCGGGTAGGGCGAAGCCGTTGCCCGTCTCGCGGCATGTGAGCTCGATCCGGGCATCTTCGACCGCACGGCGCAGGAGCCTTTTCGTGACCACCACCCGGTACGCCACCGAGAGCCCTTGGCCCAGGCTTTCCAGCGTCCGGGCAGGCGGTGCATAGAGATCGTCACCCGCTCTGGCGAAGACGCTGAAATAGTGCGGAGCACGCTCGGCGCGGCGCAGCAGCCAGCCACCATCGCGCTCGTACTCGCGGCGCGTGACCGTGGTGGCGACGCCCTGCTCGGGGCGGAGAGGATCCTCGGGGTAACGGTCGTGGGCGTAGCACACGGCGGCCTCATCGACGCCCGCAGGCCAGCTCCAAGTCAGGAGAATGCCGCCGCCAGCGCGGCGGGCCACCAGATCGTTCACCGAATCGAGATGGACGACCTCCACCGCTCGACCTGCAACGGCGGTCGAGGAAGTCACGGAAAAAGGTACGAAGAAGACCTGCCCCTGGGTCTCCAACGTGACTTGGGCACTGCCGGGGGAAGCACTGGCGATGGGGTGGCCGAAGCGGTCGAGCTGGGAAACGGCAAAGATGTGGCCGGGAGCGCAAGCGGGCTGCTTCGCGTTCTGCCGCACCTGCACCTGTACACCTGGTATCGGCGTCCAACTGAGCATCACCGATCTGCCATCGCGGGCGGCCCGCAGGTCCGTGACCGGCGGAGGTGGCGCGACAGGGGTGGCGAAGACGACCGTCCCGGCGCTCGCCACCTCACCGTCGGGGCGCGCCGGATCGGCGAAGAGCGCCACCACGCGATAGCCGTAGCGGACACCGTTTTCGAGGCCGCTATCGTGTGCGCTCGTGCCCGCCGTAGTGAGCGTAGTACCCGCACCCGCCTGCGGCGCGTCCTGAGCAGCGCGGAAGACCGCCACCCGCCGGAAGCCTGGGGGCGGCGTCCAGGAGAGCGTCACTTCGCGATCGCCGGCCATCGCCGCGAGATCCGCCACCTCGGCGGTGCGCAGGTGCGGACCACTCGCCGCGCCGGCCGGCGAAGCGCCGCCGCGAAGGGTGAAGACGGAGTAGAACACGGCCTGGCCGACCGGTACGGTGACATCGTCGATGCTCTCCGTCGCCACCTCGCCGACGAGCTCGCCGTCGTCGCTCGCCTGCGGCATGCCACCGGTCTTCCGCCGCACCCGGTAGGTGACGCTGCGACGGCTGCCGGCCGGCCGCCAGCGCAGCCGGAAGCCGGCCGCGAGAGGCTCGACGGCGAGCGCTGACGGTGGCGGCGGCGGGCTCGCCGCCATCGCCTGCAAAGCCGGCGCGAAGTCGGCGCAGGCGGTGATGGCCTCGTCCCAGGCGTCCAAGGCGATCTCGAGACGGCCTTCGCGGCGTAGGCTCTCGCCGCGGCGGAAGGCTGCCTCGGCCGTCGCGATGCCGTCGCGGATCTGCTGTGTCCAGCGCTCCGGGCTCGTGCCGCCGTGCTGGCGCCCGAAACGATCCAGGGCCGCCAGCGCAGCCGTCAGGCGGCGTTCCCGCAGGAGTATCTCGAGGGCGCGCAGGTCCGTCTCCCGGGTCTCCTGACGTTGCCGGACCTCGGCGCGGGCGCTGACCGCCGGCGGCCAGTCGGGCCAGTAGAGAAGGGCCTTGTCGAAAGCATGGAGTGCCTCCTCGATCCGGCCGTCGAGGGCGTGACGCTGGCCTTCCTTGTAGAGACCCTTGACGAGGGGCGCGTCGCCGATATGACAGCCGCAACTGGTGCAGGCGGCGTTCTGGGTGAGGTTGCGAGCACCGCAGCGCGGACAGGCGATCTCGAGCGGCTCGCCGCACAGGCCGCAGGTGGCGGCTTCGGGAGGCGAGAAAGCCAGGCAATACCCGCACTGTCGGAGCTCCTTGATGGGAGTCGCGTCGCGGTCGACCCCCCACTTACGTTTGGCGGCATACCCCTCGACGTAGGCGCGCGCGTCCTCGGCGGGCACCCCACGCTGGCGCGCCTGTTTGACGAGCTCCTCCAGCTCGTGCCGATTGATGAAGTTGTCGGAACCGGCCAGCTCGAGGTTGTTCCTGAGGCCCTCCATGGCCTCGACGACCAGGTAGCTGTCGTAGCGTGCCTTTTCGCGCTCGCCCTGGAAAAGAGTCTTACAAAACCCGGCTAGCTCGTTGCCGGCAGCGGCATCCGCGTCCTTACGACCGAGTCGCTGATTCTCCTTGTAGATCTCCTCGGCACGGTCGGTGAGGGCACGACAGGAGGAGTGGGGCACGAGCTCGAGGAAGGCGTAGAGGTCGGCGACGCCGAGGTGGTCGAGGTTGCGGCGAATGTTGCCCGCCGTGACCTTGTCGATTTGATCCTTGATCGGCCGTTCGACCGGGGCCTCGGCGCCGCGGATCTCGATTCCCGCGGCGCGCAGGCGCTGCGCGATCTCGGCGGCGGAGAAAACGCCGGCGAATTGTTTCTCGAGCGTCTTCACCGTCAGTTCGTCGCAACTGCCGCGCTGGACGACGCCGATCGCCTCGTCGAGCTCCTTGAGCTTCGTCTGCTGCTCTTGCTGGCGCAGCTTGCGGGCTTCCCGGGCTTCCTGGCGGCGGCTCTCCGGATCCTTGAGGACGGTTTCGATCTCGGCGAGAAGACCGAGACCGCGCTCGGCTCGCCGCCGTGCCTTGGGATTGCCCTGGCTGCGATCCTTCGACCAGACGCGCTTCCTTTCGAGGACGTGCGCCTCGATCACCGTCCAGTCGTCGACCGTGTCGTCGAGCTCGAGCAGGAGAAAGAAGTTCTCGCGCTGCATGCCGCCACCCCGCCAGGCGAGCTGGCTCAGCTCACCTGCATCGCCAGGTTTCGGCTCTTCGCCACGTCAGCTTCTTCCCGGCTCATGATCGCTCTGGTCTCGAATCGAGCATCGATCTGGCCGCCCTGCGTGAGATCACGCCCGACCAGAGTCAGAAGACCGTCGGCGCCGAGCTCGAACGTAACCTCAATGGGAGAACCTTGAGGCATGGGCCTGCCGAAGGCGAGCACCGTGTTGCCGAGCTCGGTGCAGTCGCCCAGCTCCACCTCCTGGCGGTCGAACGTGTTTTCCATACACCGCAGGTCGACCTGGATCTGCCCTTCGGCGAAGGTGCCGTATCTCTTGGTGATCTTCTTGGGCACGGCCTCGTCGACCTGGATCAAGTTGTCCACCACTTCGCGTTCTGCACGGTTGATCACCACCACGCCGAAGCTCTTCGACGTCACGTTGGTGATCTTCTTGTTGACCATCTCGCGAAGACCCGGCAGGGTCAGGCCGTGGTCCTGGGCCACCTCTTTTTGCGCCTTTTCGATCACACTGTCGTCGACCTTCTCGAGATCGAGCTCGGCCGTGCTCTGCCCGGTTTCCTGCGCCACTCGGACCTTGATCTCCTCATCGAGATAGCACTTGTAGCCGAAAAGAGCCGCGCCCTTGGCAACCGCCTGGTTGGGATCGAACTGGCGGATTTCGAACGGGAAGCGCCGCCGGACCGTCTCGATGACCTGCGGCATGTACGTCGAGCCACCCACCAGGAGCAGCTTGTCGATCTTGGAGTAGCCTTTGCTGCGCGCCTTTTCGAGCTCTTGCTCGGTCAGGCTCAGCGTTCGTTCCAGGTACGGTGCCGTGATCTCGTCGAATTTCTCGCGGCTCACCTCTACCTTCACACGCTCACCCTCGAACCGTAGCCCCTCGATCACCGACTGGCGGCTCGAAAGCGCTTTCTTGGTGCGTTCGGCAGCGGTCAGGAGCTCCTGGTAGGTTTCCTGATCATCGAGCAAAGAATCGGCAGAAGTGCCGGTCTCTTCCTCGAACCGCTGGGCGAAGTAGCTGACGATGGCGTCGTCCCAGTCCTTGCCGCCGAGCTCGCGATCGCCGCCGGTGCAGATCACCGTGATCTCGCTGCTCTTGATCTCGATCAGAGTGATGTCGAACGTGCCGCCACCCAAGTCGTAGACCAGGATCACCTGATCCTCGCTCTGCTCGATGCCGTAGGCGAGCGCCGCCGCCGTCGGCTCCGGGATCACGTAGAGCACGTTGAGCCCGGCGAGCACGCCTGCTTGTTTCGTGGCCTCTTTCTCGTTGAGCCCGAAATAGGCCGGGCAGGTGATCACAACGTCCTCGATCTTTTCGCCGATGAGATTCTCGGCGTCGCCGACTACCTTGCGGAGGATGAAAGAGGAGATGTCCTGAGGTTTGTAAGCCTGACCGAAGAAGCTCCGCTCCCACTGGGAGTTGCCCATGGCGCGCTTGACGGTCGACACGCACTGGTCGGCGAAGAGCGCCGCGGCGTCCTTGGCGGTCTGGCCGACGACGATATTGCTCGGACTTTCGAAGTAGACGACCGAGGGCGTCGTCGAGTCGCCCTCGGCGTTTTGCAGGACCACCGGTTTGCCGTGCTCGTCGACGTGGGCGATGCAAGAATAAGTGGTTCCGAGATCGATGCCGTAGACTCGTTTCGCTTTCATGACAGCATTCTCCTCTGGCTCAAGCTTCCGCAGCCCGGCTGACACCGGAAGCTACGTAGACGGCCACGCGTTCCTTTTGAAGTAGGGTCTCCCCCTGCGCAAAGCCCGGTCGCAGGCGCACGGCGACGGTGCCGACGAGGACGGGGTCGTCTGTCGCCTCGGTGCGCAACGCTGTTTGCCGGCGCGGCTCGAAGGTGTCGCCGGGGTGTTCGAAGCGCTCGACGCCGTGCTGTCCCAGGAGCAGCTCGACATCGTCTCCGAAGCCCTCCAGGGTGCTCAGGAAGCGCTGTGGCGTCGATTCCTCGGCAGGTAGCCTGGCGAGAGCCGTCAAGGTCTTGCCGAGGTCGTCGTGAAGGCGCACGAGACCTAGAACGAGCGGCTGCTTCATCCGGGCAACAAGGTCTGTCTTGTAGGCTTGAAGCTCGTCGTGCAGGCGCGTGAGCTGCTCTTCCTTGAAGCGATCGAGGGCGATCTTCTCCTGGAACGTCTCGATGACGCTCGCGAATCCGTCCAGCATCGACTTCTCGAGCCGGGCGATGGTCGCCTCGAGGCCCGCGATCCGCGATTCGTGGGCACGGATCGCATCGGCCGTGGTGGGCGTCTCGGCGTCGCGGGCCGGCGCCGATTCCAGGGTTGGGGACTGGGCCTGTTCGTTCATTCGCAACGACTCCTGTTCTGGCCGGTGGGAGAAGGGTCTTGGATTCGCTTCCGGCGAAGGCTCCCCTACTAGAGAAGGCGAGATCGCCGAGCGTTCGGGATCAAGGTCGTGGTGCGTAAGCCGCCCACTGCCCGAAGCCGGCCGCACCGAGGACGTCCGCGAGCTCGCTGCGCCGCCAGCCTCGCAGCTCCACGCGGCGCGCGCAGGACCTCGGCGAAGCGGCGCAGTCCGTCTTCGTCGACGACGTGCGGCAAGGGGGCACCACGCTGGGCTCGGACAACGGCATCGGCGTGGCCTCGATGCTCGCCGTCATGGAGGACGTCGACCTCGTTCACGGCCCGCTCGAGCTGCTCTTCACCATCGACGAGGAGACCGGGCTCACCGGCGCCTCCCAGCTCGGTGACGGCATGCTCGAGGGCCGCCGGCTCATCAACCTCGACTCCGAGGAGGAGGGCGTGCTGACGATCGGCTGCGCCGGCGGCGGCGACAGCGCGCTCACCTTCCCGGTGACGAGCGAGCCGCCGGCCGCCGGCAGCGCCGCCCTGGAGGTGCGTCTCGCCGGCGGCAAGGGCGGCCACTCGGGCGTCGACATCCACCTCCAGCGCGGCAACGCCGTGCAGCTCCTGGCGCGGGCGGCGTTCGCGGCGTCGGTGTCGACGCCCCTGCGACTGGCCGAGCTGCGGGGGGGGGACAAGCACAACGCCATCCCGCGCGAGGCCGCCGCCGTCCTCGTCGTGCCGGGCGGCGAGGCCGCCGCCTGCCGCCGGCAGATCGAGACCGAGCTCGCCGCGATCGCCGAGGAGTACCGTCCCGCCGAGCCGGACCTGCGATGGACGATCGGCGACACGGCGCCCGCCGAGGTCTGGGACGAGGCGACGACGAAGCGCGCTCTCAGCCTGGTCAACGCCCTACCCCACGGCGTCCAGTCGATGAGCTACGACATCCCGGGCCTGGTGGAGACGAGCACCAACCTGGCCTCCGTGGCGCGCTCGAACGGCCGCTTGCGCGTCTACATGTCGAGCCGCAGCTCGGTGGCCTCGGCGCTCGCGGCGCTGCGCCGGCGCATCCGCGCGGCGGCGCAGCTCGCCGGCGCCGCGGTGGAGGAGACCGACGGCTATCCGGGCTGGAAGCCGGACGTCCACTCCCGTCTGCTCGGGATCGTCAAGGCCAAGCACCTCGAGGTGCTGGGCACGACGCCCGAGGTGGGCGCCGTCCACGCCGGGCTCGAGTGCGGGATCATCGGCGAGAAGTACCCGGGCATGGACATGATCTCCTTCGGCCCGCAGATCGAGTTCCCCCACTCGCCCGACGAGCGGGTGAAGATCCCCACGGTCGAGGGCTTCTGGCGCCTGCTGACGGCGACGCTCGAGGAGCTGGCCTGACCCTACTGGACCTCGACGGTCGCCCAGGAGGCGCAGACGTCGCGGATGCGGCCGGGCTCCTCCGAGCGCAGAGCCTCTTCCGTGAAACGGTGGATCTCGCCGGCGTCGACGCGGGAGCGGCGCATGGCGTGGCGGACCGCGCTGACCAGCGCGAACGGATTATGGCTGTGCAGGCTGATCCGGATGTCGGGGTAACGCGGAGCCATGGCCATTTCCAGTCCCATCACCTATTAGAGACTCTACGGCCCCCCCGGAAGTTACATTCGGCGGCAAAGATGTTGTAAAAGACCTCAGCCCCCACCCCTACGCCCCCGACGTCCCCGAGCCCGGCTCGGTCGAGGCCATCGCCCACGACACCACCGAGCCGCGCTTCGTGAGCCCGTGGGTGGCCTACGTGCCCGAATCGGCGACGGTCCCCTCCCCCGCCGACGTCCTCGGCCGCCAAGCCGGCGCGGCCGGCGAGCTGACCCGCAGCGCCGACGTCCACGACTTCTTCCGCAAGCTGGCAGCGGCGGCGCCGCGGGTCCACGTCGAGGTCATCGGACGCTCCGAGGAAGGGCGCGAGATCCTGCTCGCCGCGGTGGCCGACGAGGAGGCATCGCTTCCCTCGACCTCGGCCAATGCCGCGGTTGGCCTATAATGAGCTCCATGGCGCGGATCCGGGCAGTCATTGACACCAATGTGGTCTTCGAAGGCCTGACCCAGCGTATCGGTCCGGCTGGTACCATCGTAAGCGCCTGGATGGCAGAACTATTCCAGGCCTGTGTCTCCCAGGCGTTGGCGTACGAATACTGGGACGTCCTGGCGAGGAAGCTCGCCCCTGACCGCTGGGCGCGGATCCGGCTCGTTCTCGATGCGCTCCTGGATCGGGCCGTGCTGGTGACCTCCTACTACTCTTGGAGACCCAGCTCGCCGGATCCGGGCGATGAGCATGTCGTCGATTGCGCCATGAATGCCCGAGCAGTCGTCGTGACCTCCAACCTGCGGGACTTCGCGGCGGCGAGAGTCGAGCTTCATTTGCCAGTGCTGTCGCCCGTCGACTTCTTGACGCTACTGCACGCCGAATCTCGAGGACTGTGAGGCTGTAAGGAGATAGAGATGGCCCAACTTGCCCTGAACATACCGGACACGTTGCATCAACGCCTGACTTTCCAGGCCCGCCGGGAAGGCGTTTCGCTCGAACAATTCCTGGTTTTTCTCCTCGCTGAGCGGTCGAAACCAGCCTATACGGTCGTCCCTGCAGAAAAGGCAGTCGAGGAGCAGAAAGCAGCGTTCGCCCGATTGCGAAGTGAGCTGGGTTCGGCTTCCGAGGAGGAAGTCTGGAAGATCCTGGACGAGCGAGAGCCTGCCCCACCCGATTCCGACGAGGGATGGACGCCGGAGCTCAGACAAGCTCTGGAAGAACGGATCGCGGCGGCTCGCCGATCCTCCGGCGTGTCCTGATCATCTTCAATCCTGTTCGGGGACGGATTTCCGCGCGGAGCCACTAGAATCCCGGAATGAGGTCCCATGCGCCCCTGGTGCTCGCCGCGGCGACGCTCGTGTTCGCCGCCGCCGGCCCCCACCCCTACGCCCCCGACGTCCCCGAGCCCGGTTCGGTCGAGGCCATCGCCCACGACACCACCGAGCCGCGCTTCGTGAGCCCGTGGGTAGCCTACGTGCCCGAGTCGACGACGGTCCCCTCCCCCGCCGACGTCCTCGGCCGCCACGTCGGCGCCGCGGGCGAGCTGACCCGCAGCGCTCAGATCCACGACTATTTCCGGAAGCTGGCGGCGGCGTCGCCGCGGGTCCGCGTCGAGGTCATCGGACGCTCCGAGGAGGGGCGCGAGATCCTGCTCGCCGCGGTGGCCGACGAGGAGGGCATCGCCTCCCTCGAACGCCTCAAGGCGGCGACCGCGGCGCTCGCCGATCCCCGCCGCACGGACCCTGAAGAAGCGGAGCGGCTTATCGCGTCGGCCCGGCCGTTCTATTACTTCAACGCCGGGCTCCACGCCGACGAGACCGGCAGCCCCGAGATGGCGATGGAGCTCGTCTACCGCCTCGCGGTCTCCGAGCAGCCCCTCGCCCGGCGCGTGCGCGAGAACGTCGTCGTCCTCGTCAATCCGGTGGCCGAGCCCGACGGACGCGACAAGGTCGTCGACTGGTTCTACCGCTACCTCAAAGGACGCACCGACTACGGCTCCCTGCCGCGGCAGTCGCCCCCCTACTGGGGCCATTACGTCTACGTCGACGTCAACCGCGACGCGCACCAGCTCACTCTGGCCGCCACGCGCGCCGTCCTGCGGATGTTCTTCGACTACCACCCGATCGTCGTCCACGACCTCCACGAGGCCATCGCGCTGCTCCAGACCTGGAACGGCACCGGCCCCTACAACCCCCACCTCGACCCCATCGTCACCAGCGAGTTCCTCGCGATGAGCCTCCACGAGGTCACGACGCTGACGTCCATGGGCATGCCCGGGGTGTGGACGTGGGACTTCGGCGAGGGCTTCGGCCACCACTACCTCGACTCGATCGGCATGAACCACAACGCGATCGGCCGCGGCTACGAGACCTTCGGCAACACCACCGCCGAGACCGTGGAGCGCGCGCTCGAAGCGGGCGAGACCACCCGCGAGTGGTATCGGCCATGGCCGCCGCCGCAGCGCTTCCGCTGGTCGCTGCGCGACAACACGAACTACATGCAGACGGCCTGCCTGGCGATCCTCGACTACGCCGCCCGCCACGCCGAGGAGCTGCTGCGCAACTTCTACCGCAAGGGCTACAACTCGTGGCAGGCGGGCACACGCGGCGAGCCCTACGCCTTCGTGATCCCGCCCGAGCAGGGCGACCGCCGGCGGGTCGCCGAGATGGTCCAACGGCTCCTCGATCAGGGGATCGAAGCAGGACGGACGACGGCGGCGATCTCCGTGGACGAAGGGACCTTCCCGGCGGGCTCTTACGTCGTCCGCCTCGATCAGCCCTACCGCAACTATGCCGTCGACCTGCTGACGCCTCAGGACTTCCCGGCCGACTCCCCGCACCTCCCGTACGACGACGTCTCGTGGGCCCTCCCCGTCCACTACGGCGTCGAGGCGACGCCGATCGACGACGCGCGCGTCCTGGACGTGCCTCTGGCGCCGCTCGCGGAGGCCGTGCCGCCGCCGGGGACGGTGGCCGGCGCGGGTCCCGTCTACCTGCTGCGCGACACCGGCCAGGAGGGGTTGCTGGCGGCCCGCTATCGCCTCGCGCGCTTCGACGTCGAGATCGCGGAGCGGTCCTTCGAGGCCGGCGACGCCGACTACCCGGCGGGATCGTGGATCCTGCCGTCCCAGGAGGGGCTCGGCGACGCGCTGCGGGACGTCGCGGCCGAGCTGTCGCTCGACTTCGCGAGCGCCCCGTCGACGCCCGAGGTCGAGCGCCACGCCGCGCCGCCGCCGCGCCTCGGCCTGTGGGTGCCGTGGGCGGACACCGACTCGATCGGCTGGATCCGCTACACCCTCGACCGTCGCGGCGTCCCCTACGAATACCTGCGCGACGAGGACGTGAGGGCCGGCGGCTTGCGCGAGAAAGTCGACGTCATCGTCTACGGTCACGTGCGCCTCGACCTCCAGGCGCAGATCCACGGCATCGAGCGGGTCGCCGGCCCGATGCCCTTCAGGGCGACGCCGGAGACGCCGAGCCACGGCGTCCCGGCCGAATCGGACGACGTCACCGGCGGCATCGGCTGGCGGGGACTCGCCGAGCTCGCGGCGTTCCTCGACGAAGGCGGCGTCCTGGTGACGCTGGGCAACGGCTCGACCCTGGCGCTCGACGGCGGGCTGGTGCGTCACGTGCGGCGGGTGACGATCGACGCGCTGCGCACCCCGGGCGTCGAGCTCGAGGCCACCTTCGCCCGTCCCGATCATCCGATCGCCTACGGATACGGCGCCACGACGTCCGTCTTCCGCTCCGACTACCCGGTCTACGACCCGCCGCGGAGCTGGCTGGAGATGGCCTACTGCACGTCGTGCCTCGACGGTCCGGTGGACAGGAGCGGCGTGGTGCTGGAGTGGGGCAGCCCCGACGGCGGCGAGATGGTGGTGAGCGGCGGCGTCCGCGGCGCGGAGCACCTCGCCGGACGCCCGGCGATCCTCGACCTCGCCGCGGGGCGCGGCCGCGTGGTGGCGTTCAATTTCAACCCCCTGCACCGCGACCTCAACCGGTCGGACTACCGGCTGTTGTGGAACGTGGTCCTCAACTGGGCCAGTGATTCCAATCGCCGGTGAGGCTCGCTGTATCCGACCACCTCGGTTCCCCTTTTGGAGCCGTCAGCGTCTTCGCACCGGCGCCGGCCACGCCGCAAGTCGCTGATTCTGGTGGGTCGAGCTCGTTGTCGGCCTGCCGGTACGTGCTAGAATGCCTCTATGGAGCACACGGTAACAGCTTCCCGGGCCGCTCGACACCTGTCGGATCTCCTGAACCAGGTCCAGGACAAGAGCAGCAGCTTCGTGATCACGCGCAATGGCAAAGAGGTAGCCAGGCTCACGTCCGCGCCGCGACGCCCGAAGGCCACCCTGCGGAGGCTGGTCGAGGAGCTTCTGGCGAAACGGACGGGAGATCCGGGCTTTGCCGACGATCTCGAGCGCATCCAGGCCGAGCAACCCACCCTGGACGACGATCCGTGGGCGTCCTGATCGACACCAGCGTCCTGATTCAGATCGAGAGAAGCGGGCAGCCTCCCGCAAGGCTCTTGCAGTCTGTGGGCGAGCAGTCCGCCTGGCTTTCGGCGATCTCGGCCTCCGAGCTCAGTATGTGGTCTGCCACCTGATCCAGCGCTCGCGGCTCGTGGCCAGGCAGTCTCGGATCGAGATCGCTGGAGGACGAGAGCGGGCGCCCTGGGGTGGCTTCGGCCGCTTCCCAGATCCGCGAAAGAGGGCTCCTCACGGGTGAGGACCGCCCCTCCCGGGGAAACGATGGGGCTTCCTCACACGTGAGGATGGCCTTCCAGGAAACCCGCAGAGGCGTCCTCACGCGTGAGGCGAGCCATCCGAGAAACTTTGGTCGCTCGCCTCACGGTCAGGAAGGTCGCTTGAGAGTCTCAAGTCGTGCCCCTCACCTCGGAGGAGCGCTTTCCGAGAATCCGGAAGGGACGCCTCAGGCGTGAGGAGCCCATTCCGGGATCTCGGAACGCCCGCCTCACGGCTGAGGGACGCCTTCTCGGATGCCCGAGGCCGTCCCTCACGTGTGAGGCGAGCCTTCGACGAGACTCTCGCCGTCCGCCTGACGGTGAAGAACGGCAGTCGAGAATCTCTGGTCGTGTTCCGTTCTCGTGAGCGTGATTCCGCGGCGAACGGGCGCGGCGGGCGCCGCGCCCTGAGGCGCGGCCGCTGCTACGGCACGGTCGCCGACCAGGCCGACGTGTTCCCGCTCTCGAAGCCGTCGGTGAAGATCGTCAACGTCGCGTGGGTAGTGTCCGTGGCCGAGTCGTTGCCGGGATCGAGGTCGGTGATGCCCGCCGGCGCCGTGACCGTCACGGTGTTGTGCACGGATTCCTCGGCGGCCGGCTGGAAGGTGCACGAGAGGTCGTACTGCACCGAGGTCCCCGCCGGCAGGTCGACGAGATCGTCGATGGCGCCGGAGCCGCCGGCGGCGCAACTGGCGCCGGCCGTCGGCGTACACGTCCACGTGCAGCCGGTGAGCTGGGGCGCGAGCGGGTCGGCCACCATGGCGCCGTCGACGTCGCTGGGGCCGTCGTTGGTGACCACGATCACGTAGTCGAGCGTGGTGCCCGGGTCCGACTCGAGGAGGCCGTCGGTCTTGGTGACGGCGAGGTCGGTCTCGGTCGCGTCGACGGTGACGAAGAGCCCCTGCACCTCGCCGTCGATCAGGGCGGCGACGGTGGCGAAGCCGTCCTCGCCGCCGGCGGTGAAGGTCGACTGGGCGAGGCCGCCCGCGAGCGCCGCCATCTCGGGGGTCATCGAGCCGTTGGCGGCGCTGAAGATCGCCGGCGCGCCGTCGGGCATGGCGCAGCTCGCGAAGCCGCCGGCCGAGGTGCGCTTGAGGTCCGCCGTCACCGTCGCCGTCTCCCCCGCCTTCAGGCTCGGATCGTCGATCGCCAGGCCCATGGTGATCCACGGCGACGCGCCGACGTCGGGGTCGATCGTGTCGCAGGAGCCGAAGCCGGGCCCGGCGTTGCAGCCGAACCAGTTCTCGAGCGCGTCGGCGTCGGCGAGCACGCCCTCGTTGCCGATCGCGAGATCGTTGCCGAAGAAGCGGTTGCAGCGCAGCACGTCGGAGCCCGACGAGCGGATCAGCACCGCGGTGGCGTTGTCGAGGAAGGTGTTGCCGGTGACCTGGATGGGCTCGTGGGCGGAGAAGTCCTGGCCGCCGAAGCCGGTGAGCTGCGCCATGCCGAGGTTGGCGCCCTGCACCCAGTTGCCGTTGTAGGTCACGGTGGAGGCGAGCGAGGAGTGCGAGGTCACCCGGAAGGCGCCCTGCAAGTTCTGGGTCGGGTCGTTGCCGGCCGCGAGGTTCAGGAAGCGGTTGTTCGACACCGTGATGTTCCTGGTGTGGGCGTGGCCGTTCTCCCAGATCCCGTAGATGGTCTCCGGGTCCGCCGACTGCGCGCTCAAGATGCGGATCTCGTTGCCGTCGATCAGCAGCCCTTCGTAGGCGCCGCCGCTGGTGTTCGACTGCATCGCGATGCTGGCGGCGGTCAGGTGGTTGCCGGGGTCCATGTCGGAGCGGTCGGAAAGCCCGTCGCCGGGGATCTCGATGACGTTGTCGGAGATCGTCTGATCGTCTCCGAAGGAGTAGTGGATGCCGATGTTCTGGAAGGGCTCGCCCACGGCGAGGCTGAAGTTGCCCGGCAGGTCCGCCGGCATCAGGATGTAGTTATTGGTCACCGTCGTGCCACTGAACGCGGTGATCGCGCCGCCGCCGTGGAACATGCCGATCGCCAGGTCGAAGTCGAGGATGGTGAGGTTCGAGATCGTAAGGTCCAGGTAGTTGCCGCCGCCGCCGGAGGAGGTGAAGTCGAAGACGCCTTCGAGATCCACGTCGGGCAGGTCCCCCGGCCCCTGGATGACGGCGTCGCCGAGGCTGGCGGCGGTGATCGTCAGGTCGTCGAGCGGCGGCACGGCGAGGAAGAACTCGTCGCCGGTCGCGGCGACGCCGTCCGAGCCGAGGGCCCAGCTCGCGGCGGCGTTGGTCTCGGTCCAGTCGAACGTGCCCTGGAGCTCGATGACGGCGCCGTCCGCAGCGGCCTGGACGGCGTCGTTGATGCGCGTGAAGTCGTTGTCGGCCGGGGTCGGCGCGTCGCCGGAGGCGGCGACCGACTGCACGATCGTCGGACCTATACCCGCGGTGGCGGGGGCAGTGAGGATGAGCGCGAAAAGCGTCGCGGGGAGGATATGCAATGGAGTCATGGTCCTTCTCCTTATTTCAAGCCCGTCATCCGGGCCGAGGTGAGCGATAGTCCTATGTACGTCGGCATCAGTCCTACGTCCACCGTAGCACAGACGCGTCGGACCGGCTCACCTAGTCAGGTGGGACAGACGGAAGGCGACCTGTGGCTCACGGTGCCAGGGCCGAGAACGGGGGCAGAGGGATGTTTCTGGCCACCGCGAAGATCACGATCGACGCCAACAACGCGTAGATCGCCCCGGCCTTGAGAAACGGTGCCGGCAGCGGCCGTCCCCTGAGCAGCCGCGACACGCGCGACGCGAAGGAATAGACGAAGATCGGCAGGAAGAGCACCGCCAGAACATTGAAGCCGAAGGCCGACGCGATGCGGCCGTGCAGCAGTGCATGGAGGGCGCGGGTGGACCCGCAGCCGGGGCAGAGAACGCCGGTCAAAGTATGAAGCGGACAGGGGGGGAGCAAGCGCGACGCCGCCGGGTCGACGGTGTAGACGACCGCGGCGGCGGCGAGGACCGCGACGAGGGCGGCGAGCTCGAAGCGGGCGGCCGGAGAGACGGTCAAACTCAGAACCCTGATTGACCGGCGATCAGCGCCAGCCCGTAGATGACCGCGACGACCGCGCCCGAGACGGCGCCGACGATCGACCAGGTCTTGGCCTTCTGCGACGCCGTGACGGCGCCGGCGTAGTCCCCCGCCTGCAGCTTGGAGTTGACCTGCGACGCGAAGATGATCGCCACGATCCCGAAGGGAAGGCAGCAGAGGACGGTGACGACGATCGCCTCGACGAGGTAGCTCTTGACCGGTTGGGTAGCGTGCTGACCGGCCTGGCGGATTTCTTTCACCGGCGAAAGGGGCTTCACCGGCGAAAGGGGCTGCGCGCACTCCACGCAGAACGAGGCGTCGTCGGGGCTCTCGGCGCCACAGCGGGGGCAGATCATGGAGCTCTCCTTTTCAAATCGTTCATGACGTCAGTCGATTCCCGCAGCAGGGACACGCTTTCCAGCCGGCTCGCACGGGCGTCCGGCACCTGGGGCTGTACTGGTTCAGCGGAAAAGCAACTCGGGGTTTGATCCGTTACAGACTGTCAGCAACACTCCTTCATCGCCCGCCTGACGAGGCGATGATCGGCAAGGCAACGATAGCATGACGCTCGCCGCTTG
>Ga0299906_10000523_pt1 | contig 35580 bp, 29 predicted proteins | sample RVTome_14_FD_200259 | JGI IMG/M metagenome (GOLD analysis project Ga0299906, IMG submission 200259) | Soil microbial communities from uranium-contaminated site in the Upper Colorado River Basin, Wyoming, United States - RVT145D125 (version 2) ... | reverse complement strand
TGAAGTGCTCGGCGCGCGTCATCGGCCTCTCGCCGGGGTGGAAACGGGCGAGGTGTTGCAGGTAGCGCTCGTAGGCGTCGTCGCCCGATACCTCGCGCAGGTAGCGCCAGCTCTGCCACAGCGCCCGCCAGAGCAGATTGGGCAGCCACCACGCAAGGGGTGCCGGCAGGCGCGGTGACGCAGGTAAAGATTGCACGGGCACCAGGCAGCGCATCTTCCCGTCCGGCTGATCGAACAACCCGGCGTCCTCCGCCGGCAGCCCGCTCGCGCCGCGCCCCTGTTGCAGGCGGGTCAGGAAGTCCTGTTCCGGGGTCAAAGGGGCCGGCATCGCTGCCTCCGGGCTCAATGCAGGGCGGTGCTCAGGGTGCCGGGCGCGAGTCGCGTGGGCTCGTACTTCGATTCGGCGAGCGGCAGCACCGGCTGGCCGTTCACCACCCGCACTGCCGTGCGCAGCATGTCGAGGATCACCACCCATAGCAGCACGGCGAACAGCAAGGCCAGTGCCGCATCGATGCGGAAGGCGATAACCTGCGACCAGGTTTCGCCCACCTTATCCAGCGGCACGGCGCCGGCCTCGATATTCGCGACCAGCGCGCTGGCGCCGGACCAGAAGCCGATCTCGGGATTGGGGCTGAACACCTTGATCGCCGCCGCGGTGGTGCACACGATGGCGAGCCAGGTGAGCGGCAGGCCGGTCACCCAGGCGTAGCGCAGCTTGCCCATCTTGATCAGGATGCCGGTGGCTACGGTGAGCGCGATGCCCGCCAGCAGCTGGTTGGAGATGCCGAACAGCGGCCACAGGAAGCGGATGCCGCCCTTCGGGTCGGTGACCCCCTGCCACAGGAAGTAGCCCCATGCGGCCACGAACAGCAAGCTCGCAAGGACCGTCATCGGATAGGACGACACGTTGCCGAACGGCTTCCAGGCGTACCTGCCGATCTCCTGCAGCATGAAGCGGCCCACCCGGGTGCCGGCATCCAGCGTGGTCAGGATAAACAGGACCTCGAACATGATCGCGAAGTGGTACCAGAACTTCATCAACCCGCCGCCGAAGGTGCTGCTGAAGATGCTGGCCATGCCTACCGCCAGCGACGGCGCTCCGCCGGTGCGGGCGAACAGCGACGGCAGGCCCATCTCGGTGGCGAGCGCCTTCATCTGGTCCACCGTGACCTGGTACTGCGGCCCATAGGCGGAAATCACCGCCACCGTCTCGTCCGCGGCCTTGCCCAGGTCGATGTTGATGGCGAAGTAGACGCCCGGATCCAGCACGGTGGCCGCGATCACCGCCATGATGCCGACGAAGGACTCCATCGCCATGCTGCCGTAGCCGATCATGCGTATCTCGCGCTCGTTGGCGAGCAGCTTGGGGGTGGTGCCCGAGGACACCAGGGAATGGAAGCCGGAGATGGCGCCGCAGGCGATGGTGATGAACACGAACGGGAACAGGTCGCCTTTGAAGATGGGCCCCATCCCGGTGCGCGCGAACTCGGTGAGGTGCGGCATCTTGACTTCGGGCGCCAGCACGACGATGGAGACGGCGAGCATGAACACCACGCCCACCTTGAGGAAGGTGGACAGGTAGTCGCGCGGCGCGAGCAGCAGCCACACCGGCAGCACCGCGGCGGCGAAGCCGTAGATCATCACGAACCACGCGCAGGTCTTGCCGTCCCAGTCGAACCAGGCGCGCAGCGTCGCGTTCTGGTCGGTCCAGTACCCGCCCACCACGCACACGATCAGCAGCGCGATGCCGATCAGCGTGCCCTCCAGCACGCGCCCGGGCCGGATGCCGCGCATGTACAGGCCGATCAGGAGCGCCACCGGGATGGTTCCCATCACGGTGGAAGTCGCCCACGGATCGTGCTGCATCGCCTTGACGATCACCAGCCCCAGCACGGCGATCAGGATGATGATGATCATCATGGTGCCGACCAGCGCGGCCCAGCCGCCCACCGGCCCCAGCTCGTCGCGCGCCATCTGGCCGAGGCTGCGCCCGTCGCGCCGGGTGGACATGAACATGATCACCATGTCCTGCACGCAGCCGCCCAGGACCGCGCCCACCAGGATCCAGATGGTGCCGGGCAGGTAGCCGAACTGCATCGCCAGGGTGGGCCCGATCAGCGGGCCGGGGCCGGCGATGGCGGCGAAGTGGTGGCCGAACACCACCCACTTGTTGGTCGGGACGAAGTCGCGGCCGTTGTTGAAGCGCTCGGCCGGGGTCGCGCGGGTCGGGTCGAGCACCAGGACTTTGGCGCAGATCCAGGCGCTGTAGAAGCGGAAGGCGATGAGGTAGATGCAGAGCGCCGCGGTCACGAACCAGATCGCATTGATCGACTCGCCGCGGTGTGTCGCGATGCTGCCGAAGGCCCACGCGCCCAGCACCACGATCGCGAGCCAGATCAGCTTGCCCAGTCCGACGCTCTTCATGACCCCTCCGCTTGGTTGGGTGCCGGTCGCCGGGCGTCGAATGCGGGCTGCCCGTTGCGCTTGCGCCGGCCGGTCCGTTGTTCTCGTGGCGCTTATGATACAGCTACTTCCGCGCGGATCGGAGAGACCCGGCGGGGCTGCACGCGCGCAATAAGCGCTTGATGGTGGCGAAAGCCGGCATCGCCACCTGCCCTGCTCCCGTCTGCCGGGCTCGAATTCCATCATCCTGCTAGGCTACAATCGCCGCTTTTGCTGAAGCCGCTTCCATGTTCCAGAAAAGTCAAACCATTGAGGCCTTCGACCCGGACCTGTGGCGGGCCATAGCGGCCGAGGCCCAGCGCCAGGAAGACCACATCGAGCTGATCGCCTCCGAGAACTACGCCAGCCCGCGGGTGCTGCAGGCGCAAGGCTCGCTGCTCACCAACAAGTACGCCGAGGGCTACCCCGGCAAGCGCTACTACGGCGGCTGCGAGTATGTGGACATCGCCGAGCAGCTGGCCATCGAGCGCGCCCGGCGGCTGTTCGACTGCGACTTCGCCAACGTGCAGCCGCACTCCGGCAGCCAGGCCAACGCCGCCGTGTACATGGCCGCGCTCAGTCCCGGCGACACCATCCTCGGCATGTCGCTGGCGCACGGCGGTCACCTCACGCACGGCTCGCCGGTCAACTTCAGCGGCAAGCTCTACAACGTGGTGAGCTACGGCCTGACCGAGGACGAGGTGATCGACTACGCCCAGGTCGAGCGCCTGGCCCACGAGCACAAGCCCAGGCTCATCGTCGCCGGCGCTTCCGCCTACTCCCTGATCATCGACTGGAAGCGCTTCCGCGAGATCGCCGACGGCGTGGGCGCGAGCCTGATGGTGGACATGGCGCACTACGCCGGGCTCATCGCCGCCGGGCTCTATCCCAGCCCGATCAGGCACGCCCACGTCGTCACCAGCACCACCCACAAGACGCTGCGCGGTCCGCGCGGCGGGCTGATCCTGGGCCACGCCGACAACGAAAAACCGATCAACTCGGCGATTTTTCCCGGCAGTCAGGGCGGGCCGCTGATGCATGTCATCGCCGCCAAGGCGGTGGCGTTCAAGGAAGCCATGAGCCCCGAGTTCCGCAGCTATCAGGAGCAGGTGCTGGACAACGCGCGGGTGATGGCCAAGGTGCTGCAGGAGCGGGGGCTGCGCATCGTCTCCGGCCGCACCGAATCGCACCTGTTCCTGGTGGATCTGCGCGCCAAGCGCATCACCGGCAAGGAAGCCGAGGCGGTGCTGGGCAGCGCCCACATCACCGTCAACAAGAACGCCATTCCCAACGACCCGGAGAAGCCCTTCGTCACCAGCGGCATCCGGATCGGCTCGCCCGCCATCACCACCCGCGGCTTCACCGAGCTCGAAACCGAGCAGCTCGGCAACCTCATCGCCGACGTGTTCGAAGCGCCGCAGGACGAGCGCGTGATCGGGCGGGTCGCGCAGGAGGTCAAAGCCTTGTGCCAGCGGTTTCCGGTGTATGGCTGACTGAACCACGGAGGCACAGAAGCGGGCGGACATGACGCAGAGAGTTCCTTCTGCGGCTGTGCGCCTCTGCGGTGAAAAAGGCGTCGCATGAAGTGCCCGTTCTGCAATTCTCCCGACACCCAGGTGGTGGACTCGCGCGTGAGCGAGGAGGGCGACAGCATCCGCCGCCGCCGGCGCTGCCTCGCGTGCGACAAGCGCTTCACCACCTACGAGACCGTCGAGCTGCGCCTGCCCGCGGTGGTCAAGGCCAACGGCATTCGCGAGGAGTACGACGAGGACAAGCTGCGCACCGGCTTCCAGCGCGCCCTGCACAAGCGGCCGGTGCCGACCGAGTTCGTGGATGCGGCGATCGAGCGCATCACGCAGAAGCTGCTCGCTTCCGGCGAGCGCGAGGTCGACTCACGGCGCATCGGCGAAATGGTGATGCGCGAGCTGTACCGCCTGGACAAGGTCGCCTACATCCGCTTCGCCTCCGTGTACAAGGACTTCCAGGATCCCGAAGACTTCCGCGACGTGCTCAAGGAGGTGGCCAGGCCGAGCAGCACGGCGCGCAAGCGCACGCGCGCCAAGCGCGAAGGGTGAGGCGCCGCACGCCTGCAGCGCGAACATGTTCTCCGCCACCGACCACGCCCACATGGTCCGCGCGCTGGAACTCGCCGAGCGCGGCCTGTTCACCACCACGCCCAACCCGCGAGTGGGCTGCGTCGTGGTGCGCGACGGCGAGGTGGTGGGCGAAGGCTGGCACCAGCGCGCCGGCGCGCCGCACGCCGAGGTGCATGCCCTGCGTGCAGCCGGGGAGCGCGCGCGCGGTGCGACGGCTTACGTTTCGCTCGAGCCCTGCAGCCATCACGGCCGCACGCCGCCCTGCGCCGACGCGCTGGTCGCCGCCGGCGTCGGCCGCGTGGTGGTGGCGACCGCGGACCCGAATCCGCAGGTTTCCGGCCAGGGGCTGGCGCGCCTGCGTGCCGCCGGCATCGGCACCGCCTGCGGCCTGCTCGACCAGGAGGCGCGCGAGCTCAACATCGGCTTCGTCTCGCGCCACGAGCGCGGCCGGCCCTGGGTGCGGGTGAAGACGGCCGCCAGCCTGGACGGCCGCACCGCGCTAGCCAACGGCGCCAGCCAATGGATCACCGGCCCCGCGGCGCGCCAGGACGGCCATCGCTGGCGCGCACGCTCGTGCGCGGTCATGATCGGCATCGGCACGCTCAAGGCCGACGACCCCCGGCTCAGCGTGCGCGACGTCGAGACCACGCGGCAGCCGGTGCGCATCGTGGTCGATCGCTATCTCGAGCTGCCGCTGTCTGCGCGCATCCTGGAGGGCGGCAATGTGCTCGTGGTCGCGGCGCGCGAGGACGCCGCCAAAGCGCCGCTGCTCCGGCAGGCCGGCGCGGAGGTCCTGGTACTGCCCGATCGCGAGGGGAAAGTCGATCTCGCGCAGCTGATGCGCGAGCTGGCGCGCCGCGAGACGAACGAAATCCTGGTGGAGTCCGGCAACCGCCTGAACGGCGCCCTGCTGCGCGCCGGCCTGGTCGACGAGCTGGTGATGTACTTCGCGCCCCATCTACTGGGAGACCTGGCGCGCGGCATGTATGCTCTCGGGGAGCTGACGGCGCTCGACCAGCGCGTGGATCTGGAGGTGCGCGATCACAAGCGCATCGGACCGGACCTGCGCATCCTCGCCCGGGTTCGCTCGGCCCAAGCGTAGCCCGGATGCAGCGCAGCGAGATCCGGGAATCGAGGGAACATGTTCACCGGCATCGTCGAAACCACAGGTGAGATCGCCGCCGTGACGCCCGTGGAGCAGGGCGCCCGCGTGGTCGTCCGCGCGCCGGCGTTCGACCTCTCGGAGGTGAAGGTGGGGGACAGCATCTCGGTGGACGGCGTCTGCCTCACGGCAGTTGCGATCCACGGCGACAGCTTCAGCGTGGACGTGTCGCAGGAGACGCTCGACCGCACCGCCGGCTTTCGGCCCGGGGCGCAGGTGAATCTGGAAAAGGCGTTGCGCCTGTCCGATCGGCTCGGCGGGCACCTGGTCAGCGGTCACGTCGACGGCGTGGGCGAGGTGACACGCTTCGACCGGCTCGGCGAGAGCTGGCTGCTGGAAGTGCGTGCGCCGCAGGCGCTGGCGCGCTACCTCGCGCGCAAGGGCTCGATCACGATCAACGGGGTCAGTCTCACCGTGAACCAGGTGACGGGCGAGCGCTTCGAGGTCAACTTGATTCCGCACACGCTGGCGGTGACCAACCTGCAAGCCTTGCGGCCAGGCGCCCGGGTGAACCTGGAGATCGACCTCATCGCCCGCTACCTCGAGCGCCTGCTTCAGGCGGCGGGGAAGTAGCCGGCCCTTCTCGGGGGAAGCTGCGCTGGTCCTTATCCCTGTCCAAGGGGGTAAGGATTCCTCCAGCGCAACGCGGGCGCGTCCCGATCTGGCAGAATGCGGGCTACGCAACGAGCCCCGGCACGCTTCCCCATGCCCAGCATCACCCCCACCCCCGACATCATCGCCGAGATCCAGGCCGGCCGCATGGTCGTGCTGGTGGACGAGGAGGACCGCGAGAACGAAGGCGACCTGGTGATGGCCGCCGAGTTCGTGACGTCCGAGGCGATCAACTTCATGGCCAGGCACGGGCGCGGGCTGATCTGCCTGACGCTCACCGAGGCGCGCTGCCGGCAGCTCAACCTGCCGCCGATGGTGAGCAACAACCGCTCGCAGATGGGCACCAATTTCACCGTGTCGATCGAGGCGGCGCAGGGGGTGACCACCGGCATCTCCGCCGCCGACCGGGCGCGCACGGTGCATGCGGCGGTCAAGCGCGATGCGCGCCCCGAGGACCTGGTGCAGCCGGGCCACATCTTTCCGCTGATGGCGCAGACCGGCGGCGTGCTGGTGCGCGCCGGCCACACCGAGGCCGGCTGCGATCTGGCCGAGCTGGCCGGGCTCACGCCGGCGGCGGTGATCTGCGAGGTGCTCAAGGACGACGGCGAGATGGCGCGCCTGCCGGACCTGCTCGAGTTCGCCGAGCGCCACGGACTCAAGGTGGGCAGCATCGCCGACCTCATCCACTACCGCAGCCGCACCGAGTCGCTGGTGCGGCGCGTGGCGGAGCGGACGCTGGAGACGGCGCACGGCCGCTTCCGCCTGTGCGCCTACCGCGACGTCACCGCCGACGAGGTGCATCTGGCCCTGGTGCGCGGCGCGATCGTGCCCGGCAAGGAAGTGCTGGTGCGCGTGCACGAGCCGCTGTCGGTGATCGATGCGCTGGACCTGGCCAGCACCGCACACTCCTGGAACCTGAACGATGCGCTGCGCACCATCGCGGCGGCCGATGCCGGGGTGATCGTCCTGCTGCATCGGGACGAGACCGGCGACGCTCTGCTCGACCGCGTGCAACCGCAGGCGGGACGCGCCGCGCCGCCGAAGATGGACCTGCGCACTTATGGCATCGGGGCGCAGATCCTCAAGGACCTGGGCGTGACCCGGATGCGGATCATGGCCATGCCGCGCAAGATGCCGAGCATGGCGGGTTTCGACCTGGAGGTCACCGGCTATCTGCTGCCCGAGCCCACGCGCGCCGGCGCGGTGGTCACGCCCTTGAGCGAGCGCAAGCGCTGACCCCGCCCCGCATGGCACGTTACGACGACATCCTGGAGCTCGAACCCGGGCTCGACGGCGCGGGGCTGCGCATCGGCATCGTCATGAGCCGCTTCAACATCGACGTGTGCGAGGGGCTGCTGGCTGCCTGCTCGGCGGAACTGCGCAAGCACGGCGTCAGGCCGGAGGACATGCTGCTGGTGACCGTGCCCGGCGCGCTCGAGATCGGGCTCGCGGCGCAGAAGATGGCCGCCAGCCGGCGCTTCGATGCGATCTGCGCGCTCGGCGCGGTGATCCGCGGCGAGACCTACCACTTCGAGGTGGTGGCCGACCAGTCCGCCGCCGCCCTGGCGCGCGTTCAGCTCGACAGCGGCGTGCCGGTCGCCAACGGCGTGCTGACCACCGACGACGAGTTCCAGGCCGAGGCGCGCATGAGCCACAAGGGCGCCGACGCGGCGCGCGCAGCGATCGAGATGGCCAACCTGCTGCGGCGGCTCGATGGTACCCGCTGAGGCCAAGGGAGTCCCGGTAAAGAAGATCGGCGCCGCGTCGCGCGAGCGTGCCGGGAAGGGCTCGCGCCGCCGCTCGCGCGAGCTGGCGCTTCAAGCCCTGTACCAGTGGCTCGTCGCCGGCCACGAGGCCGACGACCTGTGCCGCGAAGCCGCCGCCGGCCGCGAGCTGCAGCGCGCCGACAAGGCGTACTTCGAGACCCTGCTGCGCGGGGTCATCGAGCGCGCGGCCGAGCTCAACGCCAGTCTCCAGCCTTTCCTCGACCGGCCGGCTCGGGCGCTGAGCCCGGTGGAGCACGCGCTGCTGCTGATCGGCGCCTTCGAGCTGAGCGTGTCGCTGGACGTCCCCTACCGGGTGGTGATCAACGAAGCGGTGGAGCTGGCGAAGGCCTACGGCGGAACGGATGGGCACAAGTACGTCAACGGCGTGCTCGACAAGCTGGCCGCGCAGTTGCGGCCGCAGGAGGCGCGCAAAGGTTGAATGAAGCACAGCGGCACGGCGGCACCGAGGGCGGCTCGCGGGTGAGCTGCCTGTCTGTGGTTGCTACGAGCGGGAGGGAAGAATGGCTGAAGCGGTGAAGAAGCTCACGATCTTCGACCTGCAGGCGAAGGTCGACCGCGGCGAGAAGATTTTCCAGGTGACAGCGGTGGATTTCCCCACCGCCCAGCTGGTCGATCGCGCCGGCATCGATTGCATACTGATCGGCGATTCGCTCGGCATGACCGTGCTGGGCTACGCCAGCACCGTGCCGGTCAGCATGGACGAGATGATCCATCACGCGAAGGCCATCACGCGCGCCGCGAAGCGTGCCATCGTGGTCGGCGATCTGCCGCTGGGCGCCTATCACGCCAGTGCTGCGGACGCCATCAACAGCGCCATGCGCATGGTCAAGGAGGGCGGCGCCGACGTGGTGAAACTCGAGGGCGGCGAGGATTTCGCGCCGATGGCAGCGGCGGTGGTGCGCGCCGGCATCCCGGTGATGGCGCACATCGGCCTGACGCCCCAGCTGATGTCCAAGCTGGGCGGCTTCAAGGTGCAGGGCAAGGACGCGGCGGCGGGCGTGCAGCTGCTGGCAGACGCGCTGGCCCTGGAGAAGGCGGGCTGCTTCGCGATCGTGCTGGAAGCGATCCCCGATCGGGTCGCCCAGCTGATCACCGAGCGCCTGCGCATCCCGACCATCGGCATCGGCGCCGGGCCGCATTGCGACGGGCAGAACCTGGTGCTGCACGACATGGTGGGCCTGTTCGACCGCTTCGCGCCCAAGTTCGTGAAGAAGTACGCCGACTGCTGGGCGCTCATTTCCAAGGCGCTGGGGGAGTTCCAGGAAGACGTGCGCAGCGGCGCCTTTCCCAAGGCCGAGCACAGCTTCACCATGAAGGAGGAGGAGTACCAGGCGCTGCTGCGGCAGGTGCCCAAGAGCGGTGACTGAGTTCGAGCTGATCGCCCGCTACTTCTCGCCGCCGACCACGCACACGGTGCTGGCCGGCGGCGACGACGCCGCGCTCGTGGCGGTGCGGCCGGGCATGGAGCTGGTGGTCTCGACCGACATGCTGGTGGGCGGTCGGCACTTCCACGAGGATGCACCGGCCTACGACGTGGGGTACAAGTCGCTGGCCGTCAATCTGTCCGACATGGCGGCGATGGGCGCCGCGCCGCGCTGGGCCACGCTGTCCCTGGCGCTGCCCAGCGCCGATGAGGCGTGGCTGGATGCGTTCGCGCGCGGCTTTCTGGATCTGGCGAGGACCTACGACGTCGATCTGATCGGTGGCGACACCACGCGCGGGCCGCTCAACATCTGCGTGCAGATCATGGGGGAAGCGCCTGCGGGCAAGGCGCTGCGCCGCTCGGGCGCGCGGCCCGGCGACGACGTATGGGTGTCGGGCGCGCTGGGCGACGCGGCGCTCGCCCTCGCGCACCTGCGCGGGGAAGTTGAGCTGCGTGGGGGCGATCTCACGGCAGCGCTGCAGCGCCTGCAGCAGCCGCAGCCACGCGTCGCGCTCGGACAGGCGCTGATCGGCAGGGCGAGCAGCGCGATCGACGTGTCGGACGGCCTGGTGGCCGACCTGGGTCACATCGCCGAGCGCTCGGGCGCGAAAGGGGTGATCGAATGGATGCGCGTGCCGGTATCGACCGCTCTGGCGCAGCGCCGCGACCAGCCGCTTGCCCAGCGCTGCGCGCTGGCCGGGGGGGACGACTATGAGCTGTGCTTCACCGCGGACCCTGCACTGCGCACCGACCTCGGCGATCTCGCCGGGCGCGTGGGATTGCCCCTGACCCGCATCGGACAGATGGAAGCCGGGCAGGGGGTGGTCGTGCGGGACGCGTCCGGCGCGCCGTTGGACCTGGCAGATGGCGGCTTCGACCATTTTCGTTAGACCGATCGCGCGTCCCGGGCTGCGCTTCGCGCTCGGCCACCCCGCGCGCTTCATCGCACTCGGTTTTGGCGTCGGCCTGATCCCGTTCGCCCCGGGGACCTTCGGCACGCTGCTCGCACTACTGCTGTTCGGCCTGCTGCACCCGCTTCTGGCGCCGGCCGATTTCATGATCCTGCTTGGGTTCCTCTACCTGGCCGGCGTGTGGGCCTGCGACAAGGCCGGCCGCGATCTGGGCGTGGAGGATCACAAGGCGATCGTGTGGGACGAGGTCGTCGCCTTCCTGCTGGTGCTGTTCTTCACCCCGCCTACGCTGCTGTGGCAGGCGCTCGCCTTCCTGCTGTTTCGGCTGTTCGATATCCTCAAGCCGGGGCCGATCCGCCCCATCGAGAAGATGTTCCGCGGCGGCTTCGGCGTGATGGTAGACGACCTAGTGGCGGCGTTCTTCGCGCTGCTGTGCCTGGCGCTTCTCAAGCTGCTCGCCCCCATGGCCGGAGGCTTTCTTGGACCAGGAATTGTTTGATCTCGCTCTGCGGGCGGGGCGGGCGCTGAAGGCGCAGGGGCTGATGCTGGCCAGCGCCGAGTCCTGCACCGGCGGCTGGGTGGGGCAGTGCGTGACCATGGTCTCGGGAAGCTCCGAGTGGTTCGAGCGCGGCTTCGTCACCTACACCAACCTGGCGAAGACGGAGATGCTGGGCGTGCGGCCCGCGACGCTGGACACGCACGGCGCCGTGTCCGAGCAGACGGTGCGCGAGATGGTCGAGGGGGCGCTGGCCGGGAGCCACGCGCAGGTGGCGCTCGCCGTCTCCGGTGTGGCCGGCCCCACCGGCGGCACGCCGCAAAAGCCGGTGGGCCTGGTGTGCATCGGCTGGGGCGTGCGCGGGGGCGAGCGGCGCAGCGCCACCTTCAACTTCGGCGGCGACCGCGATGCAGTGCGGCGGCAGGCGGTGATCGCCGCGCTGGACGGTTTGCTGGAGCTGGTCGGCGCCGGCGGAGCTTCCGCGGCGTGATAGCCGGGCTGGCGTTGCGCAGCACCCCCTTGCGTCGGCGGCCGCCCTTGACGCCGGCCCTTTGACGCAGGCGCCTTGACGCATGCCGTGGGTGGATCACGCCATGAGCCGGTCGCGCGTGCACCATCGCCCGCGGGACATCGCTGACGCGGTTTATGGGAGAATACGATGCTGATCGAAAAAGTCATTGCAAACATCATGGACGACAACAAACGCAAGGCCTTGCAGGCCGCCCTGTCGCAGATCGAGAAGCAGTTCGGCAACGGCTCCATCATGAAGCTGGGCGAGGCCGAGGTGTCGCGGGACATCCAGGCCGTTCCCACCGGCTCGCTGGGCCTGGACATCGCGCTCGGCGTGGGCGGGCTCCCGCGCGGGCGCGTCGTGGAGATCTACGGCCCCGAATCCTCCGGCAAGACCACCCTCACCCTGTCGGTGATCGCCCAGATGCAGCGGCAGGGGGGCACCGCCGCCTTCATCGACGCCGAGCACGCGCTCGACCCGCAGTACGCCCGCAAGGTGGGCGTGAACGTGGAGGAGCTGCTGATCTCGCAGCCGGACAACGGCGAGCAGGCGCTGGAGATCGCCGACATGCTGGTGCGCTCCGGCTCGGTGGACATCGTGGTCATCGACTCGGTGGCCGCGCTCACGCCCAAGGCCGAGATCGAGGGCGAGATGGGCGAGCCGCAGATGGGCCTGCAGGCGCGGCTGATGTCGCAGGCGCTGCGCAAGCTTACCGCCAACATCAAGCGCTCCAACACGCTGGTGATCTTCATCAACCAGATCCGCATGAAGATCGGCGTGATGTTCGGCAACCCGGAAACCACCACCGGCGGCAACGCGCTCAAGTTCTACGCCTCGGTGCGGCTGGACATCCGCCGCATCGGTTCGATCAAGAAGGGCGACGAGGTCATCGGTTCGGAAACCCGCGTCAAGGTGGTCAAGAACAAGGTCGCGCCGCCCTTCAGGCAGGCCGACTTCGACATCCTTTACGGCGAGGGCATCTCGCGCGAGGGCGAGATGATCGACCTGGGCGTGCTGCACAAGGTGGTCGAGAAGTCGGGCGCCTGGTACAGCTACAACGGCGAGCGCATCGGCCAGGGCAAGGACAACGTGCGCGAGTTCCTGAAGGACCACCGCGACCTCGCCGCGGAGATCGAGGCCAAGATACGCGCCAACGCCGGGGTTGCCGCCGGCGCCCCGGCCCTGGCCGAGGCGGAGGAGTAAGGCCGCAGGTCTTCGATGGCCGGAGCCCCCAGTCTGCGGGCGCGGGCGCTGCGGCTTCTCGCCGCGCGCGAGCGCTCGCGGGAGGAGCTTCGCCGCAAGCTCGCAGGCGACGACGCCGATCCCGGCGAGCTGGAAGCCGTGCTCGACGAGTTGCAAGGCAACGGCCTGCTGTCGGAAGCGCGGCTGGTCGAGCAGCTGACCCACGCCGCACGCGGCCGCTATGGCAGCCGCCGGGTGCTGGAGCGGCTGCGCGAGCGGGGCGTCGAGAGCGAGGCGCTGGACCGGGCCGAGCAGGCCCTCAAGGTACAGGAGCTGGAAAGCGCCCGCGCCGTCTGGCGCAAGCGCTTCGGCCGGCCCCCCACCAGCCTGCAGGAAAAGGCCAGGCAGGCCCGCTTCCTCGCCGGCCGCGGCTTCTCGAGTGAAGTGATCCACCGCGTTCTCGGCGGTGAACACGAAGATCAGTAAGCTCCCGCCAGCGCGCATTTGGTGCGTTTATGGTTTAATTTCATGTTCTTGTCCGTGAGCCCGGTGGCTCGCGCGTGGGCCACCCTGGCGAAGGCGTGACAGAGCATGAAAAGCAGTGAGATCCGCACCCGCTTTCTGAAGTACTTCGAGCGCAACGGCCACACCATCGTGGCCTCCAGCCCGCTGGTGCCGGGCAACGATCCGACGCTCCTTTTCACCAATGCCGGCATGGTGCAGTTCAAGGACGTGTTCCTCGGCCTGGACCAGCGCCCGTATGCGCGCGCCGCCACCTCGCAGCGCTGCGTGCGCGCCGGCGGCAAGCACAACGACCTCGAGAATGTGGGCTACACCGCGCGCCACCACACCTTCTTCGAGATGCTCGGCAACTTCAGCTTCGGCGACTACTTCAAGCGCGACGCCATCCGCTTCGCGTGGGAGCTGCTCACCCGCGAGTTCGGCCTCGACCCCGCGCGCATGTGGGTCACCGTGTACCGCGACGACGACGAGGCCTGCGACATCTGGGCGAAGGACATCAAGGTGCCGGCGGACCGTATCGCGCGCATCGGCGACAAGCCGGGCGGGCAGAAGTACCAGAGCGACAACTTCTGGCAGATGGGCGACACCGGTCCCTGCGGGCCCTGCACCGAGATCTTCTGGGACCACGGGCCGGGCATCCCGGGCGGCCCGCCCGGCACGCCGGAGGCCGACGGCGACCGCTACATCGAGATCTGGAACCTGGTGTTCATGCAGTTCAACCGCGACGAGGCCGGCACCCTGCATCCGCTGCCCAAGCCGTCGGTGGACACCGGCATGGGCCTCGAGCGCGTCGCCGCGGTGCTGCAGGGCGTGCACAGCAACTACGAGATCGACCTGTTCCAGGAGCTGATCCGCGCCGCCGCGCGCGTGACCGGCGCGCAGGACCTGTCCAGCAACTCGCTCAAGGTCATCGCCGATCACATTCGGGCCTGCAGCTTCCTGATCACCGACGGCGTCATTCCGGGCAACGAGGGGCGCGGCTATGTGCTGCGCCGGATCGTGCGCCGCGCCGTCCGCCACGGCTACAAGCTCGGCCAGAAGCAGCCGTTTTTCCACCTGCTGGTGGACGATCTCGCCAAGGTCATGGGCGCTGCTTATCCCGAGCTGGTGCGGGCCAAGGGGCGTGTGGCCGGCGTGCTCAAGCAGGAGGAGGAGCGCTTCGCGGAGACGCTCGAGAACGGCATGCAGATGCTGGAGTCGGCGCTGCACCGCGAGGACCGCATGCTGGACGGCGAGACCGTGTTCAAGCTCTACGACACCTACGGCTTCCCGGTCGATCTCACCGCCGACATCGCGCGCGAGCGCGGCTTCCAGGTGGACTTTGCCGGTTTCGAGGCGGCCATGGCCGAGCAGCGCAGCCGCGCCCGCGCCGCCTCCAAGTTCCGCATGCCCACCGGCGTCAGCCCCAAGGTCCAGGCCACCGAGTTCCAGGGCTACGACAGCCTCAAACTGCAGGCGCGCATTCTCGCCATCTACAAGGAAGGCAGCGAGGTCAACGCGATCCAGGCGGGCGAGGAAGCGTTGATCGTGCTCGACCGCACGCCCTTCTATGCCGAGTCCGGCGGGCAGGTGGGCGATGCGGGCCAGCTCGTCTCCGGTCACGGCGTGTTCGAAGTGCAGGACACGCAGAAGATCCAGGCCGACGTGTACGGCCACCGCGGTGTGCTGAAGACGGGCCGCCTCACCGTGTACGACGAGGTCACCGCTCAGGTCGACGCCGAACGGCGCGCCCGCGCCGCCTACAACCACTCCGCGACCCACCTGATGCATGCGGCGCTGCGCCGGGTGCTGGGCCAGCATGTGCAGCAGAAGGGCTCGCTGGTCGATGCGTGGAAGACGCGCTTCGACTTCTCGCACGACAAGCCCCTCAGCGCGGAAGAGATCCGCGAGATCGAGCGCCTGGTGAACGACGAGATCCGCCATAACCACACGGTCGAGGCGCGCCTGATGAAGTATGACGAGGCCATCAAGCACGGCGCCATGGCCCTGTTCGGCGAGAAGTACGGCGACGAGGTGCGCGTGATCGGCATGGGCGACTTCTCCACCGAGCTGTGCGGCGGCACCCATGTGAAGCGCACCGGCGACATCGGCTTCTTCAAGATCGTCGCGCAGTCGGCGGTGGCGGCCGGCATCCGCCGCGTCGAGGCGGTGACCGCGCAGGGCGCGCTGGACTACGTGCAGCAGCAGACTACCGCCCTGGAGGGCGTGGCCGAGATGCTGAAGGCGCACCCCATGGAGATCGGCAGCCGCCTGCACCAGATCATGGACAATGTGCGCGCGCTGGAGAAGGAGCTGGCGCGGCTCAAGTCCAAGCTCGCCGCTTCCCAGGGCGACGACCTCGCCGACCAGGCCGTGTCGGTCGGCGCGTCCCGCGTGCTGGCGGCGAAGCTCGACGGCGCCGACGTCAAGAGCCTGCGCGAGACGGTGGACAAGCTCAAGGAACGGCTGAAATCGGCGGCGGTGGTGCTGGCCTCCAGCGAGGGCGGCAAGGTGACGCTCATCGCCGGGGTCACCGACGACCTCACCGCCAAGGTCAAGGCGGGCGAGCTGGTGAACTTCGTGGCGCAGCAGGTCGGCGGCAAAGGCGGCGGGCGGCCCGACCTGGCCCAGGCGGGCGGCACCGATCCCGCCAGGCTGCCGCAGGCGCTGGCGTCGGTGAAAGGCTGGGTGGAGGAGCGGTTGTAATAGCCGATCGGCGCGCGTTCTAGGCCGGCTGGCCTGCGTTATTCAACGCCGCGAAATCCCGCGTAGCCCGGATGGAGCGAAGCGGAATCCGGGGGAACGATGCCTTTCTCCGCCCGGATTCCGTTGCTACGCAGCTGCATCCGGGCTACACCGCTTGAACGGGCGAGGGGTCGCCGAGCGGCCTCACGCCGGCTCCCCGATCGAGTTCGCCCAGCGCATCGCCTCGATCTGCAAGCCCATGACCTGGCCGTGCTCGAGGCCGGGCACCCGGTCCAGCGCCTTCTCGATGCCCATCAGCTCGGATTCCTCGAGCGCCTCGACCAGCAGCAGCATCGCGCCGAGGTTGCCCGAGCGTTCCACCAGCGCCGAGCGCACTTCGGCGTGCACCGGCATGGAGCCCAGGATCTCGCTCATCGGCATGCCGAGCAGCGCATTGACCAGCGACAGGATGCCGGCGACGAAGGCTCGGTCGTGGAACGCGCTGTCCTGTGGACGCAGTGCCCGCGCGATCAGCTCCATCATGCGCCCGCGCGTGGCCGCCAACAGCAGCAGCGGGCTGGGGAACTCGGCTGCTGGCGCGCTGCCGAGGGTGAACAGCAGCAGGTGCAGCCAGCGCAGCAGCTGCTCGCGCCCGAGCACTGCGATGGCCTGGTGCAGCGACTGGATGCGGAGCTGGCCGGCGATCGCCGCCGAGTTCACCAGCTTCATCAGGTTCAAGCCCAGATCCGGGTTGTGCTCGAACACCTTTTCGATCTCCGGCGTGTCGCCGTCGGACAGCAGCAGGCCGAGCAGCCGCATGAGCGCCGTCTCGGTGCGGGTCAGCCGCCTGCCGGTGATGATCGAGGGCCGGGCGAAGTAGTAGCCCTGGAACAGCTCGTAACCCAGCTCCACGCAGCGGTCGGCCTGCGCGCGGGTGTCCACCTTCTCCGCCAGCAGGCGTACCGGCAGCTTCTTCAGGCTTGCGGTGATGCGCTCGAGCGCCTGGTCGTCCATGTGCTGCACGTCTACCTTGACGATGTCCACCACGTCGAGCAGCGGTTTGAACACCTCCTCGCGCCCGGTGAAGTCGTCCAGCGCCAGGGTGAAGCCGAGCTGCTTCAGCGTCTTGCAGCGCTGTGCGAGCGCGTCGGTGATGCGCACCGTCTCCAGGATCTCCAGCACCACCTTGCTCTTGGGCAGCAGCTCGATCACGTCGCTCATGATCAGCGGCGCGCTCAGATTGATGAAGCCGCGATGCTTGCCCAGCACGGCTTCGATCCCCATCTCGCTGAACGCGTGATTGATGACGGTGGCGCTGGCGAACACATCGTCCTCGATCTGCGCGCCGTTGAAGTGACCGGCGCGGAACAGCAGCTCGAAGGCCGCCAGGTTCTGGTCCCGATCGAGGATCGGCTGGCGTCCGAGAAATAGTTCCTGGGCCGGCTGCTCGGCCATGATCGTTCGAGGAGGAACGGCTAGAACGGCAGGGCCGCCTGCGGCGCCGCTGCGCTGAGGACCCTGCGGAAGTCTTCCTGGATGCGGCGCAGCGCGGCCTGGTTGTCGGCCTCGAAGCGCAGCACGATCACGGGCGTGGTGTTGGAAGCGCGCGCCAGCCCGAAGCCGTCCGGATACTCCACGCGCAGCCCGTCGATGGTGATCACTTCGCGCGCGCCTTCGAAGCGCGCGCTCTGCTGCAGCTTTGCGATCAGCGCGTAATTCTCGCCTTCCTTGAGCCGTATCTGCAGCTCGGGCGTGTTCACCGAGTCGGGCAGGCGCGCGAACTCCGCATCGATGTCCGTGCTCCGGCTCAGATACTCGAGCAGCCGCGCGCCGGCGTACATGCCGTCGTCGAAGCCGTACCAGCGCTCCTTGAAGAACACGTGCCCGCTCATCTCTCCGGCGAGCAGCGCGCCGGTCTCTTTCATCTTGGCCTTGATCAGCGAGTGGCCGGTCTTCCACAGCACGGGCCGGCCACCGTGGGCGTCGATCCAGGAGAACAGGTTGCGCGTGGACTTGACGTCGAAGATCACCTGCGCGCCGGGGTTGCGCGACAGCACGTCGGCGGCGAACAGCATGAGCTGGCGATCGGGGTAGATGATCTTGCCCCGCTTGGTGACCACGCCGAGGCGGTCGCCATCGCCGTCGAACGCCAGGCCCAGCTCCTCGTCGCCGCTGGCGAGCGCGTGGATCAGGTCCTCCAGGTTCTCCGGCTGGGATGGATCCGGATGATGGTTGGGGAAGGTGCCGTCCACCTCGCAGAACAGCTCGCGCACCGTGCAGCCCAGCCGCCGGTAGAGCTCCGGTGCGAAGGCGCCTGGCACGCCGTTGCCGCAGTCGACGATGATCCTGAGCGGCCGCGCCAGCTTGACGTCCCCGGTGATGCGGTCGAAATATGCTTGCGTCACATCGGTCTGGCTGTAGCTGCCGCTGCCGGAGGTGAAGTCGTTGCCTTCGATGCGGGCGCGCAGCCGCTGGATCGCGTCGCCCGACAGGGTTTCGCCCGCGACCATCATCTTCAGGCCGTTGTAGTCCGGCGGGTTGTGGCTGCCCGTCACCATCACCCCGGAGCCGGTCTGCAGGTGAAAGGTGGCGAAGTACAGCATCGGCGTGGCCACCCGGCCGACGTCGACCACATCCACGCCGGCGGCCTGCAGCCCACGCGCCAGGCCGGCGCACAGGGACGGGCCGGACAGGCGTCCGTCGCGCCCGATGCACACCCTGGACTGGTTGAGCGCGCGCGCCTGCGAGCCGACAGCGCGCCCGATCAGCTCGGCGATCTCCGGGGTGAGGGTCTTGCCTACGATGCCACGGACGTCGTAGGCCTTGAAGATTTCAGGCGGAACGCGGGACATGGCGGGACAACCGCAACAGGTGTCCCGCGCATTATCCCACAGCTTGGTGCAAGGCTTCCTCGAAGAACCCCAGCACCCGCGCGGGCAGCCAGTCCATGCTGCCGGGGAAGCGACCGGAGACGAAGCCGGCGTGCCCGCCCTCGGCCGGAGCCTCCAGCGTGATGCAGGCCGGCAGCGTCCCCGCAGGCGGCAGGTGCACGCCCGGCAGGAACGGATCGTTGCGCGCATGCACGATCAGCGTGGGCAGGGCGATGTGGACCAGGTCGGGCTTGCTGCTCGCGCGCGTCCAGTAGTCGTCGGTGTCCTTGAAGCCGTGCAGCGGCGCGGTCACCAGGTTGTCGAACTCGTACAAGTCGCGGGCCCGCGCCACGGCGCGCGCGGGGTAGAGGTCCGGATAGCGGCGCAGCTTGGCGAGGCTCTTGCGCTTGAGCGATTTGAGGAAGTTCCAGGTGTAGACGCGGTTGAATCCGCGGCCCAACAGCCGGCCCGCGGTGCTCAGATCCAACGGCGCCGACACCGCCGCGGCGCGCGTCACCACCTGCGCGGCGGCGTGCCGCTCACGCGCGAGCCACTTCAGCAGAGCGTTGCCGCCCAGGGAGATACCGAGCGCGAAGCGCGGTGCGGCGGGGCTCGCGCGCGCCAACTTGCGCAGCATCCAGTCGATCTCCGCGTGATCGCCGGAGTGATACGCTCGCGCAAGTCGGTTGGGCTCGCCGCCGCAGCCGCGGAAGTGCGGCACCACCGCGCGCCAGCCGCGGGCGTGCACCGCGCGCAGCAGCGCGCGCGCGTAATGGCTGCGCGAGCAGCCTTCGAGGCCGTGGAACAGCGCCACCAGCGGCGCGTCCGCGCGCCCGTCCAGCCAGTCCACCTCGACGAAGTCGGCGTCGGGCGTCTCCCAGCGCTCGCGCCGCAGCGGCGGCAGCGGCAAGCGGCGGAACAGGTAGGGATAGATGGTCTGCAGGTGGCCGCCGGGCAGCCAGCGCGGTGCACGGTAGGTCGCCGGTGCGGTCATGCGCGAACTCGTGCGCCTCAGTGGAGAGTGCCCACCGGCGCTTCGGGTGCGGCGGCGTCAGGCGGCAGCGGTGAGGCGTGATGCATCAGCATGCGCCAGCCCGAAGGCGTCAGCACGTAGACGTTGGTGGCGAGCACGAGGTGCGGCTTGGGCTGCCCGACGATGGTGATGCGCTCGTACAGGTTGTGCACCGAGAGCATGCGGCCCGACTGCACGCGGACGTCGAGCAGGCGAAAACGCATGTGTGGCCCGGGCGCGAACAGCGCACGCCACGACTCGCGCACCGCGTCCATGCCCACCAGGCGCTGCCTGCCGGGGTGGATGCACAGGACTTCCTCGTCCTCGGCCCAACCCGCCATCATCGCGCCCAGATCGGCCTTCTCGAAGGCGCGGTAGAAAGCGGCTTCCGCCTGCTCGGAGCTGGACAGTGTCATGCGCGGACGGCGTCGGGACGAATCGGCGGGGCCTGCTCCAGCACCTGCTCCGGGGTGAGCCCACGCATGCAGTCGAAGTGGCCGAGCGGGCACTCGCGCGCGAAACAGGGGCTGCAGGGCAGATCGCGCTTGATCACCCGCGCGTTGGCGGACAGCGGCGGCGTGAACGCCGGGCTGCTGGAGCCGTACAGCGCCAGCAGCGGGCGTTGCAGGGCCGCCGCCACGTGCATCAGGCCGGAATCGTTGGACACCACCAGCTGCGCGCAGGCGAGCAGGTCCACCGCTTCCTCGAGGTCGGTCTCGCCGCACAGGTTGCGGCAGCGCCCGGCGGCAGCCTGCGCGATCGCCTCGCCGATGCCACGCTCCTTGTGCGAGCCGATCAGCCACACGCTCCAGCCGGCGTCATCGAGCCTGGCCGCCAGGGCGGCGAAGTGCGCGGGCGGCCAGCGCTTGGCCGGGCCGTACTCCGCGCCCGGGCACAAGCAGGCGACCGGGCGATCGAGGGCGAGCCGCAGGCGACCGGCGAGCGCCGCACGCTGCGCCGCGGAGCTGGCGAGCGACAGCGGGGGCAGGGGACGCGCGAGCGGCTCGCCCGGCGCATCCGCAAGATGCGCGAAGCGCTCCGCCATCTGCGGCAGCGCCGGTCCGTCCAGGCGCCGTGCGTCGTTCAACAACAGCTGGCGCAGCTCGCCGACGTAGCCGGTGCGCAGCCCGATGCCAGCCAGGCGCGGGATCAGGGCCGATTTGAAGGAGTTGGGCAGCACGATCGCCTGGTCGTAACCGCGCTGCGCGAGCGCGCGTGCCAGGCGCAGCCGCTCCGCGAGCTTGAGCTCGCCGTGGCCGAAGGGGCTGGCGATGCCTTCGCTCACCTCGCGCATGCGCCGCAGCAGCGGCAGCGTCCAGGCCGGCGCCAGCACGTCCAGGGCGAGCTGCGCGTGCTTCGCGTGCAGCCGCTTGAACAGCGGCTGCGCCAGCACCGTGTCACCGACCCATGCGGGGCCTACGACGAGAATCTTGTACACAAATCCATCAGTGCCCGGCGCGCGCGCCGCCCTTGAGCACATACAGCGTGCCGCAGTACGGACACAGCGCCTCGCCGCGCTGCTCCACCGGCAGGAACACGCGCGGATGCGCGTTCCAAAGCATGTTCTGCGGCGTCGGGCAGTGCAGCGGCAGGTCCGCTTCGCTGACCTCGACCCGCCGCGCGGTGTTGATGCTCTTTCCCTGTTCCATGCCGGCAGCGCCCCGCCCGTTCACACCGGCGTCAGCCAGTGCGCGTACTTCTGGTTGCGCCCGTTGACCAGCTCGAAGAACATGGACTGCAGCTTCTCGGTGATGGGCCCGCGTTTGCCCGCTCCGATGACGCGGCCGTCGAGCTCGCGGATCGGCGTCACCTCCGCCGCCGTGCCGGTGAAGAACGCCTCGTCCGCGATGTACACGTCGTCGCGCGTGATGCGCTTGGCCTGCACCTCCAGGCCCACATCGCGCGCCAGCTGGATCACGGCGTCGCGCGTGATGCCGATCAGCGCCGAGGTCAGTTCGGGTTCGTACAGCTTGCCGTTCTTCACGATGAACAGGTTCTCGCCGGGGCCCTCCGCCACGTAGCCGTCCACGTCCAGCAGCAGGGCCTCGTCGTAGCCGTGCTCGACGGCTTCCTGGTTGGCGAGGATGGAGTTGGCGTAGGTGCCGGAGAACTTGGCCCGGCACATGGTGACGTTGACGTGGTGGCGCGCGTAGGACGAGGTCTTCACGCGGATGCCCTTCTCCAGCCCTTCCTCGCCCAGATAGGCGCCCCAGGGCCAGGCGGCGATGGACACGTGCACCTTGGCGCCTTTCGGCGAGACGCCCATTTTCTCCGAGCCGTAGAAGGAGATCGGGCGGATGTAGCAGGACTCGAGCTGGTTGGCGCGCACCACCTCGCGCTGCGCGGCGCTCAAGGTCTCGCGATCGAACGGCATCTTCATGTTGAAGATGTGGCACGAGTTTAACCAGCGCCCGGTGTGCTCCTTCAGGCGGAAGATGGCGGTGCCGCCGACGGTCTTGTAGGCGCGCACGCCCTCGAAGCAGGCCAGCCCGTAGTGCAGCGAGTGGGTCAGCACGTGCGTGGTCGCGTCGCGCCAGGGCACGAGCTTGCCGTCGTACCAGATGAGCCCGTCACGGTCTGCCATCGACATGTGCCTTGTCTCCCTCGCAAAAACGCTCATTTTAGCGTAGCTTTCGATCCAGCAGCCTAGCAGCGCCGGCACGGCGCGTGGCGTTACAGGAGTGCGCTGGACATGGCCGTACAGATCGAGGTGATATCGGACGTGGTGTGCCCGTGGTGCTTCATCGGCAAGCGCCGGCTGGAGCGGGCGCTGGCGCGCCTGCGCGAGGCGCCGGCTGCGCCGGCGGTGAGCGTGGCGTGGCTGCCGTTCCAGCTCAACCCGGGCTTGCCGCAAGCCGGCATGGACCGAACGGACTACGTGCGGGGCAAGTTCGGTCACGGCGGGCCGCAGATCTATGCGCGCGTGGTGGGGGTCGGGCAGTCGGTGGGCATTGCCTTTGCATTCGATGCCATCGCGCGTCAGCCGAACACGGTGGCCGCGCACCAGCTGATCGCCCTGGCGGGCCCCGCCGAGCGCCAGGACGAGATGGTGGAGACGCTGTTCCGCGCCTACTTCCTGGAAGGGGCCGATCTCACGCAGCGCGTGACGCTGCTCGCGCTGGCGCAGCGCGCCGGCATCGATCCCGCGCGCGCCGCCGACTGCCTGGACGATCCGCTGCAGCGCCAGGCGGTGCTCGACGCGGAGCGTGAGGGCCGCGAGCTGGGTGTCGAGGGCGTGCCGCTGTTCCTGTTCAACCGCCGTCTGGCGGTGTCCGGCGCGCACGAGCCGCAGGTGCTGCTGCGGGCCATCGAGCAGGCGGCCCGGGACGCGGCCGAGGTGACGTAGCGCGTAGGGTGCGGGCGCGCGCCGCCCGGCCGCTTGCGTGTTCACAGCCTTGCCGGCGGCGCCGTTTGTGGTCGCGGGGCCGCGCGCCGGCTCAGGCATAAGTCGTGCTTTAGGCAGTGCGTTCGCAGCCCCCCGCCGGTCTTCACCAACCCAATAACACAAGCCATGCCCCAGGTCACCGCCGCCGCCGCTTCCGTTCCCATCACTGCGGCACCGGTCGCCGAGGAGACGCGCGAGCTCCAGGGCAGGTCCCCCGCCGTTCCCGGTTTCGCCGCCAACGAAGAGCCGCGCGCGCAGCGCGGATCGTGGCTGGAGCGCCTGGGCCGCGCTGCGGTGGACGAGAACGACGACGAGGAGCTGCGCCTGCGCAAGACGCTGCTGATCTTCGCCAGCGGCCTGATGAACATGGCGGCCATCGTCTGGTTGGCCATCTACTGGGCGCTCGGGCTGAAGCTGCCCACCACCATCCCGCTCGCCTATCAACTGCTGTCGGCGCTGATCCTGGCGGTCTATCTCAAGACCCGCAACTTCGACCTGTTCCGCGTCGCGCAGCTGTCGCTGTTCCTGTTCGCGCCGTTCGTCATCCAGTGGAGCATCGGCAGTTTCGTCAATTCCAGCGGCATCGTGCTGCTGGCGCTGCTCGCGCCGGTGGGTGCGATGGTGGTGTACGGGCCGCGCGAGTCGATCCCGTGGTTCGTCGCCTACGTGGCGCTCACCGCCCTGTCGGGCGCGTTCGACTACTACCTGGCCGACGGCAACTTCTCCGGCGTGCCGATGCGCACGGTGGCGGTGTTCTTCGTGCTCAACTTCACCATCCTGTCGAGCATCGTGTACCTGCTGCTGCGCTACTTCGTGCAGCAGAGGGACGTGTTCCAGGCCGAGCTGGCGCGCCAGCACGGGCTGGTGCAGCTCGAGCAGCGCAAGGCCGAGCAGCTGCTCACCACCATCCTGCCGCCGCACATCGCTCAGCGCCTGAAGCAGGATCAGACCACCATCGCCGATGGCTTCGCCGACGTGTCGGTGATGTTCGCCGACATCGTCAACTTCACCACGCTCGCCGAGGAGCTTACCCCCAAGGAAGTGGTGAGCTTCCTGAACGATGTGTTCACCCGCTTCGACGAGCTGGCCGAGAAGCACCGCGTGGACAAGATCAAGACCATCGGCGACGCCTACATGGTGGCCGGCGGCGTGTCCGGCGACGACACCCAGTACGTATCCTCGGTTGCGGACCTGGCCCTGGAGATGCTGGAGCTCACGCGCAACGACGAGATCATTCGCCGCTACAACGTGTCCTTCCACGTCGGCATCGCCACCGGCCCGGTGATCGCCGGAGTGATCGGCGCGAAACGCTTCATCTACGACCTGTGGGGGGACACCGTCAACATCGCCAGCCGCATCACGGCGGAGGCGCCCTCGGGCGAGATCTACGTGGACAAGACCACTTACCGGCGCCTGGGAACGCGCTACCTATTCAGCGAGCTGCAGGAGCTGATGTTCAAGGGCAAGGGGAAGATGACGGTGTATCAGCTTCTAGGCCGCAGGGCGGCGTAGTTGCTGAAAAGCGTGACCGGGCCGCCGAAAAGCGTGACCGAGAGGCGTGACCGAAAACCGTGACCGAAAAGCGTGACGGGGTGACGCGGCGGCGAAGCACGTCGTCGCGCACCACTACGGGTTTTCGTCACGCCTCTCGGTCACGCTCTTCTGTCACGCCTCTCGGTCACGTCTTTTGATCGCGCTCACGCCTTTCGGCCGACGCTTCGCCAAACACCGCGCCCCACAGCGCCAGCACCGGCTGCACCAGCCCCGCGATCTTGTCCTTCTCTACCCGTGCGTAGCGCTCGCCTTGCAGCCGCAGCGCGTGCTGCATGCGGCGGAACTCACGATAGCTTTGGTGCACGGCCTCGGCCGCCTGAGAATCGATCAGGCCCAGGCGCCCGGCCACGCGCAGCAACGCCAAGTTGCCGATGTTGCCGGTGAGCTCGGCGTGCGTGTGCGCGTAGCCCAGCACCAGATACTGGACGATGAACTCCACGTCCACGATGCCGCCGCGATCGTGCTTGATGTCGAACAGTCCGCTTGCGTTCGGATGACCCTCGAGCATGCGCGCGCGCATGGCCGCCACCTCCTGGCGCAGCTGCGGCAGGTCGCGAGACAGGCGCAGGATCTCCACTCGCAACTGCTCGAAGCGCCGGCCGATGTCGAGGTCGCCGGCGACGAAGCGCGCGCGGGTCAGGGCCTGGTGCTCGAACACCCAGGCCTTGCTGCGCTGGTACTGCGCAAAGGCATCCAGCCGGCTCACCAGCAGCCCGCTGGCGCCGTCGGGCCGCAGGCGCAGGTCGGTGTCGTACAGGATCCCCGCCGGCGTGAAGCTGGTGAGCCAGGTGTTCATGCGCTGCGCCAGGCGCGCGTAGTTCTCGGGCGCATCCGGATGCGGATCGTCGTACAGGAAGATGAGGTCGAGGTCGGATGCGTAGCCCAGCTCCTTGCCGCCGAGCTTGCCGTAGCCCACCACCGCGAACCGCGGATCGGGTCGATGGCGCGTGCGCACGTGGCCCCAGGCAAGGCGCAGCACCTGCTGCAGGATCAGACAGGCGAGGTCGCTCAGGTGATCGCTGAGGGTCTCCAGGAGCAGCGTGCCGGCCAGATCCTGGGTGAGCAGGCGCATGGTCTGCACCTGCTTGAAGTGGCGCAGCAGATCCATCTGCCGCTCGATGCCGTCGGCCGCGTCCAGCTCCGCCGGCAGGCGCGCGCCCAGCGCTGGCCAGTCCCGGGCCGAGATCGCGTCGGGTGCGATCAGCTCGTCGAGCAGCATGGGGTGGCGCGCCAGGTAGTCGGCTGCCCAGGGACTCGCGGCCGCCAGACCGGCCAGCCGCTCCAGCGCCGCCGGGTACTCCAGCAGCAGCGCGAGATAGGACTCGCGCCGGCCGATGCTCTCCACCACGCGCGCCAGCCGCTCGAGGGTCTGGCCGGGGCGTTCGAAGGTTCCCGCCACCTCGAGCAGACGCGGCGCCAACCGATCTACCCGCGCCTGAGTCGAGGCGGACATGCGCCGGTAGAGCGGTCCGTCGCGGAACTCGCGCAGGCGCGCCAGCGTGACCGCAGGACTCTCGTATCCCAATGCGGACAAATGCGCCAGGGCCTTGTCGTCGTCCAGGCCGCCGCGCCACAGCGCGGACAGCGGATGCTCCACGACTTCGCTGGCGGAACCGGCGAACACCGCCTCGAACTGGCGCGTGACATTGGCGCGATGCCGCTCCAGCGCCTCGGCGAACGCCACCGCGTCGCCGTAGCCCATGGCGCGGGCGATGAGGGCGCGGTCCTCCGCGCTTGCCGGCAGCATCTGGGTCTGCTGGTCTTCGAGGTATTGCAGCCGGTGCTCGAGGTTGCGCAGGAAAACGTAGGCTGCGCGCAGCTCGTCCACGGCCTGCGCCGGCAGCAGGCGCCGCTCGGCGAGGCGTGCGAGGGTGGCGAGCGTCGGCCGCAGCCGCAAGTCCGCGTCGCGCCCGCCGCGCACGATCTGGAACACCTGCGCCACGAACTCGATCTCGCGGATGCCGCCCGGCCCGAGCTTGATGTTGTCGTGCAGCTCGCGGCGCGCGACCTCGGCCCGGATCTGCGCGTGCAGCTCGCGCAGCGAGGCGAAGGCGCTGAAGTCCAGGTGGCGCCGGTAGACGAATGGTGTGACGAGCTGCGCGAGCTCCTGCGTCGGCTGGCCGGTGATCTCGCGCGCCTTCACCCAGGCATAGCGCTCCCACTCCCGGCCCTGGGTGAGCAGGTAGTTTTCCAGCATGGCGAAGCTCATCGCCAGCGGCCCGCTGTCGCCGTAGGGCCGCAGCCGCATGTCCACCCGGAACACGTGGCCGTCAGCCGTGTACTGCGCCAGCGCGTTGATGAGCTTGCGTCCCAGACGGGTGAAGTATTCGTGGGCGGTGAGCGGGCGGCCGCCGCTGGTCTGGCCCTCCTCCGGATAGAGAAAGATCAGGTCGATATCGGAGGAGACGTTGAGCTCGCTGCCGCCGAGCTTGCCCATGCCGATGACGTACAGGTGCTGGGCCGCGCCGCTTTCGCTGCCGGCGGGGCGCCCGTGGGACGCGGCCAGCGCGTCGTCCAGGTGCGACAGGGCGAAGCGCACGCTGTGCTCGGCCAGCGCGGTGGCGGTGTGCATCACTTCGCTGAGGTCGGCGAGGCCGGTGAGGTCGCGGGTGACGAGGTGCATCATCACGGTGCGGCGCACCTCGCGCAGCGCGCGCAGCAGCGCCGCCTCATCCGGGGCCGGTTGCGCCTGCAGCAATCCGCCGATGGCGGCGTCGGTCAGCGGCCGGTGCAGGCGGGCGGGGTCGAAGCTGCGCGGCGGATGCTCGCGCAGCCGGCGCAGGAAGCGGCTGCACTGCCCGGCCAGGTCCAGAAGCTGCTCGGGCGCCAGCTGCTCGGGTGGCGGCGGCGCGGAGGGTGATTGCATGGGGTATTGGGCGGTAGAATGAGGGAACGAAGCGCGCTGTCCTGTCGCGGGTGGCGGTCATCGGCGTCAAGTCCGTGGCCTGGCCGCGCCGACGCCGGTGCGGTCGGGCTTCGCGGTCGGCGGCGCGCCGCCGCGTTGTTGCAACAGGCGGCAAGCGCATGCCGGGCGGCTGCTGCGACCGACCGGGCGATTCTATTTTCCGACCCGCACCTCTGGCAAATCCCGAGCTTCTGGCCAACCTACGCCGTGACCGGTTCATGACCCGACGCCCTACCCTGCGGTTCCTGCGGCACGGCTCGCTGTGGCTGTACCGCCTGGCGACGCTGGCCCTGGTCGTCGGCGTCCTGCTGGCGGGCGGCGCAGTGCTGCTGCTGCGCTACTGGGTGCTGCCCGGCATCGACGAGTATCGCCCGCAGATCGAGGCCGCCTTGAGCCGTGCGGCCAAGCAGCGCATCACCGTGAGTGAAGTCGAGGGCGAATGGGACGGGATCCGCCCGCGCCTGGCGTTGCGCGAAGTGCGCGTGTTCGACCGCGCGGGCGTCGAGCGCCTGGCCCTGGCCAAGGTGGACGGCACGCTGTCCTGGGCGACGTTGCTGGCCGGCGAGGTGCGCTTCCACTCCATCGAGCTGACCGGCCTGTCCCTGGAGGTGCGACGCGACCAGGCCGGTACCTGGCTGATCGCCGGCATGCCGCTGAGCATGCAAGGCGGTGACAGCGGCTTCGGCGACTGGTTGCAGGAGCAGCATCGCATCGCCGTGCACGACTCGGCTTTGACGTGGATCGACGAGACCTTGGGCGGGGTGCCGCTGGCGCTCGCCGGCGTTGAGCTCGAAGTGGAACGACGATTCGGCGCGCATCGCTTCGGTCTGCGCGCGACCCCGCCCCTGGATGTGGCGGCACCGCTGGACTTGCGCGGCGAGTTGCGGCGTCCGGGCGCTCATGCCAGCGGCAATCTGTATCTCCAGGTGGGCTACGCGGATGTGGTCGCGCTGCGCCAATGGCTGCCGCTGCCGGTGGACGCCTCGCGTGGCGTGGGCGGACTGGAGGTGTGGATGGACCTCGAGGACGGCGCGCTGCGATCCATCTCCGCCGAGGTCGCCCTGTCGGAGGTCAGCGTGCGCCTTCGCCCCGACCTGCCCGCGCTGGAGCTATCGCGCATGTCCGGCCGGCTCGGCTGGGCCGGTAATGGCCGCAAGATCGAGATCGCGGCCAACAACCTCGCCTTCACTACCCCGGACGGGCTGCGTTTGCCCGCGGCCGACCTGCGCTACCGTCGCTGGGGCGCTCCAGACGATCCGGCGACACGGTCGGAACTGCGCTTCGACGCGCTGGATCTGGCCGCGGTCACGCGCCTGGTCGACCGCCTGCCGATTGACCCGAGTCTGCAGGCGCGGCTGACCGAAATGAACCCACGCGGCACCCTGCGCGGCTTCGAGGTCGGCTGGACCGGGCCCTGGGGCGGCCCCGGCGACTATCACGCGAGGGGCACCTTCGAGCGCGTGTCGGTGGCCCCTTCCGGTTATCTGCCGGGCTTCGCGTCGGCCAGCGGGCAGCTGCAGGCGGACCAGCGCGGCGGCAGCATGAGCCTGCGGGTAGACCACGGCGAGCTCGCCATGCCACATGTGTTCGTGGCGCCGCTGCCGCTCGACAGCCTGGCGGGGAAGCTCGCTTGGTCCGTGCAGCCGGACGGTCCGCTGGTGCGCATCGAGAGCCTGATGTTCGCCAACCAGCATCTGGCGGGGAAAGTGGCCGGCACCTACCACGCCGTGGCGGGACAGCCGGGTAGCGTCGATCTGACCGGCGCGCTCGAGCGTGGCGACGGCCGCGAGGGCTGGCGTTACATCCCGCTGCGGGTGCAGTCACGCGTGCGCGACTGGCTGCGCGAGTCCATCGTGTCCGCGCAGACGCGCGACGTGCAGTTCCGGTTGCGCGGCGATCTCGCCCGCTTCCCCTTCGCCGACGGGAAGTCCGGCTTGTTCGAGGTGCTCACGCGCTTCGAAGGCGGCACGCTTGCGTACGCGTCGGGCTGGCCGGTGCTCGAGGGGCTGCGCGGCGAAATGGTGTTCCGCAATGCCTCCCTGACGGTGACCGCCGACGCGGCGAGCCTGTACGGGACGCGGTTGGCGAGTGGCCGGGCCATGATCTCGAACCTGACCGTGGCAGACCCGGTGCTGGAGGTGCATGCGGAGACCGAGGGGCCGACCGAAGACTATCTGCGCCTCATCGAGCACAGCCCGGTGGACCGCATGATCGGCGGCTTCAGCCGGGGCATGAAGGCCTCCGGCCGCGGCGCCCTGGCCCTGGGGCTGGAGTGGCCCTTGAAGCGTCCTCGCGAGGTGCGGGTCTCGGGACGCTACCGCTTCGCCGCGAACAGCCTCGACCCCGGCCATGGCGTGCCGCACATCGAGCAGCTCAGCGGGCAGCTGGTGTTCACCGAGCGCGACGTGAGCCTGCGCGACGGCAACGCGCGCATCCTGGGCATGCCCGCGCGCTTCGTCGCCGATCGCGGTGGCTCCGGCGCCCTGGTGATCCGCGGCGAGGGCCGCGCCGAAGCCGCCGGCCTGCGCCAGGTGGCCGACCACCCCGGCGTCGCGGCGCTGGGCGGCGCGGCGAACTGGCACAGCACGCTCGCGATCAAGGACGGCGGCTATGACTTCGTCCTCGCATCGGACCTGCGCGGGCTGTCCTCGTCCCTGCCGGCCCCGCTGGCCAAGGACGCGACGGCGGATGTGCCGTTCAAGCTGCAGCGCCGGTCGGTCAACGACCGCCAGGAGCTGCTGCTCCTGACTGTGGGCAACGCCCTCTCGGCGCAGCTGCTGCGCGGGCGGGATGCACCGGCCACGGTGTTGCGCGGGGAGGTGCGGCTGAACGCTTCGGCGCCGGCGCCCGAGCGCGACGGCTTGTGGCTGGCGGGCAAACTGGACAGCCTCGACCTCGACCGCTGGCGGACCCTTGTCGGGCGTGGCCCGTCGGCCCTGCCGATTTCCCTGTCGGGACTGGATCTGCAGGTCGCCGGGCTGCGTGCCTTCGGCCGCGAATGGCACGACGTGGCGCTGCAGGTCAGCGCCACGCCGGCCCAGTGGCAAGGCAGCCTGGCGTCGCGGGAAGCGGCCGGCACCCTGTTCTGGACGCCGGCCGGGCCGGGCGCACTCACCGGCCGGTTCACGCGGCTGCACCTGCCTCCCGCGGCAGCGGAGGCGCGCGCTGCGCCGGCCGGCGATGGCGCGGATTATCCGGCGCTCGACGTGACGGCGGAGGACTTCCGCTTGGGCGAGCGCCAGCTCGGCAGGCTCACGCTGGTGGCGACCCCGGAAAACGCGGAATGGCGCATCCGCCAGCTCGACCTGCGCAACCCCGAGGGGGCGGTGAGCATGAAGGGCGCGTGGCAGGGCGGCCCGGCGCCGCTCACGCGCATGGAAGTCAATGCCGACGTGAACGATATCGGCCGCTACTTCGCGCGTCTCAAGCTGCCGCAGGGAATCAAGGGCGGCAGCGCCCGGGTGCAGGGCCAGCTGTCCTGGAGCGGCTCGCCCCAGGTGGTCGACTGGCCGACGCTGTCCGGCGAGCTGCGCCTGGAGGCGAAGAAGGGTCAGTTTCTGAAGGTGGAACCCGGCATCGGCAAGCTGATCGGCGTGATCAGCCTGCAAGCGCTGCCGCGGCGGGTGGCGCTCGACTTCCGCGACGTGTTCAGCGAAGGCTTCGCCTTCGACGTGATCTCGGGGACCGCTGCCATCACCCGCGGCGTGGCGCGCACCGGCGACTTCAGCATGGCGGGCACCTCCGCCCGGGTGCAGATGAAAGGCGAGATCAACCTGGCGGGCGAGACGCAGCGTCTGGACGTGAAGGTGGTGCCGTCGGTAAGCGAGAGCGTGGCGCTGGGTGCGGCCATCGTCAATCCGGCCGTGGGCATCGCCACCCTGCTGGCGCAGAAGGCGTTGAAGGACCCGATCAGCGAGATGGTCGCGTTCGAATACGAGGTGAGCGGCACCTGGGCCGACCCGATGGTGATGAAGAAGAAACGCGAGCGGGCGACGCCGCCGCAGCAGGGGCGCAAGTAGCGCCGTCATAGAGCATGAGACCAGCGATCAGATCCGGCTTCGGCCGCGCGCGAGCGCGGCCCACCGCCGCGCCGCGCGAGCCCAGCGACGCGCCCGCCCCCGTGTTTCGCATCGCCGGGGTGCAGATGGCCTCGGGACCCAACATCTCGGCGAACCTGATCGAGGCCAGGCGGCTGATCGAGATCGCCGTGGAGCAGGGCGCGAAGCTGGTAGCCCTGCCCGAGTACTTCGCCATCATGGGGCTGAAGGACACCGACAAGGTCGATGCGCGCGAGCGCGAAGGCCACGGCCAGATCCAGTCCTTCCTGGCGGACCTCGCCCGGCGCCATCGCATCTGGCTGATCGGCTGCTCCATTCCGCTGGAGTCGCAGGTGGCGGGCAAGGTGTACAACTCGATGCTGGTGTACGACGACAGCGGCCGGCAGGTGGCGCGCTACGACAAGATCCACCTGTTCAGCCTGAACCTCGGCGCGGAGAAGTTCTCCGAGCAGCGCACCATCGAGCCGGGCCGCGAGGTGAAAGCGGTGGACACGCCCTTCGGCCGTATCGGGCTGTCGGTGTGTTATGACCTGCGCTTCCCGGAGCTGTACCGCGCGATGGGCCGCACCGACATCATCGTGGTGCCGGCTGCGTTCACCGAAACCACCGGGCGCGCACATTGGGAGGCGCTGATCCGTGCGCGCGCCATCGAGAATCTGGCCTACGTGCTGGCGCCCGCCCAGGGCGGCTATCACCTGAGCGGGCGCGAAACCCACGGCCACAGCATGATCGTCGACCCCTGGGGCGTGGTGGTCGACCGCCTGCCGCGCGGGTCCGGCGTGGTGATCGCCGGGGTCAATCCCGGCTATCAGGCGAGCCTGCGCGAAAGTCTGCCGGCGCTGGAGCATCGTGTCGTCGGCTGAAACGTCAAGCGCGAAGGGCGGTACGTCAAAGGTGAGGTCGGCGCGGAACGCCATGGGGCCTCCTCTTGAAGCGGCGCTCGCCGTCACCACCTGATTCGCTCATCCACCCCGCGCTACACTGACGCATCGATCACCCACGTTTCACCCATCAGCTAATCGACGATGACCGCCGTCACCCCCTCCGAAGTTCTGTTCGCCACCGCCCACCAGACCCTGCTTGCGCCTTACGGGCTCGACCCGGGCGGGCTCACGCGCGTGTTCGGCGAGATCATGAGCCACCAGATCGACTACGCGGACTTGTACTTCCAGTACAGCCGCGGCGAGAGCTGGAGCCTGGAGGAGGGTATCGTCAAGTCGGGCAGCTTCAGCATCGAGCAGGGTGTGGGCGTGCGCGCCGTGAGCGGCGACAAGACCGCTTTCGCCTATTCGGACGACATCAGCCTGCCGGCGCTGCAGTCGGCGGCCGCCGCTACCCGTGCCATCGCGCGCCAGGGCGGCGATGCGCGCACTGCCGTCGCCCGCCGCAGCACCGGGCGCGAGCTGTACCTGCCGCACGACCCCATTGCCAGCCTGGACGCACCGCGCAAGGTGGCGCTGCTGGAGCGCCTGGAAGGCTTCGCGCGCGCCCGCGACCCGCGCGTCAAACAGGTGATGGCGAGCCTCGCGGGCGAGTACGAGGTGGTGCTGGTGGCGCGCTCGGACGGCGTGCTCGCCGCCGACGTGCGTCCGCTGGTGCGCCTGTCCCTGCAGGTGATCGCCGAGGAGGGCGACCGCCGCGAGCAAGGCAGCGCCGGCGGCGGCGGGCGTTTCGACTACGCCTACTTCAGCGACGAGGTCCTGCGCGGCTACGCGGACAAAGCCGTGGACCAGGCCCTCGTCAACCTGCAGGCGCGTCCGGCGCCCGCCGGCACGATGACGGTCGTGCTGGGGCCCGGCTGGCCGGGCGTGCTGCTGCACGAGGCGGTGGGTCACGGCTTGGAGGGTGACTTCAACCGCAAGGGCACGTCCGCCTTCAGTGGCCGCCTCGGCGAGCGCGTCGCGGCGCCCGGAGTGACCGTGGTGGACGACGGCACGCTGCCGCGCCGGCGCGGCTCGCTCAACGTCGACGACGAAGGCAACGCGACGCAGTCCACGGTGCTGATCGAGGACGGTGTGCTGACCGGCTACCTCCAGGATGCGCTGAATGCGCGCCTGATGGGGGTGCTGCCCACCGGCAACGGGCGGCGCGAATCGTTCGCGCACGTGCCCATGCCGCGCATGACCAACACCTACATGCTGGCGGGCGACAAGGACCCGGAGGAGATCATCCGCTCGGTCAAGCGCGGTCTGTACGCGGTGAACTTCGGCGGCGGCCAGGTGGATATCGTCAGCGGCAAGTTCGTGTTCTCCGCCTCGGAGGCCTACCTGATCGAGGACGGCAAGGTCACCTATCCGGTGAAGGGCGCCACGCTCATCGGCAACGGACCCGACGCGCTCACCCGCGTCAGCATGATCGGCAACGACATGTCGCTCGACACCGGCGTGGGCACCTGCGGCAAGGAGGGCCAGAGCGTGCCGGTGGGCGTGGGCCAGCCGACGCTGCGCATCGACGGGCTGACGGTGGGCGGGACGCAGTCATGACGGCGTGATCGACAAGCGTGACCGGAAAGCGTGACCGAAAGGCGTGACCGGAAGGCGTGACCGGAAAGCGTGACCGGAAAGCGTGACCGGAAAGCGTGACCGGAAAGCGTGACCGAGAAGCGTGACCGGCAGGGGCTACGCTGGTAGCATCACGGAAACCCCTTGTCACGCCTTTCGGTCACGCCTTTCGGTCACGCAGCATCCGTCACGCCCTTCGGTCACGCAATTCGAATGATCCTGATCCTCAACGAAAACGCCGACCCCGCCGGGCCGGAGTACGCGGCGCTGATGGACGCGCTGCGGCGGCTGCCGGGCATCCAGATCAAGGCGCACCGCATCGAAGGCGAGCTGCGGGCGGTCACCGAGATCTACCTCATCGGCGACACCAAGCAGCTCTCGCTGGAGGACATGCGCGCCCTGCCGCTGGTCGAGCGCGTGGTGCGCGTGTCGGAGGAATACCGCGTACTCGGTCGCCACAAGGACGACGTGCGGCCCACCTGGTTCGAGTACCAGGGCCTGCGCTTCGGGCAGGACACGCTGCACGTGTTCGCCGGGCTCTGCGCGGTGGACACCCCCGCGCATGTGGAGCAGATGTGCCGCGCGCTGCGCGACAACGGGCAGGTCTGCACCCGCATGGGAGCCTACAAGCCGCGCACCAGCCCGTATGCCTTCCAGGGGCACGGCCGCGGCTGCCTCAACTACGTGTTCGAGATCGCCGGCACGCACGGCATCCGCGTCATCGCCATGGAGGTCACCCACGAAGCGCAGGTGGACGAGATCCGCGACGCGCTGCGCGAAACCGGCAGCCCCACCGGCGTGATGCTGCAGATCGGCACGCGCAACACCCAGAACTTCGAGCTGCTCAAGGCGGTGGGCCGGCAGCGGCAGTTTCCAGTGCTGATCAAACGCGGCTTCGGCATCACGCTGGACGAGTCCCTCAACGCCGCGGAGTACCTGGCGAGTGAGGGCAACCAGCGCGTGATCTTCGGGCTGCGCGGCATGAAGACGCACATGGGGGACCCGCACCGCAACTTCGTGGACTTCGTGCACGTGCCGGTGGTGAAGCGGCTGACCCGCATGCCGGTGTGCATCGACCCGTCGCACTCGGTGGGCTCGCGCGCCAGGGGCGCGGACGGCATCCTGGAGCTCATGCATGCCACCGCCCAGGGCGTGATCGCCGGCGCGAACATGATCCTGGTGGATTTCCATCCCGAACCTTCGAAGGCGCTGGTGGACGGCCCGCAGGCGCTGCTGCTGGCGGAGCTGCCGCAGTTCATCGAGGACGTCGCCATCGCGCGGGAGGCCTACCTGAAGCGGACCGAGCTCGCCCGCCGCCAAGCGGTTTGATTCCGCCGCCGGCCCCGGCCGCCTGCCGGGATCGAGTTTAACAACCGTTAAGGGTTTCCCCCGACCGAAGCTGGTCTGTCCCTTGCAGGCGACAGTCGGGCCGACTTTGCCAAAGCCGGACGCTTGTTCGATAATCCACTGCCCGCTTGCAGCCCGCT
>Ga0299906_10000522_pt1 | contig 35586 bp, 27 predicted proteins | sample RVTome_14_FD_200259 | JGI IMG/M metagenome (GOLD analysis project Ga0299906, IMG submission 200259) | Soil microbial communities from uranium-contaminated site in the Upper Colorado River Basin, Wyoming, United States - RVT145D125 (version 2) ... | reverse complement strand
GCGAGCCGGCGTGGGGCGGCATCTTGTTCCTGGAGGGCGGCGAACGGCCGCCCTTCGAGCTGCCGGAGCTCTCCGGCTTGGTTGGGGACGACTATCGCGTCGAGCCCGAGCCCAGGCCGCTGGGCGGCTTCATGGACCTGTGGCGGCTGCTGCTGGCCTGGGAATCGGGGGCTCTCGAAGGTCAGCGGGAAACACCTGTCGATTTCGAACAACCAGACTGATCCAGGTAGAGTTGCTCCCAAGGGGCGCTGATCCCGGAGCTCATTCCGTTCATTCGACGCCGTCGAACGGACGGCTTGAGTCTCATTCGACCCATCTGACCGCGTCAGATGGACTGATTGAGACTCATTCAACTCATCTGACGCGGTCAGATGGACCGACTGATACTCATTCCGCTCATCTGACCGCGTCAGATGGACTGATTGAGGCTCATTTCGTCCATCTGACCGCGTCAGATGGACGAAATGAGCGCCACGGACCGTCCGTTGGGGCCGTGGCGCCATAGGATACTCGGTATGAAGCTCTCGATCATGGTGACGCGCCGCGTCAAGCTCGCCATGGAGCTCGAAGGGGCGCTGGCGGTCAATGCGGACGAGGCCCTCGTCGGCCTCGGCGAGTTCTTCCTGCCGGTCCTGGACGACACGCCGCTCGACGCGAGGACGTTTCTCGACGGCTTGCGCCTCAAGATGGCCTGGTGGCGCGGGTGGCTGTGCGATCTCGACCTCGCGCACCAGGAGACGGTCTCCGAGCGCCAGAGCTGGCGCCGTCGCGAGACCGTGCAGGCGAAGTCGCTCTACGACCGCCTGGTGAACATGCGACGCACCACCCGCGGCCTGCTGACCGAGCAGGACCTGCTGACGCTGGGGCTCGCCGGCACCGTTGCCCAGGAGCCGGTCAAGGTGTTGCGGCAGTCCGAGAAGACGTGGAAGCGCTTTCACAAGGACGACCTCGAGCTCGAGTCGGAGGAGTGGCCGGAGGTCCGGGCGCCGCTCACGGCGCTGGCGTCCCGCCTCGAGCCGGACGTCGAGGGCTTGACGAAGAGCGTCAAGGAGGTGCGGCGCGCGCGCCGCAAGGTTTGGTCCGCGGCGGCGCGCAAGCGGCAGGCGATCAAGGACTTCGACCGTCAATACCTGTGGATCGCCAAGACCGTCGAGATGCTCTTCCGCATGGCGGGCCTCGAAGAGGCCGCCGACCGCGTCAAGCCGCGCTCCCGGCGTCTCGAACGCGACGTCGAGGGCGGGGGCGACTCGGCCGTCGACGGCGAGGACACGGTCGGCTTGCCCTTGACCGGTGCTCGAGCTTGACCTTGCCACCCGGCCTCCGCTGGTCCGGCCCTCTCCAGGCGTCGATATGATAGACGCGTGAAGACCCAATCGCCCGACACTCCTCCCGAGACTGAAGAGATCCTCCTCGAAGGCTACCGGCGCATGTCGCCCGCCGAGAAGTTTCGCCCCCGATCGACCAACGACGCCGACCTCGTCGCCGCCCTCAAGCTGGCACACGTCCCGTTGCTGGCCGCGGAGCTTCGAGGACGCTTCTACCACGACGGAGCTGGAGCCGGGCGGGGACGGCGGCGTGGTCAAGCTCGTCGACCTCTACACCAAGGGCTGGCTGCCCTACACCTTGCGCTGGCAGTTCCGGGTGACCGAGTCGCGGTCGCCCTACGGCTTCACCATCGAGGCTCTGGGCGACTTCGTCGGTCGCGGCATATGGACGTTCGCGCAGGACGGGCCACAGGGTCGAGGCCACCTACTGGAAGATCCGTGCAGGGAGACTGCTGCTGCGCCGACTCACCTTCCTGCTCAGACCGATCTTCGAGGCCAACCACCGGTGGGCGATGGCCCGGGGCGAGGAGAGCCTGCGCCTCGAGCTCGGGCGTCGCCGCGCCGCGACGCCCGAGGAGCGGGCCCGTGGGCTGGATCGGCAGCCTGGTGATGGCCGGGCTCGGCGGCTGCTGGTGGCCGAGCGAGGTGATGCCCGAGTGGCTGCAGACGGCGGCCCACGTCCTGCCCACGGCCTGGGCCATGGACGGCTTCCACGCCCTCATTTCCTTCGGCCACGGCGTCGAGGCCGTGGCCCTGCCGTCGCTGGCGCTGCTGGCGTTCGCGGCGCTCTTCGGCGTCCTCGGGACGCGGCTACTGCGGATCGAGTGAGGCACGACGCCGATCCTGGAGCTCAGGATACGCCGTATGAAGCTCTCCTCGATGGTGACGTGCCGCGTCAAGCTGGCCATGGAGCTCGAAGGGGCGCGCCTGCCGCGCTGATGGACCCGCTACTCTCCTCAGCTTGCGGAGGAGATGTGATCCGCTCTAGACTAGAGGCGGCAGCGGCTGAGAATTCAGCAGAAGATGAAGACGACGACCTGAAGGACGGACAGAAGGTGCAGGACTTCCTCCAAAGACTCGCGGCACTTCGCCAGCGGAACCCGGCATTCAAGAAGGCGGTCGACAACGTGCGCGCCGACATACGCTTGGAGACCAACCCTCACGGCAACCTGAGCACCGACCTCGTTGCCTCGATCGACGATGACTGCCGGACCGGGAAACCCGTAGAGCGGGCGATCGAAGACCACTGGTCGACGAACTCGCCTCGGCTTCACCGACGATGCTTGCCCCCGTCTCGGGTTCGACGCGTTATGGCGCGATCGGATTTCGTCAGCTACCATGTTCTCAGAGGTTCCGCGGACCAGTCCGAAACGGAGCTTTGGACTCAGCTTCTAAGTCCGGGTGAGCACAAGTTCGACGGTAGTGACTTTAGCGGCCGTACTGGTCCTGCTGGCAGGCCCTGCTGGTGGAGCTTTGAGGAAGCTGAGCGGCCGATACCGACCGAAGGACGCCTCTATGTTGCTGAGTTGGCTCTTGGTGAGAGCCAGCGCCGGAGGGCGGAACGCGATCGAGCTGTCGTGGAAGTGGTCCTTGACGCAGACAGGGCGAGCGACCGCTATAACAAACCTACCTCGCTCGAGGGCTTCGGTCCCGACACGCCTTTTCGTCCCGAGCTGAGCGGCATGGAATACGGCCGCACCGCACCCGCGGATCCACAGCTTCGCGGATGGCCGGAGGTCGTGAGCTCGAGTGCCGAGTACTTAGAAATCTTCGAGGAAGACACTGACGTCGAGGTGCGGGTCCTGAGTTACCCGGCTCAATCATGAGCGAAACACAGGAGTACATCGAGGCCGTGATCGAGCTGGCGCAGTCCGAGCGCACAGGAAATCTGACCGCGGTGCTCGATGCACGGATTCGCGGAAGTGAAGAGCCGGTCGTCGTTTCGTTCAGCGGGGGCAAGCGAAAGCTGCGCTCCCCAGCTCTCGAGATCGACGAACCTGATCGCAATGCCCTGATCTATGAGATTTACCGTGTCATACGTGATATCGACCAGCCGAACGCGTTGGAGACCTTGCGCCGCGCTGCGGTTGATCTGCTGATGCACGGCTTGAACCGAGGCGAAGACCTCGAGTATCTCGACGCGGTTGCGAGGCTGGTCGGGCATACACGAGTGGTGGATTCCGAGGACCTGAGGCGGTTGGTGCAGCAGCAGCTCTATGGATTCCTCGCGAACCAGCTAGATCGTCCGTTCCATCGCTTGATCGAATTCGATGGTTCGGCACTCGCTTTGGCCACGTTGTCGCTCGATATCTGGCTTGCTGTGATGCCCGTACAACCCGATTGGTCTGATCAACAGACGCTGCGGATCGCCCGTCTGGTCGACCATAGCGTCGAGCAACTGGAAACAGGCTATCTGCCACTGGCGCCCCGTCTCGAGCTCTTAAGCCTGGCTTACCGTGCCTTGACCAAGGTCCAACCAACCGCTGCCGGAGCGCGACTGTGGAGACTCTGCAGGCTAGTCGCCCGCTACGGTGACGAGAAGCCTGTGCTCCGTCGCCGGTGGCTCGCGACCTGCCGCAAGCAGGGGGTGGCCTTCTCCGCCGTTCCGAGGTGGCGTCAGGGGTTTCTTCGCGGAGTCTGGCGGACGCCATGGAGCGACATCGAAGAAGACGCGGGACTAGGCGATTTATTGCGGCGGGCACTGGTCAAGCTTGACGGAATGTGGAGCGATGTCGCTCCCGTGCTCGAGACCTGGCACAGATGCGAATTGGAGGCCCCAGACGGATTTGTACGTCCCGCTCCCGCCCTGACCGCGGACCGTCTGACGGCTGCCGCCACGACGATCCATGAGCACTATGCCAAAGTCTTCTTGCACGTGCTGAAACGCTACGCTATGAACAGCCCTATCCCTCGGGCGACGTAATGAGAGAAGCCAATGACCTTACCTGCCGGCATTGATCCCGACAACCTGGCGGAAACGGGCTGGGGGGTTATCTTTGCACGCGATACCGATCCCGTGATCGAGCGTGCCATGCTCAGGCTGATCGAGCACCGGCGGCGTCAAGCAGGAGTACGCTACAGGCGTTTCACTGTCGATTGCGCCGAATCCGCCCGGGTTTTTCTGCGTCGTCATGGCGCCCTACCAGGCGTCGTAGATCCGAATCGTATACCCTATTATTTACTTATCGTCGGCGATCCCGATTCGATTCCCTTCAACTTTCAACAGCAACTGAGCGTCAGTCTGGCAGTCGGGCGCGTTTTCTTCAAAGAGGTCGAGAGCTACACTCACTATGCAGAAAGCTTGGTTGATGCCGAAACACGAGGCATAGCACATTCGCAACGTGCTACCTTCTTCGCGGTTCAAAACGACGATGACGCCGTTACAGTACGCCTGGCTAATCAACTCATTATACCGTTGGCCAAACAACTTTCCGCCCGATTACCCGAGTGGACGGTAGAAGTCTTCACCGGTTCGGAGACGACCAAGCCGCGATTGAGGCGTTTGATTGAAGGAGAGCAAATCCCAAGTTTCCTGCTGATCTCGAGCCACGGCCTCCAGTTTCCCCCTGGCCATAATAACCAAGAAGAAAAACAAGGCTCGATTGTCTGTCGTGAATGGTCAGGGCCAAGGCAGCAGACGAGGATCACAGGAGAGCATTATTTCTCCGCGGACGACATTGACGATCACGCCCGTTTCCATGGCTTGATCGTGTTCTTACTCTCTGACTTCAGTGGCGGCACGCCGTCTGTCGATGACTTTCTGCCTAAGCCGAGTATAGGGAAAGTGAGTCAGGGCGAAAATGGTAACGTACTGGCTCCGAAGGACTTTATCGGCCGTTTGCCACAGCGTTTGTTGAGTCATCCCAATGGGGGAGCCTTGGCAATCGTTGCACGGATCCAGCACAGTTGGACTCCTTCCCTCAACAGCTCACTCGATAACCGGTCCGCCTTCAGCGTCGACGTCTTTGAGGATGTCCTGACGAGGCTTTTCCGCGGCCGGCGAATAGGTCACGCTTTGCGTCCCATTTGTGATCTTCAAGCCTCCACAGCGGTACTCTTGGCCGACCTGGTTCAAGAGATCCAGGATGGGGCTGCTCTTGTCTCCCAAGAAGACGTGGCTCTCCTGTGGGCAAGGTACGCCGATGCTCGAAGCCTCATCGTCCTTGGCGATCCGGCGGTACGCATCCCGGAACAGGAGCCGTGACGCGGCGCCCGCGGTATGATGCCGCGTGTGAAGACCCCAATCGCGAGACACCCCTCCCGAGATCGAAGAGATCCTCCTCGAAGGCTACCGGCGCAACCGGCGCATGACGCCCGCCGAGAAGCTCCGACGCGTCATCGAGCTCGGCGAGGCCGCCGAGGCGATGGCGGCGGCTCGGATCCGTTCCCGGTACGGGCGCGACATCCCCGAGCGGGAGCTGCGGCTGCGGTTCGCCGCCCTCCACCTCGATCGCGACACGATGGTCGAAGTCTTCGGCTGGGACCCTGAAAAAGAGGGCTACTGAGGTGTTCAACACCGAAGCCTTCGAAGCCAGCCTGGCGGTGATCCGGGCGTTCGAGAAGTGGAAGATCGACTACCTCGTGGGCGGATCGCTGGCCAGCTCCTATCACGGTATGCCCCGAGCGACCAACGACGCGGACCTCGTCGCCAACCTCAAGCTGGCGCACGTCCCGCTGCTGGCCGCGGAGCTTCGAGGACGTCTCTACCACGACGGAGCTGGAGCCGGGCGGGGACGGCGGCGTGGGCAAGCTCGTCGACCTCTACACCAAGGGCTGGCTGCCCTACCTTGCGCTGGCAGTTCCGGGTGACCGAGTCGCGATCGCCCTACGGCTTCACCATCGAGGCCCTGGGCGATTTCGTCGGGCGCGGCATCTGGACGTTCGCGCAGGACGGTGACCAGGTCGACGTCACTTACGACTGGAAGATCCGCGCTGAGAAACCGCTGCTGCGCCGACTCACCTTCCTGCTCAGACCGATCTTCGAGGCCAACCACCGGTGGGCGATGGCCCGGGGCGAGGAGAGCCTGCGACTCGAGCTCGCCCGTCGCCGCGCCGCGACGCCCGAGGAGCGGGCACGCGTACCGCCGCCGCCGGGCCCCTCAACCACGATGCCATGGCTGCTGGGCTCGGCAGCCATGGCGATCCTGGTGGTCGTTGGGATTCTCTGCCTATAGACTCCCGGTTCGACACTTGGAGCTCGTCATGCACCACGCCTGGTCCGAGGGGGCGTCATGCCGGTCCAGAGCGGGCGCGAAGGCACCCCTGTGACCCTGCCCGATTGCGTCGACGCGGACGTCAAGCGCTACGGTCACGAAGCTACCCCGCATCGCCCTGACCGTTTTCCATCTTGTCCCTGCGTTTATCGTCGGCGTCAGATTGCATGATGTTCTTGAAAATCGATTCCAGCTTGTCGGCGGTCACCTTGGAGAACATCCCGGCGAGGCCAGCGAGCGCCAGCGTCGTATAGAAGAGGTTCTCTAGCGCGTCTTTTCTCCCGTTCGCCACCTGATCGACCGCCTCGGCCGGGGTCGTCAGGAAACCCGCCTGGGCAACGAAATAGAGCAGGAGCGCCAGCATGCAGCCGAGAAACGGACGCAAAATAAACCACCACACCCAGGATCCTTCAAATGTCCTGTTGCCGACGTAGCCCGTGAAGGACGTGGCGGCGCCTATGACGCTGCCCAGCATGCCCACGACCATCACCAGCAGCAGGATGCGCTGGTCGGTGGGCAGAGACCGGACCAGCAGGAGTATGCGATTCGGCTTCTCTTCCTCCTCCTCCTCCAGGCTCTTCGGTTCCTTCGGTTCCGGATTCGTCGCGGCGTACTGTGACGGCGAGGATGCGCCCTCGGAAGAGGATGCGGCAAGGCTCTGCCCCGTCGGCACCGTCGACGAAGGCGCGGCGGCAGCGCCCGACGGCGTCGTTGGGGGACCCGGTGGCAAAGCCGAGCTACCTTCCGCCGAACCATCGGTCGCGGTCGGCGCCCCAACGGGACTCTCGTTACGTGGCTGGTCAGCCTTGTCACATTCGGCTTTCTCGAGTTGGCCTGGCGACGGCCAGAGGAACCAGATCAGAACGAGCAGCACCAGCGACAGAGTCGTCAGATAGATGCCGAGGGCCACAATCGCACGCTGGCTCTTGTTGCCGCCTTTGTCGCCGCCGCCGTCAGTCTGGTTGTCGCCAGTCTGGTTGCCGCCAGTCTGGTTGCCGTCAGCCTGGTTACCGTCTTCCTGGATCGGGAGCTCAGTAGACATCGGCTCATGAGTGCCTGAATCGTCGTTCTCGGCCATGGTTTCCTCCTTCACTTCAATTGACAGAAGTGATCCTCGTACGTTGAGACGGACACAGGGGCGATCTTCCGGATCCGCCTCACCAGGACAGACCTCCGCGGTATGATGCCGCACGTGAAGACCCAAGCGCCCCTGGACTCCGGGCTCGACATGATCTCTACCCCCCGTCGGCCGCCGTTGGCTGCGCAAGCTCCTGAGGTCGAGCCCCTGGCGCGGGAGATGGCCACGCTGCGGGCGGAGGGCGGCACGGCGCTGTGGGACAGCGTCGTCTTCACGCTGCACCACTTCAACGGCATCAGCGGACAGCGGGCGGTCCTGCTGCTCTCCGACGGCGAGGACCAGTCGAGCCGCTTCACCTTCGAGGACGCCCTGGCCTACGCCCAGAGCGCCGGCGTGACGCTCTACGCGATCGGCCTCGACCTGGAGGCGTTCGCCGCGGCCCGCGGCCGGCTCGGGCAGCTCGCCGACGCCACCGGCGGCCGCGCCTACTTCATCGATGAAGTCGCCGAGCTCGAGGAGGTCTACTCCCAGATCGAGCGCGAGCTGCGCTCGAAGTACCTGATCGTCTACCAGTCCTCCAACGACCGCGGCGACGACGGCTTCCGCCGCGTCGAACTGCGGGTCCTGCGGCCCGGGCTCGAGGTCAGGACGATCCAGGGCTACTTCCCCTGACCCGAGCTCACGGGCAGGTCGCGAAAGCGCCGGTGTCGGGTGAAATGCTTCAAGGCTATAGCGCGCAAGCGATCCTGTCAAGACTTGGTGGGTGCGTCGGGGGTCACGGTAGTTCCGTTGGCTCACCTCGTCAGCGGCGACTCGGCCTCGCGCCGGCTCCGGCCGAGAACCGATCGTGCTAGAATCTCCCCACTTTCCCAAGGGGATCGCCATCTGAGGAAAGGACGAGAATCATGCCAGAGCTCACCATCCATCTCTCGGAAGAAGCTCACGCCGCCCTGGAGACCTCCGCCGCCTCGTGCGGTCGTTCGATCGACGAGCTGGTCGAAGAAAGCCTCGCCAAGTCTGGCCTCCTCCGGTCGCGGTCCCGAGCCGTCGCGGCATCGCTCCGCGAAGCCCGAACTGGCTCTCCCCTCTCCGATGAGGAAGCCCTCGCGATCGCCATTGCCGAAACGCGCGCGGTCCGAAAGGAGCGCGTTGAGCGCCGTCGTCGGCAAGGAGAGAGTGCGTGACGCCATCCGTCGCGGTGATCGACACCAACGTCGTCGCGAGCGGCATCATCACCTCCAACCCCGAGTCCCTCCAAGCCAAGGTCCTCGACGGGATGCTTTCGGGGGAACTCCGCTTTCTCCTATCGACGGCGCTCCTCGAAGAGTACTCTGAAGTCCTGTCGCGTCCGAAGCTCAGCAAGTACCACCGGCGCTCAGAGCACGAAATCGCGAATCTCTTGCAGGAGCTCAAGGTCAACGCCATTTGGTTCGAACCGGCGTCGAGCTTACTCCTCGCACCGGATCCGGAGGATCAACATCTCTGGGATCTGGTGGCGGGCTGGAAGGGATCCGTTCTGGTGACCGGGGATCAGAAGCTCTTGGACGCTTCTTGCTCGGACGTCCCTGTCCGTCTGCCCAAGGACTTCCTCGACATTCGGGCCCGTGATACGCACATCTGAGCCTGTCCAGGTACGCTCGAGTGTGGACGATCAGTGGTTACTTCCCTGAACGGATACGATAGGACGCATGGAACCAGCCTCATCGACGCCAGACCGTCTTATCGGCCAGGTCGAGGACGGCGCCTGCGTGCGCGACGCCTTCGCCGACGACGGCCCGTCGTACTCCGTCGAGGCGCCGCCACCCCCGGGCACCTGGGGTCTCTTCGAGATCCGCGACGGCCGAGCACATCCGGCAGGTGAACCTCTCGCCGCACCCGGCAGCGCCCTCGCCGACCTCTACGCCCTGGCGGCGCGCCGGCGCCTCTCCCCGCTCCACCCGCCCGAGGTCATGGCCGAGGCCGCGGCGGTCGCCGCCGCTCCCGGCATCGACGACCCCACCCTCGAGGACCTCACCGGCCTGCCCTTCGTCACCATCGACGAGCCCCACTCCCGCGACCTCGACCAGGCGGTCTTCGTCGAGCGGCGCGGCCGGGGCTTCAAGGTGTGGTACGCGATCGCCGATCCGTCCTGGAGCGTGCGGCCGGGCACGGCGCTCTTCGCCGAGGCCCTGCGCCGCGGCTCCACCTACTACCTGCCGGGTCTGGTGATCCCCATGCTGCCGCGCCAGCTCTCGGAAGGCACGATCTCGATCAACCCCGACGTCGACCGCCGCTCCATGGTCTTCGAGGTCGACCTCGCCGCCGACGGCAGCGTCGTCGAAACCCGGATCCGCCGCGCCCGGGTGCGCAGTCGGCTCAAGACGTCGTACGACGCGGTCCAGGACTTCTTCGACGGCGGCGCTCCCCCGGCGGGCGATCCGCGGATCGCCGCCAGCATGGAGCTGCTGCGCGAGGTCGGGACGCTGCGCATGGAGCTGGCCGAGGCGCGCGACGTCGTCGCCTTCCAGCGGCGCGAGATCGCCGTGTCGCTCTCGGGCGCCGAAGGCCTGCGTTTCGTGGCCATGGCCGACCCGCGCAACGACGTGGACCGCTACAGCGAACAGATCTCGCTACTGTGCAACGTGGAGGGCGCCCGCTTCCTGCGCGAAGGCGACACCCAGGACGACGAGGTGCAGCCGATCTACCGCGTCCACGAACCGCCGGAGCCTCAGCGTCTCACCGAGCTTGCGGACCAGATCGCGGCGCTGGTGCGCTTGCACGGCCTCGACGAGGGACGCTGGGGCTGGCGCCGCGGGCGCCGGAGCCTGGCGAGCTATCTCGAGGCACTTCCGGCGAGCGACCCGGCGCAGAGCGGCCCCGCGTCTCGTCTGGCCCGCGCCGTCCACCGGCAGGCGGTGCTCACCAGCGGCCGTTCGGTCTTCGCCACCGCCCCCGGCGCCCACTTCGGCGTCGGCTCCGACGTCTACGGCCGCTTCACCGCGCCGATGCGCGAGATCGTCGGCGTCTTCCTGCACAAGGAGACCTGGGAGAAGCTCTTCGGCAAGACGTGGACGCCGCCGCCGCCCTGGGACGACGACGAGCGGCTGCGCGAGCAGGTGATCGAGGCGGCGAACCGGTCGCGGCAGACGCAGAAGGCGCTCGACGACGAAGCCAACCGCCGCGTGCTCGACCAGCTCTTCGGCGACGACCTGGCGAGCACCCGCGACGACCGTCCGGCGCGGCGCGGCACCGTGCTCGGGATCTCGCACACGAAGGTCTACGTGGGTCTCGACGAGCCGCCGATCGACGTCAAGGTCTACGCCGACCACGTCGCCCGGCAGCTCGGCGGCGTCCGCGTGGGCCAGGGCCGCGACGGGATGACCCTGCGCCGCCTCGACGACGGCGCCAGGCTTTGGGCCGTGGGCGACGAGGTGCGCCTGCGGGTGCGCGGACGCGACGAGGAACGCGACCGCTGGGATTTGGAGCTGCTGCCCGCCGATGGCCGGGCCGTGGGGAGATAGCCGCGTTCTACCTCGGAAATCTCTCGCCTGGTCCGTCTAGGTAGAGGAGGATTCTTCGTGTCGGTCAACTGAACGGGAGAAGAACCATGGCGAAGTACTTCGTGAAGATGGAGGATTCGGAAGAGCTGATGCACTTGGCGTCGGTAACATTAGGCTCCCCCTTCGAGAGAAGGGGGAGCAGTCCTTACGTCTCGGAAAGGGGTGTCCTGATCGCCGACATGGAGGAGGATGACGTCGCGGCTATGGAGAACAGCGGTGCGCAGGTGTTCGAAGACATCGAGTTCGACCACCTCTCAGGACAGGCGGAATATTGGGAGCCGGCACCCACGGAAGCGGCGCCGGCCGTGGCCCTGGGGCTTCCCGACGTCCTCGAACAAATCCGGGCTCCAGATGCGTGGGCAACCACACGCGGCCGTGGGGTCAACATCGCCGTGGTGGATACCGGGATCTGTGACACGCTCCAGGAGTTCCCAGTGTGGAAGCGATCGTCTCTGGACCTCCAGAGCGCCTACGCGGGACACCACTGGAAGGACTCCAAGGGTCACGGGTCGATGTGCGCGACCATCGCGGCAGGAACTGCCGCGCACGGCGGAAGATTCAACGGCGTAGCTCCGGAAGCGACCGTCATCTCGGCTCGCAGCACGCTGCTGGCGAGCGACATCTACACGATCTACGACGAGCTCCTGAATGCCAGGGCCAACGAAGTCATAGAAGGGCCTCTTGTGATCAGCAACAGCTATGGCCTTTACACCTGCTCGCCACCTCTCTCCCTCCCCGTGAACCACCCCTATCTCGACATCGTGCTGGCGGCGATCGACGACGGAGTGCCGGTCGTGTTCGCGGCTGGGAACAACCACTACGACGTGAAGTGCAACCACAATCCGGCGGCTTGTCAGCCAAATTCGATCTGGGCCGTCAACTCGCACGATCGCGTTCTGAGCGTCGGCACGGTGAACCAGGCCGAGACCAACCAAGATCCCTCGACACCCCACGCCAATTCGAGTCGAGGACCAGGCCAGTGGGCGCAGGAATACCTCAAGCCCGACTGCGTGGCCCCGACCTACGGCGAGGTGGTGTGGGGTTGCGGCTACCGGGTCATGGACTGGTGGGGCACCAGCGGCGCCTGCCCGCAGGTGGCCGGCCTTGCCGCGCTCATCCTCGCCGTCAATCCCCTGCTGTCGCCCCATGAGGTGGCGGAGATCATCCGGAACACGTGCCGTGCGCTGACGGCCGCGCCGACCTGTGTCGGGCGTGGTATCATAGATTGTGCCGCTGCCGTATCGGCAGCCGAGAGCACACCATGAGGCACAGATGATCCTGAAGTTCAAAGAAGACGCGGCGCGAACTGCCTTTCTCACCAAGGTCAGGAGCGAGCGGGAGGACATCTACAGGGGTCTCCGGCCCGCCAGACGGCTTCCCCAGGTCGTGGCGACCGGGCTGAACCAAGAGCAGATCGATTGGGTGAACCGGCACGTCCCGGGCTTCGGCAAGGCGTACGCCGACGTGCAGTTCGAAACCTTCGAGCCTGCCCAGGCATAGCCTGGCTCGCCCCCTACTCGCAGCGCAGCGTCGTCATCGGGTCGATTCGCGCCGCCCGCCGCGCCGGCAGGAGCGAGGCCACCAGCCCCGCCGCCAGCAGCACCGCCGCCACCACGGCATAGGTCGACGGGTCCGCCGGGCTGACCTCGAAGAGCAAGGAGGTCAGCCAGCGCGAGAGGCCCACCGCCGCCGCCAGGCCGAGCAGGAAGCCCGCGACGACCATGACCATGCCCTCGCGGGTGACCTGGCGCAGCACGTCGCGGGCGCTGGCGCCGAGCGCCATGCGGATGCCGATCTCGCGCGTCCGCTGGTGGACGGTGACCGCCATCACGCCGTAGGTGCCGACTGCCGCCAACGCCAGCGCCACCGCGCCGAAGGCCGCCAGCAGCAGCATCACGAAACGCTCGCGCGCCACCGACGACGCCATCGCGTCGACGATCGTCGTCGCCCGCATCACCGGCAGGTCGCGGTCGATCGAGCGCACCACGTCGCGGACCATCGGCGCCAGCGCGCGCGGATCGCCCGAGGTCCGGACCAGGAGCTCGCGCGTCCAGCTCGGCTCCTGGCGCACCGGCTGGTAGATCAAGGGACGCATCTCGGCGCGCAGGCCGTCGAGCCGCGCGTCCCCTACCACGCCGACGATCGTGTACCAGGTCGACTCCTCGTCGGGATAACGGTCGAAGGCGAGGCGCTGATCGATCGGGTCCTCGTCGGGAAAGGCCTGCTCGGCGAGCGCGCGGTTGATCACGACCACCCGCGGCGCCTCGGCGTGGTCGGCGTCGCTGAAGTCCCGCCCCGCGTGCAATTGCAGGCCGAGGACGCGGAAATAGCCCGGGCTCAGGTCCATGTGCTGCACCTCGACGCCGAAAGCCTCGCGGTCGCGGCCTTCGATCGCGTAGTCGCTGGTCCACGGCCCGGCGAGGAAGGGCACGTCGCTGGCGGTCGCCGCCGCCTCGACTCCGGGCAGCGCGCGGACCCGCGTCACCAGCTCGTCGTAGAACGCGTCGACCTTGGGCGCCTTGTCGTAGGCCGCTCCCGGCAGCCCCAGCTTGACCGCCAGCAGGCCCTCGGGTCTGAACCCGGGGTCGACCTGGTAGAGGCGGTAGAAGCTCTTGATCAGCAGCCCGGCCCCCGCCACCACCAGCAGCGCCAGCGCCACCTCCCCAACGACGAGGAGACCGCGGGTACGGCGCTGGGAACGGCCCTGGGACGCGCTCCGGCCGCCCGCGTGCAGCGACGCGCGCACGTCGAGGCGCGAGCCCGCGAAGGCCGGCGCCAGGCCGAAGATCAGCGTCGCCGCCAGCGTCACGCCGACCGCGGTCAGCAGCAGCCGGGCGTCGAGCGCGACCTCGTGGAGTCGCGGGACGTCCTCGGGGCTCAGGGCCACCAGCGCGCGCACGCCCCAGCGGGCGAGCCAGACGCCGAGGAGGCCCGCCGCCAGTCCGAGCATCAGGTTCTCGGTCAGGAGCTGACGCGTCAGCCGCCGGCGGCCGGCGCCGAGGGCGGTGCGCACCGCCATCTCCCGCCGCCGCGACCCGGCCTGCACCAGCAGCAGGTTGACCACGTTGGCGCAGGCGATGAGCAGCACCAGGCCCACCGCGCCGAGCAGCAGCAGGAACGCCGGGCGGGTGTCGCCGACGATCCACTCATGGAGCGGCGTGAGCCCCGCGCCCATCTTGGTGTTGGTCTCGGGATAGGACGCTTCGAGACGCGCCGCGATCGTCCCGAGCTCGGCCTCGGCCGCCGCCGCCGTCACCCCCGGCGCCAGACGCGCCACGACGCGGAGGAAGTGGGCGCGGCGGAACCACACCTGCTCGCGGTTGTCCGGGCTCCAGCGCAGCGGCAGCCACAGGTCGACCGACGCCTCGGGGAAGGCGAAGCCAGCGGGCATGACGCCGACGACCTGGTAGGCGCGGCGGTTGATCTGCACGGTGCGCCCGACCACCGCCGGGTCGCCGCCGAAGCTGCGCTGCCAGAGACCGTAGCTGAGGATCGTCAGCCGCGCCTCCTCGTCCCAGTCGGCGGCGGCCGGGAAGACGCCGCCGACCAGCGGCGCCACGCCGAGGACGTCGAAGAGGTTGGCCGTGGTCTCCTGAGCCTTGATCGGCCGCGGCTCGCCGTCGGCGCCGGTGAGGCTCAGGCTCGAGAATCCCGAGATGAGCGCCGCCACGTCCTCGAACGCCGTCGCCTGCTCGCGCCAGTCGAGGTAGTTGGCGGGCGCCACGACGTTCTTGTACCAGCCCTTGACCGGGTTCTCCTCCCACAGCTCGACCAGGCGGTCAGGCTCCGGGTACGGCAGCGGACGCAGCAGCACCGTGTCCACCACCGAATAGATGGCGGTCACGGCGCCGATGCCGAGGGCCAGGGTGAGAACGGCGAGGACGGTGAAGGCCGGTTTGCGGACGAGGGCGCGCAGCCCGTAACGCAGGTCTTGCATCAACATGTCGACACTCCATTCTTCGCGGAAAAGCCAGAGCGCGTCGGCGAAGGCGCCGGACGACTCGAGGAGCAGCGTCCAACCCCCGGCCTTGCGACAGGCGAGCTCGGCGCTCCATTCCTCGACCCAGTCGCGGCGGCCCTCGGGCGGCACCAGCGGGCTCAGCAGGCGGAGGTAGAGGCGGCAGAGGCCGAGCGCGGGGGAACGGGGAGGGGCGTCCACGTCGTCGTCCTCAGGCGGTCGAAGGGTCGAGCGCGCCCTCGGGCGCCGCCGGTCGCAGCATGTGGAAACGCTGCCGCGCGGCCTCGAGGGCCGTGAGACCGGCACGCGTGATCTCGTAGTAGCGCCGCCGCGGACGCCTGGCGGCGTGCGCGACGTCGTCAGGCTCCCACTCCGCGCGCGCCAGCTCCTGCTTCTCGAGCCGCCGCAGCGCCGGATAGACCGTGCCGCTCGGCAACCCGGTGGCGTCCATCACGTCGAAGCCGTAGCGGCAGCCCGAGGCGAGGGCCTGCAAGATGACGGCGGAGGAATACGTGAGATGGGTGCTCATGCTCACCTATGTAGAAGGCTACTCTACCTATGTAGCTTTCTACGTTCGGTGAGGCGGAAGGTTACAAACAGGCAGAGACGGGTGATAGAGTCGCGGCTTGGATCCCAAACCCGACGCTCCGATGATCCTCGCGCCCGGCCGTTCCTCCTCCGGTGCCCGGCGGATGTACCTGCCCGGCGAAAACGATTGGCCGCCGGTCGACGAGTACCTCGACCCGCCCGAGATCACCCGCTACGAACGCGTCGACGAGCGCGGGCGGCAGATCGCCTTCCCGGCCACGGCGGAGCACGGCGATCCCCATTTCCGCCTCGACCAGTTGCTGGGCGCCCACCTGGCCCCGGGCTACGTCGGCTCCGTGGACCTCAAGACCCGGGTTTCCGAGGAGCAGGAGTTCGCCAGCGACACCTGCGTGCGCCGGGAAGGGATCGATCCCGAGACCGACGCCCGCTACCTGGAGGAGCTCGTCTTCGAGGTGGTCTACGCGCGCTCGGCCGCGTTGGTGGGACGCGGATTCATGATTCCCGAAGAGACTCGGGAGCGGGCTCTCGCCACCACCGACCACGGGACCCTCCGGCGCTGGTTGCGCCTTGCCGGCACCGCCTCTTCCCTCGACGAGCTGTTCGGCAACGAGAGCGAATGAGCTCGACGTCGATGGTCTCGGCGCCGGCGGACGGCGGGCTTCGCGGGACAGAATTCTCCACGTCTATGTCTGTGTTAGTCTCCGCCCCTCCGGGAGACGACAATGCTCGAACGATTGAACCAGCTCGAACGAGAAGCGCGCGAAGCTCTGCGGTCGGTCGCGGGCGGCGACGACCTCCGCGACTGGCACCGCCGGTACCTGGGCCGCAAGAGCGCCCTCCAGGACCTCCTGAAAGGGCTCGGCAGCCTGCCGCGGGAGGAGCGGCCGGCCGCCGGACAGCGCGTCAACGCGGTCAAGAGCGGCCTCGAGGAGGCCTTCGCGGCGCGCGAGGAGGAGCTGCGCCGGACGCGGCTGGAAGCCGGCTTGCGCTCCGAGGCCCTCGACGTGACCCTGCCCGGGCGCCCGGCGCGGCGCGGACGCCTGCACGTCTCCACCCAGGTGCTGCGCCGCATCTGCCACGTGTGGGCGGAGATGGGCTTCCAGGTCTACCGCTCGCGCGACGTCGAGACCGACGAGCTCAACTTCCAGCTCCTGAACTTCCCGCCCCACCACCCGGCGCGCGACATGCAGGACACCTTCCACACCACGCGCGAGGACGTGCTGCTGCGCACCCACACTTCGGCCGGCCAGATCCACGCCATGCGCGAACACTGCCCGGAGCCGATCCGCGTCGTGCTCCCCGGCATGTGCTACCGCTACGAGCAGATCACCGTGCGCTCGGAGATCCAGTTCAACCAGGTCGAGGGGCTGGCGGTGGGCAAGGGCATCAGGATGTCGGACCTCAAAGGCACGCTGACCGACTTCGCGCGCCGCATGTTTGGCCCGGCCACGCGCACGCGTTTCCGCTGCTCCTACTTCCCGTTCACCGAGCCCAGCGCCGAGATGGACATCGAGTGCTTCCTCTGCGGCGGCGACGGCTGCGCCATCTGCAAGCGCGTGGGCTGGCTCGAGATCCTGGGCTGCGGCATGGTACACCCGACCGTGCTCGGGAACGGCGGCTATGACCCCGCCGTCTACACCGGCTTCGCCTTCGGCATGGGGTCGGAGCGCGTCGCCATGCTGCGCCACGGCATCGAGGACATCCGCAGCTTCTGGGCCAACGACCTGCGCTTCCTCGAACAGTTCTGAAAACGTTATTGGAAGGTTTCGTCATGAGAGTGCCTTTGAGCTGGCTCCGAGACTACGTGGAGATTTCCGTCGCGCCCGAGGACCTGGCCCGCGCCCTGACCTTCGCCGGCCTCGAGGTGGAGAGCATGACCTACGTCGGCCTGCCGCTGCCCGACCTGCGGCGCACCGAGGCCAAGGTGAGCGGCCTCGCGTGGGACCGCGAGCTGATCGTGGTCGGCGCGATCACCGAGGTCACGGCCCACCCCGACGCCGACCGGCTGGTGCTCGCCGAGGTCGACGACGGCGAACGGCGTCACACGGTGGTCACCGGCGCCTCGAACCTCTTCGAATACAAAGGCCGCGGGCCGCTCGGCGAGCCCCTCAAGATCGCCTTCGCCAAGGAGGGGGCGCGCCTCTACGACGGCCACCAGGCCGGCCAGCAGCTCATGAAGCTCAAGCGAACGAAGATCCGCGGCGTCGAGTCCTCGTCCATGGCCTGCTCGGAGAAGGAGCTCGGCATCTCCGAGGAGCACGAGGGCGTGATCCTCTTCGACCGCGACGCCCCGGCCCCCGGCACGCCGCTCGCCGACTACGTGGGCGACGTGGTGCTCGACGTCTCGCTGACGCCCAACATGGCGCGCAACGCCTCGATCGTGGGCGTGGCCCGCGAGGTGGCGGCCCTGACCGGAGGGAAGCTGCGACCGCCGCGCCTCGACGTGCGTGCCGAGGGCCCGCCGGTGGCCGGCAAGGTGGCGATCGAGATCCGCGAGCCCGGCCTCAACCCGCGCTTCACCGCCACGCTGCTCGAGGGCGTGACGATCGGCCCTTCGCCCTACTGGTTGCAGCTCCGCCTGCGCCTGGCCGGCATGCGGCCGATCTCGAACGTCGTCGACGTGACCAACTACGCGATGCTCGAGCTCGGCCAGCCGCTGCACGCCTTCGACTACGACGTGCTCGCCGCGCGCGCGGCGAGCACCGGAGCCCGGGTGCCGACGATCATCACCCGTCTGCCCGCGCCGGGCGAGCGCCTGAGGACCCTGGACGGCGTCGACCGCGCCCTCGACGATTTCACGATCCTGGTGGCCGACGCCGCCGGCGCGATCTCGCTGGGCGGCATCATGGGCGGCGCCGAGTCGGAGGTCAGCGACGCGACGCGCAACGTGCTGCTCGAGGCGGCGGCGTGGGACATGATCAACGTCCGGCGCTCGGTGCAGGCGCAGCAGCTCCGGACCTCGGAGGCGGGCTGGCGCTTCAGCCGCGGCGTCCATCCCGCGCAGGCCCTGCGCGGCAACCTGCGTGCCGTCGAGCTCATGCGCCGGTTCGCCGGCGGCACGGTGTGCGCCGGCGTCGTTGACGAGTACCCGGCGCCGCCGGAGGAGACCGCCCTCGACTTCCCGCTCGCCGAGATCCCGCGTTATCTCGGCGTCGACCTGCCCAAGGACGAGGTCCTGCGCATCCTGGGGAAGCTCGAATTCACCGTCGACGACGGCGGCGACGTCCTGCGCCTCACCGTGCCCGACCACCGCCTCGACGTCGGCCGGGGGGCCGTGGGCATCGCCGACGTGGTCGAGGAGGTCGTCCGTGTCTACGGCTACGAGCGGATCCCCGAGACCCAGATCACCGACACCATACCGCCGCAGCACGGCAATCCGGAGCTGGAGCAGGAGGAGGAGCTGCGCGACCTGCTGGCGCGCCTCGGCCTGCAGGAAGTCATCACCTACCGGATCACCGCGCCGGAGCGCGAGCGCCGAGCCGTCGTGCCCGATACGCCCGACGAGGAGCCGGAATACGTGACGCTGGCCAACCCGATCGTCGCCGACCGCACGGTGATGCGCCGCGAGCTGCTGCCGAGCGTGCTCGAGATCGCGGAGTCGAACGCCCGCTTCCGCGAGCGGCTGGCGCTCTTCGAGATCGGCAAGGTCTACCTGCCGCGTTCCGGCGAGCAGCTCCCCGACGAGCCGCGGCGCCTGGTGATCGTCCTCACCGGACCCCGCGACGAAGAGAGCTGGACGGGCGCCGACCTGACGCCGGCGGACTTCTACGACCTCAAGGGACTGGTGGAAGCGGTCGTCGCCGGCCTCCACCTCGCGGACGTCGTCTACGAGCGCGGCGAGCACCCGAGCTTCCATCCCGCGCGCGCCGCGCGGCTGGTGGTCGGCGGCGCCGCGGCCGGCGTCTTCGGCGAGCTCGATCCGCGGGTGCGGGCGGCCTACGGCCTGCCGGAGCAGCCGGTGCTGGCCGCCGACTTCGACCTCGAAGCGCTGCTGGCGTCGGCGCCGGCGCGCTTCGCGGTGACGAGCGTTTCCCGTTTCCCGGCGATCCGCGAGGACATCGCGGTCGTCGTCGACGACGCGGTCCCTTCGGGGGACGTCGAGCGGCTGATCGCCGAGACCGGCCGGCCGCGGCTGGTGGAGGTGCGTCTCTTCGACCTCTACCGCGGCGAGCAGGTCGGCGCCGGCAAGAAGAGCCTGGCGTACCGGCTCACTTTCCAGTCGGACGAGGGGACCCTGACCGACAAGGACGCGGAGAAGATCCGGACGAAGATCGTCAAGCGGCTCGCGAAGGAGGTCGGGGCCGTTCTCCGCGGGTAGATCCCGTGGGCTCCGCGAGGACGTCGTCGCGGACATAGCGCAGGACGTTGCGCACGGAGATGAAGCCGAGGATCTTTTCGCCCTCGACGACCGGCAGGTGGCGCAGCCCTCCGACGACCATCTTGTGGATGGCGAACGCCGGCGGGTCGCCGGCCTGCAAGACGTAAGGATCCGGCGTCATGACCTCGCGCATGGTAACGGCGTCCGGGTCGAGCCCGGGGCGGACCACCCGGGTGAGCACGTCGCGCCGGAAGTCCGGCCTTGGATTGACGCGCGAGATTTCTTCACGAAATCGCCCAAATCGCCCATTCGTGCGTGACTTCCTCGCCGTTCTCCCTTATTCTTCTTAGGCGGTAACGAAGTGACCACCGCTGAAGTTTCGAGCCTTCTTGGCGGCCAAAGCTGAGTCCGGGCAGATTTTCGGGCTCTCTTGGCCGCCAATCCGGCTCCGGGGGACGAATCGCCCGCTTTTGACCGCCAAAGCTGTCTCGGGGGAATTTTTCTTGCCGTCTTGGCCTCCAAAACGGAGAGCCGATTTCGTCAGACGAAATTTTGGAGGAGAAGAATGGAAGGTCGACCTCCCATGAACAGTCTTGGCCGCCAAAGCTCCGCGAAAAATTCCCCAGGGCCAGGATTCTCTGCCAATTTGGCGCCGAAATTTCCCCCGGAGCTCTTTTCGCGGCCAATCCTTCTGGCGGGGACCCCTTTTTCGCTTGAAGAGGCCATTTGACGGACTATTGGCCGAAAAACGGACACCCGCTCGAGAATCGGGTTACCGCGGCACGATCCAGCCGCCGACGGGCGTGAAGTCCCGGCTCTCGAGGTCGAGGGTCACGACGTAGGTGCCCAGCGCGCCGATGCGACGGTTGGCGCCGTAAGTGATCGCGGGCGTCAGCCCGGTCTCGAACTCGTAGAGCTTCTCGAGGGCGAGCAGCAGCTTGGCGCGGCTCAGGTCGCGGCCGGCGGCCTTCAGGCCCTCCGCCAGGATCCGCGCCGCCACCAACGCGGAGATCTGGGACGCGCGGTGACGCTCCGCGAATCCGCGCGCCTCGAGCAGGGACCGGAATTCGGCGAGCGCGGCGCTCGTCTGGTCCGCCGGCACCGTGGGATAGGAGAGGTAGACCCGCTTGTGGAAGCCCGCGGGAAGGTCGAAGAGCTCCTCGCTCACGTAGGCGCCGGGGAGCAGGACGTAGGGCCGCCAGCCGATCTCGTCGGCCTTCTCGAGCAGCGCGCGGAGGTCTCCGGAGCCCAGGTAGAAGACCGCGTCCGGCCGCGCGGCGGCGAGCCGCTCGGCGACGGCCGGCACGATCTCGGCGGAGCATCCGTGCGCCTCGCACTGCGCCGTGATCGCGGAGGCGAGGCCGCGACTGCGGTCGTCGGCGGCGAGGACGGCGATGCGCGCCCCCGCGAGGGCCAGGTCGCCGGCGGCGAAGTCGACGAGGCCCCGCACCTGCTCCGCCAGTCCGGCAAACAGGTAGAAGGTGAAGTCGTTGAGCGAGTACGGATCCGGCGACGCCAGGGTCAGCGGGCCGATCACCGGCACCCGCTCGCTCTCGGCGAGCTTGCCGATCTCGGCGTCGGCGCCGATCACCACCGGGCTCAGCAGCGCGAAGACGTCGCCCTCGGCGACCAGCCTGGTGGCTTCGGCGAGCGGCGTCCCCTGGGTGTTGTCGTAAGGGAACTCGATCAGGCGCAGGTGGCGCTGGTGGATGCCGCCGCGGGCGTTGAGGTCGTCGACGAAGGCGGCGAGGACCTCGAGGATGCCCTGGCCGATCACCGCCATCTGGCCGCGGGTGGGCAGCAGGGTGCCGATGCGCAGCTCGCCGCCGGAAAGGCCCGGATCGTAGTCGGTCTCGAGCTTGCGCATGTAGGCGACGAGGTCGTCGAGGTCCTCGTCGGACATGAGGTAGATGGGCATCGACGCTTCGATCGTGTTGCCCGCCGGGTCGCGGCCGAAGACGATGGATTCCTTCAGGGTCTCGACGGTGAAGGCGGGATGGTTGCGGCCCTGGGGGTGGGTGTGGCCGTAGGGCTTGAAGAGATAGTCCCAGGTGACGTCGGAGGGGATCACGCCCGCCTCGGGACGGCCGCGGCCGTCCGGGCCGTGGCAGGAGGCGCAGGTGGCCACCGAGCCCGGGACCTCGGTGAGGCTCTCGCCGACGTAGGCGCCGATCTTCTCGCCGCGCGGGCTGGTGCCGTCCATGTAGATCTGCTTGCCCCGCTGCTCCTGCGGCGTCAGGTCGCCGGCGAGGAGCGGCGTGGCGACGAAAAGCGCGGTGAGCAGCGCGGCGAGCCTGAGCCCACCGCCGAAAAGTCGGACGGGTCGGACATGTCCGACCCGTCCGACTCGTCCGACGCGATCGTCGCAACGGCGGGAATCAATGATGCCCCGCGTGTCCATGGCTGTTCCTCGCGGCCCTCAGCTCGTCCATCATGGCGACGATCTTCTCGGGCTCGGGGAAGCCATTGTAGCGCCGCCAGGTGCCGGTGAGTCCGTCGCCGATCAACGCCATGGGAGGGTGCTGGGTGAAGTCGGGGAAGTAGGCGTCGAGCCCTTTGAGCACCTGGTCGACGTTCTTCTTCTCGCCGGTGAGGAAATACCAGCCGGGCCGCGCGCGGTATTTCTCGGCTTCGCGCTTGAGGCGCAGGGGCACGTCGGTGGCCGGGTCGAGGGTCATGGTCACCAGCACCGCCTCGCGCTCCATGCGCTCGCCGAGAAGGGCCTGGGTGCCGGCGAAGAGCGCGCTGTAGACCGGGCAGATCGTCGTGCAGGTGGAATAGGTGAAGGTGATGGCGACGAGCCGGTCGCCGATCACGTCGCTCTTGAACTTCACCGGCTTGCCGAACTGGTCGCGGAGCTCGAGGTCGTGGAGCTGGACGCTCACGTTCCTCGCGTCGGCGGCCTTCGCCGCCATGCGCCGGTGAGCGGCGTGCTCGTCCTTGTCGGCGGCCGCGGCCTGGCCGGCGGTCAACCCGGCGGCGGCGAGCGCCAGGACCAGGAGGGAGGAGAGGATGGGCTTCAGGTTCGTCATGGCGAGTCCTCCTCGGTTCTTGCGGTCATTCATCGGGCGGTGGCGGCGCGGCCGGCGATCCCCGCCCGCAACGTCGTGAACGGCAGGTCGTTGGGCGCCACGCCCGCGGAGGGACAGGCCACGTACAGGTAGTAGGCGCCGGCGCTCGCCAGCGTCAGCGGCGCCTCGTAGACGCCGTCGCCGACGTGGCGGGCGCTCGCCTGCGTGCGCCGGCCGCCCGGCGCCGCGAAATAGATCACGCTCACGTCGGCAAGGTCGTCGCGGGCGCGTCCGCTGCGGCGGTCGGCGAGGCGGAAGCGCATGGCCACCGTCTCCCCCACCGGCGCCACCCGCGGCCGGTCGAGGAATTCGACGGTGAGGGCGGGGCCGGCGTCCGCCAGGGCCGGGTTGGGCTGGGCCTCGAGCTCGAAGCAGTGCAGGAGCGAGGGCGAATCGAGCAGGAAGGCGACCTCGAAGGTGCCCGACTCCGGGAGTCGCACCGTCGAGGAGTAGACGCCGGGCTCGCGCTCCTGCATGGAACGGTCGACCACCTCCACGGCGCGCGGCATGTGGCCGTAGTTGCGGAAGTTGCCCATCGGCGAGTTCATGCCTTCCATGTAGTAGTAGACCGTGGTGTCGGCCGGGCTCACCACCAGGGCCGCGGCCTCCCCCGGCGTCGCGACGATGGCGTCGGCGATGCCGAGGTCGCGGGCCTGCTCGGGGGGCCGCTGGCCGGCCGGAAAGGTGACCACCGGCGGCGTGCCGGGCTTGCCGAGCTCGGAGAGGTCGATCATCGCCACGCGCTCGGTGCCGAGCGAGCGCACGTAGGCGAAGCTGCGGCTGAAGGCCACCTGGTAGGGGCGGTCGCCGACCGGCACGGTGTGGGCGACGCGGTTGGTCGAGGCGTCGATCACGTAGGCGACGTCCTCGTCGGCGTTGACGGCGACGCCCCAGCGGCCGTCCTGCGAGAAGCGCAGAGGGCCGAGGCCGGGCTCGGCGGCGATGCGCTCCACCACTTCCAGGCTGCGGCCGTCGATCACGGTGATCTCGCCCTTCTCGGCGTCGGCCACGTAGAGGGCGCGGCTCAGGTCGGAGAAGCCGAGGGCGATGGGCAGCGGGCCGGTGGCGACGTCGCGCACCTTGGCGAGCGCGCGCACGTCGACGATCGACACGGTGCCGTCGTCGCGGTTGGTCACGAAGGCGTAGCGGCTGTCGTCGGAGAAGGCGATCTCGTGGTGGCCGCGGCCGGTGGGAATCCGCGCCGCCACCTCGAGCGTCGCGGTCGCGATCACGGTCACGCCGCTCGCCGCCGCCTCCGCGGCGTCGTTGCCCACCCACAGGTACTGGGCGTCGGGCTGCCGGGCGATGACCACCGGGCTCTCCCCCGCCGCCACGTTGCCGATCACCTTGAAGGTGTCGGTGTCGACCACCGCCACCTCGCCGGCCAGGGGCATGGTCACGAAGAGCCGCTTCTCGTCGGGCGACTTGGCCCAGGCGGCGCCGGGACGCTTCAGGTTGACCTGGGCGTAGAGCTTGGTGATGCCGCTGATGCCGGTGATGGGGTCGATCACGGAGATCGAGGCGTCGCGGTTCATCACCAGGATGAAGTAGCTGTTGAGGTCGATCAGGGGCCGCATGCCGACGCGTCCCTGCAGGTAGGTCGCCACCCGCTGCCGGCAGGTGGTGTCCACCGCCTGCTCGCCCGTCGAGCTCCTGGTGAGGTCCATCCAGGCGCCGGGGAACTGCCCCTGCAGGGGCAGGCCGTTGTGCGCGTCGGCGAGGCGGAAACTGACCTCCACGTAGTCGCCGGCGTAGATCGCGCCGGCGGTCAGGGAGCGGCCGGGCGCGGGCGTGGCGCGGAACTCCACCGCGACGCCCTCGCGGGTCAGTTTCTCGACGACCAGCGGTGCGTCGGTGGCCTTGGCCGGCTCGGTGGACGCGGCGTCCGCCTGCGCCTGGTGGGCCGCGTGGTCATGGTGGTCGTGCGTCTGGGGAACGTCGCCCGCCGCGGGCAGGGCGCAGAGCAGCGCGCCGAGGCCGAGGATCATTCGGAGCTTGTTGAAGTTGCTTTTCATCTCGCCACCGCCAATCGTTCAAGAGGGGTTCGTGTCGTTGGGAAGAACGAGACGGGTGCGGCCCCGGGAAAGGCCGCACCCGTCCCTCGGCTCAGGGTACGGCGACCTCGCTGAGACTCGACGAGAGCACCCGGAAGATGGCCCACAGGCCGTTGGTGTTGCCGAAGGAAGCGTGGTCGCGCACCAGGTAGTCCCCTTGCACGCCGTAGACGCCGCCGGACCTGCGAAGGACGACGTCGAAGTGCGCGCTGGGCGTCACGCTCTCCTGGCCGCCCAGGTAGAAGCCCAGGGGATTCGTCCCGATGGTCTGGGAGGGAACCGTCCCTTCCAGGTAGGGATCGCGCTGCCACAGGTGGCCGTGGACGTCGAAGGTGGTGCCGCGGCCGGCGCCGGTGGGCAAGAGCACCCGCATGCGGGACTGCTGGTTCGGCCGGGCGTAGAAGACCGGCGTCGCCGGATCGCCGCCCGCGAGCTGGTTGCTGTAGAGCTCGTGGGCGTTGGCGACGGCGCCGAGCTCGCCGGGGCCGTTGCCGAACTGGGTGTTGGCCCGCAGGCCGAAGCGGAACCAGGCCGGCTCGGTGCCGTAGTTGATGCCGCTCTGGCCGGCGTCGTGGCTGTCCTCGGGGATGTTGCCGCCCTCGCTGGCGATGTTCTCGACGGCCGAGCCGTCGTCATAGCGCAGGTTCAATCCCTTCTGGAAGACCACGGCGAAGTCGCGGAACCCGCCCTTGGTGGTGTCCAGCGGCGAGAAGACCGAGGCCCCGGCGCGCGCGCAGCGCGGCTGGCCCGAATGGCCGCAGCCGGCGAGCTGCAGGTCGGTCGTCCAGGTCGCGCCCTCGGGCTCGACGATCAGGGCGCCCACCAGGCCCTTCTGGCCCTGCTTGACCTTGTCGGCGGGAGTGAGGTTGGCGCCGCCGAGCTCGACCGGCGTGGCCCGGAGCTCCAGATGGGTGCCCGACAGCCTGCCCTCGAGATGGCCGGCGTACCAGCGGTAGGTCCGGTTGCCGCGGGGCGACACCACCGTGTCCGCGGGGTTGGTGCCGACCACCACGCCGTCGTCCTTGGTGACGTCGTAGGCGACGAGCTGCGGGTGGAGGCCGACGTAGGCCGAGGGCCGGATCAGGTTGTTGTTGAAAGTGGTCGTGCCCTGGGCGCTGGTGCGGTCGCGCAGGACCATCTGCAGCAGCGTGTTGTACCCGGCGAGATCGGGGATCTTCTCGGGCAGCCGGTTGCGGAGGGTGACCACCAGGCACTCGCCCGCCGCGGCGCGCAGCACCACCGGCTCGATCGGAGCCTTCTCGTCGAGCTTCACCGGGCAGTCGGGCAGCGTCGCGGGATCTTCGGACGCGGTGCAGGCGGGGATCGTCGGATCCTTGGGCACCAGGTCGCTGGTGTAGACGTAGAGCATCCCGGTGGGATCGTGCAGCGGTCCCTGGAACGCGGCCACCGTGGTCCGCGGGTTGTAGACCAGCGTGCCGCCGTCCTTCTCGGGCACCGCGCCGACGTGCATGGTCGCCGAGTCGTCGTTGGGAATGATGACGGCGTTGAGGTCGTTGCCGAGCACGTCGTTGGCGAGCACCGCGGTGACGTCGTAGGGCCGCGACGTCGCGCCCGACGGGCACGGGCCGACGAAGGCCGCGCGGTTGATCACGTCGGCCGCTTCGACGGGCAGCTTGATGTCGTTGTTGAGGCGCGTCAGGTCGGTGCGCGCCTTGCGGTAGGCGCGCATGACGCCCCACATGCCGCTCCACCAGCCGTCCTGGCTGGCGTCGACGCTGTAGGCGTAGTCGGCCTGGTGGCCGGTCTGCCCGAACACCGGCAGCAGCGGCGCCGAGAAGGTGAACTGCTCGGAGATGCCGTCGTTCTGGCCGTTGCGCCAGCCGGAGTTGGGAGCCTCGCCGTGGCCCGAGCCGCCCTGCAGCCACTTGACGCCGTGGATGGTGGCGTTGTGCTCGTGCTCGGTGGCGCCGGACTGGATTTTCACCCGCACCATGTCGCCGTAGTGGGCGCGCAGCATCGGCGTGAACGGGTCGCCGGGGCCCACGCCCTGGTTGAGCGGCGGATACGGAGTCTGGCCGAGCGACGTGTTGAGGAAGGCAATGGCGCGGTCGGTGCGGGTCTGGAGCGCGAAGGCCAGATCGCCGGCCAGGCCGTCGGCCTGCACGCCGGGCTTGCCGTCGGGACCGGTCTTCTCGGGGTCGAAGACCCGCAGCCCCACGGGCTCGTTGCGGTAGTTGACCACCAGCATGCCCACGTCGTCGGCCGAGATCGCCTCGGGGCAGGGCCGCTCGACGCCGCCCGGACAGTACGGCGGGAAGCGCACGAGGTCCGGGAAGACGGGCTGAGCCTCCTGCCGGTACGACGGGTTGATGGTGCGGCGGAAGGCGTCGCTGTCAGGCTTCTCCACGTCCTGGATGCACGGCTCGCCGGCCTCGCAGGCGTGCTGGAAGTCGGCGAACTCGAGGTAGAACTCGCGGAAGGGCACGGCGGACGCCGGCAGACCGGGAGAGCCGGCTCCCGCGGGCTCGATGATCGCCTGCCAGCTCGTGGGACCGCCGTCGGGCCGGGTCGCGAGCTGCACGCCGGTCTCGTTGTGCCGCCAGGTGGAGCGCGCCGGCTCGGTCAGCACCGTGGCGTAGAGGCCCACCTGCTGGTGGGTCGAGGGCCCGAAGTGGTCGTGGGTGAAGATGATGCCCAGGCCGCGGTCCTCGAGGTCGGTGTTGACCACCGGATCGGCGAACCAGCGCTGGATGGTGGTGCGCGCTCCGGCGTCGCCGAAGAAGGGATGGCTGCCCGGCGTCAAGCGGGTCAGGCCGCCGCCGGAGCCGTCGGGCTTGGGCAGCGTCGGGACCGGCTTGAACGCGCCGTCGGCGTTGAAGTGGTTGATCGCCTCGATGCGCTCGATCACCGCGCCGGGCGACAGCGTGCCGTCCTCGTAGTTCCAGCCGTTGCCCGAGCCGTCGGCCGAGACCAGGTCCCACTTGGGCAGGTGGATGTGCTGGCCGATGACGTCGGTGGGCGTCCTGACCTGGTAGTCGTCGAGCTCGTAGGTCTTGGGCACCAGGTTGGTGTGGTAGTACTGCGTGCAGTCGAACGTGTTCATCCGGATGACGAAGGGCTCGGGCGGCTTCAGGTTGTTCTCGAAGGCGTGCACGTCCTGCCACAGGCTGAGGATGCGCTGCTGCGGGAAGTGGTAGCCCACCTTGTTGAAGACCGCGTCGACCTGGATGTTGGCCGCCTGGTAGACGCGCGGGTCGATGGCGCTGAACTCGGGCGACGCGGTGAAGAACGAGCCCGCCGTGGCGCCGAAGAACTCGCCTGAGGTGACGAAGAGGTCGCCCTGGTCGTCGATGCAGGGCTCGGCGTAGGGCGCTCCCGCCACCGGCAAGGCGCCGTTGGTGCGGAAGCCGTTGACGCCGGTGGCCGGGCTGCCGTCCGGAAAGCGGGTGTCGTGGCGGGTCTGGGCGTGGTGCGCCATCACCGTCTGCTCGAGGTCGGTGCCCTGTTCAGGGAAGTACACCGGCTTGGCGCGGAAGAGCTCCTTGTCGAAGTCGAGGCGGGTCTGGTGCTGCACCACGAGGGTCGGGTCGAGGCGGCCCGGGATGCCCTTCTCGGCCGCCAGGAAGCCCTCCAGGCCGTGCCGCGGCAGTCCGCCGTCGAAGCCGCCGGCGCTCGCTTCGAGGCCCGGGTGGCTCCACAGCTTGCCGTTGACCGGGTCGTTGCGCAGGGCGATGGCGTCGCTGACCGTGAGCATGTCGAGCGGCGGCGTGGTCGGCCGCTGGCCCACGATGCCGTCGCGGCAGCCGGTGGGATCCGCCAGCCCCGCGGGACCGCCGCAGTCGACGCCGGCGACCCAGAAGGGGAAGCCGGGGTTCTTCACCCGGCCGGCCAGCGGGTGGCCGGCGGGATAGACGTCGGTGCGGTCGACGTTGGCCTGGCTGGACTCGGCGTACTCCTGCACGCCGGGGAGGTTGGGATCGTCGTCGACGCCCGGATTGGCGTTCTTGGCCACCAGGCTGACGCGGGCGGGCAGCACCGGCAGGGGCTTGCCGGGCAGCGGGATCACCGCCGGGATCGGCGAGCCGGCCACCATCTCGCCGTCGGGCAGGGCGCGCGCGCCTTCGGCCGGCGTGCCGTCCTTGAGGCCGTACGGGCTCTGGTGGAAGCCTTCTTCGCTGATCTTGAGCTCGGTGCCCAGCTCCAGCGTGTCGTGGACCCGCCACATCTCCCACATGCCCTGGGCGAAGTGGGGATAGAAGTGGCAATGGAAGATGGCGTCGCCCGCCGTCTTGTTGCGGTTGCCGCTGCCGCCGAAGTTGATCTCGTAGGTGTAGCCCGAGCCCGGGCCCACGCCCTGGGCGTCGAGGTAGTTCGAGTTCTCGTCGTTGGCGTTGAAGAGCCACTGGTGGTTGTGGAGGTGGAAGATGTGCTGTTCTTTCGGTCCCGCGTGGAGGTTGCGGAACTTCACGAAATCGTTGGTGTAGCTGTGATGGACGTTGGAGGGATCGTCGGGATAGAAGGCGCGCCTGGCCTTCGGCCCGACGTCGCCGCACCTGGCGCCGGGCACGCCGAGACCGGCGAGGTCGCCCGGGCCGCACTGCTCGAGGCCGGTGTTGGCCGGCACGTCCACCAGCATCGCCGGATCGCCGACCGAGAACGCGGAGAGGAAGAACTCCTCGTAGGCGCAGTCCAGGCAGTCCCACATCGGGCCCACGCCGAGCCGGTTGGCGATGATCTCCGAGCCGATGCCGCCGGAACCGTAATTGATCATGAAGCTGTCGCGCACGCCGTGGGTGGTGTGCGCGATCACCGGGTTGACGTCCGGCCGGAACCACGCCGGAAAGGCGTTGGCGGCGGCGGTCTCGTCGTGGAAGATGATGGTGAACTCGCGGAACGGCTCGAGCCGGTTGGGCACCGTGGGATTGCGCTTGCCCTGGGACTCCAGAGGATAGGTGCCGGCCGGGAAGGAGCCGTCGTCATTGGGCCCGGCGACGATCGCGTTGAGGTCCGCGTGGACGATCTTGTTGCCGTCGAGCATGTTGAGGATCGGCCGACCCGCCTTGCCCTCGCGGCACCAGACGCCGCCCGGGCAGTCGCTGGGATAGCGCGCCTCGTAGCCCACGCCGGCCTGCCCGAACGGGATGATCGGAAGGACGTCGTCGGAGGCCGCGGAGAGCACCAGCCGCAGCTCCTCCTCGCTCACCTGGCTGCGGTAGAAGCGCGACCCCGGCGGCTGCACGTTCACCGCGCCGAAGGCGCCGATGCCGACGTTGCCGCCGCTGGCCTCGCCGCCGAAGGTGGCGCCCATGCTGGTCACCAGGAAGGTGCCTTCCTTCTCGGCGTAGAGCGTGTAGGCCGTCGACTGGCCGGGACCGACCAGGCTGCCCGGCGAGGACGCGGTGCCTACGTTCGAGGCGTCGTCGGCGATCGAGCCGACGAGCTGCATGCCCTGCACGTGGAAGCCGGCCATGCGGTCGCGCACCTGGTTGTCGAGGGCGCGCAGCGGGTTGTTCGGGTCGCAGCCCACGCACGGGTTGGCCTCGTCGGGAAGCGGCGGGAAGGGATTGGCGTTGGGCGTCAGCAGGTTGGTGAAGTTGACCACCAGGGTGTCGCCGGCGGCCAGGCGCAGCACCAGCGGCCGCGGCCGCTTGTCGGGGCGCAGCGTCACGAAGCCGGGCAGCAGGTTCTCGCCCGGCAGGTCGCCGGTGGGAACGCCGCTCGAGCTGACGCGGACGACGTCGCGCTTCAGCGCGTAGATCATGCCGTTGACGTTCTGCGCGCCCAGGCGGTTGAACACCAGGACGTGGTCGAGGATGACGACGTCGGCCACGACCGCCTTGGCGGCGGCCAACGTGGGCGCCATCAGGCTGCCCAGCAGCGCCAGGAACAGGAAGATGAGACTCTTCGTCGGAGGGAATCTTCTAGGGTGCATTGCGGGTCCTCCTTCGCTGGTTTCGGAGGACGACTCCGTGTCGTCCTCAGCGTCTTGGGTACACCTTCTCCGTCGCGGGCGCCGGGCGCCCGCGTTCGTCTCGAGCCTTGGATCGCGTCCCAGTGACCGCCTTCAGGGCTCCGTCGCGGTCGGAAGAAAATCAAAAACTGGTAGAGACTCTGAAGGCCGACGCCGGCGGCCTCAATACCCAGGGGGGTAGTCTTCGGAATTCGCCGGGTAGTTTCGCGGGTGTGGGACCGCCGGGCTCCGTCCCCGCTCGGGAAGGTAGGGAGGAAGGGCCGGAGAGGTAGCGAGGCGTGCGTCCCGATCCATGGTCTCTCTCCTTTCCTGCGGTCGACGCGGCCGGCAAGACGCGAGCAACGCGCTCGCGCTGCCGCTGGCTCAGGCTAACTGGCGGCAGGATACGGTGAGGGAGATGACGTCAACGTGACGCGGAGATGACAGCAGGATTACAGGCCCGGCTCCGGCCCTTGCAAGACCTCTTCGACCTTGCGCGCCAGGCTCTCGAAGCTGAAGGGCTTCTGCAGGAAGTGTACCCGGTCCTGCGCCACGCCGTGACGCAGCATGACGTTGTCGGTGTAACCCGAGATGAACAGGCAGCGAACCTCGGGATGCCGCTCGCGGACGCGGTCGTAGAGCTCCTTGCCGCTCATCCGCGGCATGATCACGTCGGTCACCAGGAGCTCGCACGGCGCCTCGCCGTCGCCGAGCATCTCCAGGGCCTCGTCGCCGCCCGAAGCCACCCGCACCTCGTGGCCCATGGTTTCGAGCAGCGCCCGCGCCGACGAGCGCATGTCATCGTTGTCCTCCACCAGGAGCACGCGCGCGCGGGCGGTGGGCGCCACCGCCTCGGCGACCGCGGACCGTCGCCGCGCGGCTTTGCGGTCGCTGGCCGGGAGCAGGATCTCGAAGGTCGTCCCCTCCCCCACCACGCTCTCGACGCCCACCACGCCGCCGTACTGCCGCACCAAGGAGTAGACGGTGGCAAGGCCCAGTCCGCTCGAGCCGCTCTCTGCCTTGGTGGTGAAGAAGGGGTCGAAGATCTTGTCCTGGACTTCGGCCGGGATGCCGCAACCCGTGTCGGTCACCGTCAGCCGGACGTGGCGGCCGCCCGTCGCCGCCGGATGACGGCGGACGAAGTCCTCGTCGGCCTCGACGTGGGCCGTCGCGACCGTGATGCGCCCGCCGGTGGGCATGGCGTCGCGGGCGTTGACCAGCAGGTTGACGAGCACCTGCTCGATCTGCGACGGGTCCACCTCGACGCTCGCGATCTCGCCGTCGAGTCGCGTCTCGAGCACGACGTCCTCGCCGAGAAGGCGCCCCATGAGCCGTTCCATGTCGGCGACGACGGCGTTCAGGTCCACCACCTCGGGCTGCACCGGCTGGCGGCGGCTGAAGGCCAGGAGCTGGCGGATCAGGGCCGACACCTTGTCGGCGGTGGCGATCGCGGCGCCCATGCGCCCGGCCAGGGCGTCGCCGCTCTCGCGTTTCATCATCGCCATCTCGCAGTGGCCGCGGATGGCGCCGAGGTAGTTGCTCACGTCGTGGGAGATGCCGCCGGCGAGGCGGCCGACCGCTTCCATCTTCTGGGCCCGGCGCAGCTCCGCCTCCCTCTGGCGCAGGGCCTTCTCGGTGCGGCGGCGCTCGCTGACGTCGCGGAAGACCAGGACCGCGCCGAGCAGCTCGCCGCCTTCGTCGCGGATGGGCGCGGCGCCCTGGTCGATGGCGTAGCAGCTCCGGCGCCGGCGGTCGGCCATGGCGGCGGAATTCGTCGTCGCGGAGCGCTCGCCCGTGCGCAGCGCCGTGGTGGCCGGGTTTTCGATCGGCGACCCGTCCTCGGCGACGGCTCTCATGACCTCGTCGATCGGCTGTCCCTGGGCCTCGCCGCGCGGCCAGCCGGTGAGCTTCTCGGCCATCGGGTTCATGAACAGCACCCGGCCCTCGAGGTCGGTGGTGACCACGGCGTCGCCGATCGAGGCGAGCGTCGTCGCCAGCCAGCGCTGGCTCTCGCGCAGGGTCTCCTCGGCGCGCTGGCGGCGGGTCTCGCGTCTCCACAGGCCGGCCAGCGCCGCCGCCACGATCAGCATCCAGGCGCCGACGGTGACCCACACGCGCGCGCGAATCCGTGCGCGGCTGCGGCGCAAGTCCTCGCCGATGCCCCGGCGCAGCTCGTCGGCGAGCTCCTTGACGCGCCGGAACTCGGCGTCGAAGCGCTGGTCGAGCTCGCTGCCGACGCCGGCGATCTCGGGATGCTCCAGACGCTCGTCGGAAAGCTCGCCGAAGCGGGCGAGCGCCGCCTCGAGCGCTTCGGCGCGGCGCCGCAGCGGCCCCTCCAGCGGCGCGATCCGCTCGCCCTCCTCACGCCGGCCTCCGCGCAGGAGCAGAGAGGTCACCGCGACGGCGAGAGCCTGGTTGCCGAGCACGTCGTCGTCGAGGTCGAGGTAGGGATCGCCGGTGAGGTGCTCTTCGAGCCACAGGTGCCAGTAGGCGACCGCGACCTGCAGGTCGTCGATCGCCACCGCCGCCGCCAGCCCCTGCTCGGTCTCGCGCTCGCTGACGCGCAGCGTCGACAGCAGCAGCAGGATCGACGCGACCCCGAGCACCAACACCGCCGCCGGCGTCCAATACCTGCGGCGCGAGCCTCGCCTGACCGGCTCGAAGAGGACCTGAGCCGCCGCGCTCACGACCTTTCGCCCCGCAGGGTGTAGCCGACGCCGCGCACGGTGTGGATCAGCCGCTCGTCGCGGTCGCCGTCGATCTTCTTGCGCAGGCGGTGGATGACGACGTCGACGACGTTGGCCATCGGCTCGGCCTCGTCGTTCCAGACGTGCTCCTCGATCTCGGTGCGGGTCACCACCTCGTCCTGGCGCCGCAGCAGGTACTCGAGCACCGCGAACTCCTTGGGCGAGACCGGCGTCGGGCTCCCGGCGACGGTCACCAGGTGCTTGCCGCGGTCGAGGCGCACGTCGCCGGCCTCGAGCGCCACCAGCGGACGCTGGCCGCGGCGCCGCAGCAGGCTGCGCACGCGGGCGAGCAGCTCGGCGAACGAGAAGGGCTTGGTCAGGTAGTCGTCGGCCCCGGTGTCGAGGCCGCCCACCCGGTCCTCCACGGCGTCGCGGGCGGTCAGCATGAGCACCGGCAGCGACGCGCCCTGCCGCCGCCAGTCGCGCAGGAGCTCGATCCCCGACGGCGCCGGGATCCCCCAATCGAGCACGACGAGGTCGTAGGCGTTGACCGCCACGAGCTCGGCGGCGGTTTCGCCGTCGGTCGCCGAGTCCACCGCGTAGCAGGCGTATTCGAGGGCTTCGCAGATGAGCCCCGATAGCTGCGGATCGTCCTCGACCACCAGGATTCGCATGCGCTCTCGCCCCGTCCGGCCAGGGCTCCGCCCAGGAAGGCGCTGACCCTTCTCAGAGAGTCGTCGTCAGATCCGAAATGGCACGTAGAACCCAAATCCCCTTTGGAACAGACCTCGATAGTATAGCTCACTTCCGCAGCGGCCGGGCCTCTTCGGCGCGCCCGCGCTCGACCCGCAGCAAGGGCAGCGTCAGGCAGGTCGGCCCGCCCTCGGCCTTGAGCGAGAGCTCCCGGCCGCGGTAGGTCCGGATCTCGCACCCGGCTTCCTCCAGGCGCCGGCGGGTGATCGGGCTGCCTTCAAGCATCAGGCCCAGGCGGGGCGCCAGGGCGAGGACGTTCGAGGCCTGGGTGGCGAATTCCTCGTCGGGCACCGCGACGAGCCGAAAGCCGAGGTCCTGAAGCCGGCGCCAGAACGGCACCGAGAGCAGCGGCAGGTAGACCACGGCGAGGTCGCGGTCGAGAAGGCTCACCAGCGACAGCAGGTGGAGGCAGGACCGGGGACCGCGGAAGTAGGGCAGCTCCACGGTCTCGACCGCGATCCCGAGCGGGGCCAGCGCGGTGGCGAGCTGGCCCGCGCCTTCGGCGTTGGTGCGCAGCCCCAGGCCGGCCGCCAGCGTCCGCTCGTCGAGGCGCAGCAGATCGCCCCCCTCGGCCCGCGCCGCGGCCTCGAATCGTGCCAGGATCGGCACGCCGAGGGCCTCGAGCCGGCGCGCCAGAGCCTCTTCCTCGCCGCGGCGCTGGGGCTTGCCAAGGGACAGGACCACGGCGCCGCGCTCGGTCATCAGCACCGGATCGAAGACGAAGACGGCGTCCGCGCGGCCGGGCTGGGCCTCGTCGTGGCCGACCACTTCGGCGCCGGCGCCGCGCAGGATCTCCACCAGCGCCTCGTGCTCGGCGCGCGCCGCGCCGAGCTCCGGCCGGCCGGCGTAGCCCCAGGCCACGGGATCGGCGAGGGCGAACGCCTCCTCCGGCCGCTTGACCAGGACGCGGCGCAAGGGGTCGGTCATGTTGCGGACTCCGAAGCCCGGTGCCGCCGGGGGCGCCATGTGACGTTTCCTCCGCCAGTGGCACCCACTCTACCAGGCGGTCTCTGCGATACCATCCCTCCCGGGTGGGTTCCCCGGGGTTTCGCTTTCCATTCGGCCAGGAGCGTCACATGCCTCAGCCTTCACGCCTTCGCCGCCGGCACGGCTGGCGGCCCGCCGGGATG
>Ga0299906_10000521_pt1 | contig 35616 bp, 29 predicted proteins | sample RVTome_14_FD_200259 | JGI IMG/M metagenome (GOLD analysis project Ga0299906, IMG submission 200259) | Soil microbial communities from uranium-contaminated site in the Upper Colorado River Basin, Wyoming, United States - RVT145D125 (version 2) ... | reverse complement strand
CTCGAGCAGGCTGGACCGCATGTCGGCGAGGCGCGCCGTCTCGACGCGATACTGCTCGATCGTCACATCATCGGGGTCGATGATCACCGTGCCCGTGTATCCGTCGAGGATCAGGCGGTCCCCGTCGTTGATATGGGCGCTGACGGTCTTGCAGCCCACCAGCACCGGAATGCCCAGGGCCGCCGCCACGATCGACGTATGGCCCGTCCGGCCGCCTGCATCCGTCGCGCAGCCGATGACCCGCTCGACGTCCAGCGATGCCGCCTCCGTGGGCGTCAGCTCGTGGGCGATCAGAATCACCGGATCGGTGACGTTGGCCAGGCGGTCCCGGCTCTGGCCCCCGAGCTTGCCCAGCACCCGCCGATCGAGGTCGAGGACGTCGTTGGCCTTCTGGCGGAATACATCGCTGCCCATGGATCGGAACCGCTCGGCCAGCTCGCGGAAGCCCTCCGAGACGGCATAGGAGGCCGTGGCGCGCCCTTCGCCGATGCGGTCCCGGATGGGCCGCAGCAGGGTCTCATCGTTCAGCAGCGTCAGGTGAAAGTCGAAGATCTTGGCCGGCTCCGGGCCCAGTTTCCTGGCGGCCCGGTCCCGGTCCCGCTCGATGTCCTTCCGGGCCTGGCTGACCGCCTCGTCCAGCCGCACGAGTTCGGCCGGCACATCTTCGGGCCGCACGGTGTGCCGGGGCACGCGCTCCTGGACCTCGTCCAGAACAAATGCCCGCCCGAATACCACGCCGGGCGCAACCGGGATGCCCTTGATCACTTCCATCGACTCAGATGCGTTCCGAGGCCGGTTCGTCCTGAGGCTAGACCTCCCCAGTCGGCGGAAGCGGGCGAGAGTATAGCGGAATCGGCACACCGCCGGGCCGCCCGGGCGGCGAATTGGAATCGGGGCGGCGCCGGATCGGTCGGGGGTCGCGGCCGCTCACTCCATGCCGACCTCCAGCGGGCTGGAGACCACCCGCGCCAGCTCGGCCGGCCGCGTGCGGCCGTGCCAGAGGAAGTGCGCCACGGCCTTCAGGTCATCGACCACGACCAGGAAGCACGGCAGGACCAGCAGGATCAGCGCCGTCGCGCTCATGAGGCCGAAGGAGATCGAGATGGCCATGGGGATGAGGAACTTCGCTTGGAAGGACTGCTCCAGCATCAGGGGCGTCAGACCCAGCACCGTCGTGATCGTCGTGAGGAAGATCGGCCGCAATCGCTGCCGGCCGGCCTCGATGAGCCCGTCGACGAGCGACAGCCCGTCGGCCCGCTTGGCGTTGTAGAAATCCACCAGAATCAGCGAGTCGTTCACGACAATGCCGCTCACGGCCACGAATCCGATGAGACTGAGGAACGTCATCTCGTAGTCCATGATCCAGTGTCCCCAAATGACGCCGATCACGCTGAAGGGAATCGCCAGCATGACGGCGAGCGGCTGGGTGTAGTTGCTGAAGAGCCAGGCGAGCAGAACGTAGATCATCACCATGGCCGCCGCGAAGCCGATCGGCAGCGATGCGAACGCCTTCTCAAGCTGTCGCTGCCGGCCCGCCAGTTCCACGTCGATGCCCGGATAGTCGATCGGAATCTGCTCCAGCAGGGGCTGAAGCTGCGGGATGATGGTCTCCGGGCTCAGCTCCGTGACCGTGTCGGCGGTCACCGTCACCGCGCGGCGGCGGTCGATGCGATTGATCGTGGCGTAGTTGGTGCCCTCGCGCAGCTCGGCGATCTCGCTCAGGGGGACGCGCCGGCCCGAGGGGCTGATCAGCAGCATGTTCTCGATCGTATACAGGTTGCGGCGCGAACGCTCATCAAGCCGGACGCGCACGTCGATGTCCTCGCGATCGGCCGCGAAGACATGGGGATCGAGTCCGAACAGCGCTCCGCGGACCTGCCTGGCCACATCGCTGACGGTGAAGCCCAGCGCCGCCGCGCCGGGCTTCAGGGCGATCTGCACTTCGCGCTGGCCCTCGTAGTTGTCGTTGGCGATGCCGTACACGCCCTCGAATTCCGCCAACTGGTGCTCGATGCGCATCACGGCTTCGTCGACGAATTCCTCATTCTCCCCCTTCACGATAACGGAGATGTCGGCGTCCGCGGGGCCGCCGGCGATCTCGGTGAAGGCAACGCTCTCCACGCCGGGCAGCGCGGCGGCGCGCCGCCGGATGCTGTCGATGACCTGGGACGATTCGCGGTCGCGCTGCTCGACGGGCGACAGCTCGACGAACAACTGGGCCACATGGGCGCCGCTGACCGCCGAGAGGTTGGTCTCCAAATCGCGCTTGTCGCCGATCAGGGTCGAGACGGACACGATCTCGACCTGGTCCCTCGCGGCCTGCTCGATCGCCCGCGCCACCACGCTCGTCTCCTCCAGCGATGTGCCGATGGGCATGCGCACGTCGATGACGATGGTCTCGGAGTCCGATGAGGGCAGGAAGTTGAAGGTGATGTGACCGCCGACAAACATGCCCACGCTGACCAGGACCGTGGCCAGCGCCGTGGACACGCTGATGTAGCGGTACTTGAGGGACCGGGCGATGAGCCAGCCGTAGGCGGGCACGATTCGCTGGAAGATGATCCGATCGCGCCACGCTTCACACCGCCGCAGCACCTCGCCAAGACGACTCGGCCGCGCCTTGTCGCGCTTGACCAGACTGTGGCCCATGTGGCTGGGCAGGATGAGGACCGACTCGACCAGGCTCATGGCCAGCGCGCAGGTGACCACGATCGGCAGCGCCGCCAGCAGGTCGCCGATCGTGCCCTTGATAAACGTCAGCGGCAGGAAGGCCACGATCGTCGTGAGCACGGTCACGACCACCGGCCAGAAGACCTCCTCCGTTCCCCGGATCGCCGCCACCAGCGAGGGCTCGGCCCGGTCGTGCCTCGCCTGGATGTTCTCGGCCACCACGATGGCGTCGTCCACGAGCAGACCCAGCACGATGATGAGGCCGAACATCGTGAGGAGGTTGAGGGAGACGCCCGCCCAGCTCATGATCAGGAGCGTGCCGCAGATGGCCGTGATCAGGCCCATGCCCACCCAGAGGGCCACGCGCCAGTTCAGGAAGAGCAGCAGGGTCGCGAACACGAGCACCGCGCCCCACCTGGCGTTGCGCATGAGCAGATCGAGACGGCCCTCGATGAAGCGCGCCAGGTCAGAATGCGTGGCCAACCGGGTGCCGGACGGCAGCGGGTCGGGGCTGCGTCGACCCGCCTCGTACGCCTGCCTGGTCGTCGGGTTCAACAGCAGGTTCAGCGGGCTGCGCTCCAGGGGCTGCCCGAGCTTGCCCCGGGCGTACGCCCGCACCATCTCGGCGATCTGCACCGCGTCCTGGTCCCCCACCCGGAAGACCGTCAGCGTCGCGGATCGTCCGGAGTGCTCCCGCGTGCCGAATCGCGTCTCAATCTGCTCGTCCACGAAGTATTCGCGCACTGTGGCGATGTCGCCGAGCCTGAGCACCGAGCCGTCGGTCTCGGCCCGGATGACAATGTCGCGGATCGCGCTGCTGCTTTCCTCGATGCCGAGGGTGCGCACGTTGATGTTTCCGACGCCGGTTCGCACCGAGCCGCCGGGCAGGTCCGTCATCCACGATCGAATCGCATCGGCGATGGCCGGAAGGCTGAGCCGGTGCTTGACCAGCGTCTCGTCGTTGACGTCGACGCGGATCTCGTAGTCGCGCGTTCCGGAGATGAGCAGGTCGCCCATGTTCGGCAGGGCCTTGAGCTCATCGCGAATCCGGCGGATGCCGCGCTTCAGCACCTCTTCATCGGCCTGGCCGAAGAGGGTGAGCATGATGACGGGCATGCGCGGCTCCATGGCCGTGACCTGAATCTCCTCGGCCTCCTCCGGCAGGTCCATCAGCAGGTCGATTGCCCGCTCCACCTCGTCCACGGCCTTGTCGACGTTGGTGACGTTGTCGGCGAACTCGACGAGGATCCCGCCGCCGCCCTCGGCCAGCGTGGTCTGGAGACGCTCGACCTCATCGAGGTCCGCCAGCTTGTCCTCCACCTTGATCGCCAGCGACTCCTCGACCTCCTCGGGCGTCGCCCCCGGATAGGGCAGCGACACGTTGGCCGCCTCGGGCGTCACGTCGGGGAAGAACTCCCGCTTCAGGGTCAGCCCCGCGTAGACGCCGGATGCGATGATCGCGCTCATCAGGAGATTCACCGGCACCGGCTTGGTGACGCCGAAGCGCGGCAGACTCATTTCGAGAGCTCCCGCGTCGTCAGCGCCGCCGCCGGATGCCCCGTCGCCAGCACGGGCTCGACCGGCAGCCCCTCCACCAGCGTGCGCGAAGGCGTCACCACCACCAGGGCCTGCGGTGACAGCGGCGTATCCTCCGACAGCACGACCCACAGGTCATCCGGCAGGCCGAGCGCCGCGATCGTCTGCTGCACCTGGAAGTCCACCTCGATGCGCCGGCCGGCGATGCGGCCGTCCTCGACCAGAAGGATTCGATCGTTTCGCATGGCGCGCCGGGGAACGACCCATCGCGTCGCCACCTGGGCCGACGTGACGCTGGCGCGGACGAACTTGCCGGGGGACAGGAGCGCCGCGGACGTGTCGTCCTGCGCCAGCTCGACGTAGGCGGTCATCGAGCGCGTGGCCTCATCGTCCTCCGGCGCGATCCGCGAGACCGTGGCCACCCACGACTGCCGCGCGCTGCCCGCCGACTCCAGACGAACCTCATCGCCGATCTCGAGGTAGGGGCGGGCGCTGGCGGCGATTCGCAGCGGCACTTCAATGCGCCGCAGGCTCACCACGCGGGCGATTCTCTGGCCGACCGCGACATTCTCGCCCAGGTCCACATCGACCGCCTGGAGCACGCCGTCAAGAGGGCTGACGACGGTGCACCGCTCGAGGTCCTGCTTCGCCAGCGCCAGGGAGGCCTCCTGCGCGCTCTTTTGCGCCTCGAGGCGCAGCCGCGCCGCGGGCACCTTGCTCAGCTCCTCGCGCATGTCCACCAGGGACCGCTGAACCCGAAGCCACGCGAGTTCGGCGATCTCGACCTCGCGCTGCTTGGCCGCTTCGCGCTGGCGGGCCTCGTTGACCCGGTCGAATTCGTCACGGGCGAGTTTGACCTCATTCTCGACCAGCGCCACGCGCTCCATCCAGGCCTTTTCTTCGATGGCCAGTCGCTCGAGCTGGGCCGTGAGATCGGTGATGGTGTTGGCGGCGATGTCCACTTGCCGCTCGAAATCACTGGGATCGAGCCGCACGAGCACCTGACCCTGGCGAACGAGGTTGCCGGGCCGGATCTCATCCGTTCGCTCGATGACGGTGGCCGACACCCGGGCGGGCACATCGGATGCATTCATCGCCGTGGCGGTGCCATAGCCCTCGAATTGCCGGCGAACATCCACCGGCTCCGCCTGCATGACGACGACGCGGCGGGCCTCGTCGACCACGGCGCGACGCTGCGGCTCCGGCCGCGTGGACAACAGGAACGCGAAAACGCTCGCCCCGATGCCGAGCAGCGCCACGCAGACGACCAGGCGGGTAATGACCGAAACCACGATGTTCCGTGCCGATGCCATGGATGAGTGGAGCCGTTGCGGTCCGTCACGAAGGGCCAAACGGTAGGCGGGGGCGGGACGGCATTCGAGCCGTGCAAGTGTACGGTCGAGGGTCCGCCGCGGCCCCGCGCCGGCGCCTTCCATCTCGTCGTCGCCCCGGCCGGCCGGGTTGTGGTACGCTTGCCGGAATGAGCGAAGTTCTTTCCGAGCAGGCGGTGCGTCAGGTGGCGAAGCTGGCGCGTCTGCGCCTCACCGACGAGCAGGTGCGCATTTACCGACGCCAGCTTGAGGAAGTGCTCGGGCACCTCGATACCCTCGGCCGGATCGACGTCGACGGCATCGAACCCATGGCCCATCCGCTGGCCCTGACCAATCACCTTCAGGATGATGTGGTCGGTCCATCACTGCTCCCGGCGACGCTTCTCGGCATGGCGCCGGCCGTCGAGGACGCATGGATGGTCGCACCGAAGGTCATGGGCGAGGAAGGGAGTTGACCCGGTGACCCATGGACGCCACCCCGCCGCCATTCGAGCCGATGCACCGCCTCGCAGACGCCGTCCGTCGCAAGGCGCGATCCGCCGAGGAACTTGTGCGCGGCTGTCTCGACCGAATCAGCACCCTTGACGGCGGTCTGGGCTCCTTTCGAGAAGTCTACGAACAGCGCGGCATCGAGCGGGCCCGGGCCATCGATGCCGCGATCGCGGCCGGCGAAGACCCGGGGCCGCTGGCGGGGGTGCCGCTGGCGGTCAAGGATGTGCTCGCGACGGATTTCGGGCGCACGAGCGCCGGGTCGCGATTCCTCGAGGACTACCGCAGCCCATTCACCGCGACCGCCGTCCAGCGGCTTGAGAACGCCGGGGCGATCGTCATCGGCAAGACGAACTGCGACGAGTTTGCCATGGGATCGTCGACCGAGCATTGCGCCTTCGGGGCCGTTCGAAATCCGTGGGACATGAATCGGGTCCCGGGCGGATCGTCGGGAGGCAGCGCCGCGGCGGTCGCCGCCGGTTTGGTGCCCGCCGCCCTCGGGTCGGACACGGGAGGATCGATTCGCCAGCCGGCGTCCTTCTGCAACATTGTCGGCCTCAAGCCCAGCTACGGACGGATCAGCCGCTGGGGCCTGATCGCGTTCGGATCGAGTCTCGACCAGATCGGCTGCCTCACACGGTCGGTGCAGGATGCCGCACTGCTGTTCATGCTGATGTCCGGACCGGACGGCCGGGACTCCACCTGCGCCGATATCCACCTGAACAACCCCCTGGAGCGGCTGGACGAGCCGATCGACGGTCTGCGCGTGGCCGTGCCGCGACAGTACCTCGACGATCGGAACGATCCGGGTGTCAACGAGGTGATCAATGCCGCGATCGATGTGTATCGCGGTCTCGGCGCCGAAATCGTGCCGGTCGAACTGCCGCTCACCGACTACGCGGTGGCGACGTACTACATCATCGCGCCGGCCGAGGCGTCCGCCAATCTCGCGAGGTACGACGGCATCCGCTACGGCCGGCGCGCGACGATGAGCCCGGGGGACGATCTGTCGGCGCTGTATGCGGCCAGCCGGTCGGAGGGCTTCGGGGCGGAGGTGCAGCGCCGGATCATGCTGGGAACATATGTCCTCAGCGCCGGCTATTACGATGCCTACTACCGGCGCGCGATGCAGATCCGACGGCTCATCAAGGGCGAATTCGACGCCGTCTTCGAGTCGTGCCACGCCATTCTCGGCCCGGTGGCGCCCAAGCCTGCGTTCCCGCTCGGCGCGCGGCCCGATCCGCTTTCCATGTATCTCGGCGACGTGTTCACGGCCATCACGAACATCGCCGGCCATTGCGCCATGTCGATCCCGGCCGGTTTCGCAGCCTGTGACGGCCGCGACCTTCCGGTCGGCCTGCACCTTCAGGCCAAGGCCTTCGACGAAGGCACGCTGCTGCGCGCGGCGCGCATGTTCGAGGCGGCGACCGACGACCACGGCCGGATGCCGCCGGTGCCGGGGCGCGATGCATGAGCCCACCATCGAACGACACGCACGTGATCGGCATCGACCTCGGGGCCACCAACATGCTGCTCAGCGTAGTGTCGCTCGACGGCGGCGTCATCGCCCGCGCCCATGAGACCACCGACGCGGACCGGGGATTCGAGCACATCGTGGACAAGATGATTCGCGGCATCGGCCGCGTGACCGCCGAGGCCGGCGTCAACGAGAACGACATCGCCGCCATCGGTGTCGCCGTCGCCGGCGCGGTGGACATCGCCTCGGGCGTGGTGCTGAAGGCCCAGAACATCGGCTGGGTCGATCGGCCCCTCAGGGCGATCCTCGAGGAGCGCGTGGGCAGGCCGGTCTGGATCGACAACGACGTCAATGCGGCCGTCTGGGGAGAGTACACCTTCGGCGCAGCCCGCGGGCGAGGCGACTGCTTCGGCGTCTGGGTGGGAACGGGCATCGGCGGCGGCCTCGTCCTCAATGGGCGTCTCTATTACGGAGCGTTCTCGACGGCCGGCGAGTTCGGCATGAGCGTCAGCCAGCCCGACGGCCCGCTGGGCAGCCGCACCGTCGAGGACCACGCCAGCCGGACGGGAATGCGCCGGCACATCGCCCGGGAACTGGCCGATCATCCTGACTCGGCAGTTCATCGCCTGTGCGGCGGCGTCCCCGAGCGAATCGGCACCCGCGTCCTCGCCCGGGCCTACGAACAGGGCGACCCGCTCGCCTGCCGCATCATCGACCGGGGCGCCTACCTCCTCGGAATCGCCATCGCGAACTTCGTCACCATGCTCTCGGTCGAGACGGTCGTCGTGGGCGGCGGCATCACCGAGGCGCTGGGCGAACGGTGGCTGGACCTGGTGCGGGCGCAATTCGCGGTCGATGTCTTCCCGGATGTCTGTCGCAACTGCCGGATCGTGATGACGGCGCTGAGGTCCGATGCCGGCATTCTGGGCGCGGCACAGCTCGCCCAGATGGCTATTCAGTCCACGTAGTCCCCATCATGGGCGAGCTGCCGTTTCCGCCCGAACGCCCGCATCTGGCGGTCGAACGCCGCCGCCAGCGCTTCCGACGCCGCGATATCATCGTCGAAGCGTCCGATGGACGCCCGGGCCTCGTAGACCGTGTCATCGCCGGTCCTGCGTACGACGATCCGTCCGGGGCGGTCATCAACGGTCCGAAGCGAGAACGCATACGAGTCGGCCTGCACAACTGTCCGGGCGATCGCCATCTCGACCTCGGCCGCGGCGTAGAACATCGCAAGCGGCACATCACGCCAGCGCACGCCCAGTAGTGCGGGCCCGGGCGGACTGACCGGGATGTGGCCGGCGGCCAGTTCGACGAGCGTTTTCCTGATGCGGCGTTGATCGGAGGCCGTCAATGTGAGTTTTCGCGTCTGCTCCTCGGGCGTCAGACGGAGGTCCGACGCCGCCGCCGGAGGGGGCGTAGAGGCACATGAACCTAACAAAATACAAACTGACAAGGCGGTGATCCCGGCCGAGATAAATTGGCGCAAATGTCTGATTGACATATACTTGCGATCAGTTTTCACGCTCTTGCCGCCTCATGGCCACGTCGGAAGGCATGCCGGAATCTCGTCCAACGGCCTGTTTGCCCTTCGCATCGAAGCCGATATTGTCACCAATCCTTCATCGGTCGGATGGCCCGACGCTCTGACCTTGCCGCGCAGGAGGCGGCCTGATGTCAAAGGTGACCAGGACCAGGAACACCGCCGCCAAGTCGGCCAAACGCAGGAAAGACCTGCGGCGGAGTCTCCCCAAACCGACCATCGACGTCTGGGCCCTCCTGACGAGCCGCGAGTTCTTCAACCTCGGCGTGGTGGCGGTCACGATTTTCCTGCTCGTGGGCGTGGCGGTCATCTGGGCCCGCGAGCAGGTGAAGGTGCGTGACGGGCAGATCATGTCCGACACCCGGCTGAAGCGGATCGATTATTCGACTCCGGATGACGAGGCCACCGCCAAGCGCCGGGAAAGCGCCCGCACCGCCGCCCCACGGCTCTACACCATCAACGAGCAGTACCTGACGGAACTGGAGGGCGCGATCCGCGGGCTCCCCCGGGCCGTGGCCAACAAGAACTCGCTCCAGGAAGTGAGCACCGATCTCATCGATCAGTTTCGCCTGGACGACGCGGGCCTCAAGGAGCTTCGCATGGCCGTCGACGCCGACGGCCAGATCACGACAGCGTGGAACGGGTTTGTTGACAAGCTGATGAAGGAGCTGCGTCAGCATCCGATCTTCGAGTCGGCCGAGTTTCAGCGCTTCACCACCAGCCCGGCCGCGGCCATTCGGACGGCAGCCGGCGAGATCGTCCCGCTTCCGCGCGACCGCGGCATCGAGCTGAAGCCGGAGATGCGTCGCGAGGCGCCGCGCCAGCTCGCCGACCTGGTCGACCGCGCGGGCTTCACCCGCAACGTCAAGCCGCTCGTGCTCTCCCGGATCATGTGGCAGCCCAAGCCGGTGGCGGTCTACGACGAGGCCCGCTCGCGCGAGCACGCGGACCAGATCGCCGCGGCAGTGCCGGAAGTGCGCATCGAGCACAAGCAGGGCGAGGTGATCTCCAAGCGCGGCGACATGCTGAGCGCCAAGCAGTACGACGAGCTGCTCACCGAGGCCCAGCGGTTCGCCGCCACCGCCAGGCCGTGGCAGATCTGGCAGCCGCGCATCGGCATGATGGGCGTGCTGGCGCTGTCGCTGCTGTTCCTGGCGGTCTTCATCCACCTGTACTACCCGCGCATCGCCCGCAACTTCCTGCGCGGGTTCGCGATCGCGCTGCTCATGGCGGTGACGCTGATCGCCTCGGTCATGGTGACGATCCAGGCCCCGAAGGTGGCCATGGGCGCTGCCCTGGCCCCCACCCTGTTCGTCGCGATCGTCGTGCTGCTGGCGTACGACAAGCGGCTGGGCCTGATCATCAGCGGGCTCCAGTCGGCGTTCGTGGTGCTGGCGCTGGAACTGTCGGTCGGATGGTTCCTGTTGCTCGTGGCCGCCTGCGCCGCGGCGATCGTGCAGTTGCGCGAGGTGCGTCACCGAAACAGCCTCATGCGGGCGGCGACGCTCACGGCGGGGATCGTCGCCGTCGGGGCCCTGGCCCTGGGCCTGCTCGAGCTGCCCATCGAGGTCGAGGGCTTCGCCCGGCAGGTCGGCCTGAATGTGATCTGGGGCGTCACCGGCTGCTACGGCGTGGCGTTCTTCGTCCTCGGCCTCCTGCCCGCCATCGAGCGCTGGTTCGACATCACCACCGGCATGACGCTCGCCGAGCTGCGCGATCCGCGGCAGCCCCTGCTGCGCCAGCTTCAGCAGAAGGCCCCCGGCACCTACAACCACTCGCTCCAGGTCGCCAACATCGCCGAGGCCGCCGCCGACGCCATCGGCGCTGACAGTCTGCTCATCTACGTCGGCGCGCTCTACCACGACATCGGGAAGATGAGCAAGCCCGAGTACTTCGTCGAGAACCAGACCGGCGGCCCGTCCAAGCACGACAAGCTCTCGCCCGCCATGAGCCTGCTCGTGATCATCGGCCACGTGAAGGACGGCATCGAGCTGGCCCGCGAATACGGCCTGCCCCGTTCGCTGATCCACTTCATCGAGGCCCATCACGGCACGACGCTCGTCGAGTACTTCTACCACGCCGCGCGCACCCAGGCCCAGGATGGCCGCCGCAAGGACACGGTCGATGAGGTCGAGTTCCGCTACCCCGGTCCCAAGCCCCAGACCAAGGAAGCCGCGATCCTCATGCTCTCCGACGCCGTCGAGTCCGCCTCGCGGGCCATGGGCGAGCCCAACCCCAGCCGCATCGAGGCCCTGGTGCGCGAGCTGTCGCGCAAGCGTCTCGCCGACGGCCAGTTCGACCAGTGCGACCTGACGTTTCGCGAGCTGAGTCTCGTGGAGGACGCCATCATCAGCCGCGTCAGCGCCATCCACCACGGACGCATCAGCTACCCGAGCGGCAAGGCCGGGCGGGGCGATGACGAACCCGCCGAGCGCACGCTGCGAGCGCCCGCCCCGGCCCCGCCGGCGGCCCGCACCGCCTCGGCGTGATCACATCATGTCCCCGCGACCGGCCCGATGACGCACGCCAGCGCCCGGCGGTGGGCGTTGCTCATGGGCAGGTCATCGAGGTCGTGCACATCGCGCCACACGCCCCGCCGCGCGCGTGTGGTCGTCTCGTAGACCTCGAAAACCAGCCGGCGATGCGTGGTGAGGTGCTCGAACGTCGCCCGCCGCCGAAGGTGATCGACAGGCACGGCCAGGGCCGAGATCAGGCGCGAGGGGGTCAGTTTGCGCGGCGATTCGATCGTGGGAGGCTGCCACATTCGCGACCAGAGCCCGCGGTCAGGCCGCTGCTCCAGGCGCACCCTGCCGCCACGCCGCACGATGACGGCGTGCAGATAGATCGTCGATCGGCGCGGTCGCGCGGCAGGCGATGGGATCTCGGCCTGCACGCCCCTGTGCCGCGCTTCGCACCACTTCGCCAGCGGGCAGACATCGCATCGCGGCGCGCCGCCGTTGGGCCTGGCGGGCGTGCAGATCATCGCGCCGAGCTCCATGAGCGCCTCGGCGACAACGCCGGGCTTGCGGGCCGCACGCGCGAGCCCCGCCGCGCGCGACCAGGCCCACTCGTCATCCGACCCGGCGCCGTGCCGCGCTTCCAGCCGGGCCAGCACGCGCCGCACGTTGCCATCGACCGCCGGCTCGGGCTGACCGAACACGATCGACGCAATGGCCCCGGCCGTGTAGCGCCCCACGCCCGGTAGCGACCGGAGGTCGCCGATGGCCGCCGGCACGCGGCCGCCGAATCGTTCGACGATCAGCCGCGCTGCGCCATGGAGGTATCGCGCGCGGCGGTAGTACCCCAGACCCCGCCACATCGCCAGGACGTGTTGTTCATCCGCCGCCGCCAGGGCCTGTACCGTCGGAAACGCTCGCATGAAGGCCCGGAATGGCTCGATGACCCGCATCACCTGGGTCTGCTGGAGCATGGCCTCGGACACCAGCGCCGCGTAGCCGCTGCGCCCATGCCGCCAGGGCAGGTCGCGGGCGTGCCGTGTGAACCATCGTTCCAGTGCATCGGCGATGTAGCGATGGCGAACAGGTTGCGGAGCGACCGGACTCACGATGAGCCCTCCGAATCCGCGAGGATGTGCTGCACCGCCGCCTTGACGGCGCGCCAGTCCGCATCCGGGCGCTTGTTCACGGTGAGCCAGTCGCCGTTGAGCAGCACGCACACCGCACCCGCCTTCTCGAACAGGGCCGCCGCGACCGGGTGCTCCGCAGCCATGGCGGCATCGAGGAAACTCCGCGGGCCCTCGCTGATGGGCCGGTCGAGCCAGCACTTCATCGCATTGGGGTTGGGCGTGGGCTCGAATCGTGTGATGTGGAAGGGCATAACCGACAAGTCTAGCGGTCGGGCCTGCCCGACATTGGAGGGACACGGCCACCGCAACGGCTTCCGGGCCTCTTGCCCGTTGCCGATGGAGTGCTATGCTTGCAGTCCCGCCGCGGGTGTAGCTCAGCGGTAGAGCGTCACGTTGCCAACGTGAATGTCGGCGGTTCAAATCCGCTCACCCGCTTTCGTCCCAACCTCCGATGTATGCCAAGACTCGGGTGACTTGCGGCGACCATTGAATGGCCGGCGGCGCCACTCGGCACAGAGATCCGCGCCGTGCATCAGCGTGCAGCGTCTTCGACGAGACTGGACCATGCCGACGCGGACTCACTGCCTGCCGGCGCGCTGGTTGCGTCCGAGGGATCATCGCGCCCTGCGGTGTGACATCGCCTCTCACGGTCAGGGGATCGGGTTCAACAGAAGAGCCCAGTTCGCCTTTTGGGCCGGCGTCGCGTCCGTTCGCATTTCCAGTCGCCAGGCCTGCGCCGGTTCGGTGGAACCGGGATCGACGAATTGCAGGCCGAACCAATCGAGCGATTCCGTGTAATCGAGTTCCTCGGTCGTCGTGAGCATCGTGCGAAAGAACGCCGAGAGGTCAGCCCCGGCGACCTCCGAGGCGATCGCCTGAAACTCCTCCGGGCGGAAGCCGCGCTCACCGCTGTACCGCTCGTAGGCCGGCCGCATGACATCGTCGAGACTGCGCGCGCCATCGGTGAGCCGCCGGATGCGTGCATCCAGCAGGAAGCCGACGACGGCGCCTTTGCTGTAGTAACTGACGGTCGTGTCGCGATCGCCTCCAATGCCCGAGGACGATGAACGGCCCGCGGTGAGTGATGCCTGCTCGAGCGTCTGCACCAGCCGTCCGGGCGCTGTCTGCACGGCGCGGATGTGGCCCGACAGGCCGAGCAGGAAGTCCTCGGGAGAACCGATCCCGGAGCGCACCACCGCGAGGTCGCCGTAATACGTCGTCAGGCCCTCGCTGATCCACAGACTCGGGGTCCGGGGAAGTTGCTCGTAGTCGAACGGGCCCAGTTCGATCGGGCGAAGCCGCTTGACGTTGAACGCGTGGCAGTGCTCGTGGCTGACGAACTTGAGCCAGCGCAGCGAGGGCAGCGGCTCGGTCGGATTCGCGCCCGATGTCAGCAACGTCGAGTTCAGATGCTCCAGCCCACCGCCGCCGCGACGGAACGCGTTGAGGAACACGTATCGCTCGTAAGGGACCCCGCGGAACAACTTCGCGTGTTCCTCGACGATGGGCTTGAGCATGGCCGCGGCGGCCCGCCCGTCCCACGCGCCCAGGTCGCCGAAGTCCGCCAGCACGTGGGGAACGCCCGCAACCTCAAAGGCATGGGTGCTGATCGTTCCCGCGACGATCGGCGAGTCGATGAAGACGTCGTAGTCCGGTGCGCGGTAATGATGGGGCAGGCCATCGGGCGCTGCTTCCAGGGATGTGATCGACGATGGCCACGCCTCGGGCAGTTCCAGGTGGACCTCACGCGGGCGGCGGATGGTTTCATCGCTCGGCGTGATATACGTCGGCGGGCCGTTGATGACCGCATGATCCGATCCAACCCAGTTGCCCGTGACGAACCGGCTCTGGCAGAGCAGCCCATATGACACGATGATGTGTGTCGCGCCGCCTGTCGGGACCATCCAGTGATTGGGTTTCGGCTTCTCGAAAGTCAACGGGTCTCCGGAGGCGGTCCGCACCGCGAACTCCTGAACATTGGCGGCGTAGTCGCCCAGGCCATAGAAGCCGGGAGACCAGACGGGCAGCATCAGATCGACGGATGAAGCGCCGCTCGTGGGCACAACGGCCACAACGTCGGCGATGTGCGTCTCCGGGTCGGGGAATCGGATCGTGTAAACGATCGGCTCCTGCCCGGCTTGCCGCGCAGACGCTTCCGGCGTCCCGCCCGTTAGGACCAGGAGCCACGCGAGGACCCACGCGGCGCGGCAAAGCGCGGCACTCACCGCTGCATCTCTTCCGACCCGCACCCGCCTTGTGCCCCTGAGATGAACACCTCGATCACGATGGGACCACGCCGCCTGATGTGGCATGCAATACACCTCCGAGGAAGCGGCGTGGCGGGTGAATCGAACTCCTGCGCCTCGCCGCAGTCATACCCTACCGCGAACATGCTTCGGGGGCCAAGTCGGCGCCTGCGGCTCGCCGTCGATCTGTTTCCTCGCCATGCAGTGCTCAATCCGCGTCGGACGAATTGTCAGCGAGCCCGGCGAATGGAGGATGGCGGTCGCCGATCGTCATGCCGGCGGTTCAGTGCCGCCGATGCGCACTCATCGGATGTGGTCGAATGCGCCGCCGGCCCCTGCACCGGCGGCGCCTGCACGTGCCGCGCAGTCGGCCTCAGCCGCTGTTCGTATCGCCGAACCACCCGTTCATTTCGGCGTACGTGATCGTCGCGCGGCTCAGGCCCTCATAGGTCCCGCGATCGCGGAGCTCGCGGGCGATCTCGCGAAAGAAGCTGTATGCGGCCCGCATCGGCCTGGGTCCCAGACTCACCCGCCTCACGCCAAGGTCCGCGAGCGCCGGGATCGGAGGCAGGTGGACCCCGGCAATCACATTGATCGGCCCGTCAATCTCCCGCACGAGCGTCGCGATCGCCGCCGCATCGAGACCTCCAACATCGGGCACGAAGATGCAATCGGCCCCCGCCGCCCGATAGGCGTTGCCGCGCTCAATGGCAGCCCGCAGGCGCGCGGCGGGATCATCCGGCGCCACGAAGTAAACGTCGGTCCGGGCATTGATCACGAGGTGGCACTCTTCGCCATCGGCCATCGCCCGGACGGCGCGGAGCTTTTCGACCTGCGCCTGGGGTGAGAAGAGCGGAGCCGCCGGATCGCCGGTGCCATCCTCGAGGTTCAATCCGACGGCCCCGGCCCGCAGCACGCCGCGAGCCGCTTCCACCACACCCTCGACTGACGTCGAGTACCCGGTCTCGATGTCCGCGGTCACGGGCACCTGAACGTGCCCGACAATGCGGGCCACGACCGCGAGGTTCTGGGCGAGACTCATCCGCTCGCCGTCGGCATGCCCCAGCGTCGCGGCAATGCCGGCGCTGGTGGTTGCCACGGCCGGAAAGCCCTCGAGTTCGACAATCTTCGCGCTGACCACATCCCAGGCGTTGGGCAGAATGAGCGGCTCCCTGCCGGCATGTGCGGCGAGCAGCCGCTGAGCCTGGTTGCGCTGTCGATCGTTCACAGGGGCGACTCCGCGTTCGGAAAGCGCACAATAATCCGGCCACGCTATGAAGTCAGAGGCCGTATCGACCTATCGCTCGAGAAGAGCATGGTCATAAGCCGAGGCGATCCCCGGCGCGCTCACCCAGGAGCCAGGGCGTCGTGATGCGAGGCCGTCAGACGGCGCCGGGTTCGGCTGTGCCGCCCTTGCCTGCCGGGGCGTTGCCGCTTTGGTCCGTCGACGCCTGAACCACGGGAGCCGCCTGCCTGGTCTGCGGCACGCGGATCGTGCTGCCGCAGCCCCGGCAGCGCACCAGCTTGCCGCGGGCCCGGGCCGGCACCGCGAGGATTCTCCGGCACGTGAGTTTCGGGCACATGATCTGGATGATCCCGCTGTCGGACATGCGGCAACTCCTGCTCATGCCTTGCCTCGCAGCCATGCGGCCCGCCACCGGCTGATGACGCCGCCTCTCCCATATCGGCAGGATTCTCCGGGCATATCGCCTCGGCAATGCGTTCGGTGCGCGCCGGCGCGGTCCAGTCGCGAGCACTTCACCATTTTCCGCATCGCCGCCCACGACCGATAACGAATCGCGCCGGACCAGGACCCGAGCGAGACGGTCAGGCGACGGACACGATCGCGCTGATGTCGTCGCCGGTCCTCGAGGTCATGGCCAGTCTGGCCAGGGGTTCAATTCGCCCGTTCCGCGCCGCCCAGGAGCTGCACAGCACGGGCATGAGCAGCACCATGAGCAGGAACGCCAGCCCGGACAGACGCAGGCACAGTTCGGCATTCAACCCGCCGCGATCGGGGCGATTCGCCGAGGTGATGTGACCTGTCGTAACCTCGGGCCGACGTGACGCCGAATCCACATCTGGATTGGGCCAGCCCGCGAGGTGGCCCCCCATGATGGCGCCCATCTCATCTGCCGCGAAAGACTTAACGGGGAGCGTCGGCGTCCGATGATTGCCGGCGATCGTATCCATCGCCCAATGCCGTCCAATCTCCGTCAGCGTTCCCACGGATTCGCGCCAGCTCAGCACCGCGGCAACAGCGGAGAGCGGCGGCGCGAACGCAATGCGGCATTCGCAGAGGCGTGCCCGTCTGAGGTGGCCTTCCACCTCGGTCCGGGCGAGGATCGGTGCCGTTGCGCGAAATGTCGGCGAGAGTTGATCGGCCGCGGGCATGTTCCGTGCAGCCAAAGCGCCAGGAGTCACGGCGCACCCGGCCAGGACCGACACGACCGAAGCCACCAGGAGAACGTGCCGCAGCATCGCGTTCGATTCCCTCTTTCACCAACCGCCGACACCGGCGTGGTGTCGCGGCCGGCTCCTCGACAGGCCTGATCACTTGACGAACACACGGCGCAGGACCGACGCCCGGAGCCGCTGTCGGCCCGGTGGCGCGTGATTCTGCGAAATCCATGCGGTCGTACGCCGACGCCCGATAATCGCGGCCGGCGGATTCAACCAGGAGCGGATCGGCGTCAGTAGACCTCGAGCATGCAGCGCTCGGTCGGGCGCAGAAGGCGCCGAATCTGCTCGTCTTCCCACGCCCACGGATCGACGCCCTGAAGCTCATCCTTGATCGTGAAGTATGGCTCGCCCACGCCGAGGGCCTGCATGTTTCGGAAGATGTTGTACTGCATGCCCTCCAGGCCGCACTGGTACATGAGCGTCCGCGGGCTCTCCAGAAGCGGCCGGAAGTCATCGATCCGCTCGGCGAAGACCTTGTCCACGTAGATGCCCCTGCTGCCGTCCGGCCGACGCTCCCGGCTGATGGCCGTGTGGTAATAAAAATTGTCGTGCTTCGCGGCCATCGTCGTGAACAGGTCGTCGTAGAGCAGGTCGGTCGTGTAGGGCGAGCCCATGATCAGGTGGATCTGGCTTTCGCACCTGCCGCGCGGGTTCTCCAGGAGTTCCATGACGAACCCCCGGAAGGGCGCGATGCCCGTGCCCGTGGCCACGAAGATGAAGTCGTGGGCGCCGGGGTCGACCGGCAGGAGGAAGCGCTTGCCGTTGGGGCCGGTGAGTGAGACCGCATCGCCGGGGCGCAAGTCGCACAGGAAGTTGCTGCACACGCCGATGAAGAGGCCGTGGTCGGCGGGGTCGTCACCGGACTTCTGGGGCTTGCGCTCATCGATGAGGCGCTTGGGGGTGGTGGAGAGCACCCTGGCCTGGCCGTCCTCTCCCCAGGTGGGGCAGGCGATCGAGTAGAGACGGACCTTGTGCGGCTTGCCGTTCTCATCCACGCCTGGAGCAATGACGCCGAAGGACTGTCCGGCGAGAAAGCTTCCTTCCAGCGGCGTGCCGCTCACGTCGATTTCAGTATGCCGCACGAAGCTGTTGGACTTCCCTTTCATGCACAGGTCGTTGGAGACGACGGTCCCCTGGACGGGCGCTTTGGGGGTGACGAGGTTCATCTTCGCATCGGGGAAGACCGGTGCGTTCGGCGTGGTCTGGGTGCTCATGTGCGGCACTGTAGCGGAAACTTCCCTCGGCGGCAGCGCCTCCGGCCCGCCCCGGAACCACCCGGCGCACCGCCCTGAACGCGCCGAATTCCATTCCGCCGCCACCCGCCGGCCGGCCGGACGACAGTGCCGGACCCGGGCCGCCGGCCTCAGTCGAACGCCGCCGAGGCGACGCTCGGGCCCGTCGTGCCGATCAGCTCGACGTTGGTGCTGACGGTCAGCGATGCGCCGTCGCCGTGGCGATGGGCATAGAAGAGCGCCCCGGAGTACTCCTCGCCGTCGACGAGGTTCAACCGGTCCAGCTCGATGAGCTGCTCGCGTCCGTGGGCGATGCCGCCGAGGTCGATCGCCAGCCCGTTGGCGAGGAACAGGTAGATGTCGTCCGAGCCGCCAAGCCGGATGAACTGGCCCTGGCACGCCCGGAAGACGAAGCGGAAGTGCGCTTCATAGGTGAAGTTGTTGTTGTGGGCGTCGTCCTCGTTGCCGAAGAGCCGGTCGTCCGCGGGATAGAACGGCCGATTGACGGACTCGTAGATGCCGGCGGCATTGCGGACGAGCGTGATGGTGTGCGGCATGGAGAGGTTCGCGCCCAGCACATCGCGGAACCATTCCGAAAACGTGGCCTCCGAGGTCACGTTCGCGGCGAAGGCGCCGCCCGCGACGCCGAGCCGGTCCACGATCACCGTGCCGCACATCGACCGGGCCGAGCCGCCGTCGATGTGCAGGCCGGCGGAGTTGTCCAGTTGAACGCCCAGGCCGGTGTAGTTGCCGTAGAGATCGCCGTTGTTGAGGATCTGCAACGGCGCCAACGGCGAGATGATCTGGGCGTAGAGGCCCACGTTGTTGCCGATGATGATCGGCGTCTCGCCGAGGTTGTAAATGGTCAGCCGGTGCGGGTCGCCGTCGTGCATGTTCATTTCGATGTTGTTCGAGAGCGTGAAGGATCCCTTGATGTAGACGGTCAGCGAGGAACCGTCCGGGATGATGAGCTTGCAGTGGTTGTCGATCGTGAATTCCTCTTCGCTCAGGATCGTCAGGTGGCCGTTGATCGTCAGGCGGTGCCGGTTCAGAAGCGCGAAGCGGTTGCAGTGGACGTCATTGCTGAGCGCCGACGCGCCGTTGCCGTTGTAGACCGCCTGCGGCACGAGCGCAGGCAGTCCCGCCGGCTCCGTGAGCACCGGCATCTCTGAATCGGCGATGAACGTCGGGGCGGGGCCGACATTGCCGCCCCCGTACGGCCCCGAGCTGCTGTCGAAACTGTCGACCTGGGGGTTATTCACGATCGAGGGCGCGCCGACCACGGGGACGACCGCCGTGCCCCGGCCGTCGCGATACAGGTGCGGCGCGATGCCGTCGTTGGCGGCGTTGCGCCATTGCGTGGCGACCCGGAACCCCGCCGGCGCAAGGCGCGGCACGCCGGACGAGTCGAACGTCAGAAGAATGTTGCCGGCGACGTGCCCGTATCCCCCACCGTCCGGCACATCGAAATCGGGATGCGCCTTCCTGAAGTCCCGCACGGCGCCGCGGAGGTTGATGGTTTCCGGCGACGACTGCGGCAGCGCATCGGCGGCCGGCATCGCCAGGATTGACGCCGCCACCACGATGCTGAAGCCCCTGACCTTGCCTTGACGAATCGCCGGTGTCATCGACATACCCTCCGACACGAACCTGCCTCCATCCACGGCGCCGCCGACGCTGGCGGGCATGCCGCACCTTCAACTGTGCGATATGGTCCTGCTCGTGAGAATCGGCAGGAGAGGTTCCTGCGTTCGACCTGACGGATCCTGCCGGGTGGGCAAGTCAATCGCGCCGGCGAACGCGGGGCTTCGCTCGCCCTGCGCTCGCGAGGTCCGAGAACGGCGTCGCCCGGCCATGACGCCTCCCGCCCCGTCTGTGAGTTACTTGCCCATTGCCCGTGGACGGTCGGCGATGGCCGTGAAGGCCGGTAGCGTCATCGTGGATTGGTCCCCGCCGGCCCCGATGGCCGAATTGGTGTGTATCAGGATCCGCCACTGACGGCGGTTCGGACTCGGCTTGAGAAGACAGTATGGACGCGTTTCGAATTCAGGGAGGGGCCCGGCTCTCGGGTAGGATCGCCGTTGACGGTTCCAAGAACGCCAGCCTCCCGCTCATGGCAGCGGCCCTGCTCGCCGACGATCCGGTGACGCTCCGGCGGGTCCCCCGGCTGTCCGACATCGCCAACATGGCTCACCTTCTGGCGGAGCTGGGCTGCGCGACCGACAGCGCCCCCGGAATCCCCGGCGCCCCCGGCGCCATCACGCTGCGCAATATCGATGCGAGTCTCACCCAGGCCCGGTACGACATCGTGCGCACCATGCGGGCGAGCATCTGCGTGCTCGGGCCGCTGGTGGCCCGGCGCGGCCACGCCCGCGTCTCCATGCCGGGCGGTTGCGCGTTCGGGGCGCGGCCGGTCGATCTCCACCTCAAGGGGCTGGAGGCCCTGGGGGCGAAGATCCGGCTCGACGGAGGCGACATCGTGGCCACGGCCGATCGGCTCACGGGCGCGACGGTCTTCCTGGGCGGAGCGTTCGGCTCGACCGTCCTGGGCACGGCCAACGTCATGTCGGCCGCCACCCTGGCCGAGGGCACAACCATCATCGAGTCCGCCGCGTGCGAGCCGGAGATCGTGGACCTGGCCGATCTGCTGAACGCCATGGGCGCCCGAATCAGCGGCGCCGGTTCGCCGCGCATCACCATCCACGGGGTGGAGCGGCTCGGCGGCGCCGACCACGCGATCATCCCGGATCGCATCGTGGCCGGCACCTACGCCATCGCTGGCGCCATCACCAATGGCGACATCACCTTCGACGATTTTCCCTACGACTACCTGCTGGCGATGGTCGACTGCCTGCGGCAGGTCGGGGTAGATGTGCGCCGGGTGGATCAGCGCGAGGACCCCCGCTGCTGCCGCGTGCAGGTCACCTCGAGCCGGCGGCTGCGGCCGGTGATCCTGACCACCCAGCCGTACCCCGGCTTCCCGACGGACCTCCAGGCGCAGATGCTCGCCCTGCTGTGCATGGCCGAGGGCAACAGCATCGTCACGGAGAAGATCTACCCCGAACGGTTCATGCACGTCGCGGAGCTGACCCGGATGGGCGCCCAGTTGTTCCGTCAGGGCCCGACGGTGGTGGTTCAGGGAGTGAATCGCCTGGTGGGCGCGCCGGTCATGGCCAGCGACCTTCGTGCCTCCGCCTCGCTGGTCCTGGCGGGGCTGGCCGCGGAAGGCGAGACGATCGTCACCCGCGTGTACCACCTGGATCGCGGCTACGAGAGGATGGAGCAGACGCTCGCGGCGCTGGGGGCGGAGATCGAGCGTTTCAACCCGGACCAGGACCTGGCCCGCGAGATCGCCGGCGGCGCTGAACCGCCCGTTGTCACGACCGTCCCCGCCGCCGTCGCGCCCGTGCCCTGAGCGATCAGCCCAATCTGGCCCCCAGCGGCGCCTCGCGTTCCGGCACAGCCAGGATCACCGCGCCATCCTCGCGACAGAAGCCGCAAATGAGGCACTCGGAGCGCACGGGGCCGATCTGTTTGGGCGGGAAGTTCACCACGGCCAGGACCTGCCGGCCGAGCAGGTCGTCCTTCGAGTAAAGGTCGGTGAGCTGGGCACTGGATTTCCTGACGCCGACCTCCGGGCCGAAATCCACGGTCATGCGGTATGCGGGTTTGCGGGCCTCGGGGAAGTCCTCCACGTTCACGACCCGGCCCACCCGCAGCTCCACGGCCTGAAACTGGTCCCAGGTGATCGTCTCCATTCAGTCCGGCCCTCCTTCGCGCCGCAGCTCGTAGAGAAAGACGGCGCTCGCCACCGCCACGTTCAATGAAGGCACTCCGCCGGCCATGGGAATCGCGCGAACCGAATCGCACGCCGCCAGCGCTGCCGGCGAAAGGCCGTGGCCCTCGGAGCCGAACAGCACGGCGCATCTCGGCGCCCGCGGCATGCGCCACAACGGCAGCGCCTCGGCAGTCGCCTCGGCCCCGATGATCGTCAGGCCCCATTCCGACTTCAGCCGCGCAAGATCGACCGGCCAGTCCGCGCTGATGGCATGCGGCACGGCCAGACTGTGCCCCATCGACACCCGGATGGCCTTGCGGTACAGCGGGTCGCAGCAGGTGGGATCCAGCACGATGCCATCGACCCCGAACGCCGCGGCGTTGCGGAACAGGGCCCCCATGTTGTCCACGTTGGTCAGCCCCTCGGCGACGACGATGGTGCAGTGTTCCGTCGTCCTGAGGTGCCCGAGCGCTGCATCGAGGGTGACCTCATCCGGCGCCGGACGCCGCCCCGCCGCCAGCACGCCCCGGTGGATGGCGAAGCCCGCCACGTCGCTGATGAGTTGAAGGTCGGCGACATAGACCGGCGTCGCCGCATCGAGCACGCGCAGCGCCTCGGCGAGTCGCACGTACTTCCGGCGGCTGAGCAGCAGCGAGTGCAGCCGCTGCGGTCGGCGGAGAAGCCGCCGCACAACCAGCTCCGACTCGGCCATGAACAGCCCGTCGCGGCCGCGCAGGTCGGCATCGCGCACATCGCGAAAGACCGCGACCCGCTCATCGTGCAGCGACGTGATCTCGACGGGCTCGGCCACGCCGGCATTATTGCGGGCCGGAACGGCGGCGCCGACCTCGGGGCCTACTTTGACTCCATCACCAGCACGTCGAAGAGCTGTTGCTGGGCCTTCTCGTACCGCTCCAGCGGATCGAGCAGGGAGCGGGTCACCCGCTCGCGCAGGGCCGGATCGTCGTCGAGGCGGTCTCCGAACTGGTCGAGGATCCGGGCCACGGACGCCGATGCGGCCTTCATGTCTGCCGCGGCGACGGCGAAGGAGCGCGTCGCCTCATACAGCAGCTCGTGCTCGAGCTCATCCTGCGTCGGCCGGTACAGGACCTTCCAGGGACTTCGCCGCACTTCGATCATCGCCAGCTTGAGCTGCTGCGAGGCCAGCGATGCATCGGCCAGGGCCTCGCCGACATTCGTGGACCATCCCTCGTAGTCCTCCCGAAGACGCTGAAGAAGGGCCGTCGCCTCGTCCAGCCCGGCGTGGCCCCGATCCAGAACGGCGACCGCCTTGTCCGCCAGTTCGGTGTTGAGCCGCTCGGTGAAGGCGTTCGTGTTGCTGATGGCGCTGTCGATCGCGGGCCGGTTGTCGTTGACCGTCGCGCGGACATCGCTGAACAGCAGCCGTCCCTCCTCCAGGGCGTCGTCGAACGTCTGCATCGCCGAGTCGGTCCACGCCAGCAGCTCGTCGATGCGGACGGCCCACTGCGGCCATTGCTCGGTGCGCACCTGGGTGGAGATCGTTCGCAGGTCTTCCGTCACGGCACGGGAATTCTCCATGGCGGCGTGCAGATCATCGACGATGGCGTCGGCCTCCTCCTCTCGAGCCGACCCGAGCGCCGCGTTGAGCAGCCCCCTCTGCTGGAGCGTGCCGGCGACATCGTCAAGCCGACCGGTGAGCGATTCGGCGTTGCGGACCGTCTCCTGGATCCCCTCGACGATGTCGCCGGCCCTGGATGCATTGCCCGGTCCCAGCAGCGTCGTGAGCAGGCCGACCGACTCAATGGCGGTGACCGTTCCGCCTTCGGCCAGCGGCGCCCCGCCCGTGGACGGGTCGCCCACGCTGTAGCAGTCGAGCCACGCATCGGCCCCGAGCAGCGGCGTGGAGAGCAGGATCATGGCGTTGTCATACAGCGTCACGTCGGACTCAAGGTCGAAGTCCACGAGAATGCGGCTGAAGGGCTGGGTGGCCGTATCCGGGCGCACATCCAGCACGGCGCCCATGGGGTAGCCGCCCACCCGCACCTCCGCCCCGGGCTTGAGATTGCTGACGCCCGAGGCCACGGTGAAGCTGATCGTGTACTGCGTGGTCGAGCGGGACAGGGCGCTGGTCACATCGGTGAGCGCGATGATGATCGCGACTGCGAGCATGAGGGCGATGGTCACGAAGACGCCCACCTTCACGTTGTTTCGTCGTCGTTCCTTGACGCTGGACACGGGTGCGTTCTCCAATCGGGTCCGGCGATCGTCCCTGATCGCCGCCGGCGGACGCCGAGATGGGTCATTTCATGCTCCGGGTCGGTTCGATCGCCGGGCCGGCGCTGAATGTGGTCAACGATTCGCCCAGCAGGTCCTCGGCGTAGTTCGTGGCGGCCTTGCGTCGGGTCAGCGGGCCCTGGGCATCGCCGCGGAGGAACTGGCGGATGAGCTGCTGATCCTCGGTCAGTTCGTCCTGCCGCGCCGCCGGATGATCGCGCAGGGCCTCGAACGCCTCCCGCCGGTCCACCATGAGCACCTTGCCCTTGTCGAGCATGCACATGCGGTCGGCGATGGTGAATGCGGAGTCCATTTCGTGGGTCACCACCACGCTGGTCACGCCGAGCTTCCTGGTCAGGTCGAGCATGAGCTGGTCGATCTCGGCGCTGGTGACCGGGTCAAGGCCCGCCGAGGGCTCGTCGTAGAACAGCACCTTCGGATCCAGGGCCAGGGCCCGGGCCAGGCCCGCCCGCTTCTTCATGCCGCCGGAGATCTGCGCCGGGTACTTGTCCGCGTGCTCGCGCAGGCCCACCAGCTCCAGCTTGATCTTCACCGAGATGTCGATGATGTTCTGGTCGAGCGTGGTGTGCTCCTGCATGGGCAGGGCGACGTTTTCCGCCACCGTCATCGAGTTGAACAGCGCCCCGGACTGGAAGAGGATGCCGAACTGCTTGCGGATCTCGTTGAGGCCGGCTTCATCGAGCTGCGAGAGGTCGCGGCCGAAGAGCTTCACCCGCCCCTCATCGGGCATGAGCGAGCCGATCAGGTGCCGAAGCAGCGTGGACTTGCCGCACCCCGACCCGCCCATCACCACCATGGTCTCGCCGGCGCGGACCGTCAGATCGATGCCGGCGAGGACCGTCTGCTCGCCGAAGCGCTTGACCAGGTGCTCCACTTCGATGAGGTAGTCAACTTCCATCGTCGTGCGCCGGATCGGGAGGCAGGGCCGCCGCCTCGGGCGCGGCGGAGGCGGGGAACACCATGTCGCCGCGGGCGGGATCACGCACCGCCAGCCAGGCAAAACGGGCCACGAGGCCTTCCTGGGGCGTCGAAATGACGAACAATCCTTCGGCCATTATCGGCCCTGTCTCAAATTCCATCTGATAAGGAATGCGATAACTTCCGAGCTGGTAGCGGTCCGGGGGCGCCCGGCCATCATCCACCTGCCGCATGGCCAGCAGCCGCCCGTAGCGGGCGGTCAGATCGTTCAGGAATCCGGCGCAGGCCTCGTCGGACGGGACCGAATCCAGGATGAAGCCCGCCCGGAAGGACGCGACATCACCGGCCTGGCCAGCCCGAATGGCCTCGATCGGCCCGTGGAGCATGGGTCGCCGGAAATTCGCGTGCCACCACACCGCCCCGGCGCTCCAAAGCCCGATGTTGAGCAGGGCGATGACGATCGCGGCCATGGCCAGCCCCCGCCCCCGCACGGCCGGCCTGATGCGTACCTCGCGCAGCGCCTTGACGCCCAACACTCCGCCCAGCACGCTGATCGGCAGGCAGAACAGGATGACGCTGCACACCAGCGCTCCAACGGCCCAGGGGCTTGTGTGCATCCGTCCTTGAAGCGCCGAATCACCCGGATGGACTTCCTCGCTCACGTTCAATGGTAGACGCCGAGGCGGTCAGGCCCCTCCGGATGACCCGTCACCATCGGCGTCCGCATCAGAGTCGGAATCGGCATCTGTCGGCGCCGGACCGGCGGTCTGCGCGGGGAACCGAAGATCTCCGAGGTCCGGGTCCTTCACGAGGATGTAGCCCAGCTTGTTGATGAAGACGGCCTGCTGCTGCGCCGGATCGGCGAAGATGATCTCCGCCTCGCATTGCACCTCGGCGTTCTCGAACGTCAGCACATAGGGCACCGGCAGCGAGGCCTGGCCGGGCGCCGGCTGCATATTGCCCGGCCCCGACTGTGGGAACTGAGAAGAAATGAACTCGCCGTAGCGCGAGCGCAGGGCGTCGATGAACGCCTGGGCCTCATCGTTGGTCGCGCTGGCGCCCGGGCCGTGGAAGGCGCCGCGGAAGGCGGCGTAGTTGCCCGCGAATCCGTCATTGAGCGCATCGCGAGGCCCTGTCTCCATGACCTCAACGAAACGGTAGACAAAGTCCCAGAGCAACTTGCCGCCGTAGGCCTGCGCGCCAAGGAACACAACTCCGAGCAACAGACCCGCTGCGGCCAGCCCCTTGCCCTTCCTGGGCGGCGAGATCGTGACCAGCCCGATGAGCCCCAGCAGCGCCCCGATCGCCGCGGTGAGCAGGCCCAGGCAGGGAATGATGCCGACCAGGCTCAGCACCAGCGAGGTGATGGCCATGCCGCTGGTGCGCGGCCCGTCCACCACGGAATCGTCGTAGGCGTACATGTCCTGGTTCTGGTACTGGCTCATCACTGGCTCCCGCTGATCGGCTGCAAGTCGGCCGGGCATGGTACGGTCTGCCGGCCGCTGCCGCCAAGCGCGGCATGTCCTGTCAATCGCCCGCCGGCTCTGCCGGAAGGCCCAGATCGCCCCGCTCCGGATCGGCGACCAGGATGGACCGGATGCGGAACGACGGTGTCAACTGGAGTTGGCCCATGACCAGCTCCAGCTCGACCGACCCGTTGAGCTCGGCGGTGTCGAAGTGGAAGATGACGGCGGCCTGCACCTCCGGCGCCAGGATCCCTGTCTGCGTGAAGGCCACAATGGAAACCCGCCGCGCCCGACCGTACCGCCGCGCAAGCTCGCCGCCGAAGCGTTCGATCTCGTCGAGCGATGGCACTGGCGATCCCGCCGCCGTCCAACGGGCGCTCACTTCGGCGGGACGATCCTCGATGGATGCCTCGATCACCTGCTCGATCGTGGAGACCATCTCGCCCTCAAACTGCGTGCGATAGGCCTCCAAGAGCCGCCCCAGCAGGATCGACGCCAGCAGGGACAGCGTGATGCCGGCCACGATCGCCGCCCGGGCCAGGCCCATGCCGCGCAGTCGCCCCTGTGCCACGAGAATCCGCCGGTGGGCCAGCAGCCCCATGATGGCGCCAAGCAGGTTGACGGGCGGGCACAATGGCAGCAACGCCAGAATCAGCGCGGCAACGGCGAGCTTCGACAGTTTCGGGTCGGCGCGGCGCTGCGGCGGGGATGGCGTGTGCGGAGCTCGGTCCATGCGGGGCCCCACAGGATAGACTGACCTGATGGGAGACGAGTTTCGTGGGCGTCGAGTCACGGTGATGGGCCTCGGCCGCTTCGGCGGCGGCCTGGGCGTGGCGCGCTGGCTGGTCGACCAGGGCGCGATGGTGGCGGTGACCGATCTCGATCCGGCGGAGAAGCTCGCCGCCTCGCTGGCGAAGCTCAACGACCTCGTCGAATCGGGCCGAATGACGCTGCGTCTCGGCGAGCACCGGCTGGAGGACTTCCGGCAGGCAGACCTGGTGGTGGCCAATCCAGCCGTGCCTCGCCCGTGGACGAATGAATATCTCGCCGCGGCGACGGCGACGGGCGTGCCCGTCACCACCGAGATTCGACTGCTGCTGGAGCGTGTGGATCGCCGCCGCGTCATCGGCGTCACCGGCACGGCGGGAAAGTCCACCACCACCGCGATGATCCACCACCTGCTGAATGCCGCCGGTCATCGGGCGCACCTCGGCGGGAACATCGGCGGCAGTCTGCTGGAATCGCTCCCCGAGATCGGACCGGAGGACTGGATCGTGCTCGAACTGTCCAGTGCCATGCTCTATTGGCTGGCTGAAGGCGTGGGATACCCGGGGGCTGTGGGGATCTCGCCGCACGTGGCGGTCCTGACGAACCTCGAGCCCAATCACCTGGACTGGCACGAGACGTTCGAGCACTACCGCGACTCGAAGGAGAACATCTTTCGTTATCAGCAGGATGGCGATCACAGGATCACGGCGGAACTGGTGCACCAGCGGCGCAAGCTGCCGTTGAGAATTCCCGGGGAGCACAACCAGTACAACGGGCAGCTTGCGGTGCTGGCGGCGCTGCGGTCGGCGAATGTCCTGCCGCCCGATTCGGCGCCGCATCTGGCGACGTTCGCGGGGCTGCCCCATCGGTTGCAGCTCGTGGCCGAGCGCGATGGCCGGCAGTTCTACAACGACTCGAAGTCCACCACGCCGGGGGCGACGGTGCTGGCGGTGCAGGCGTTCAGGAAACCGTCAAGGGTGCACCTGATCGCGGGCGGCTATGACAAGAAGATCGACCTGTCGGCGATCAGTGAGCTGGCGCCGAGAATCGCGGGCCTGTACACGATCGGGGCGACGGGCGCGGGGCTGGCCGAGCAGGCGCGGCACGTGCCGCGCGGCGAGGGCGTCGGCGCCGGCCACATTGAGTACTGCGAGACTCTGGACCGCGCGGTGGCCGCGGCGCTGGCGCGGATGGGCGATGAGGACATCCTCCTCCTCAGCCCCGGCTGCGCGAGCTGGGACCAGTTCGAAAACTACGAGCAGCGCGGCGAGCGGTTCTCTGAACTGGTGGCGCGGTCCTGTGGAACGACAATCTCACATTCTCAAGAGCGTGAGAATGTCAGTCCCGCATCGCGCCCTTGAGCTCGCCAATCGAGGCGACGCCCTGTTTCGCCGCCCAGCCAGCGAGTCCGTCCACCACCTTCCCCACCAGTCGCGGATCGACGAACAGCGCTGTGCCCATGCCCACCGCCGTTGCGCCGGCCAGGATCAGCTCTGCGGCATCCTCCCAGTGCATCACCCCGCCCAAGCCGATGATGGGCACGTTCGCCTCCCTCGCCACGTCCCGGTACACCTCGCGCACCATCCGCACGGCGATGGGGTGGATGGCCGGGCCGCTGAGCCCCCCGCTGCCGCGGCTGAGGCGGGGCGTGCGGGTCTCGACGTCGATCGCCAGCGCCGACACCGTGTTGATGAGCGTCAGCGCATCCGCCCCGCCTTCGATCGCCGCGCGGGCCATGGCCGTGATGTCACCCACGTTGGGCGAGAGCTTGACGATCATTTTCGTCGTCGCCAGCGCCGGCCTCACCTCGCGGAGCAAGTCGGCCAGTTTCCGGGGGTGCTCGCCGAACTGGAGACCGTCGGCGGTGTTGGGGCAGGAGACGTTCAACTCCACCAGCGGCAAGGGCGCGGCGGCGTCGAACGCTCGCGCGACGGCGACGTAGTCGTCGATGCTGTGCCCCGCGATGGAGCCGATCACAACCGTGCCGAGGTCCTTCGCAGCCGGCAGCTTCTCGGCCATGAACGCATCGAGCCCCACGTTGGCCAGGCCGATGGCGTTGAGCATGCCGCGCGGCACATCGACCAGCCGCCAGGGCGGATTGCCCTCGCGCGGCTCTCTCGTGATCGACTTCGTGGTGATCGCGCCGAGCTTCCGGGGGTCGAGGATGTCGGCGACCTCGCGGATGTAGCCGCACGTTCCCGCAGCGAGCACGATGGGATTGCGCAGCGGCACGCCGGCGAGGTTCACGGAGAGGTCGGACATGGGCGCGTATGATACGGCGGCGAACGCCGGACCCGGACCGTCCTCCCGCAGGTCGTCAGGTCCCGCGTGGGCCGCTCACGACACAAGACCCGGTACCCACGACCCAAGCCCCAGGACTCTCTCATGGCCACCCTTGACGACCGCATCGCCCAGTTCGAGAACATGGCCCAGGCCGATCCGGAGAACGACATGGCCCATTTCAGTCTGGGCAACGCCTACCTCCAGGCCGAGCGCTTCGCCGAGGCGGCGAAGAGCCTGCAGAAATGCCTGGAACTGAACCCGGAGATGTCCAAGGCCTATCAGCTCTGCGGCGAGGCGATGATCAACGCCGGCTGGACGGACATGGCCGTCGAGATTCTCACCACCGGCTACGAGGTGGCCACGTGCAAGGGCGACCAGATGCCGCGCAACGCGATGGCCTCGCTGCTGAAGTCGATCGGACGCGAGCCGCCGCGCATCTCGGCCGAAGCGGATGCGGCGGCAGAGCGTCTGAAGGCAAGCGGCGCGTTCATCTGCCAGCGCACCGGCCGGCCGGGCGCCCAGCTCGAGAAGCCGCCGTTCCGGGGTCCGATCGGCGCGTGGATCCGCGAGAACATTTCCGCGGAGACCTGGCGTGAGTGGATCGGCCAGGGCACGAAGGTCATCAACGAGCTGCGCCTGGACTTCTCGCGCGAGGAGGACCAGCGCACCTACGACCAGCACATGTACGAGTACCTCGGCATCAACCCGGATGCCATCCGGGGGAGCAAAGTTGAAAGTTGAAATACCGACCCGGCGCCGTCGCCCCGCGTCGGACTGAAAACAGAAAACAGAAAACAGAAATGGAGCCACCGGCGTCGTTGCCGCTTCTTCATTTCTGTTTTCTGTTTTTTGTTTTCTGTTTTTCTACAGCATCATCTTCCGGTGATACACCCACCACTCGAGCATGAGCACGCTCAGGCAGACGCCGATGGCCCATGGCCACAGGGGCGTATAGGAACCCTCGCCCGGCGCCGCCGCCTCGGTGCGATCCTGGCCGATGGCGATCTCGGGCAGCGCGGCAATCTGCGCTTCGCTCTGGCTGAGCAGGTTGGCCGCGAAGGCGCGCTCCATCGGCTCCGAGGAGCCCGGCTCGGTCCACGACAGCACGTGCACGCCCGCCTCGCGGATCGGGCCCCAGCTCAGCATCGTCGGGTCGCCGACCGAGAGCCGCTCCACGCCGCCGTCGGGCGTGCGCATGACAATGTCCTGCGCCGCCGCCGGCAGGCGGGTGGCGATCGCCGCGCCCGGCACGTAGCCCTTCGTGGCCAGGCCCTCGCCGGAGTGGCCCAGGTAGTCGATGGCGTTGAAGATGAAGGTGACAAAGCTGCGCTTGAACGGCCAGTTGCTGTCCAGGGGATCGAAGGTCGTATGCACGATGTGCATGGGGCCGCGCGAGATCTCGATGATGATGGGCACGTTGCTCAGGCCCTGCGCGAGCACCTGGACCTCATCATCCGGCTGAAGAAGGTTGAGCTTCGAGATGAAGAGATAGTCCAGCGTCACATAGCGAAGGGTCGGATGCTCGTCCTTCGAGTCGAGCACCACCTGGTCGCGGCCATCGCCGTAGGAATTGAGCCCCTCGATGTTGGGCGTCGCCCCGAAGCTGAGGTAGCGCCCCGGGGGCAGGGTCGGCGGCTGATAGTTGTCCAGCACGATGACGTCGTACTCCTCCAGGCCGCCGTCCTTCGCGAGGCGCTCGAAGCGCGTGGTGGACATCAGCTCCAGCCGCTGAAGGGTCATGCCCTCGAGCACCGATCGGATCAACGAGTTCCGGGGGGCGACCAGCGCCACGTCGAGCTGCTTGGGCGGCGGCACGACGAGCTGGGCCACGTTGTCCGCGTCCATGTCGTCGGCCCGCAGGTTCGCCACCTCGATCACCGCGCCGCGCGGCTGCTCGAAGGGCGTAAAGACCACGGTGTTGCGGCCCGGCACCAGCATGCCCGTCGTCGGATGCACCTCGGCGGCGGGAAGCTCCAGCCCCTGGATGCCCAGGGCGACGCCCGCCACCGAGAGCTGCACATCGCAGGTCACCGGCGCCATGTTGGTGTTCTCGAGGGCCGCGAAGACCTCCACCGCCGTGGGCCGGTCGAAGGGCCGGTCCACCGAGACACTGGTGATGGCCACGTTGTCGGCATCGGGCGTCCCCAGCCGGTAGTACGTCAGACTCTCACCCCGCAGCACCTGCTCTTCACGGTCCTGGATGCGGCCGTCGCTGAACAGCTCGATCGTCGCCGGCTCGCTGATGATGCGCGATTCCTGGTCCGGGTTCACGTTCGTGGTGTAGGCCCGGGCCAGCTTGAGGGCCTCCTCGAGCCTCGTCTCGCCGTGCGTGGGTCGGATGCGATCGATCGCATTGAGCAACTGCGGCTTGGAGTCGGTGAAGCGCGAGTAGATCTCCGCCCGGTCGGAGAAGGCGATGATCATCGTCTCCCCGGCGGTGGAGGCGAAGAGCCCGCCGCCGTAGAGGGTCTCGATGCGCTCGCGGGCGAGCTGTCTGGCCAGGTCCAGGCGCGTCGGCGCGCCCTCGACATCCGTCGCCGTCATCGAGGCCGAGTTGTCGATCAGCAGGATGGTCTTGATGCGGTCGCGCGATCCGCCCTGGATCTGCGGCTGCATCAGGGCCAGGGCCAGCAGAATCAGGGCCAGGAGCTGAAGCAGCAAAAGAAGGCTCTTGCGCAGCTTCTGGAACGGGGCGTTCGCCTGGAGGTCCTCGATGGACTTCTTCCACAACAGCGTGCTGGCGATGGCGTGCGGCCGGCGGCGGAGCTTGAGAAAGTACAGCAGAATCAGCGGCGGGATGAGGATCGCCGCCAGGATCAGCCCCGTGACCGGCGTCAACCACGTCATTTCAGCAGCCCCCGCTTGCGAAGGTAATCGAGAAGCAGCGTGGTGAGGTCGGTCTTGGTATCGATGGTCAGGTGCAGCATGCCCCGCCGGACGCAGAACTCGCGAAGCCGGCCGCAGTAGGCGTTGAGGTTCTCCTTGTAGCGCTTGAGCAGGGCCGCGGACACCGTCACATCCGAGACGTCCTCATCCTCGATGTCGGTGAGGCGCAGATCGCCGGCGAGGCCCGCCTTGCCCGGGTCGATCTCCTCGGGGCTGAGGATCTGGAGGCAATAGGTGTCGTAGCCGCCCCCGGCGAGATAGCGCAGGCCCTTGTCATACCCCTCCTTGAACATGAAGTCGGAGAGGATGCACATCACGCCCTTGCCCTGGCGGCTGAGGGCGATGGAGCGCATGGCGTCGTCGAACGAACTGGCCCCGCCCGGCTCCTGGTTGAGCAGCCATTTGCCCATTTCCTGCGTCCGCCGCCGCCCCCGCAGGTTGGGCAGCGGGCGCATGCCAGTGGAGTCGAAGGCGTAGAGCGTGACGCGATTGTGATTGGCCAGTCCGATGTAGCCCAGGGCCATCGCCAGGCGCTGGGCGAAGATGAACTTGCCCGGATTGCCCCAGTTCATCGAAGCGCTGGTGTCGATCGCCAGCAGCAGCGAGAGGTCCTCTTCCTCGAGAAACATCTTGAGGAAGAGCTTGTCGAGCCGCGCGTAGATGTTCCAGTCCACGAAGCGCAGGTCGTCGCCGTGCGTGTAGTGGCGGTAGTCGGCGAACTCGACGCTGATGCCGCGCTTCTTGCTTCGCCGCTCGCCCTGGAGCTTGCCGGCGAAGATCTTGCGGCTCATGACGTCAACCTGGTCGAGCTTGGCCATGAGTTCGCTGTCGAGCAGTTGGTCGACGCGCCTGGGCCGTTCTTCAGTTGAGACGCCGAATGCTGGCATGGGTGTAGGGTCCGCTGTGCGGACCGGGGTTGACTCGGAACAAGTTTACGCCGCGCTCTCGACCGTCTCGCGCGGCACGAAGTCCATCAGGTGCTCCACAATGTCATCCGTCGAAAACCCGTCCGCCTCGGCCTCGAAGCTGCGCACGATCCGGTGCCGCAGTGCCGAGGGGGCGATGTCGTTGATGTCCCGGAAGCCGACGGCGTAGCGGCCGTCCATGAGGGCCTTGACCTTGGCGGCGGTGATCAGGGCCTGCCCGCCGCGCGGGCTCACGCCGACGTGGATGTACTTGCCGATCTTCGGGTCGCCGTGGGTCCCGCCGGGGTGCGTCGCCAGCACCAGCCGGATGGCGTAGTCCTGCACGTGCGGCGCGACCACGATCCGCCGCGCCAGCTTCTGCGCCTTGAGAATGTACGGGCCGTCCACGATCGGCCGCACCGTCTCCGCGATGTTCCGCGTGGTTCGGTTGACGATCATGTTGAGTTCCTCGCGGTTCGAATAGGGCACGACGATCTTGAAGAAGAAGCGATCGAGCTGGGCCTCGGGCAGCGGATAGGTCCCCTCCTGCTCGATCGGGTTCTGCGTGGCCATGACGAAGAACGGCTCCGCCAGCCGGTGGGTCGTACCCCCCACCGTCACCGAATGCTCCTGCATCGCCTCCAGCAGGGCCGACTGGCTCTTGGGCGTGGCGCGGTTGATTTCATCGGCCAGCACAAGCTGCTTGAAGATCGGCCCGGGGCGGAACTGGAACACGCGGTGCCCCGTCCGCTCGTCCTCCACCACCACGCTCGTGCCGGTGATGTCCGCGGGCATGAGGTCCGGCGTGAATTGGATGCGCGCGAACGGCAGCGTCAGCGTGCGGCTCAGCGTGGAGATGAGCAATGTCTTGCCCAGGCCCGGCACGCCCTCCAGCAGCACGTGGCCCCCGGAGAACAGGGCGATCAGCGTCTGCTCGACAATCGTCTCGTGCCCGACGATTGTCTTGGCGATCTCGGCGCGCAGCCGGTTGAATACGTCGCGAAAGGCGGCGCACGCCTGCTTCGCCGACTCGATGTCGTCGATGGCAGCATCCAGCTCGGGCAGCGCAAGGGCCTCAGGCATCGCCCTTGCCCTCCGGAGGCGGCGCCGGTTCCTGCCGCACGCGGCGCTTGGCGGCCAGCAGCCGGGAGGTGAAGTCACCCTCATCCTCCTCCGGCGCGGGCTTCGCGCTTTCCTTTCCCGGCCGGGCGATGCCGCCCTCGCGCCGATCGACGTGCGTCTCCGCGCCGACGTCGTAGGCGTAGCGCTCGTCGCCCTCGCCCGCCTCGAACTTGGCCCCCTTCGCGGCCTGGACCTCCTCGGCCCGCTCCTTGGCCGCCGGCTGCTGGCGATGAGAGGCCTGGGCCTTGGCCTTCTTCCAGGCCGAGACGGCCTGCGTGGTGGCGTCCTCCCGGGCCCGGACGGCGCGGCCGAACAGCGCCGCCACCCACCTGGGGTCGATGGTCAGCCGACGCGCGGCAACATCCAGCAGAAACAGGCTGGCGGCGATGATCGTCAGCAGGTCCCAGATGTACTTGGGGCTCTTGGGCACCTCCAGCGCGCCGCGCTCGAAGAGATTGACCAGCATGGGGTCATTCGCCGCAAGCACGCGCCCGCCGGTCCGCTCGGCCAGTTCCTGGAGCAGGGCCGCGTTGTGCTTCACGGACCGGAACTCGCGGCTGTAGGGCACGGTCACCGCGGCCTGGAGATTGCCCTGGATCGGCGACTCAATCGTGCCGCCGGCGTCGTTGATGTTCACGAG